>Ga0315312_1000476_pt1 | contig 46989 bp, 46 predicted proteins | sample TDP7_MG_FD_203629 | JGI IMG/M metagenome (GOLD analysis project Ga0315312, IMG submission 203629) | Freshwater sediment microbial communities from Lake Towuti, South Sulawesi, Indonesia - TDP7 | ecosystem: Environmental > Aquatic > Freshwater > Lake > Sediment | place: Indonesia: South Sulawesi... | reverse complement strand
TGACTGCTGGTGAGATATTGATCTTGGTCTCCTGTTTTCTTATCCCTCTCGTCTTTACGATTCCCTTTTATGGGTTAGAATTGCTGATCGGTCTGATACAGGCTCTTATCTTTGGCGGTTTAACCCTTGTATTTGGTACTGTCGCTGTAGCTCCTACGCATGAGGAGTCAGAATAAAAACAAAAATCGAAAGGAGGAAGAAGATGACACCAGAAGTAATGAAAATGGTAACCATAGGATTGATTGGGGGAGTGGGGTTTTTCGGTCCAGCGTTGGCGTTGGGGCTTATTGGCTACTCAGCAATGCAGTCCTTGGGGCGTAATCCCGAAGCCAGGGGCGCAATTATGACTAACATGATTTTGATAGGTGCCCTCGCTGAAGCTATCGGGATTTACATCCTCATCGTATGCATTATCCTAGCTATGGTAGTGCGTTAAGGAGGTGCACATATGGGAGAGGGAGGATTACCTATCAGTTTATTAGTAATCATTATTGCGGTAATGATATTTGTATTTACTATAGCAGGTCTGATCGTAGGAAAGGTGATGTTCGCTGCATTTTAGCCTGCGATCAAAATCATCTAAAGAGGCCAATATGGGAGGCTTCGCCAGTCTGGGTGTAAATTTACCGCTGTTGGTTGTTTTTATCATCAATTTCATTGTCCTCTTTGTTCTGTTACGCATCTTCTTGTACAAACCGGTGCTGAGGATGCTTGACGAGAGATCAAAAAGGACAAAGGAAGCAATGGAATTGGCTGAGGTGACAAAGCAAGAATTTGAGCAAGCTAAGGTAGAAGTTCAGAAACAGATTGAGAAGGGACGCCAAGAGGCACAGTCGATCATCAGCCAAGCGATGCAAGTCGGGGAAAGACTGAAAGAAGAATCTCGACAGGAGGCCACAAAACAGGCACAAGCGATCATTGACCAAACGCGATCTGAACTGCAGGCAGAGCGCGATAGAATCGTTGAGGATTTGCGCCGGGAGTTCGTAAATATCTCCATAATGGCAGCTGAAAAAGTGATTAAAGAGACTCTGGATAAGGAGAAACATCGCAAGCTGATTGACAAAACACTTCAGGAAAGTACTGCCCTCAAGAAAAGTTAACTTAAGAGATGCCAAGAATAACTTCCGGTAAACGCTATGCCCGGGCTGCTTTCGAGCTGGCCTGGGAAAGAAATGAATTGGAGAACTGGCAGGAAGGCCTGAGTAGGATAGGCGAGTTAACTGAAGAGGAAGAACTCATGGCCTTGCTTCAAAATCCTCGACTACCCTTCGATGCGAAGAAAAGTCTTTTGCAGAAGCGATTGGGGGAGATCAATCCCCTGGCCTTTAACTTGGCTCTTCTCCTTGTGGACAAAGGGATATTCAGGCTCGGACCCGAGATAGCACAACAGTATAATCGTCTGCTCGATGCTCACCGTGGTATTGAGCATGCTGAAGTGACGACCGCATTGCCTCTGGGGGATGAAGAGAGGGAGGCCATTTCCCGCCACCTTGGGGAAATGGTGAAGCGCAAGGTCGTCATTGACGCCCAGGTCGATTCTTCCATCATCGGAGGATTTATTGCTCGGATTGGTGATACGCTCATTGATGGGAGCGTACGCCAGAGATTAGAGGCCTTACGAAAAAATTTAGCTGAAGCTCGTAGGTAATGACTGTGATGCTTTCATCCATGCGAGGTTAGTAGCGCAGAAAGGATCTTCGTTCGCAACCACATTAGAAGAGAGGGGTTAAGATGGCAACCCGGGAACAGGATATTGTTTCTGTAATTAAAGAGCAAATTGAACGTTTTGGTGCTACTGTGACACTGGCTAACGTGGGCACGGTGATCGAAGTTGGTGATGGGATCGCCCGCATCCACGGGTTAGGTCAGGCGGCTTACAATGAATTGCTCCAATTTTCCCATGGTATTACTGGTCTGGCTTTAAATTTGGAGGAGGATAATGTGGGTGCTGTTATTCTTGGTGAGTGCAGCAAGATCAAGGAGGGAGATGAAGTAAGGGCGACAGGGAGAGTAGTGGAAGTTCCCGTGGGAGACGCTCTTATTGGAAGGGTGGTTGACCCTCTTGGCCGTCTTCTTGACGGTAAGGGACCCATTAAAGTGGACAAGACTCGTCCAATAGAAAGGGTAGCGCCGGACGTGACAAAAAGAAGACCGGTCGATACACCCGTGATGACCGGCATCAAGGCGATCGATAGTATGATCCCGATCGGCCGGGGGCAGCGCGAGCTTATTATTGGTGACCGTTTTACCGGTAAGTCAGCCATCGTTCTTGATACGATCATCGCACAGAAGGGTCAAAATTTGATCTGCATCTATGTCGCGGTCGGACAAAAAACATCCAAGGTGGCTCAGGCCATCGCTACCCTGGAGAAGTTCGGGGCGATGGAATACACGGTGGTGGTAGAGGCGGATGCTTCTGATCCGGCTCCCCTGCAGTATATCGCCCCCTATGCAGGCTGCGCCATGGGTGAGGAGTTTATGGAGCAGGGGAAGGACGCTCTGATCCTCTATGACGACCTTTATAAGCATGCCTGGGCTTATCGCCAACTCTCCCTGTTGCTGCGCCGTCCACCTGGGAGGGAGGCTTATCCTGGGGACATCTTCTATCTCCATAGCCGGCTTCTGGAGAGAGCTGCCAAGATGGCCCCAGAATATGGAGGTGGCTCTCTTACGGCCTTGCCGATTATTGAGACTCAACTCGGGGATATCTCAGCTTATATCCCCACCAATGTCATTTCCATCACGGATGGTCAGATCTATCTTGAGCCCGATCTATTCAATGCTGGGATTCGTCCGGCAATCAATGTGGGACTATCCGTATCCCGAGTAGGTGGAGCGGCTCAAAGAAAAGCGATGAGACAGGTAGCCGCAAGGCTGAGATTGGAGCTTGCCCAGTTTCGCGAGTTAGAAGCCTTTGCTAAGTTTGGAAGTGAGGAATTGGATAAGGCGACTCGGGATCAACTGGAGCGAGGCCGGCGAATTACCGAGATATTGAAACAGCCCCAGCATTCCCCGATGTCCCTTGGGAAGCAGGCAAGCATTCTCTATGCCGTGACCAATGGTTATCTCGATGATGTCCCAGTCGAAAAGGTGATCGCCTGGGAGGAGAATTTCCACCGTTTTATGGAGGCGTGTCACCCTGAGATTGAGAAGGCCATCAATACAGATTTTGAGTTAAAAACCGAAACAGAGGAACGTTTAAAGGCCACAATCACAGAGTTCAAATAAGGAAGCAATCTTTAGATGGCCAGCATTCAAGCCTTACGCCGCCGCATCCGTAGTATCCAGGGGACCATGAAGATCTGCCGTGCCATGGAGATGGTGGCGACTGCTAAAATGAGAAGAACACAACAGCGGGCAATAGCAGGCAGACCCTATAGTGAAAAGATACATGAGGTGATTGCTGACTTGGCTGTTGAACCTCGTATCAAGGGAAAAATCGCTCCGCTGATCGAGAGGCGAGAAGTGAAAAAAATCGCCATCGTTCATATAGGTACGGACCGAGGATTATGTGGCGGACTGAATACAAATTTAAATCGGCTTGTGGGTGAGTTTATCCTGGAACAAAAAGTCCCTGTAAACCTGATTACTATAGGTCGTAAGGCCAGGGCCTTCGCTCGGAGTGCCAGACTGAACGTTCGTGCCGAATTCACTGGCATAAGCGATCGAGCCACCATGCAGGATACCTTGCCCATCTCAAGAATCGTGATCGATGACTATAGCCAGGATGAGGTTGATTTAGTCTACCTTGCCTATCCCCGTTTTATCTCCACCATGGTCCTGAGGCCTGCAATAGAAGTTTTACTTCCTATTGAACCGGCAAAACTTCCTCGAGGGCAAATAGGGGAGTATATTTACGAGCCCGGTCCTTTTGCGGTTTTGAATGAATTACTGCCCAGATTTGTAGAGATGGAAGTCTATCACGCTGTCCTCGAGCTGATCGCGAGTGAGCAATCCGCACGGATGGTGGCGATGCGTAATGCGAGCGATAATGCTGAAGAGCTGATCAAAGATTTAACCCTCTCCTTGAATAAAGCCAGACAGGAGACGATCACAAAGGAGATCTGTGATATCAGCGGAGGGGCTGAGGCTTTAAGGGTGTAACGAAAGGATAAGGAGCTAAGGAAATGGCGAAAGGAAAAGTCGTACAGGTCATAGGGACTGTGGTGGACATGGAATTTCCGCAGGATGAGTTGCCGGCTATCTACAACGGCATCATCATTCCCATGAATGGCAATAAAGTCGTCGTGGAGGCGCAAGCCCATATTGGCAACAATTGGGTGAGGGGGGTCTCTTTAACCTCCACGGATGGTTTGGCAAGGGGAGCTGAAGCGATCGATATGGGAACTCCTATCACCGTACCCGTAGGCCGAGCAACATTAGGTCGGTTGTTCAATGTCTTTGGCGAGCCCATCGATGGACTGGGTGAGGTGAAAACAGAGGAAAAATGGCCCATCCACCGTCCATCCCCTCCTCTGACGGAGCAGGAAACGACTCCGCAAATGCTGGAGACAGGACTGAAGGTCATGGATCTTGTCACTCCTTTTACGAGAGGGGGTAAGGTGGGTGCTTATGGTGGAGCAGGAGTTGGTAAGACCGTCATTATTATGGAGCTCATCCGCAACATTGCCGCAGAGCACGGAGGTTTTTCCGTCTTCGCTGGTGTGGGTGAAAGATCGCGGGAAGGCAATGACCTGTGGTTAGAGATGCAACGATCCGGGGTTTTGGACAAGACCGTTATGGTCTTCGGTCAGATGAACGAGAGTCCCGGTGTTCGCTCCCGTGTGGCGCTTACTGGAGTAACCGTAGCAGAATTTTTCCGCGATATGGAAGGCCAAGATGTGCTTCTGTTCATTGACAATATCTATCGCTACGTCCTTGCGAATATGGAACTATCCGCCCTTCTGGGACGTATGCCCTCAGCAGTGGGTTATCAGCCCACTTTGGGTACAGACGTAGGAGAGTTGGAAGAAAGGATTACAACGACGAAGAAAGGCTCCATCACGTCTTTTCAGGCAATCTATGTCCCAGCCGATGATTATAGCGATCCGGGCATCGTTGCCACTTATGGCCACCTCGATGCCGTCATTGCCTTAGAGCGCTCTATCGCTGAACTGGGGATTTACCCGGCTGTCGATCCTTTGGCATCCACCTCTCGAATCCTCGATCCTTCCATCGTGGGTGAGGAGCATTATCGAGTCGCTCGTGGAGTGCAAGCAACCTTGCAGCGATATAAAGAATTGCAAGATATCATAGCGATTTTGGGTATAGAGGAATTGAGCCAAGAAGATAAGCTCACCGTAGCCAGGGCCAGGAAGATTCAGAGGTTCTGTTCCCAGCCATTTCATGTTGCCGAACATTTTACTGGTATCCCGGGCAGATACGTCCCCATCAAGGAAACGGTGCGAGGCTTTAAGGAGATCTTGGAGGGGAAACATGATGATCTCCCTGAAGCTGCTTTTTATATGGTCGGCACCATTGATGAGGCAGTAGAAAAGGCGAAAAAGATAAGAGGATAATAGCCACCTCTTATTCGGAGGAGGGGAATTCAGATAAACTAAATTTATGGCAACATTCAGGTTGGAGATTGTCACTGCAGAGAGAATGGTCTACTCGGATGATGTCAGCGCATTAGTTTGCTGGGGCGTGGAGGGGCAACTGGGCATTCTTCCCCATCATGCTCCTCTCATGACAATGCTTCAGCCCGGTGATCTACTCATCAGAAAGGACAAGGAAGAAGAGTACTTGGCCATCACTGGCGGCTTTCTTGAAGTGCGTCCTGATAAAGTGATTGTATTGGCCGATGCCTGTGAGCGTGCTGAAGAAATTGATATCGCTCGCGCTGAGGAAGCGAAGAGGCGTGCTCAAGAAACGATGAGAGCGGCCCCTCTTAGCGTGGAGGCTGCTGCTGCCGAGGCTGTTCTGCGTCGCTCTTTGGCCAGACTGAAAGTGGCTGAGAGAAGGCGCCGAAAACGAGAAACAATTTAGCCTTCAATCTAACTTTATAAACATTTCTAACACCACATGGCACTTATCTCTATCTCCTTTTGGCCATGAGGTCTCCAAATATCTATATCGACCGTGCAAAGGCCGCTTTGCTCCGGGCCATCATTTATCCTTTTTTCTCTTGATTTTAGATTTCATTATGCTATAAGTCATCACTGGTTAGAGTGAAGAAAAACGCACAGAAAAGGGGGAAAAAATAATGTTATCCATGTTCTTAGTGGTTGGGCTGTTCATTGTCGTGACCATATTGCTCAGCCTGTACAGAGCAGTGGTTGGACCGGGCGTATTTAATAGGGTAGCGGCAGTGAACGTCATAGGCACCAAAACAATCGTTCTTTTGATCGTCATAGGCTACTATTTTGAAAGACCTCTGTTCTTTGATATCTCGGTTCTTTATGCAATGATGAATTTTATTGGCACCTTAGCCTTTGCAAAATACCTCCAAAGGGGTGAATTATGGTCTTGATAGATGGGATGGTAATAATTCTCTTAGCTATTGGAATATTTTTCATGTTCGTCGGTGCCATTGGATTACTGAGATTTCCAGATTTCTATACCCGACTCCATGCCACAGGAAAGTGCGACACCCTGGGAGAGGGGTTGATCATCCTTGGTTTAATCGTCTATCACTTTTTCCATTATCTTAGGACACCTCTTGTACCTGTGAAGCTTCTATTTTTAATCCTTTTCATTTTTATAGCCAATCCGACGGCAACTCATGCGATCGTAAAAGCAGCTTATCTTACAGGTTTGACACCCTGGAGGCTGGGGGAGGAAAGGAGATGAAACGAAGGAGAAAATGGTTTGAGATCCTCGTAACGTTCTGTATCATGTTTCTGTTCTGGATCCTTTTATCCGGTCTTTTTGATGCTTTTCATCTCATTGCAGGGGTGCTCTGCAGTGTGATTGTGGCATTAATTTCTTATGACCTATTGGTGAAGGGAAAAAATGAAAAAATGCTTTTGAAGTGTCTTAGACTCTTACTTTACATCCCCTGGGAATTGTGGCAAATCGTATTGGCAAACATTGATGTGGCATACCGAGTTTTACATCCGAAGATGCCGATTGACCCTCGCGTCATAGAATTTGAAACTTCTTTGAGGAGCGATTTTGCTTTAGTCACATTGGCTAATTCCATCACCTTAACTCCTGGGACGATCACCATATATGTTGAACATGAGGAAGGTAAGTTTTGGGTGCACGCCCTCGCAAAGGAGCCTGGGGATGCGCTCTTAGTGGATCAGACGATGCAAAGGAAAGTGGCAGACGTGTATATGGAATGGTAATCTTTCTCCAGCAAAGGAGAAACAGGAATGATCCTTTCAATTGACCTCGCACTGTTATTTCTTATTGTAATCATTGCCATAGCAGCCATCACCGTAAAGGACCTTCTGAGTGCCATCATGTTGCTCAGTGCTTATAGTTTTCTGATGGCACTGGTCTGGGTAGGAATGCACTCGGTGGATGTAGGTTTTACAGAAGCAGCTGTCGGCGCAGGGGCCACCACCGCTTTCTTCATCGCTGCTTTATCCAGGACAAAGAGATGGGAAAAGAAATGAAACGACTGCCCACAATGGCCTTTATTTTGATAGGCCTTTTAGGCGCTCTTCTCATATACGTTGCCGAAGATATACCCGAATTTGGTGATCCAAATTCTCCCCCTATCAAATATGTAAAGTTATTCAGCATATACGCAGAGAAGGTAGAAGATTTTTTAAAAGAAGATGTTATCCCAAAGAGTTTGATAGATCAATTTATGAAAAGGGGATTCCCACGACCTTCCAGAGTTGAGAAGGTGGATGGAAAGGAAGGGGAATGGAATGCATTTATCCCAAAAGAGGAGATGCATTACTCCAAGGAGGAAAAATACTATTTGATTAAGAAAGAGGGAAATAAATTTGAAGTTTTTAGGTATGCGTTTGTGGTGAGGTGGATTGAAAAAGGAGAAGAAGAGACAGGAGTCCCTAATATGGTCACCTATGGCCTTGCTGACTACCGGGGCTATGATACACTTGGCGAAACGGTCGTCATCTTCACTGCAGGTATTTCCGTGATCTTATTGTTAAGGAGGCGAGGCAAGCTTTGAAAAGAAAAGAGGAAGAGAAAAGCGTCATCGTGGAGACTGTATCAAGACTGATGATACCTTTCATCCAATTGTTCTCATTGTATGTGATCATTCATGGGACAAGCGGACCTGGCGGAGGGTTTCAAGGAGGAGTGGTATTTGGCGCTTCTTTTATTTTATACATCGTGGCCTTTGATATCTTCAGGGGAAGGGAAAGACTTCCCGAATCGGTGAATATGGTCCTCAGCAGTCTCGGGTTATATATTTATGCGGGAATAGGGCTCCTTTGCATCATCATAAGTTTTGGAGTTGCGCAATATTTAAACTATGGGTTCCTTCCTTTCACTACCCATTTCCAAGAGAACAGGGCTTCGGGCATCGACCTTGTCGAAATTGGAATCGGGATCACGGTGATAGCCATCATGGCCTCCATATTTTTTGACCTAGTAGGGGGAGAGGAAAACAAAAAGGTAAGGGAGTAAAAGAATTGAAATGATGGAATGGTTCGTTAAAGAAATATTTGCAAAATACAATTACTGGATTTCCATTATCCTTATGCTTATTGGTTTCTATGCAATCATTGCGAAAGATAATCTTATCAAGAAGATCATTGGACTGAACATCTTTCAAACCGCTATCTTCCTGTTCTTCATCTCTCTGGGAGCCGTCAAACGAGGAACAGCACCAATTGTAAGTGAAGAGATGATCAGCAAGGGATATGTTTATGTGAATCCATTACCTCATGTGCTTATCCTGACGGCGATCGTGGTAGCCGTGGCAACAACCGCAGTGGCCCTCTCACTGATAATAAGGATGTATGAGGAATATGGGACGATCGAAGAAGAGGAGATCATAGGGAGGTTGAGAGAGAAAGAGGTGAAATCGGCCTGAGCCTCATTGAACATTTTCCGGTACTGATTGTTGTGGTATCGTTGATTTCTGCCATTACCATCTTGGTCGGCGGGTGGATTAACAAAAAAACCTCCTGCTTCATTTCCATTGCCACCATTCTCGCACAATTCGTCATGTCCATTTTCATCTTAAATCATGTCCTGACCAAGGGTCCCATTCATTACTGGTTGGGTGGATGGAAACCTCCTTGGGGGATTGAATATGTGATGGACACATTAAACGCCTACATATTGGTCATCCTTCTATTTTTGAGCTTGGTCTGCGCGATCTATTCAAAGAGAAACATCGAACACGAAATGCCTCATAAGATTGTTTCATTTTATGTCATCTATCAACTTCTCATCACTGGGCTATGCGGTGTCACCGTAACCGGCGACATATTTAATATGTACGTTTTTATCGAGATCACATGTTTATCCTCCTATGCATTAATCGCCTCGAGGGGAAAGATCGCACTGAAGGCGAGCTTCACTTATCTCGTTTTGGGTTCCATTGGTGCCTGCTTCTTCTTAATAGGGATAGGGTTTTTGTATTCAGTGACAGGATCACTGAACATGCATGACCTCTCATTATTATTACCCCCTTTATACGGGAGAAAAGTGGTGATGGCTGCTTTTGTGCTTTTCATCGTAGGGTTAAGTATCAAGATGGCACTCTTTCCCCTCCATACATGGCTCCCTGATGCCCATGCGTTTGCCCCCTCGGAGATCAGTGCAATGCTTTCCGGTATTATCATCGAAATCTCCACCTATGCCTTTATCAGGATCGCTTTCTCTGTATTCACCCTGGAGTTTATCACCATTTATCTGCCTATCACATCCATAATTTCCTGGTTAGCTGCAATCGCCATGATATTTGGTTCTGTTCTTGCGATCAGGCAGGATAATTTAAAGAGGATGCTTGCTTATTCAAGTATAGCGAATATGGGATATATCATGCTCGGCGTGGGCCTTTCCACTTCCACCTCTTTAGGACTAACTCCTGCATTGATGCATATCCTCAACCATGCATTGATGAAGGCATGTATGTTTTTAGTTGCCGGGGCTTTTATTTATAAAGCGGATTTGTGGTATATAAAAAAGTTTCAAGGATTAGGGCGAAAGATGCCCTACACCTGCATAGCTTTCCTTTTCGCTGCTCTTGCAATGATAGGAATGCCACCGAGCGTAGGATTCGTTACGAAATGGTATTTGATCATTGCCGCCATAGAGGCAAAACAATTTATTTTTGTGGGGGTAGTATTCTTTAGCACCCTTCTGATGGTAGCATATTTTTGGCGGGTGATAGAATATATGTACATCAGAATCGGAGACGAAACAAAGGAAGAGATAGAAATAGACGAAATCCCGAAGAGTATGCTTATTCCGGTGTTAGTCTTCGGTTCTCTCTGTTTTGTTATGGGGATTATCTGGCTCATGGAGATACCTTTACCCCTATTGAATGACATTAATTCAATGTTTGGATTGGGGGGGGTGCCCTAATGATTGGAGAAATGGCCTGGTTATGTTTCCTTTTCCCCTTTATCGGGGCCCTGCTATCCCCCATCCTTGGGAGAATTCATCCTAAGCTCAGAGATTATGGAGCAGTACTCTTCTCCTTCCTCGCGGCCTTAGTGAGCCTAAGGCTTATCCCCTATTTATTTCACCCTTCCAAGTTACCCATTGAGAGCGCCTTGGAATGGCTCACCGCTCCGATCGAGTTGAGGGTTGGTGTTTTGGTCGATCCTTTGAGCATAATGATGGCAAATGTCGTAGCAGTGATAAGCTTTATCATCATGGTTTACTCCCTGGGGTATATGAAAGGAAACCCTTCTTTAACAAGGTTTTGGATGTGGATGAATCTGTTCATCGGCAGTATGCTTCTATTGGTTCTTTCAAATAATTTACTCTTTCTTTTCGTTGGATGGAAAATGGTAGGGTTATGTAGCTATGGATTAATAGGTTTTTATTATAAGGACGAAAAGAAGCACTGGATTGGTGGACCTCCTCCCACGAGTTACTGCACACCTTCCCACGCAGGCTTAAAAGCATTAATTATAACGTCAGTGGGAGATCTTTTCATGTTGGGAGGATTTCTAATCATCTACTCCTATTCTCAAACATTAAACCTTCTGGAACTCTATGAGACCTCATCGATATGGATAACGGAAATGGCAAAGTCGCCAGGGATGATGTTATTGACAAGTTTTCTCCTTCTTTTGGGTCCGCTCGGGAAGTCAGCTCAACTTCCGCTTCATGAGTGGCTTCCGGAAGCGATGGCAGGTCCGGGCCCTGTCTCAGCACTGATTCATGCAGCAACGATGGTGAAAAGCGGGATATACTTAGTTGCCCGGCTCACCCCAATTTTTTATTACAGTTTCTGGGTGGGTGGTTGCAGCGAGGCTTCCTATTTCTTCATTTTAACCGCCTGGATAGGGGTCATTACAGCCTTTTTGGCAGCAACTCAAGGTATGGTCTCCTTAGAGCTGAAAAAAGCTCTCGCCTATTCGACCATCAGTCAAATAGGCTATATGATGCTTGCCTTCGGCGTAACCGGATTTAACCCGTCTATTCTATTGGGAGGTTTTACATCGGGAGCATTTCACCTTTTAAGTCATGCCCTGTTTAAGGCCTGTCTCTTTCTTTGTGCGGGCTCGGTCATTCATATTGCACATTCCATCTATATGGATGATATGGGGTGCCTGAGGAAGTATATGCCATTTACCTGGATTTTCATGTTGGTTGCTGCACTGTCTTTGATGGGCCTCCCCCCCCTGCCCGGATTTTGGAGTAAGGATGCGATTCTTATTTCATGTATAGAAACTCGTGATTATCCGTTATTCTTTCTCGCTTTAATTACGGTAGTCTTGACGGCCTTCTATACCACACGCTTTATGGGAAAGGTTTTTCATGGAAGGGAGAGTGAAAATATTCAAAATTTAAAACGAAAAGGTTCGCACCTGGGTGAGGTCCACCGTACCATGGTGGTCTCTTGTGGTTTGTTAGCTTCTGTGATTATCGCACTGGGCATATTAAGCCAGCCATTAAAGCATTTAATAGGAAAGGGATTCGAGTATACCCTAGTAGAAAAACTTCATCTGCCGATCGAACCTCCTGATCATTCGCTACATCATTTCATCGTTCCTCTTCTGTCTGTCCTTTCTTTAGTCATTGGGGCAGTCCCGGCCTATATGCTTTACATATCTGGGAAAGTAGATCTTAAGAGCATGGTAGAGAAACACCCTCTTATCAGAGGGCTGCATAAGTTATTCTGGAACAGGTGGTATTTAAACCATTTCTATTACATCCTGTTTAGCGGAATGGTTAAGCTCTCAGCATCAATGCCTAGGCTTATTGAAGATCCGTTGAATAACCTGTTTCATAGGCTAATTCCCTCTCTCCCGGAGAGAATGTATAGCAGGGGAAGGCTCGTATTGGCAGGGATGTATGGGAAAGAGGAGGCAAAGGGGAAACCCCTGGAGGAATCTATGGTCGGCATCACCTTAGGTTTCGCATTGATGATAGCCCTTCTCTTTATCGCTTTATATTTGATACTTATGCTTATGAGTATATGGTTTTCCAACGCCTGAATTGCGAAAGCGAAGGATCATGAAAAAATGATTAAGAGCGCGGCGGATGTCATGAGAGATGGGGTGATGATCAAATGATCCCTTTTGTTCTCCTTCAAACAGTCGTTGTGCCAATTCTAGCCTCCATAGTCATCTTCTTAACCAAACCTAAAACGGGTGAGAAAGCGGGCTGGATCGCTGGCCTCACCCTTCTGTACACTACCATTCTTCTTTGCATCGTAGGCATCACAGTTTATCAGGGCGAAGTTATTTATGAGAAGTATCCCCTTGGCCCGAAGGTAAGGTTGGATCTTTTGGCTGACGGCCTGAGCTTGCCAATTGCATTGATCATTAATCTGTGCTGTGTGGTTCTGGCCTTTTATTCTATTCCCTATGTAAAACATAGAATAGAATTAATATACGGAGAGGTGAATAAAGGCACATGGCTTCTTTATTATACAAGGTTTTTCTCTTTGTTTCTCTTTTTCTCCACAGGGTTCATGGGTATTTCCTTTGCTACCAATCTGATAACAATATATTTCTTTATGGAGATATTAACGATTATTCCTCTTTATTTCATCATGGCTCAATTTGGCTATTCTGAGTATATGGCGCGTTTTAAAGTCGCCCTCATGTCTCTTTTCTGGGGGATTGCTGGTGCAACTTTCTTCCTCATCGGGATTCTTTTAGCGTATACCCAAGGGGGCACCTTTGAAATCTCGGGGTTGCATGTGCTCTCAGGAAACTCGTTGGTTATCTGGATTATCTTATTTATCCTTCTGGGTCTATTGGTTAAGCTGGCAATATTTCCTCTACATGTATGGATGCCATGGGTTCATGCCGAACACCCAACCTGTATAGCTGGATTGCTTGCGGTTTATGCGAATATCGCAGCTTATGTCATGGTCAGGGTTCTTATTCTGCCTCTTTATAATGATATCAAAGTTTTCGGTATCCCCCTCATGACCATGGCTCTTTTTACTATGGTTTATGGTTCGCTTCTTACGATGGCTCAACATGACGTGAAACGATTCTGCGCCTGCTCCACGATAAGTCAGATATCCTATTCTGTCCTAGGACTCGCAGCCCACTCTACCCTCAGTACGGAAGGAGGGCTTTTTTTCTTTCTCAGCCACATCATGGGGAAAACCATTCTTTTCTCCACTGCGGGTATTTTAGTCTATGTCACAGGAATTCGAGATATGAGAGAGTTAGGTGGGCTTGGTTCCAAAATGCCAATTACAGCCATACTCTGGGTCATGGGCGCAATGATGCTCTCCGGCTTTCCTCCTTTTAGTAGCTTCACATCAGAGTGGATAATGTTCACCGGAATCTTCTTCTTTGGAATGCACTCTAATTCCTTTGGTCTGATCCTTGCAATTCTTGGTCTCTCTGCAATTACATTAACGATTACTTATACATTCTGGTCTGCGAAGAAAATATTTTTTGGTCCTTTGAAACCCCATCTGTCCTCTCATGAAATCAAGGACCCGCCCTTGACAATGAGTATTCCGCTTCTGCTTTTAGCTGTTGCATCAATGGTTATGGGTCTATATCCTAAACCGTTCATGGATCTTCTCCATTCTGTGATCGGCATATTACCGTAAACTATTGTGGACGGAATAGACCCCGGTTGACGCCTATTATGAAACTTCATCCTAATCAACGAGGGACACCTCCCACGTTTTCTATGAGAGATGTCCCTTTCACTTTTCTATTTGGCCTTTTTATGCTGAATCTTACCGGTAAGTTTTCCAATCCAATCCTTCACACGATCGATGACTGACGGACCTTTAACGGTCAGTTTCGTCTCTGCTGTCCGATCTGAGAGCATACTGGTCACCTTAACGGTATAGACACCCTCTGGAATAGCTGATTGAGTAATGATAATGAATTCCTTAAACTTTTCATCGAACCCTATATCTGCCCTCAAAATCTCCATGGCCTTGGTCAATTTGCTTACTTCGGCTTTGAAGGTTCCATCAGGTTTAATCGGGCCTTCAGCCACGATTGCCTTGGTCTGATTGGGACCAATTAAGGTAATAAATACGGAATCCCCAGGTTTAAAACCTGATCCCTCAAAGACTATTTTCGTCCCCATCACTTTTGCAACTCCAAGGCGAATGCATTCAGGGTTTATAATCACCTGTGGTCCGGAAACAGGACGATCAAGAGTTCTGCGAGGATTCGTACAACCAAAAAGTGTAAAGATCAATCCTGTAATGATCAGACATATCCAAGTTGTTAACCTCCAGAAACGAACCTTTTGTCGAGCAAACATTTTAATCCCTCCTTCTCTTAACAAATCGCCAAGCGCATAAGGGCATGGCGCATAGCGTAAAAGATTTATGGTAAGTAAAACCATTCTTTTCATCATTTTCTTCTCCCCGCCTTTAAAGGAAGGTAGTTTCCATCAGCCATCAGCCTAATATTCATTGCCGAATTACTTCAATGAGTCGGCTTACCAATGAAGCTGCCTCTGCTTCAGGTAAACAGTACCTCATCTCTGTAAATCTCTTTCTAAATTGAGAAACTTCTTTGGCCATGGATCGGTCATGTAAGATCACCTGGCTCATATATTCAGCCAGCTGGCCGAAATCATCTGCCCCCATCCCAAAGCGGGTCATCTCCTGGACCCCCATCCTTAGACAGCTTGCCGTAGTAAAGGCTTCATCATCAGGAGCACCTTGATAGTTGACGATGATGTTGTTCTCCTCCAGTCTTTCAGCCATCATCGGTCCCTTTCCGTAGCCGACTCTGACAATGACCTGATGGGTTTCGGTATATCCAATCTTTGAATTTCCCTCCACTGTTAATCCTTGCTCTCTAAGAGAACGGGCAAAGATTTTCGCATTACTTATAACAGCCTTCTGATAGTCCGATTTAAAGACATTCATCTCATAGGCGACTAACAAAAGTCCCACCAGCGTGCCTAAATGATGATTGCTCACGCTTCCGGGAAAGACCCTTCGGACAATGGCTTCCCAGAGTTCTTCGTAATCGGTCCCCTCCGACATATTGCTTGCAATCACTCCTCTCTGAGGTCCAAAAAAAGTCTTATGGGTGGAGCCTGTAACGATATCCGCTCCTTCTTTAAAGGGCTCTTGAAAATAAGGTCCAATTAATCCCAACACATGGGCCATATCATAAATGATGATTGGCTTGGGTTTCATACCGGAGACCATCTGAGCAAGCTCCTTCAACGGTTCCTTATAAATCACCATGCTCTTGCCCAGAACGATCAATTCAGGTCTGTGTTCTTCTATGAGTTCTTTCGCTTTTAAGAGATCGATCTGGTAAGGATCCTCTTTCAGCACCGGAAAAGGAATGGCTGCTGGCCTCTCGGTCTGCGGATCATTGGCGACGAAGTCTTTTAAGGCACCCATGGGTTGGGCACTGAGATGACCTCCTCTTCCGAGATGATGGTTGATCACCTTTCTGATTCTTCGGGGTTCACTTTTACGATCCAGTCGATTGAGGTAATCCACCAGTCCACTAAAGACAGCGGTATTGGCCATCTGGCCGCTGATCACCCTCAGTTCAACTTCTGAGCACCCGATGAAACATCGAAGTTCTTCTGCCAGAAGGACCTCGACCTCTCCGATTAACTTTGTCCCTTGATAATAGAAAACATCGGTCTCCTTAAATGCCTTCATCAAGCGGTGTTCAGCATACCGGCCAGACGGATCCATAATGGTGAGAAGCCTTACGAGAAAGGAGGGAGTTGTTTCTGAAGGAATAAGATTGATGGTCTCTTTCTGTCTCCAATGGGTATTCTCAACCACCCGGCTGACCAACCTCTCTGTCAAGTCCTTCAAACTCCCTGTCGGCACCTCTTTTTTCTTAGGTTCTTCAATGAGGATTGGCCGGGCATAGGGCGGCGCTTCCCCTGACAGATGTCTCTCAACGATCATCCCTTCAAACTTTTTTCCTCGGTGCAAGATTTCTATTCTCTGCCCTTCTTTCAGATCTGAATCGATATACGCCAATGCGATGGATCTCATCTTCTTTTCGTCCGTGGGTTCCGAAAGGATCCCTCGATCCGAAAAGACCCAATAGGGAACCATCGTCCCGCTCGTCACGTGTCCAACACGTTCCCCATTGACCAAAACCTCGTAGCCCTGTCTGGGAATTCCCTGACCGGTGACGGTAATGGGAAAGATCTTTTTAGGAACAAGCTGTCTCTCTTTAGGAGATAAAGGTTTTCCACTCTCTCTTGCTGTCACCTCTTCAAATTGCCTTCTCAGGATTTCCTTCGCGATGAATTCCCCCTTTAAAGGAGAAAAACTCATCGCCAATCTTGCCACCGACGGAACCGCATAGATGGGGATCTCTTTTCCCTCTGGATCAACTCCCAATTCATGGCCGTAAAGGGGAAGTCCTGCCTCCAGTCTCAGGGTATCTCTTGCTCCCAAACCGATTGGGACAATCCCTTCCTCTTCTCCGATCTCGAGAATCTTCTCCCATATCAGCGCCGTTTTATCGGCCGGTAAGAATAATTCGAAGCAGATAGGTTCTCCTGTATACCCTGTTCTTGAGATCGCGACACAAACCTGTTCACCCTCTAATTCACAGACTTTCAAACGATTTCTCCAGGGATCAGGAAGCTTCGAGTAATCTTCCAAAAGGATCTTTTCCAAAATCCTCTTCGTGTGAGGCCCTTGGAGGGCAAGCATACCGATTGCATCCGTTTGATTCTCAATAATGAGATCCTTGAATCCTTTCTTTTGATCCAGGAACCAATCCCAGTCTTTCTCTGTATTCACCGCATTCACAACGAGAAGATAATTTGCCTCCAGAGATGGGCGATCTTCTTCCAATCGGTAGAGGTAGGCGTCGTCAATCGCCCCGCCTCTCTCATTCTGGATCAGAGTATATTGAGCTACACCAGGATCAAGGGCCATTACATTGTTCGTTAAGACATGTTGCATAAATGGAATGGCATCCACCCCCCGAATCAAAAATCGTCCCATGTGGGAGATATCGAAGAGGCCGCCATGTTTCCTTGTCCTCAGATGTTCCTCGAGAATGCCCCCTTGATAAGCGATGGGCATCTCCCATCCAGCAAACTCAACCATCTGCCCTCCGTGCTCCTTATGCCATGAATAGAGCGGTGGCCTTTTTAAATCCTTTGACATCCTTCAACTCCTTTCCTACGATCCAAATTCTTTTTCTTTTAACACATTTTACAGAAGATTTGGATAGGTAATCAATTTTTGCCCATCCCCAGTTTTTGTACATCCCTATGGATTAGATAATAAATTGACCTGGGCGAATCCTTTGGAGATGAGAAAGAATGGATTCTCTCTAAAAATCTGAAACGGCTCATCGGGTGGGATGAAAAGAAGGACACAGGATAAGAATCATAATCTATTTATTTGTCAGATACTTTGAAGCCCCCAGCCCCACATATAAGGGCGGGGCTTCCCGGTAATGTATTACCTATTTATGTTGTGCCCCTTGCCCCCCGCTTGAAAGGCGATGCTTGTTGGGCACTTGCCGGCAAAATTAAGTCCCGATTGTAGTTTACACCTACTTATCCGCAATAGCGAGTTGATCTCGGAGTTGCGGATTATTGATTGAAATATGCAATAAAAAGGCAGGGCCATTTCTGATCCTGCCTATATTGATTTTTATTTCTTTGACGGTTTCAAGAACCCTAGGGTGAAGTTGCTCGCGACGTTTCTTCGCGATCTCATCGTTCCTCAGTTCCTTGGAAACTTAAACGAGGGGATGATGTACTGATCGGGCTGATTCAGCTTTTGAGCATTATGTACTAGGAGCGGGCTTCGATATGGTAAAACCTGTACCTTCGGTTGTTTCCTTGTAATCGACAACCATTTCCTCTAGCGCTGGTATTAAATCAGCCCCTATAAGTAATACCTTTCTGCCCCCTTCGGTTCTCACGACTTGATCTCCTTCTTTTTCTTTGTCCAAAACCAACTCCAACCGGTTTGGCTTCGAAGGGGATGAAATAATCCTGATAGCTATTTCTGGGTCCGTTGTGTGCGCTTGCAGGGCTTCTTCAAATTTTTCCTTTGCAGTTGCAGTCACGGTTAACATATGATACCTCCCTGGGCTAGGCTTTTATCATCGTTATATTCGCTACGCGGGGGAATACCCGCTGCGTTCCGTCCCATCATCACGAACGGTTTGGCTTTATCGGTAGGTTCCGCACAGCAATGAAATTGGGTGACTAAGGCTTGATTTTGGGGAAAATGGGGGGCGAAATATCGAAACCCCAAAAGGAGGGTGCGAGGCCGGAGACCAATCGGTAATCAATCACTTTCGCCTCCTATATGTATCCACTTTACCACGCTATACTAATATGTCAAGCAGATATAGTGGGCGGTGATCCAGTAGCCAGATTCATCATTTCCAGTAGAAATCTACAATATTCACGCAATTCGGAACGTTGAGACTTTCAGGAAGAAATCGTCAAAAGTAAGGCCTTACTATCTCCTCACGGTCTGACAATCCTTTATATCAGTCAGGGAACCGGTTGCATCCTGTTATTTGACAGAAAAGTATTTCTTCTCTGAGGCTTTTGTGATATATAAAGGCAACAGATATAAACCATGCTCAATCAATGAAATCTCAAAGGAGAAAGTCTCATGAAGGATGATCCTAAGTTACAGATGAACGACGCCTGGTCAGACGACAGGCCCTACTCACCCAAGCGAAGACGAATCGGATCCGGCAACAGCAAATTCCTCCCCATTCTACTGGGAATTCTCCTCGTCGTGGTTTTCGCAGGAGGCATCTTTTACTTCATCACCAGAAGCCCTACAGGAGGCGAAGCGACGTTACAGTCGAGGATGGCCGCCTTTGAGCAGAAAATTGCCAGCCTCGAAAAACAGATCACAGAACTTCAGGGAAAATTGGGTACAGCGGGCCCAGACCCAGCCCTTCTTCAGCGGGTGGACGCTCTTGCCCAGAAGGTAGAGGTACTGGAAAAACAAAAACAGCCAACAGCCGAATCAAAAGCAAAGCCTTCTGCTCCCTCAAAACCAGCCGTCTCGACCGAAAACCAATACCACACGGTTCAGAAAGGGGAAACTCTGTACCGGATTAGCAAAAAATACGGGATCAGCGTGGAGGAACTCCGAAAACTGAACAAACTGTCTGCGGACCAACCGCTTCGTTCCGGGCAAAAGCTTCTGGTCTCACCTAGACATTAGTCATCATACAGCCCCCATTTCCCCAATTCATTCTCCTATGATCATCACCAAAACTCTCTTTCTTCGTCTACCATCAAACTCGCCGTAGAAGATCTGCTCCCATGGAAGGTAGAGGGGATACATTCTTCGACCTTTGGTGTAATGTTGATAAAAGCACGACGACTGGGAACTTCAAACCATAATTCTTTTCGGTAGGTCTTCATTCCAATCTCCCTTCTTGCCTGAGTTGGTTCACTATTTTCATAATATGAGGCAATGCCTCTAAAGCTGCCTTTTCACCCTCAAGAATCGCCTCGTGCCTTTTTGAAAAGTCGGCCGAACCGATGTGACCAACTTTTGGTTTTATCACAACATCGGCCTGGGAAAGCTGTACCGATGCAAGTTTTGAATACATGATATTAAGGGATTGGAGGATCGTTTCAACGGTGTTTCCTGGGAAAGTGTGTTCCACTTCTGTGGAAATATCCACTGCAATGACGATATCCGCACCAAATCTTTTTGCGGCATCTACTGCCACAGGGCTCACCACACCTCCATCGACATACAACTTGTCCCCAATTTTTACAGGTCGGAATACGCCCGGTATCGAGCAGCTCGCCCTCACCGCCGTCCCTGTGTTCCCTCTTCCAAAAACGATCTCCTGGCCACTCTGGATATCTGTTGCAACGGCATAGAAAGGGATTCTCAATTTTTCCATCGGAGTATACTTCAATATTTTGTTTACGAACTCTTCGAGTTTCTCCCCCTTGATGAACCCATTGTCTGGAATGGTGAGATCAATAATATCTCCTTTCTCTATCGAAAAGGACATCTTTTGAAGTTGAAAGGCATCCAGAGCAAAGGCATAGAGGCTTCCGGCAACACTCCCTACACTCGTCCCTACAATCATATGGATTGGGATTTTGTTGGCCTCCAGGATCTTAAGCACCCCAATATGGGCGAATCCCTTTGATGACCCAGCACCGAGCACCAAGCCGATCTTTGCTGGTTTGGGTGGAGGTTGGACAACGGGTGGAACTTGGACAACTGGAGGAAGTTGAATCTCCTTCACTGTACATGAGGTTGCGGCCAGCATTAAAATTACAAGACAGTAAAAAAATAATTTATTTAGGTCCATCTTTTCTCCTCCCCAATGGCCTATTCTTATAATCTATTTATCAGATCATGGAAAGGTGGTCAAATCGAAGTATTTGCGAACATCTGGGCGGCGTGGAAGGAACTGCGGACGAAGGGGCCGGAAGCCACAGATTTGAAACCCATCTCTTCCCCTATCTTTTTATACTCTTCAAACTCCTCAGGAGGAACGTACCGAACGACGGGTAGACGATCGGCCCTCGGTTGAAGATACTGGCCGATGGTTAAGAAATCGCATTCCGCTTTTCTTAGGTCACGAAGTAGACTGATTACTTCCTCTCTTGTTTCTCCGAGTCCAAGCATAAATCCTGATTTGGTGAGGATATAGGGATAATTCTCTTTAGATCTTTTTAGGAAATTAAGTGATCTCTTGTAGTCCGCTTGCGGGCGGACTTCGGGATAAAGTCGAGGAACCGTTTCAATATTGTGATTCAGGACATCTGGAGATTCTTCTAAAACCCTTGTTAAAGAGGAGAGGTTTCCTTTAAAATCTGGGATCAATACTTCAACCTTAATGGTTGGGTCCAAGCCTCGAATCGCCCGAATCGTTCTGGCAAAATGGGATGCTCCGCCGTCGGGTAGATCATCCCGTGTGACCGATGTAATCACAACATATCGAAGGCCCATCTTCTTAACGGCCTGTGCTATTCTTTCTGATTCTTTTTCATCAGGTTGAAAAGGCATCCCATGCTCCACAGCACAGAAACTACAACTCCTCGTGCAGATCCTTCCTAAGATAAGTATCGTTGCCGTCCCTCCTGAGAAACACTCTCCCAGATTTGGGCATCGGGCCTCTTCACAGACGGTATGGAGGCTTGTCTCATCCAAGATCGATCTCACCTTCTTGAGATCCTGAAAGGGAGGAATTCTTTTTTTCAACCAAGGAGGCTTCTTCATACCACTCAAAATTGTAAACTGCAAAATGGAAAATGCAAATTGTTAAATACTCTTTCGTTTTGTATTACGCCCTTTGCGCTATGCACTTAGCGCTTTGCGTCAACACGCAGCGGCTTTGGAAGATGAATGGCCAGCCCATTGGCATCGCGGAAAGCCTCTTTCAGTGCCTCTGGGGTTGTTGGATGAGCTTGAATGAATCTGGAAAACTCCAAAGCTTTCACACCCTGTCTCATGAGAGAGGAAGCGACTGAGATAAGGACGCTGGCATCATGGCCGATAATGTGAACTCCTAAAATTTTATCATTCTCTCGATCGACAATCACTTTGATGAGACCCTCCGTCTCTCCCGTGATCAATGCAGTGGGATTGGAACGAAAAGGGAAACGACCAATCTTTATCTCTCCTTTTGCCTTTGCCTCTTTTTCAGTTAGACCGACAGAGGCAATTTCTGGATAGGTGAAGATGCAGACAGGAACTGGCCAATCCTCCATTTTCCGATCCATCCCCATTAAGTTCTCAGAAGCCACCACTCCTTCTTCCATTGCCACATGGGCAAGGAGGGTTCCTCCAACAGCATCACCGATCGCATGAATGTGGGGGGCTGTGGTCTCCATGCGGTCATTGACTCGAATGCCCCCAGATGAGGTTGCGACACCTGCCTTTGAAAAATTGAGTTCTAAATTGGGGACCCTACCTACGGAGAGAAGTAATTTCTCCGCGGATAGCTCTTGAATTCCCTGTGGTGTTCTTACAGTGACTCTTAATCTTTCCTCCATTGGGTGAACATCTTCAATTTTGGAGTTTGTAAAAATTTTTATGCCATCCCTTTCTAAGAACCTTTTAAGATTACGAACCAGTTCCCCTTCAAGACCGGGAAGAATATTTTCCAGAATCTCAACCATCGTCACCTGCGAACCTAATGCACTAAATATCGTGGCAAACTCAACACCGATATAACCTCCGCCGAGAATAACCATCTCGCGAGGAATCTTCTTGATTTCCAATGCCTCGTCACTCGTAATGATCCTTTCATCATCAGGAGAAATGCCCGGGAGACTCTTCGTTTTCGAACCCGGAGCCAAGATGATTGCATCGGCCTCGATCACCTCTCTATCTCCTCCCTCATTTAAGAGGACAACCTGATTCGATCCTAAAAGATCGGCATGGGCGGACTTAATGGTTACTCGATGGGACTCCAGGAGCATCTCTATCCCCTTCACCAACTCCTGGACAACCTTCTCCTTCCGTTCCATCATCGATTCGAGAGGGTTAAATCCTTCGGGGACAAGGGATTGAAAGACTGGAGAAGCTTTAAGGGACCGAAGGAGTTTAGCATCGGAGAGAAGCGATTTCGTGGGAATGCACCCGCGGTTGAGGCACGTTCCTCCAATTCTGTCTCTTTCGATCAGGATGATCTTCGCCCCTAATTGGGAAGCTCGGATCGCTGCCACATAGCCACCCGGCCCTCCTCCGATGACAACCACCCTTTTAGGGCTCATCCGATCTCCTCCAGGTTCTTTTCTTCCCATTCCTTGTTGAAGACTCCTTTGAAGTGTGAAACGATCCTTTCAGCCAAACCTTCTCGGGAGATCTTTGTTCCCAGGACCTTTGCCATACTGGTCATCCTCTTTCCCACAAGACCGCAGGGGTTAATCAGGTCGAAATATTTCAGATCCGTTTCGTAGTTTAATGAAAAACCATGGAATGAAACCCATCGTTTAATCGCAACACCGATCGAGGCAATCTTCTCTCCATTCACCCAAACCCCACGGTTGGAAGGGTCTCTTCTTCCCTCAATCCCATAATCTTTCAGAACGCGGAGAATGACCTCTTCAAGTTGACCAACATATTGAATGAGACGATATCCATAATCCTTCAGGTCAAGGATGGGATAGACCACCATCTGCCCAGGCCCATGGTACGTAATATCCCCTCCTCTCTCAATATGGAGGATGGGAATCTTCATCGCCTCAAGAATTTCTGGTGAAACGATCAAATGCGAGCGGTTTCCCCGCCTTCCCAGGGTGATCACATGGGGATGTTCAAGGAGAAGGAGAAGGTCAGGTAAATCTCCTTTTACCCTCCTCGACCAGAGATCATGCTGAAGATCCCATGCCCTTGCATAATCCATCAGACCCAAATCGAATATGTATCCTTTGCGATCCATCAGTTACCCATTATATCAAAAGAATTCAGTAAAACACCAATATCCAAGCACCAATAATCAAATAATCACCAAATTTTCAATGACCAAAACTCTAATCCTCTCACCTCATCCCTCTCCCCCCGGAGAGGGGCGCTTTGGTTATTGGACATTTGGTAATTGGAGCTTATTTGGGATTTGGGATTTGGTTCTTGGAATTTTCTTCAACCTTGTTCCATCTCAGCTTCGGTTTTCTTGCAGCCAAGACCTCGTCAAGCCTCCTCACCTTCACTTTCTGAGGGGCCTGCCGAAGGAGGTCTGGATTTTCCTGGGCCTCTTTGGCGACCTCAATCATCGTTTCAATAAATCGATCGACCTCCTCCTTGCTCTCTGTCTCAGTGGGCTCCATCATCAGTGCTCCCTTGACCACTAAGGGAAAGTAGATCGTTGGCGGATGGAAACCATAATCGATCAGCCTTTTTGCAATGTCAAGGGTGCTGACATGATACTTCTCCTGAAATCGATCCGTAAAGACACATTCATGCATGCAGGGACGATCGTAAGGAAGATAATAATGGTCTTTCAACTTCTTCATCAGGTAGTTCGCATTGAGAGCCGCCATCTCGCTGGCTCTCCTGAGTCCCTCTGCCCCCATTGAGAGGATGTAGGCATAGGCCTTGACGACGACTCCAAAGTTTCCATAAAAGGCTCTCATCTTTCCAATGCTGTATGGCCGATCTTCATTGAACTTGTAAGTATCCCCAACCTTCTCGATGACGGGTACGGGGAGATAAGGGGCAAGCTCTTTCTTAACAGCCACAGGGCCTGCCCCAGGACCACCTCCACCATGAGGAGTCGAAAAAGTCTTGTGGAGATTGATATGGACGACATCGACTCCCAAATCCCCCAGTTTCACGATCCCCATTAAAGCATTGAGGTTGGCTCCGTCGCAATAGACAAATCCTCCTTTGCGATGGACGATATCAGCAATTTCACCCAGATGTTCCTCAAAAAGACCCAACGTGTTGGGATTGGTGACCATGATGGCTGCCACATCTTCATTCATCTCCGCAGCCACCCTTTCTGGGCTGACAATCCCTTTCTCATTCGATTTAATCTCCACCATCTGGTAGGAAGCAATAGAAGAGGTTGAGCAGTTCGTCCCATGGGCAGTGTCCGGGACCAGCACCTTTCTTCGCCTCTCACCACGGGCTTGAAGGCATGCCTTGATCATCCTTATCCCCGCCAGTTCTCCCTGAGCCCCTGCCGCAGGTTGTAAACTCACATGATCCATCCCGGTGATCTCGGCAAGAAAACTTTCCAATTGATACATCAATTTCAGAATCCCTTGAGAAAGATCTTCAGGTTGATAGGGATGGATGTGTGCAAATCCACTCATCCTTGCCACTTCCTCATTCACCTTTGGATTATATTTCATTGTACAAGATCCCAAAGGATAGAATCCGCTATCGACACCATAGTTCCATTGTGAGAGTCGGGTGAAGTGACGAACTACATCCACCTCACTGAGCTGGGGAAACCCTTCTAGCTCCTCCCGCAAAAGATGGGAAGGAATAGCGTTTACGGCTTCAACCTCTTCAACATCCCACCGGGGCAGGGAATATCCCTTTCTGCCTTTTCCTCCTTGCTCAAAGATCAGAAGTTCGTCTTGAATGAGTCCCGTATCGACTCTCTTTTTCACTTTGGCACCTGTTTGACTGGTTAAAAATTTTAAATCCCATTAGCCAAGTCACCTAAAAATCCCAAATCCCAATATCCAAATCCCAAACAAATCCCAATTTCCAATGTCCAAATGACCAAAAACTTGATTGTTTTGAATTTTGGTAATTTGAGATTGTTTGGAATTTGGGGTTTGGAATTTGGAATTTATCATAGTGCTTTCTCCAAGGTTTCGGCCCATCGATCGATCTCCTCCTTCGTATTCATCTCAGTCACCGTCACAAGGATATGGTGATGAAGTTCAGGGTAAAACCTTGCCAAGGAGAAGCCACCTAAGATCCTCTTCTCCTTCAACTTCTCTAAAACTTTTTCAGGTTCTCCTCCGATCTGCAAAACGAATTCATTAAATGTAGGAGAAGAAAAGGCGGGTTTGCAATCAGGAATCTGGGAGACGACCTTCTTTGCGTATTCCTTCTTGCTCAGGTTCATGATCGCCAGTTCTCTCAACCCTTCCTTTCCGAGGCAGGAGAGGAAGATAGTTGCCATCAAGGCACAAAGCCCTTCATTGGTACAGATATTAGAGGTCGCCCGCTCCCTCCGAATGTGCTGCTCCCGTGCCGCCAGGGTGAGGACGAAACCTCTTTTTCCATCCAGATCGACCGTCTCACCAACCAGTCGACCAGGCATCATCCGGACAAACTTTTCCCGGGTGGTAAAGATCCCTAAATAGGGACCTCCGAAAGAGAGAGGAATGCCCAGACTCTGACCTTCGCCTGCAACGATATCGGCTCCCATCGCTCCAGGGGGTTTCAGAATCCCATAAGCAATCGCTTCGCTGAAACCAACGATCATTAAACTTCTGTTCTCGTGGACCTTCTCTATAATAGGATGGAGATCTTCAATGACACCGAAAAAGTTGGGACTCTGAACCACAACTGCACTGACTTCTCTATCGAGGAGGTCGAACAACACCTTCTCATCCGTTCGTCCATCATCCTTCTTATAAGGAACCAAAACGATCTCCTCTTTATCAGGGCCGATGTAGGTCTGGATGACTTTCCGATATTCGGGGTGGATCGCCTGCGAGAGGAGGACTTTCTTCCGTTTCGTAATTCTATTAGCCATCAATACGGCCTCTGCCAAACTGGAGGCCCCGTCATACATAGAGGCATTCGAAACCTCCATGCCGATCAATTGGCACATTAATGTCTGGTATTCGAAGATCGCCTGAAGAGTCCCCTGGCTGATCTCGGACTGATAAGGGGTGTAGGCTGTGTAAAATTCAGAACGAGAAGTCAGGGTTGAAATAACGGCAGGGATGAAATGATGATAAGCCCCTGCACCGAGAAAACTGTCAAAGAGAGGGGATTGAAGTCCTTGGAGGTAGCGGAGGAGATCAAGTTCAGATAAAGGCCCAGGAAGGTTCAAAGGTTTCGAAAGCCTGTATTTTTTAGGTATGGGCTCGAAGAGATCCTCCACCTCCTTAAGTCCAATCACTTCGAGCATCTTTTGACAATCCTCTTTTGTATGGGGGATGTAACGGACAAAGTCTTTCATCTATCATTCCTCTGGTAATGAACCCTGATAGGCTTTGGAGGAAAGAAGTCCTCTTAGCTCTTTTTTGTCCCGGGCCTCCATCCTAATGATCCATCCCTTTCCATAAGGATCCACATTGACGAACTCAGGATGATCCTTGAGGGCCAAGTTTGTCTCCACCACTTTTCCGGTAATGGGAGAGAAGACATCCGCCACAGTCTTTACCGACTCAACCACTCCAATGCTTTCCCCCTTCTTGAATTCGGATCCCATCTCCGGAAGTTCCACATAGACGACATCCCTCAGTTGGCTTTGGGCATAGTCTGTCAGACCAATTGTTACCTGACTTCCTTCATCTTTTATCCACTCATGGCTCTCTGTATAAAGCAGATCCTCTGGAAATTTCATGACAACCCCCTTCAAACATCATTGAAAATTGTAAATTGCAAATTGAAAAATGTAAATTTCAAATCTCTTATTTCAATTTTTCCAGTGGAATATTGATCACCATTTCTATCGCAGAGATGTGCTTCCATTCCCCATTTAAAATTATCATATGTTTAGATGTTTTAGAAGGCATTTTCCTTCCAGCTAAAGCTGTATCAATGATGATCTCTTTTGTTATACTTTCCCCTTCTCTCCAACCGATGACTTTTATGTTCGGTGATTGATAGTCGACAAGAACAACTGGAATTTTTGTGCATCCTATTCTTTTCAAAGCTTGCAGCCGATGATGCCCATCTAAGATGATGTATGTATTTTTGTCTACGGCAATAGGCATTTTAAGAATCCCATCTGAAAGGATCTCATTTTTCAATTCTTCCAGGTAATCAGGCCTAATCTCTTCGTGTTCTCTCAATGCTTCTATTTTAACAAAGAGAATATGATCCGTGGTTACGCCTAATCGCTCAGAATAGATCAAAGGTAAAGGATCTCCTTATTCACCCCGTTAGAAATAATGCCCTGCTGCTCTGCAGCGGGGTTACATTTTAGAACAATTCCGGCTGGGTTTAATGCCCCGCTGGAATTTCTAACAGGGTTCACTAAGTTTGAAGGCCGTTTCTCTGTGAGGCCAGCTACCAAGTTTTCTGTCGCCATAGTTGCCATCCGAAGTCAGGTCTCATGAAGGGCACTCCGGATATAGGGTACCAAAACCACATTCTTCATCAAAGATTCTCTGGCTAATCAAAACCCTCGCCTTATAGGATTTGCCTCTCCACTTTTTTATGATTCACTCGTATCATTCCACAACCCTAATATTTTTAATAAAGATGTTCTCCTTTCTCAAAAAACTGACTGAAACCCTTTTTATCTTGTGAGGCTATTGAAAGTCGACTCAATCCTTCTTTCAGAGATTCTGTGTCTGTCGCGAAGGAGAGTCGGAGATAGTGGTAATTTTCCGATCCGACTCGGCCAAAAGACTTTCGATCCATGGTGGCCACTTGATATTCGTAGAGCAAGAACATCTGCAAGAGGGTGGATGGGCTTGTCTTCTCTTGAATCTCCTGGGGAAGGCTTCGAAAGGCATCCATAATCCCCAGATTCTTACAAACGTCAGCGACGTTCGGAAAAACATAGAAGGCCCCTTTGGGCCTTTGGCAATGGATCCCTTCGATCGCATTTAGTCCCTCAATGACCGAGTCTCTCCTCTCTTGGAAGATGCTTATCATGTGGCGGATGGACTCCTTGGTGAGAGGCGACTCCAAAGCAATACGAGCTCCCTCCTGGTTGTAGGCAGCAGTACAGGAAAAATAGTTAATATTGATATTTCGGAAGACCTCTGCTTCTTCCACCGTAGGGAAGAGGGCCCAACCGATTCTGCCTCCGGTCCAGGAATAGCTTTTGGATGCCCCGCTCACCAGGATGGTGATCTTCTCCATCCCCGGGCAAGAGATTAGGCTGTGGTGTTTATTCCCATCGAAAACGATGTGTTCATACACCTCGTCAGAAAAGACACGAACCTCATCCGAACATCGGCCTCGGATCACCTGGGCTATTTCTCGCAGCTGCTCAGGCGAGGCTACGCCGCCTGTTGGATTGGAGGGATAATTGAGGAAGATCATTTTTGTCTTTTTCGTCAGCAGGGGGGAAATGTCTTCTCCAGAAAGAGAGAAATTTTTCTCTTCCTGCAAATGGATCGGAACAGGCTTCGCCTCCATATAGTGGATAAATGATTCATAGATCGGGAACCCTGGGCTGGGGTAGACGATCTCATCTCCGGGGTTACAGTAGGTCTGCTGGGTAAAACCAATAGGGGGTTTTGCCCCGGGAAAGACTACGATACGATCAGGTGTCGCGTTAATCCCTCGGGTCTCGCTGAAGTGTTTGGCGATCGCTTTTCTCAGTGGAAGAATCCCTTGGGGGTCACAGTAATGCGTATTGTCCAGATCGATCTGCCTTTTCACTTCTTCCTTAATAAATTCTGGAACAGGGAAGTCTGGCTCTCCCAGATTACACTTGATCACCTTCTTGCCCTGCTCCTCGATGACCCTAATTTGAGGCCCAATCTTAAAAGCATTCTCTGTATCGATCAGTCCAGCTCTCTTGGATAGTAAGCCCATATCATTCCCTCCCTTTTAGAATGGGGTGTTGTTCCAATCGTACTCAGTGGAACCATCATCTTATTTCTAATCGATTAGGCCTAAGCAATAAGGCCTTGTCCTCTAAAAGTTTCTTGATGACTTTTTTATGTTTGGTGTTTTTCCCCTCCCACGTAAATTACTTTCTGCTTTTGGCAGAGGCCTACTTTGATAATGAGCCCGATTGACCATAGGCCTCGCTTAACAGTTCCAAGGGGTGTCTTGCCTGGATCGCGATTCCTGCCTGAATAAGGCCATCTCGCATCTGCAGCATACAACCAAAACACCAGCTTGTGACAACGTCTGCTCGAGAATTCATGATATTATTAATCTTATCCTGCCTCAGCTTGAGGGTTAGGTCATAATGGCGGCCGAGTCCCCAGGGCCCCCCCAGGCCGCAACAGTCATTCGCTCCCTGCATATCAACGATTTCGGCTCCAGGGATAAGGTTGAGCAGGTTCTTCATGTGATTAGAAGTAGCGGTCATCTTCTGGCCTAATTTTTCATGACAGGACTGATGCACCGTTATTTTTCGCTTAAGCTCTCTCGTCCGCGGTTCCAGATGATCAGGTCCGATGACTTCCATGATGAACTGGGCAGGATCATAAAGTTTCTTAACTAAGGCCCCGGCCTTTTCCTCACAGACCTTATCGTTCATTCGGGCAAAGTCATTCGCATATTCCTTAAAGCCATATATACAGGAGGGACAATGAGCAACGATATATTTATAATCCGTGAGCTGGTCAATATTGTACCTGGCAAGCCTGTGGCATTCTTCAACATGACCGTAGGCGCCAAATGGCTCACCACAGCAGCGCTGTGGAGGCAAAGCCACCTTCCAGTGGTTGTGTCTGGCGATATTGATAAAGCTGTCTATAATCGGTTCTGCGAAAACATCCGAGCTACAGCCATAAAAGTAGGCAAGATCTGCCTGGGAGGCTGAAAGATTGGCTAATTCCGGGTATCTGTCTCTTACGCCGGACGTTGACAACGCTGGCAAGTGGCGCTCATAGGGGATACGGGTGGGAAGGAAACGCTGAGGCAGAGAAGAGATTATTTTTCGGCTTAATTTATTCTTCCACACACCTTGGGTGAGGCCGAGGAAACGAACCATCCATTGAAATAGGGTGGGGTGGGACACCATATAATAGATCGCCGGCGCCAACACCCTGCTGCGCTGGTCCTCCCTGATCTTCATGACGATATCCCGTATACTGGCATTGGTTGGACATTTAAAAGTGCATTGACCGCAGAGTAGACAAAGGTCGAATATCTTTTTAAACAGGGGATCCTTTTTAAGGGTTTCTAAATCTTTATTTGCGTCCAGAGCCATGGCCAGGGCCCGCTTGAATGTAGGAGCAGCCTCGGAGCGGGTACTGAATTGGTCTGGCAGCTTCTGGAATACGGGGCAGATGTCGGCGCACTGAGAACAGAAGGAACAGATGCCGGTGAAGAGATGTGAGAAGTCTCTAAAGCGGGCAAGATTGAGCTGGCTTTCCTTCTCTTGTATACCGACGACTTCCTCGATGGCTTTATAAAGATCTTTATCACGGGCCTCTCTGATGATCTTAACCCCGGGATGTAGAATCTTCCTAGGATCCATAAGGTCTTTTATTTGAACGAATAGATCAAACAGCCCCCGCCCAAAGATATGGGGCAATATGACACCCCGGGTCCTTCCATCGGCATGCTCCCCGCTCATGCTCCCACCCAGCTCGGCAACTTTTTGTGTGATCTTGGCCATGACATGAATCAGTCTTTCTCTGTCCTGCTGCTGGCTCAGGTTGAGGAGAAGGTAGAGATGGAAGTTACAGTCTCCTGCGTGACCGTGGGTGCCAGCCACGACTTGCTCTTCGTCGAATACCTCTTCCATATAACGGATAAATTCTAAGATCTTCCTCTCATCCCGGGGGATGACCACACACTCGATCATGGTCAGAGGTCTTTTGCCCGGGTCATAGGCATAAAGGACCTGCAGGGCGCTTCTCCTTCCCTGCCAGAGGGCATCCTGTTTTGCCGGTTCTCTGGCCACTTCAAAACCCACGGCTGTTTTCGGATATTTCTCTGCCAGGAGTTTTCTTAAGGTCTCAACCTGGCTTTGGATGAGGTCAGCAGCTGCCTGCTTATCCATGATGCGGACCTGGCCGATTCTTTTGGCAGGGTCATGGGGGTCTGGTTTTACTTCGACATCATCAAACTCAATGAGGTACATGACCTTGGCATCTTCGCGTATACCAAGATTTGGATAGGTTTTCCGAATAAGTTCAAGATTGGTGGTGATGGCGGTATCAAAACAGGAGGGAGCCAGGTTGTAAATCTCGGGAATGGCACCACAGGCCTCTTTCAGGTCTGTGAAATAGACAATGCAGGTCGCCTTCTGTGTGGCCAATGGCACGGCCCTTAATTTCGCCTCGGTGATAATACTTAAGGTGCCTTCAGAGTGGGCGAAGAGCCTGGTCCAATCAACAGGAATACCTTTCTCAAGCTGTCTTAAGATATCCAAGACATTGTAGCCTGATGAATTCTTTGGTACTCTGGGGAAGTCTTTATCGATAGTCTCTTTGTTGAGTCGGATGAGATCTAAAATCCTATTCCAGGGCTGGCTGTCAGATTGAATTTCTGAGGTCCACAGGCTTGTTCCATCAGATAGAACGACATGTAAATCCAGGACATGATGCTGAGTCGTGCCTAATTTGCAGGAATTTGCGCCTGAGGCGTTGTTGGCAATCATACCCCCGATGGTGGACATGTCTGTGGAAGCAGGATAAGAGGCTAAGAATACGCCATATTTTTTCAGGTCATTATTTAATCGGGTGCAGATGACTCCAGATTGGGCAAGGACGATTTTTCCGCCCTGAGGATGATCTTCCAGGACTTGCATCTCATCCAAAAAGCGCATATCCAGGACAATGCCGGAGCCAACAGACTGAGCAGGCAACCCGCTTCCTGCACCTCTGGCATTGATGGGGATGTTGTGTTCATAGGCAAATCGAACAGCCTTTTCTACATCAGAATGACTTCGCACACCGACCACGGCCATCGGTTTGAGGCTGATCGGGCCGACATCGGTCGCATAACCTAAGAGGGCGACCTGACTAATCTCAATCTGGGATTCAGAAATACCTGCTTTAATCAGGCCTTTCCGGATAGCCTCTCTATCAAGGCGGCTATTGGGATTATTGAGTTTAGCTAATTTCTCAGCGGCCAAGAGGGCAAGATGAGTGTTTCTTCCACCAAAGCCAGGCTTTTGGCCCTCTGGCAGGACAACCTTTACGGTAGCCTCGCCTCCAAAGATTAAGGCGATCTTTCGATAAGGATTATTAGGATTGGTAATTAAGACTAAACTGATATCAGCAACATTCGTGCCCGTAGGACCGGTTTCAATCTCTAAGCCAAGTTTTTTAAAGAAGGTCGCTGAGTCATAATTGTCAAGATAGTTCTGATAATCAAGGCCCTTACTTCTGGCTAACTTCAAGGTATTCTTATCAGCAATTGCTCCTGCGAGGTCGGAGTTGCCGTCTACGCCATCGGTAGAAAAACTCGCAAAGGTGATAAGGTCATTACCAGTTAGATAAGGAGCAATGACCTTCCAGATATTTTCTATTTCATGGGTTACTTCTCCTTTAATCTTATCTTCTGTTGTACCGGTTCCACAACCAATTAAGTATACAGTATAGCCAAGTTGTTCTGCTCTCTCTTTCGCTGCCTCCATGGCCTGGTCATTGTTGGCAATGATTACGTACTGGCTTTTATCTTCGGTTAAGAGGAATGAATCTTTGGGTAGGGTCTCGTGATCTTCTTTACCCAAGTTGGCCTCGATATACTTTTTGACCGTGAGGGGGCTCTTATCCCAGATGTTGTGTTCCGTAAGGACTTTCTTAGCCATCTGGAAGGTGGAATCATCACCCACCGTTGGACCTGAGGCGATGACTGAGGGATCATCCACGACCCCCGTCTTGGTCACCGGGACATCTGAGAGGACTAAAGAGATGAACCCACCTGCATGTTCAGCAAATTTACGCATCCCGCCGCCTTTTAATGGATCGAGATGTTTTCGAACGGCATTGATTTCATCGATGGTTGCTGGAACCGTGAGTAATAATTGGCTGATCGTCTTATAATCCTCTAAACTGATTCCATCTACAGGCAGGGCCATTAAGGATGAGCCGCCACCTGAGATGAGGGCAATGACTAAGGTCTTTTCGTCTGCGCTCTTTAAGAGCTCTACCATTTGTCTTGCCCCTTCAACTCCTTCATCGTTAGGAGTAGGATGATCAGCAGCAAAAAGTTTGATTCTATCTGAGATAGGTTCCTTGGCTTGCTTTTGATAGACATTTAAGATGCCCGCAGTAATCCGATCACCTAACAGGTTCACTAATTCTGCGCCAGTGCGTCTGGCCGCCTTACCACCCCCAACCACAAATATCCTTTGATAGTCATTGAGGTTGTATTCTCTTCCTGCTACAGTTAAGGTATGGGTTGCTTCGTCAATGCTTACATATCGTCTTAAGGCCGATTCAGGAAGCACCTTCTCTAAGGCATAATCAAGAATGTTTCTTACAGCGGTCTGCTCTGATGATGGGTTATATTGACTGTTGGAATGGCTTCTCGTCTTGACATTGCTTTCTGCCATATTTCCGTCCCCTCTTGGTTCAAGTCAATGGATGTAGTCCATAGCTTTCCATGGTCTAAAAACTTTCACCTTAGAAATGGTCTAAAAACTTTCACCTTAGAAGTAGTTGAAAAAAAGAGGAAGACGATTTAAGCCATGTCGCCTTCCTCCTGTCTTTTGACCTGAGAGATTATCCCAAAAAATTCAGGATTTGTCCCCTTCGGTGCCCCGTCGTGAACCGGGATCTTTCCAGGATTCCACTAAGTTACAGTCCTTTTGCCTGAGAGTTTCGTCCCAATCCCATTGGGATTTGCCCCTTCGGCGCGCTTCCCCTTACGGTTCAGAGTCTCTCCTGTAACTTGATGAAAATTCTGTCCCAATTATGAAATGATGTCAAGAAGAATTTGAGGTGGTATGCTCCCCCAGGTAAGCTTTTTTAACGGCCTCGTTCTGGGCCAAATCCTTTGCAGCACCCTCGAGCACGACTCTGCCTGTCTCCAGAACATAGCCTCTGCCGGCGAACTGGAGCGCCATTCGAGCATTCTGCTCCACGAGGAGGATGGTGGTCCCCTCCTGATTGATCGCCTTGAGCGAATCGAACACATCCTTCATCAACAGAGGGGCTAACCCCATGGATGGCTCATCAAGGAGCATGACCTTCCTCCCGCTCATAAACGCCCTGCTGACGGCCAGCATCTGCTGCTCACCACCGCTTAAAGTACCTGCCTTCTGGGTGATCCTCTCTTCCAGGCGTGGAAAGATGGAGAAGACGCGCTCGATATCTCGTTGGATCCCTTCTGAATCCTTCCTTCCGAAGGTGGCCAGCTTGAGGTTCTCCGTGACCGTCAGGTTACCGAACAGGCGTCTCCCTTCAGGGACAAGGGAGATACCGAGCTCGCTGACGACCTTATGGGCAGGGTATTGGAGCAGGTCTTTTCCCATGTAAGTCATCCTGGTCTCCGGTTCAACACGGACCATACGGGAGATCGCCTTCAGGGTGGTGCTCTTCCCGGCGCCATTGGCGCCAATGATGCAAACGATCTCCCCCTCGTCGATCTGGAAGTTTAAGCCATGGAGGGCTTTGATCCTATCATAAGATACGCGCAGGTTTTCCACTGATAACAGCATTACGCCACCGCCTCCTTGCCCAAGTAGGCATCGATAACCTGAGGGTTGTTTTGGATTTCCGCTGGTGTGCCCTCAGCGATCACCTCTCCAAAGACAAGGGTTTGAATTTTCTCGCAGAGTTCCATAACCACCTTCATCCTGTGCTCAATGACGAAGATGGCCAGGCCTAATTTTTCATGGATCTGACGGATGATCCTCATGATCTGAACCAGTTCTTCTGGATTCATACCCGCTGTGGGTTCGTCCAGGAACAATATCTTAGGTTCCATTGACAGCGCCCTTGCCATCTCCACCCTTCTCTGAGCACCATACGGGAGATTGAGCACAATCTGATCCGCGAATTGGTCTACACCCAACATCTTCATGAATTTATAGGCAATTTCTGTGGCCTCTTCCTCTTCTTTGTTCCTCTTGGCCGTGCCTAAAAAGGCCCCAACTAACCCGTAGTTGAGCTTAGAGTAGCGGGCCATCTTCACCTGTTCGAGGACGGTCATGTGCCGCCACAACTGCATGTTCTGGAAGGTCCTTCCCAGGCCCATAGAGGCGATCTCGTGGGGCTTGAGTCCGACTATGTTTTTACCATCCAGTATGATTTGACCCTCGGTTGGGGTATAGATGCCGGTGATGAGATTGAAGATGGTCGTCTTACCTGCCCCGTTGGGTCCGATGAGTCCTCTGATCTGGCCTGGCTCGATATCCAGATTGTAGTTGTGGACGGCCCGCAAGCCGCCGAAATAGTGGGTCATATTATCAATTCGTAGCAGGGACATGCTACACCTCTTCTCATACTTTCTGTTTTGGCTTGATGAAATTCATTACGTCGAATTCCCGAAATGCTATAAGGCCCGTTGGGCGAAAGATCATCACCAAGATAAGCAGAAGCGGGATAATGATCCACTTGAATATCTCCAATGGCCTCAGGGCCTCGCTCAGGAGGGTGATGCTGAGGGCGCCAACAATGGAACCGATCACGGAGTTCAACCCCCCAAAGTAGACCATGGCCAGGACCTCGGCGAGCTTTTGAATGCTGAAGGTGCCCGGGTTGACGTACCTGAGGACATGGGCGAATAACCCGCCGGCCACACCGGCCCAAAAGGCTGCAAAGAGGAAGGCCGCCATCTTGGTTCGCCTGGTGTTGACAGTCATGGCGTCCGCCGCCATTTCGTCATCGCGCACCGCACTCATCGCTTTTCCCAGAGTAGAGCGCACGAAATTGTTGATGATCCATACGCAGACGACAGTCCACAGAAACACGGTGTGGAGATTGGCATAGTTAGGCTGGCCACCCAAACCGCGTGGTCCCCCGACCAACTCCATGTTCTCGATGAGGCTCTTGACTATGAACATAAATGCCAGAGAGATGATGGCCAGATAGTCGCCCCTCGTCCTGAAGGAGGGTATTGCTACCAGAAGGGCACTGATGGCTGATACAACTCCTCCCAAGATCAATGCAATGGGGAACATGAACGGCCCCCACGAGGCAGGGAGGAGTGCTGGTCCGAGAAGCCTGTGGTTGACGAACAGGCTCACAGTGAAGATCGAAGCGACATATGCACCCAGGGCCATGAACCCAGGGTGGGAACAGGAGAACTCCCCCATGTACCCGTTGACCACATTCAAGCTCAGAGTGACCATCACTGCGATCAGGGCGAGCTTGAGGATAAGGACGCGGTAGTCGCTGAGGCTTGACCAGATATACAGGGCTGCGTAGAGCAGACCGAGGTGGACGATCACCGAAAGCAGCATGGAAGAACTGAGGAGTCTTGCTGCCAGCCAGTTGGCCAGCGCAGCGCTGAGACGTGCGATGACGCATATGGGAAGGATATATATTAAAAAATTATAAGCGATAGAACTGGGGACCAGCAAGGGCTTTTTAAGCATGATCAAAAAACCGAAGAGGGCAGGTATCTTGGGAAGCCCCAAGGCCGCGGACACTTGGTCACCCACAAATTGTTCCAACACGACCGCAACCAGGGCCCCAAAGAGCCAACTGAGCAAGGGAACCTGGGAAAACCAATCCTGTATCCTCTCCTTCAATCGGGTTTTCTCCTGCGACGGTCTGTTGTCTTTTATCTCCATATCATATCCTCGTCACATTTTTGATCTTCGATGTCTCCCATGCTTGACATTTTACTGATCAGAGCCTCATTCGTGCGCTATAGGGTTCGCCAAAGAAGCCATGGGGCCTGAAGGTCAGTATGAGCAAAATGATGGAGTAGGCGATCAGGTCTCTCAGGGTAGAAGGGAAGATCATGGCCACGAAAATTTCAATGAACCCGAGCAGGAACCCAGCTAGGCAAGCGCCGATTATAGATCCTCTACCTCCCAGAATCGCAGCCACAAAGGCCTTCCAGCCGAATAGGATGCCCATGTAGGGGTCCAGGACTGGATAGGCAATACCGAAGAGTATCCCTGCGGCGGCCGCCAGGGCTGAGCCGATTGCAAACGTGAGGGCGGCAATGGTATTCAGAGGTACCCCCATCAGGGGCACCACTACGTAATCGACCGCCATCGCACGTATGGCCATACCCCACTTGGTTCTCCTGATAAATTGGTGCAGGGCCATCATAAGCGCCAGGGAGACGACGACAATAATGATCTTCTTGTTGGTTACGTAAACACCGCCGAGGTTGTATGTGGCGGTCTGGATCAGGGCCGGAAAGCTTATACGTTGGGCGCCCAACAGGGCCAAGTTTCCCGTTTCCAGTATAATACCGATCATGAGACCTGTGATCGCAGCCGAGGCGCGCGGCGCTTCGCGTAACGGGCGATAGCCCACCCTCTCAACGGTCATGCCGATGAAGGAGTTTAGAAACATGGAGAAGAGGATAGTCAACACCAGGATCAACCAGGTGGGCAGAGTAACTCCACCCCATGAAGTGAGCGCGATCAGCGCACTGGCGACACCGAAGCCGATGTATGCCCCCACCATAAAGATATCGCCGTGAGCAAAGTTGAAGAGCATCAGAATGCTATACACCATGGAATATCCAAGGGCGATCAAGGCATAGAAACTGCCCAACTGCAGTGCATTGATCAGATTTTGATAGAAGGATAACATCGAGCCCACTCCTTCGCGCCTTTAATAGGGCGGGCGCAGGGATTTTGGGTTACCCAGCGCCCACCCTTTTGCGCAACAAATCTCTACTTCTCTGGGCTACATAGCCCTTGCAGGCCTTTAATAGTCAGATACGCTCGATTTCCGTGCGTCACATCCTACGGGCAGACAGACTTATAGAATTCGAACTCGCCCTTGTCGCTGATCCTGACAATGACGGCACACTTAATGGGGTCACCTTCCTCTGTAAAAGTCATCTTGCCTGTGATGCCTTCGAAGTCCTTGATTTTGGCCATCGCATCACGGACACACTGGCGGTCCTTCTTGATATCGCCGGTGATCTTGCCGCAGGACTGAATAGCCTGTTGCACGATGAGCATGGCGTCCCAGGTCAGGGCTCCTACATCATCAGGGACATACCCGTATTTTTTGTTGTATCGATCAATAAATTTCTTGGTGGCCCCTTTGGCACCGGCAGCCGCATAGTGGGTGCTGAAGAAGAGCCCATAGCAATCTTTGCCACAGAGTTTCACGGTCTCTGCGGAACCCCAGCTGTCACTCCCCACAATGGGCTTTTTAAATCCCAGTTCGTTGGCCTGCTGAACGATCAAGGCCACCTCATTATAGTATTGGGGTGTGAAAAGAAACTGAGCGCCTGATGCCTTGATCTTGGTCAACTGGGAACTGAAGTCAGTGTCCTTGGTGGTAAAGCTCTCGAAGGCCACCACAGAACCACGCCCATGCAGATCTTCCCAGGCCTTCTTAAAGAACTCGGCCAGTCCCTTGGGGTAGTCACTGGCCACGTCGTAAAGAACCGCGGCCTTGGTGAACTTGAACTCCTTATTGACGAAGTTGGCCACCACCGGTCCCTGGAACGGGTCAAGGAAGCAGGCGCGGAAAACATAAGGGCGATCCTTGGTGGTAATGGGGTTTGTGGACCACGGGCTGATCATGGGCGTTTTGTAGTCGTTCGCCACCCCACCCGCAGGTATCGCCTGTTTGGAAGCCTGAGGTCCAACCATGACCAGTATCTCGTCCTCGGTAATCATTTTGGTGGTAACCGCCGCAGCCGATTCCCCTTTGGACTCGTTGTCCTCGATGACCAGCTCTACCGGATACTTCTTTCCCCCGACCGTGATGCCACCGGCGGCCTTGATGTCTTCAAGCCACATCAGGGCTGCGAACTTTGTGCCTTCACCCACCTTGGGGATATCGCCGGTCAATTCGGCATTGATGCCGATCTTGATCGGCTTTTGTGCCCAGCCTTGGCTGGCTAAACAGATACCCAGCACTAAAACCATCAGTGTCACCCAAACCATTCTCTTCATAATAATCTACTCCTCCTTTCTATAAATTTTACCTCGATGGTAAGATGGACTATTAGATCCCATCTTATTGGAATGGGAAGACTCTTCAGTATCTCCCCCTTAACTTCCCCATATCTTGCTTATCCTATTTTTTCATGCCAGGGACAGCTTCCGGTTCAATCCCATACAAATCCTTAAAGGTCGGCACCTTGAGATCAGCAGGTATGGGGTGGTAATATTTTGTCTCAGCAAGGTATCCCTTATGCTCTTTCAATGCCTCAGAGATTATTTCTGGTTTGGTCAAGCAATCCAAAGCAGAGGTAGCCATATACTTGCTTGCCGTCAGCCCTCCTTTGAAGGCAGTGGGCATTCCAGTTTGACAGACCGCCTGCCATGTATGCAAAGGAGTCCCCTTGGCTAAGGTTGCTGCACGGAAATTCAAGGTAGGGACTATCCAGCTCACATTTCCTTCATCTGTAGAGGCAGGGAAAATAGTGACATTAGGAAATGTTTTGCTGAGATCGGGAGATCTAATTGTAGTATCAAATGATTCTCCTTTGACCTCTCTTCCCAATGATTTGATGATCTCTTCACCAAATTTTTGGTCATCGGGTGTAAAGGGTGGGCCACCAATCGCAGTGGCATTGGCATCACCAATCTTGCTCAGGACTTTATTTGGAAGCACTTCCCAGGTTGCACATAGAAGCTTGTAACTCATTGTAGTTTTGGTCATCAATGCCGCACCTTTTGCAACATCTTGCATCCATTCCCAGATATGGTCCAATTGGGTTCTTCGAGGTGTTCTTATCCAATAAAAAGATTCTGCATCTGGAGGAACAACATTTGGAACTTCGCCCCCCTTCGGGATGGTATAGTGGATCCTCGCTTCCTGGATAACATGCTCCCTCATATAATTCATGGCAATGTTCATAAGCTCGACACCATCTAAGGCACTTCGACCAGCATGTGGGGCAGCAGCGGCATGGGCTGATATTCCCTTAAATTGAAATTTAACACTGGTCATTGCCAACATTGAGCTGTAATTAACTCCATTAAAATCTCCAGGGTGCCAGGAGATCATGATATCCACACCATCGAATACCCCATCTCTTGCCATAAATATCTTGCCTACTAAAGTCTCTTCAGCAGGTGTGCCAAAGACTTTTAGAGTACCCTTAATATCATGTTTCTCCATGGCTACCTTAGTCGCAATGGCAGCCGTGACACTCGTAGGCCCAAAAATGTTGTGACCACATCCATGACCAGGTGCTCCTGGGATGACCGCTTCTCTTGTTGCTTGACCTGCTTTTTGAGAAATGCCTGGAAGGGCGTCGTACTCTGCAAGAAATCCAATGACAGGCTTACCTGAGCCCCAGGTGGCTACGAAAGCTGTTGGCATTCCTGAGACACCTTTTTCTATCTTAAATCCATTCTTTGATAAATACTCTTGTAATTTTCCGGAAGACTTAAACTCAACCAAACTTAGCTCTGGATTATCCCAAAGATACTTTGCAATCTCATCATAGGTTGCCTTCGACTCATCAATCCAGGCAATTGCGGTCTTCTTTGCTGGAGTGAGTTCTTGAGCAAAGGCAGGTTGTACCAAAAGGATAAATACAAAGACAGAAATTAAATACAGGCAAAAGATCCGTTTACTTTTAAACATCGCAATCCCTCCTTTCTTAAACTGTTATATTACCCATTAAGACAAAAGAATCTTCACACTTAACTTATTCACCATCACCTCCTTTTTCAGTGAATATTGCCCCTCAAGTTTAGTAGAGACAACATGAAAAGCCTGATTTATGTAGAGATTATGTTTAGCAAAAATCCATTCTATTGTCAAATAAGAGGGACCCCCTAATCCGTAATCAAATTACTTGACAGCAGATAAAAACAGTGGAAGCAAGAAGAATTCTCTTTCAACGACAAGTTGTAGATACGTCAGTGAGATTCATCACCTCCTCTATTTTACCCCGTTAGAAATCCCTGTCATTTATGGCAGGGAATGCTATCGAAACCCTCCATTCCTTGTTTCCCTTTGGGACAAATTAATTAATACCATTTGTTTAAATTACATCTTAACATTAAATAGGAGTAACTATAGTATTTTTATAATTTCTTCGCAATCGCAGTGGATAGACTCGGCCACCCCTGGGTGAGTTATGGCCCCTTTGTATACATTCACTCCCCTTGCCAGTGCCCAATTCTCCTTAATGGCCAGTTTAATTCCTTTATTAGCAATTTCAAGGATATAAGGAAGGGTTACATTGGTCAAGGCGAACGTTGAGGTCCTCGAAACCAATGAGGGGATGTTGGGCACACAATAGTGGATGACTTCATCGACCAAAAAAGTCGGATCTTGATGGCTTGTAGGTTTACTCGTCTCGAAGCAGCCTCCTTGATCAATGGAGACATCTACGATCACTGAGCCGGGTCGCATTTTCGAAATCATCTCCCGGGTTACCACAGAGGGGGCCAACGCCCCAGGAATGAGGACAGCCCCGATGACCAAATCTGAACCAGCCACCATGCGAGCAATATTTTCAGGATTGGATAAAAGGGTGGTTATACTATTCCCAAAGACATCATCCAAGTAGGCTAAACGCCGTCGGTCGATGTCGAACAAATAAACTTGGGCCCCGAGGCCGAGGGCGATCTTCGCCGCATTCGTTCCTACCGTTCCACCTCCGATAATAGTCACCTTACCCCGTTCTACACCAGGTACGCCACCCAGCAATATTCCGGATCCGCCATGGGTCTTCTCCAAGCAAGATGCTCCTAATTGAGGAGCCATACGACCGGCCACCTCACTCATGGGAGTCAACAGAGGTAATGATCCACCATCTAACTGGATTGTCTCATAGGCTACACCGATACATTTTCTATTTATCAAGGCTTGAGTTAATTCAGGGATGGGAGCCAAGTGTAAGAAGCTGAAGATGATCTGGTCTTCTTTGATTAGCCCATACTCCTTTGATAAGGGTTCCTTTACTTTTATGATCATCTCAGCCTGATCATAAACATCTTCTCCTCTCTTCAGCAAAATCGCACCGGCTTTGATATACTCCTCATCAGTGATCCCGCTTCCTTCGCCAGCACTCTCTTGGACGAAGACCTGATGGCCAGCATCAATTAAAATTCGGACTACCCCAGGGACCAAACCGACTCGGAACTCGTTATTTTTTATTTCTTTGGGGACTCCAATAAACATTCTCAGCTTCTTTTTTATTTGAGATTCACCAATTTTTCACACCTCTTTTAGCCCACAGGATGGAGACAGGGGCGGGATTGACCCCAACCCCCTCTGCGCACTCACTGAAGAAACACGGTTAGGCCTTTGCCAGGCCTTCCCTTATCTCCTTGAATTTCCTGCCGATCTCCTCCGTATCGACCACCATCTCCATAAATCCAGCCTGCTGTTCGAACACGTCTTGAGGAATGGCCTTTTTTACCTCAGGCTCAAGGATGTGATATACGGGAAGTCTCAACGAGACTCCTGCCAATGGACCTGCGAAACTGGGGTCACCGACGGTTACGGTCTCAGCGGTAATCTCAGCCCCCTCCAAAGCCGCTGCCCCAAGGACCACCACCAAATTGTCGGCCCCGTTCTCCTCGACCAACCTTTTGATAGCGGCCTGATTCTCCATGTCCATTGCCCCGGCGGCCGTTCAGACGAAGCATTCAGTGACCGCGAAAATCGCCTCCGCGCCGGCGGCCTTTATACATGCCGCAATGGCCGGTCCGGGCACGCCATCCCTCTCCCCCAAAATGATGGCCTTCTTTCCCTTAAACATACTATTCCCCCTCTCTTATCGGAATTGGTACTCAATGCTTTTTTGGATTCCCCTCGATGAGGAAGGACATGCCATCCGAGAGCTGGGACATTCTCCCCAGAAAGAGGCTCCCCTTGGAAACAAACATGGCGTTACGCATCTCCCCCCGTTTTATGGCATCGATGGCATGGCCCAAAAAGGGAACCGCTGCCGGTACATGCCCCTGAGTAGGGGAAAAACCATGCATACCATGCTCGGTGACAAATCGATCGATCTCGCTTCGGTCGATCTCCTTTCTCAATACCGCCAAAGCAGCGATCATCCGATAGTTGTTCAGCGGCACGTTGCCACTCCCCGAGGGGACGGTAACCTCCGGATTGTGCATTTCGGTGGCATACTTGTCCACATCGATGACCTTCTTTCCAATCCTGTCCAAGGGCTTCAAGACCAACGACTCCATGATGTTCTGCTGGGATGACCCTGAGCCAATGTCGTGTTTGCCGACGCTATCCAACCGGATGATGGGACTCTCCCCGTCGTCTTCGGCCACCAAAAACGCGATGCCACCCAGCACATCCTCCAAAATGGGCATGTCATTGGTGACATGGCCCTTGAACTTCATGCCCAACTTGGCCAAACACCCTCCCCCAACCACGACAACCCTTTTAAATACGCCCGATTTGACCAGGCCAGCCGCGTTGATGATAGCATAGATCGGAGCGGCACAGAAGGCCTTGATATCACAGCCCGTCGCATTGACACAACCATACATCTCCCCGATGGCCTTGGAGAGGCTCCCACCTCCCCTGTTATATCGATCTCCCACTGCCTCCTCGGAACAGCTGAGGATGAAATCGATCTCCTCCGGGGCGATATTGGCCCTCTTAAGCAGGTGCTTTAAGACCAGAGCCCCCGAGGCCTTGGCCATCAGGTTCTCCATCAATACCTGGGCCATCAGGGACTCGTCCTGATCGTGATGCCGATGAAAACAGCCTACAACCTGCCCGTGGTGGTAGAGAGGAAGCGATCCGTATCCCTCAACCTTCTTCTGGATCTGCTCCATGTCCACCCCTCTATCGATCTTCCCTAAGTCCATCTCCTTCCAGAAAGGATTGTCCTCTAACGTCTGCCGGAAGAACGGCCCGTATCCTTTCTCGAACCAGATCAGATCGAAATCGTCTGCGAGCTTCAATAAGCCGAAGAACTCCTCCTCCGGCATGATCTCGCCATAGACTCCGTACCGCGAAGCACCCTTGAGCAGATGCTTGTACCAGGGCTGCTTGATGTCATTCAATCCATCGGGATGAAGATTTCCAATAAAGACCTGGTTGGGCGGATATTCGACCGCCTCCTCAAAGGACCTCAGATACTTCTCGATGGTGGGCAGCAGGGGCTCGGGGCTATTGACTATTTCCCGAGTTGGCTTTGATCCGTACCGCACGAAGCTGGGTACGTGGACGAGGACATACGCACATGCTCTTATTATGGGATCGGACATGGCTCACCCCTCCCCCTTTTGGGATTCGACAAAATCCGATACGAAGGCCTTGAGCTTCTCTCGCGTCACTTCACCCACCAGTCTATCCACTTCCTTTCCGTCCTTGAATATCAGATACGTGGGCAAACTCAAGACCCGCAAATTTAAACATAACCGCCGGTTTTGGGAGGCATCAACCTTGACCACCTTCAAAACATCAGAATACGTCGATGCCATTGCCTCCACATCCGGCATCAGGGCAAGGCAGTTGGTGCATCTAGGACCCCAGAAATCCACCAATATCGGAAGCCGAGAAGCCACTACCTCCTGTTCGAAATCATCTTTCGTAACTTCTTGAATCATAGGTCACTCCTCAAAAACCCTCTGACCCTCTACTTTCGTCTCCATCGCACGAAGGGCCTTCTCCACCAAAGCTCGTCGCAACGCCTTCTCCTCTTCCCTGGATTTGGTGGGATCACCTAAGGGATGGGGAATGGCCACGGCCGGGACGATCCTATTCGCACCCACGGTTTTGGAGATGGGAACAATACTACAAATATGGACCGCCAAAATCCCCGCCCTTTCCATTTCCTTTGTCATCGTTGCCCCGCAACGAGTACAGGTTCCTCATGTGGAGCTGATGATGACGGCCTTAACACCATCCCTCAAGAGATCCTTGGCAATCTCCTGGGCAAACCCCTTGGCATTGGCCACCGAGGTTCCATTGCCCACCGTGGCATAGTAGTATGGATAGAGCGCCCCTATCGCCCCTTCACGCTCAAGATCCCTTACCACATCCAGGGGCAACACCCGATGGGGATCATCATTGGCATAGGTGGGGTCATACCCACCATGGGCCGTCTCATATGTTTCCGAGCTCAGCCGCTCAACCCCACGGATATTGTACTTCCCGTATTTCGATGCACTCGAAGATTCCACGTGATCCGGATTCCCCTTGGGAACGATCCCCCCACTGGTAATAAGGGCCAAGGTTACCTCGCTTAGCTTTTCTATGGGAGGCAAGGGCTCCACCCGATCGAACACCGGCATCGAATACTCGGTAATAAAAGAATCCCCCTTCATCTTCCGTAGGAGCATCTCAACAGCCCTTGCTGCACCCCTTTCGGATGTGAAGGAGTTCTTGCGAATCCCCCGCGGAAGGTATCCCGCCTCCTCGTGGGATCCGAGGGGTTCCCCCTTGGCCAACTTCAGGGCAAGGACCGCCATCTTCTGAACCGCCTCCTTCATCCCGGCGCTCGAGGCCTTCGTCTCGACGATATAGACGGACTTGCGGTATAATTCCACCCCCGGATTTTCGCGAAACATCCCTGTTACGGCGGGAATCCCTAGCCGACTGGCCACTCCCTCGCATATCGCCCCGCACGCCATCCCGTACCTGCCCGCATTGAAGGCCGGCCCAGCCAATACCAAATCTGGCCCGTAACCCTTAATTAGTGCAAGCACTGCCCCCATCGCCTCCTCGGTGTGCTCGTTGAAATAGTTATCGCCGCAGATGACCGTCCCCACAATCTCAACCTCTCGGCCAAAAATCCCCTGGAAGAGGAGCCCGGGACCAACGGCCCCATCTCGTTTCAACGGCTCCGTATCGGCCTTATCCTCCCCCCCAATTTGACCAAAAAACTGATTCAAATAATGAACGACTCTCAGTGTGCCTCCCATCACATCCCCCTATGCTCCCCTTGATGACAACAGCTCAAACCCCAACTCATTAGTAGAACCAACGATTACTTGAAGCTCGGCCGTAATTCCCCCCTCCTTGGAGAGACCACCGGATACCCCTCCCGCCATCTTCTCGATGACTCTGATATCGCCGATGACCTTATCCATGGGTGGAAGGGTTATCAGCTCATTGGCATTGCCCACGCTGACAACGGCGTTGGCCCAAGGTGTTGTGTCGGCCAACGATTGAGATCCCCCATCAATTCCC
>Ga0315312_1000475_pt1 | contig 46997 bp, 59 predicted proteins | sample TDP7_MG_FD_203629 | JGI IMG/M metagenome (GOLD analysis project Ga0315312, IMG submission 203629) | Freshwater sediment microbial communities from Lake Towuti, South Sulawesi, Indonesia - TDP7 | ecosystem: Environmental > Aquatic > Freshwater > Lake > Sediment | place: Indonesia: South Sulawesi... | reverse complement strand
TATTGAGGGAGACGGTGACGTGGGAGATCTGCAGCCTAGTGGTTCTAGCCACTGCCATTCTAATGGATCCCGTCCTCTCGGTCGCTTTGGCTAAGGGCTTGGCTTGCCTGGCCCTCGTTGCCACCCTCTGCGGCATCTATCTGATATTGAGGCTCATGAAATCGCTCGATCTCATCTAGCTCAATCTGACAGCCAAATAGTCTAGGTAGAGGGTCAGGACCAATGCCAGGCCCACTGGTATGCCTGTGGAGAGCAACGGCTCGTACTTGCCAAAAATATCCGCACCCCCGATCAGGACGTGCCCTGCGATCATCGAGACATTGTGTATGGGAACGGTGGACAGGAAGCTGGCAGACGTAAAGTAAGAAGCCGCGCATAGCTTGCGCGACCATAGGGGAAGCTTGGATCGGAAGGTCAGGTAATACATGAGCATGGCATATCCCAGGGCTGCGGCTATCGACAGGGAGTGAAAGATCGCGACCACCCACAACCCGACGTCGTAGAGCGACACGATCGTCTGGTTGACCTCAACGAGGCCAAAGGGCAGATTAAGGCCCACGAATGTGCTGATTGCATCTGAAAAGAGCACGGCCGGGAGAGTTAGAAATGCTACAAGATACCTTGTTCCCCGCTTCAAGGACCGACGCGCTACTTCGTTGTCAAGCTCTAAATAGCTTTTCGCCGCGGTTCCCCCGAGATGGCAGCTAAATCGGCTTACTGAAGCTATGGGAGTGTGAAACCGGCCGCAACCAAGATATTCCTCCTGTCCTTAACCCACATCATCATCCGAAGTCCGCTTACGTAGGTTTTTGTGAACGTGACGGCATAGACGCCATTCCCCATGTAGTCGAAGAACAACACCGAGGCGTTCTTCCACGTGCTCGTACTGCTATTATAGAACGATAGCCTTACAGATGTATTGGGCAGGTCGTTGACGATGTACTGGATATCCTCTGTAGCCCTGAATGTGAGATTGGTGTTGGCCCCGCTTGATTTAAAACTGGTCATATTCACCGCCACCCTGAGGGTAATCGTGACATTCCTTTCCCAGCTGAACATGCCAAGCGTGGTCATGTTGACCGTTAGGGTTGCGTTGGCAGAGGACATGCTGTCGGGCTTCGCCCACGTCATGTTGACGATATATTCGCTGACATTGTTGACGACGAGATTGACCCCCTGTCCCGCGAACGCGTTGATCACCGTCAACCTCCATTGCTGAAGGAACTGCTTCGCGTAGCCCTCCCCGGCATCGAAACCAAATGAGGTCCATGATCCTGATGGCACCCACGACCCATTATAGGTGATCGTCGCATTAGCGAGTGAACACGCCAAAGCCCTCTTCACGTCGTTCTCCAGGTCGATCGTGACATCTTGATAAGGGCGGTAGCGAAAGTGCTGCTGATATACCTGCGTCTCGTACAGGAATATCGCCGTGGACAACGCGATGATCCCTATCATCAAGGCCGTTATGACTATGAACTGCCCCGACCTGCATCTCCTCGACCTCATTGGGCCTCACCTCCCGTCGCAAGTTGTAGGACCAAAACGTAGACCTTGGCATTCCTGCACGTGTAGACGTACGTTACGGAGGCTATCTCGGGGGAGTTGATGAACCCGGCCGATTGCACGTTCGTTATCGCCTGGCTGTAATCTTCGAGCGTCACGATGCCATTCTGGTAGCGCGACGCGAGGATGGTCAGATTGTAATATACTGAAGCCGGCAAGATCGTTTCGAGGAGCAGTTTGAGGTGGACTTCCCATCCCGGGCGCGAGTCGCCGACGGTCATCTCTAACCCGCCGCTCTCCGCCAACCTTTGCAGGGCGTTGTAGCCGGTCTTCTCTAGTTCCTCCAAGTGCCTCGTCGCCCACGTCCTGTGGGATTTCAGCAGATATGCGGCGGAGGCGAACGTCGTGAAGATGATGATCGTCGCCAACACGGCCTCTATGACGCGCAGCTGTCCCTTCGAGCGTCCGCGCACCTCAATCACTCATCTTCCATATGAAGAGTTCCGCGTAGTAGCTCATCCCCTCGACGTAGATGAGCCTCCTGACGTAGGATATGACAGTCCCGGTGGGTAGTGCCGACCCTATTGGCTGAAGGTTGGGGATCCTGCTGCCCACGACGAGGCGGTTCTTTCCCATGGTCTTGACGACGAGCACGATGTATATCGTGCCCGGCTCGATGTAGCTCATCTCGAAGTCCCTGTAGTTCTTCGACCCCCAATTGACGACGCCCTTGTCCTTGTACTGGCTGATCACGAAACTTGTCGGATTGGCCTGGGCCGCCCCTTCCTCAACGGTTATCTGGCTTGCGTGCTTTCTCAGGTGCTTCGCGCCCTTTGGCAGCGCGTCGACCGGGATCCCTATCAGCACGTCGTCGCCCACGATCTGGGCAAACGTGGTATCATCGGCCGTGGTGCACACGTAGGAGCCCAAAGAGGACAATCCGTAGAAGTTCACGGTTACGAAGAACACGCATCCTGTTAAGTACTTCGTTGAGATATCCTCGAAGAAGTCGGTACAATTAAAAGACCTCTGCCCCTTCCAGTCGGTCACGTTATATTGCATGTCAGACATGTAGTAGGACACGTCGAAGCTCATGCCGGTCTCCACGTAAGCCGTCAGAAGGCATGCCGTGAGGTTTGCGTTTGGAACCGGAATGTTGTCGTGGGTCCTGACCGTAACGGTGAAGGCGGAGGAGAAGTTCTTCTGGGGCGATCCTGAAATGATGTATTGCGTAGGGACCACCGTTATGTTTAGCGCGGGGGTTATCAGAAGCCTGAATGCGTAATTTCTCTCCAAACCCAATAGACGATAAAGGGTAATGCTGCTGAGCATCGTGCCGGTCGTGTTGTCAGTGAGCCTCCTCAACTTGTCAAGGTCGATTTGGTACTCCGATCCTGCTTTAGCCGCCAATCCGATGCTGCTTGGCAATGATGTCCGTATCCCCCAGTCCGAGGGGGTGCCCTCCGATAGGACGATTTGGTCCATCACCTTCTCGGCCGTCGATAGGAGTTGTTCCTGTGAGACCTCCTTCCCAGGAGCCGCCATCATCGACAGATAGGAGGCAGTCGAGGAGACGAATATGATGATCATGATGGAAGTGGCAAACAGATAGTCGAAGAGGGCCTTCAACTCTGGGACCTCCCGAAACCGAGGTATATGGTGCCGTCTTGTTTCTTGCACCAGATGACGCCGTTTGTTGTACCGCTGGATAGATAGGAAGCTTTTAGGACGTTAGGTCCCGCTGACCCTACATCGGAAGTATCGAAAATTATTGCCATTGACGTGCTATTCAACGGCAGCGACGATAACGCGTTTATGCCGCTGTACCTGTCCAGTTTCGCCTTAACGTAGTAGAGGCCCCCGACCTTCTCGAGGCTTAGGGAATACCCATAAGTGCCGACGCTTTGGGGGACATCGACGCTCTGGTAGAAGAAGAGGCTTTTTGCATCAGACGAGTTGGCCATGACGATGAGCGAGAAAAGCTGGGACGATTCCCTGTCCGTTATCTCCTTCAGCTGAATCCTGATCAAATCGAAAGTCGTCATCTTCTCCAGCGATGAGAATGACGCCGTGATCAGCAACATGAATACCAACAGGCCCCCCGTTCCTATCACGTGGCTCAGGAGTTCCATCGTGATCACCTACACCGTAAATACCAGCACGTCCGACCTCACGACGTTCACGATCGTCCCGACGGCGGACGGCGATCCAGCAAAGGGATAGGTGTCCTTTATCTGGCCGTCGATGAGGAAGTTAATGGTCAGGGAGTTGGCGAGCGTTTTGTACGTGAAGACGTTCAGCCTCGTGTTCTGAGCCTTCATGTTCAGGACGCCGCTTCCGCCCGCGATCGTGCCGAAGCTCATGTTGATGAACGATATCTCGACAACGTTCAGGTAACCGCTTGAGCCATCCCCGGTGTCGTAGAAGTAGAAAGACCCGTGATAGGTTACCCTTATGCGAAGGAAGTCCATGACGACCCACGCTCCCCTTGACTGATTCGTGTAGGCTCTACCGAGCCTTGAGGAGAGGCTAGTTAGGATGTAGCCGTCGGAGCCGGCGATCGTCTGCTGGCCCGTGACCCCTATCCGAGATCCGCCCTGAATCTTAAGAATCCTCGTCTTCCCCTGTAAGACGGTTCCTATCGGATTCACGGTTACGGAAACAGTCTTCGATAGCGTGAAGCTGGGTTTGGCCGTGATCAGGTTTAAACGCAGGTACCCCGACGTGCCAGGCTTGGTTGCGACGTCCTCGACGACCTCGGAGAAGAGCATGATGTTGTTCTTCATCTCATCGAACTCCTGGTCCTGGCTCTGCTGTGCCAGGATCGACGTGGCCACGAACTGAGCTATCAGCGTTATCACGAGGACGGCCGAGGTCAGGATCATCGATGACACGACCACCGAGAAGCCCTTCCTTGAGCGCCTTTTACCAGTCCTCATGTGTCTCACGTCGATAATTCCAGGTTGAATCCCGACGTCAAATATGGGGACAATATCAACACTATAACCGTAAAGATCGTCAGGAAGAGGGCATGCTTGAAGCCGGAGGATATCTTCTCCGACCCGATCTTTCCGGCGACGAGCCCCATCATGTAGACGTGGAATATAAGGGGCGGTAGGAGCAAAGTCACGAACTCTGAGAACGCGACGCTCTTCTTTGCAACCACGAGGATGGACCTTGAGAAGACTAGGAAGACAATCGTGAATAGCACGAGTATGCCCGCCCCTATGTAGGGTATGAGGAGCAGGGGCTTCAGCATCATCCTCTTCTCCTTCTCTAGTGAAACGTTGATCTCGCTGAAGGAGGCGAGCGTCTCGAGCGTGTCCGGCGTCCCTCCCCCGACCTGTATGGCGTCAACGAGGAGGTACATGTTTATCCTCGCAAGCCACGAACGGACATTCGTGGCAAAGGCGTCGTAGATGTTCGTGAAACTGACTCCCCAGCCGAGCTGTTTGGCGATCGTGACCAAGTGCCTTGATAATTTACCATAGTTCCTCTTCGATAGGGAGATTATGCACTTCTCCGGGCTGAGGCCCGACTTCCTGCTCTCCACGAGGTCTCTCAGGAAACTTGTGATTCCGAACTCGATCCCGCTCTCTTCCGTAGAGAACTTCGTGTCGGCAGAGGCAGCCGGCAGGGTACCGAGGATGAATGAGAGGCAGAGTCCAACCGAGGCCTCGTATCCCCTCTCCAAGCCCATCAACTTCTCAGTGAGGAACGTTATCAACCAGACACACTGTGAAAAGATGGGTATGGCGCCGAGCTCGGGAATGAGGAATGAGAAGAAGAAGGCGACGACCATTAAGATGAAGGCTGGCAGAGTTGAGAAGAAGACCTTGTAAACCCTTGTATCGTACGATGGATACTTTGGCTGAGATATGTCGACGAACCAGAGGAACATTATGGAGATCATGGGCAGGAAGACGTATGCAAAGAGGATGAAGCTGCCCCCGCTGAACATGGGGACGGAGGCAAAGCTCTCCATCACGACCGATACGATGTAGATGGAATACAATCCGAGGGCAAGGAGGACGCCCACCGTCATGTAAATCTCCATGAGGGTCCCGGCCCTGTCCCCAACGGCCTTGATGCGCGTGACCCTGTCCCTGAACATCACCTCGGTCCTCCTGAGAAGATAGTGCACAACGTCACCCCCTGATCTGAGGGTCGATGCATATCCCAGGAGGAGTTCCTTATACTCCTTGGACGGAAGGGTCTTGGCGGATTTCTCCAACGCTGTGACGGGATCGAGTCCAAGTCCCCTGACATCTATGTCCAGCCTCTTTGAGATCTTCTGCAGATTGGGCAGTAGGGGGACGTCCTTAAGCCTCTGGAGACTCGTGTACGGCGAGATCCCGCCAGTCGCCATGACCGTCGTGTAAGCTGCGGCGAAGGGCACCTCGCATTCGAGGCTCGTCGTCCTCGACGAAGTCTTCGATTTGGGTATGGCATAACCGAATCCGATGGGTAAAAGCGGCAAGGCGAGAAACACGAGGTCCCTTGGGAAGGGCAATAGGCTGGGCAAGAAGGCCTCCATGAAGAAGAAGAATCCCACTCCGCCGAAACACGATATTATCGTCCAGAAGGCGATGACGGAACAGTAGGCCTCGGGGTATATCCTCACATCGGCGGATTCGAGCTGATCCTCGAATGAACTGCCGTAGAGCCCGAGCAAGGCCCTTCCGAGCCCGCCGAATGCACCGTAGCAGAAGCCCGTTAGTGACATGACCTAATCCTCTATTATGTTGACCCGGAGAGAGGCTGACGCTCACTTCGTCTTAAGAAGATTTGTCGTTGTCACAGGTGACAGACACCTTCTTTAATATTGATGTGAGTTGAGACTCGACACAGACAAAGGGATGGTGTGCAAAAAGAATTGAATAAAAGACTGCTGAAGAACAAGAGAGGCATCAGCCCTGTCATAGCTACAGTCATAATCGTGGCTGTAACCATAGCCGTAGCCATCGCCGTAGCCTTCTGGATGGGAGGCCTTACGAGCATCTTCACCCGCTTCGAGAAGCTTGAGATCACTAGCGCTTACGCAGAGACTATAGCTGGACCTACATTCCAGATTACCTTAAATTTCAAGAACACGGGTTCAGCTGCAGCAACGATCTCCGACGTCCTTATCAATGGTAAACCTGCCAGTGCAACAGTTGGTTTGTTAACAGCCGTTGTGGATGTACCAGCTGCGCCACCTAGCTACGACTTCGCTACAGCGGGCGGAACTGTTTCATGTCCAATAGGTGAAGCTGGAAGCGTGGTCGTAACTGCTACTCCAGGCACCTCGCCATTCGTTAGCGGTGTCTCGATCGAGCTCACAATACACACGTCAGCAGGGAAGGACTATCCAAGAGTGGTAGTGCTTCCGTAGGGCCGGTTCTCTGCATGAATCCGGCTCCCACCCTTTTTTTAATTATCACCGATGGAGGTGTTTAGTATTATGGCCCAGGTCCCGCAGCCCCCGTCAATAGTCAAGTTGGACGCAAAGGACAAGGTCAAGGAGAACGCCAAGGAAAAGAAGAAGGAGGAGAAGGAACAGAAGGGGAAGAAGGGGAAGAAGAACGGAAAGGAGAACGAGAAGTTAGAGGACGTTTTCTTCAGCGCCCTCCCCAAGGACGCCCAGATCCTCGACGAGTACTGGGTCTCGGAGCCATTCGCGCGCGTCAGGATCATATCGGTCCCTGAGAGGGGCGGGGGGTACGCCTACTACATCGACGAGACCCTCCTGGAGCAGTACGAGCAGAAGGCCCTGGACAAGCTCGTCGCGATCCTCGGAAAGGAGCTGTCGCCCCCTGAGAGCAGCAACATGGAGGCCAAGGCGCACGTCCTGGAGGAGGCGCGGCGTCTCCTAAAGAAGTACAAGTCCTCGCTCGGCAAAGTTGAGGAGAGTTCATGGAACAAGCTCCAGTACTACATGGAGAGGGACCTGATAGGCTTCGGGCCCATTAACGTCATAATGCTCGACCCCCTGATCGAGGACTGCTCCTGCGACGGCGTCGGCCACCCCGTTTACGTGTGGCACAGGAAGTACGAGAGCATCCCGACGAACCTCACGATCGTGAACAAGGCGAGCTTCAGCAACTTCATCATAAAGCTGGCCCACTTCGCAGGGAAGCACGTCAGCAGCGCCTTCCCGATCGTTGACGCGATGCTCCCCGGTAACCACAGGCTCGCCGCGACGTACGGGGAGGAGGTCTCGCCGAAGGGCTCGACCTTCACGGTCAGGAAGTTCAGGGAGCAGCCGTACAGCATAATCGACCTGATAGAGCTCGGTACGCTCAGCATCGAGATGGCCGCCTACTACTGGCTCATCCTCGAGAGCCGCCTCACCCTGGTCATAATGGGCGGAACTGCCGCGGGGAAGACGAGCGCCCTCAACGCCTTGGCGACGCTCTTCAAGCCGGGCCTCAAGATAATAACGGTCGAGGAGACCGCCGAGCTCAACATCCCCCACGAGAACTGGGTCCAGTTCATCAGCAGGGAGAGTTATGGACTAGGGACCGCGAAGCTAGGATCCATAGGCCTCTTCGATCTCGTCAAGACCTCCCTCAGATACCGTCCGGACTACATAATGGTAGGGGAGGTGAGGGGCGAGGAGGCCTTCGTCCTCTTCCAGGCGATGGCCACGGGCCACGGCGGCCTTACGACCCTCCACGCCGAGAACCTCGACTACGCCATCAAGAGGCTGACGAGCCCCCCAATGAACGTGGCCCCCGCGTACATTCCGCTCATGAACGTGGCCGTCCTCCAAGAGCGCGTCTACTTGCCGAAGCGCGTCGGGGGGGTGCCTTTCGGAAGGAGGATGAGGTACGTTTGGGAGATCTACAAGGACGGATCGTCGAAGGTCATATGCGAGTGGGATCCGGTCACGGACAGCTACAACGCCCAGATCGAGGAGAGCAAGCACCTCGCCGACATCGCGGCCAGGATCGGAAAAACTCGCAACGACTACCTCGAGGAACTTGCGAGGAGGGAGGCGGTCCTTCAGTGGATGAGGGACAGGAAGATTAAGGATTACAAGGAGGTCGCCAAGATCATAACCCAGTACTACATGAGCGATCTCTTCACACAACAGGAGAAGGCTGCCCCCACCCGCGCGCAGCCTCGATGAAGGCCTGTCTGAGCTTTCGCGTCTCCCTCACGTTCAGCTCCTCGAGCCTTACCACGATCTTCGTCTCCTCTATGAGGACCTTCAGCAGGCAAGCCAGGAACTGGTCCGGGCCGTTGAGGGCTATGCCAGCGACCCTGATGGCCCAGCCCGCGATCCCCTCCTGTTGGGCCACGTCCATCAGGCTGTCGATTATGCGTTGCCGAAGCTGGTCCTCCGTCATGGACGGCAGGTAGATGGCCTCCCCGCCGACGCCCACTGGCATCCTCCCCGTGGCTAAAAATCCGGGCCTGAAGATCTCCTTGTCCACCTCCCTTGTGCAGCTCTCACAGACCCTCAGGCCCTTGTACAGCTGAACCTTGCCGGGCAGTCCGCACCGAGGGCATATGTCCTGCTCGTCGATCTTGTACTTCTTGTTTAGGTCCTCGGCCTTGCACTTCAGGCAGATGTATCCCGCCGAGGTCTCGAATGCAACATCTATGTCTATGTCTTGTCCGCATTTCACACATACCCTGCTGCCCATCCGCTGAACACTTCTCGCTGACCCATCGCGATCCCTCGTGATTTAAGACGAAGTCTGTCACTTGGCGTACATAGGCTGGGGCCGCCGAGGGGTCGCGTGATCGCGATTAGGTCCCGCGATCCCCCCGAGGGCCCTTCGGGTCTTCGCGGCGGCGCCCGGTATATAGTATTAAATGTTACATACAGGCCGATATATAGTGTTCTGGGCCATCTGTAACGTTGCGATGAGCGGCCCTGTCGACATCGAAGGGGGTCTGTACGACCATTTCACATTGGAGGAGATACTCTCCGATCTCGACAACTGGGCCCAGCGTCTTAACGAATACGCCTCCCAGGCCGAGAAGCTGCGGAAGCTCATATCGGAGGGCAGGGTGAGCGGCGTCATATGCGAGGATCTTCTGGCGAGGATAGGCGATATGGCAGAGCTGGGTCGAAGGGACGCGGATATGCTCCGACTTGCGGCAATCAAGAAGATGAAGAGGACAGAGATAGAGTCCTCCGATCTGCAGTATAGGAAGGAGGCCCTCGAAGTCAGATTCGCCATGAATAAGATCTCCAGGGAAGAGTTTGAGAACTCGATGAAGGAGGCGACCAAACGGCTTGAGGAAAGCAAGAACAAGACCGCGATTCTGGAGAACCTTGCCGGCGTCATCGAGGACCTCTGTTCAAAGATCGAGTCCGACGTAACAGGGAAGGCGGCGGCGCTGAAGGACCGATACATAGAAGAGGCCACCAACCTCGCGTCGACGATGAACGGGCAGAAACAAGGAGCGGAACTGGCGAGGGCCGTTCTGAGCCAACCGGTGACATGCGGCAGGTGTGGATCCGGTAATCCCGCATCGGCCCAATATTGCTGGAACTGCAAGGCAAGCCTCTACCTGTCGGTGGTGAAAGAGGAAGCGATCAAACAGGATGTCAAGAAGCAGGAATCCGATGACACAAAGGCCCATCTCGATGCCCTTAAATTGGTCCGGTGCCCAAAGTGCGGGTCCGAGAACTTGGCGCTGGCCCCCTTCTGCTACAACTGCAAGGCCAGGATCGCGGTACTTAACGATGACGGCTCCACGAAGCCGCTGCTCAAGAGCTAGAATGAGCGCCCACCCAGAGCCCTACGCCCCTTCTCCCAACTCCGCTGTATGTTGTCACTATTACAGGCATTTACTAAAGAGATGTGCCATGGTACCTGATGCTGCAAGCGATGTGGACCCTGGAACGCCTCTGGCATATGCTGGGAGATGGGCAGTGGCACTCCGTAAAGGACATAGCCGAAAGCCTCGACATCCCCCACGAACTCGTTATTCTATATATGTTGTTCCTAGGCAAACACGATCTGGTCGAGTTCAACATGACCTATGAAAGCATCAGGATCAGCGACAATTTCCCCATCGCAAGGAGTGTGGCAATCAAATGAGTAAAACGACGCTAGAGATGATACTTCAGATCCTAACGTCCTCCAAGGATGGGATGAGGGAAGGGACGCTCCTGAATCCCGCAGCATCCAATGAAGTGCGAGGAGTTCTGGAGTTCTTGGTGAAGGGGAAGTTGTTGGAGAGGAAACGGGGCGTGGATGGCGATTACAACTACCGCATCACCACTAGGGGCGTGGAGTTCCTCAACGAATACGAGGGGTTGAGGACGCTGTCGGCTGAGCTCTGCAAGACCTATGGGAAGGCCATGGACGTACGACCCCGCAATCGAGGGAGGAGGGAGATCGGATGAACTACGATTACCTGACGGAGATCGAGCTCATAAAGGAGGTTTCCACGCTGGCCAAGCAGATGACGGCACTCTCGTCTCAGGCTGAGAAGCTCTCAGAGCTCCAGAAGGGCGAGAAAGTGCCATCGGGGATCTACGGTGAGATCTTCACCGATCTGGAAAACAAGATTCAGAGCGCGAGGAAGAGGATCGATGCGGTGCTGTTGGCGACCACGAACAGGGCGAAGGAGGTCGACGAGGAGGCCTCCAGATTGAGAACCCAACTTGAACTACTGGAAGTCAGGCACGCCATAGGGACGGTCCCAGACAATAAATACAAAGTTGCCAGCGAACAGACGGTCAAACAGCTGCAGTCGAATGAGAACGTGGTGAATGAGATGGAGGGGCTGATAACGTCCATGCAGGGATGTCTCAACACGTTCAATAGATTGGTCTCGGAAGCCCAGCCCTCATTGGTGAAGGCGATGGCGATCGAACGAGGTGAACGACTACCCCCATCGGATAAGGAAATCCCAGCCGATGTTCCCCCCCAACCCAGCCCCAAACCTCCCGACGAAGACAAGTCGTGCATGAGGTGCGGCGGCAAAGTGCCCTCGACGGCGCACTTCTGCTCCAACTGCGGGAGCAGGATCTAGGTTCTCCTTATCTTGATCTCGAACCTGCAGTGATCATGGCCTGTCCCACGGCACTCGGTCTCATTCACCACGCAATTCACCCCAAGCTTCGTCTCCAACACGGACTTCAATATCACCTCGTCGAAGAGGCATAGGGTGGCCCCGGTCTCCGGAAGCCCATCCAGGTGGTACCTCTCGTGGACCAGGAACGTCAATGGGTCCTTCTCAACTATCTCGATCCTCCCTAGCTTGTGCCTGCTCCAGAACGATATGACCTCACGGATGACGTCCTCGATTTTTTCGGACCTGATCCTCTTGGAGATTGCCTGGCCAATCAAGCCCCCGAGAATCGAGAGGGAGGGGGTGGCATCAAGACCGAACCTGCCCAGTATGTTCTTCACAGAACTCATGTAGAGCATCAGGTTGGCGAGATACTTCTCTTCCTCGGCCATCCTTCTTCAAAGCCTATGGCGGGACGGCTACCTTTATATTTGTGCCCCATGGTTTGAATGATCGATGTTCCGTCCCGAAGATGACAAACTGCTCGTTAAATCCGGTTACGGGAGGCGTAACACTCAGGTGAGACAAAAGGGGCGGCCCATAATGGCTTTGGAGTTGTCGACGGTAGCTGATACCCTCATGGAGTATGGGTTGAGCCGGAAGGAGGCCGAGGTCTACGTCTATGTGGCGTCATGCGGCCCCTGTAAAGCAAGCGAGATCGTGGGGGCTCTCACGATGCCGAGGACAGAGGTCTATAGGGTGCTGACGGACCTGCAGCACATCGGCGTCTTGGAGGCGACGCTTCAGCGCCCCGCGAGGTTCGCGGCAGCGCCAGTCAACGAAGCCCTCGAGACCCTCATCGACATCCAAAGGCGAAGGACCAGCCTCCTTGAGGGCAGGAAATCCGATCTCCTCGACAAGTGGAAGGCCCTGGCGATCACCCCGACAAGGGAGATAAAGGAGAGGTTCCAGGTCTTGGAAGGGCTTGGGACATTATACTCAAAGGCCCTCGAGATAACGCGGAAGGCCGAGAAGGAGATCTGCTTCATAGGGTCCGAGAAGGATGTCGCACGGGCAGACCATGAGGAGGTGATCGACCAACTATCGAGCCTCAAGAAGAAGAGGATCAAGGTAAGGCTTCTCACCGAGGTCTCTGAGAAGACCGAGGCGATAGTGAAGGAGATCGATATCCAGATCAAGTGCACGGACGTGATAACGCCCATGTTCCCGCACTTCATAATCGCCGATAACTCCGAGCTGCTCCTCTTCATAAAATCGTCCAAGCCCTCGGGCAAGGAGTCCGCCCTTTGGACGAACAGTGAGACGTTGCTACATACGATGCGCGGCCTCTTCGAGGAGCTCTGGAAGGCCGCTAAGCCCTTTCACGAAACGGTATATGAGGCGAGGTCCCGAAAGGGCAAGGGCGATGTCATCGTCCCGAGGCTAGACGAGGAGGTCGAGATATTAACGAGGCAATTCAAGGAGCAGATGAGGAGCATGACCAGCGTCCTCGGATTGTCGCTTGAGGAGGACTGCGAGGTCCTCGGGAGCTCTGGCATCAGCCATGTCTTCGATCTGGCCATCACGGGGAAGGGCACAAAGCCCATCCTGATCGATCTGGATCTTTCGGATTCACCCCTCACAACCGTCTCAGTCATAAGTTTCTTTGCGAAGAAGCTCGACGTCAGGGATTACGCGTCGGACTTCGTACTCATCGTCAAGAACGTCGATCCGGCCGCCATCGATCTATCCAGCCTGTACGGGCTAAGGATCTCCAAATTCTTCGACAACAGGATAGTGCCACTTAGCAAAGAACTCCTCGTCACTGGGTAACTACTGGGATTATGTTTGGAAGGTCTGAGTGGGGAGACGGGAAGTCCCTAAGTTTTCGCCTCATCTCCGGCAGGTTGGGTGCTTCGAGGACCGTGAGACGCGCCGATATCTTGCCCTCCTCCGCGAACCTCCTCGCCCCAGGATCGAGGCCCGGTATGGCTACGAATATACCCCTGGAGTCCGAGTCGTGTATTAGCGAGTAGAACCTTATGAGCTCGACCTCCTTCGCCTCTCTGAAGAGGCATGTCTCGATGACGTAGGTCTCGATGTCCTCGGCCAAGATCTCAAACTCATGCATGGCCCCGGATAGGCCCTGGAGCTGGCCGATTAGGGCGACCTTCATGCCTTTCGCCAAGAGCGTGTTGACGATCTCCCTCAACCCCTCCGAATAGCCTTCCGCGGCGCTCATCCCGAGCTTCGTCAGCTTATACGATGACGAGACATCTACTTTGCTCTCATCGAGGTCAAAATCCCTTCCACAACTTATGCACAGCCACTTCTCCTTGGGCCTGTGGAAGCTGTTACCACATGAGGAGCAGCGATATCCCAAACCCGCCTTATGGTACGCCTCACGGTCGAGCATGGACTCGCCACATTTCGGGCAGGAAGGGGCGAAATCCTCCTGGAAACCCACGTATAGGCAGGACAGGTGTATGATCAGGCTCCCCCTCTTCAGGTCCAGGCTCTGGCATCTGGGGCATAGGAGCCTGGGGCGGAGGACCGTGCCGCCACAATTGGGGCACCTATACAGGATGTCCGATACATGTTTCTCGAGGAGCCCCATCGATGCGAGGTCCTCAAGTAGTTTCATCGCATGATGCTCATCCCCTGCGAAGTGCGTCACATGGACCCCCATTCTGTCCTCTGGCGCAAGACGAAACTCCTCCACTCCAAGGAGCACAGAATGGGCTAACAGCTGCGCAGTCCTTGGCTCGACCTCTTTCATTCCCATTTTTTACTACGGACGGGGGTATATATATGCGATTGGCTCCCATAATATCTTATATGGAATGCGCCCTCACGTTGTAAGAAATGAGGGTATCATTTCTCGGACTCTTGAAGCTGGAATTCGCAGAAGTCGTCTCCCTTCGCCCTACATCTCGTCTCCTTTATCTTCAGTGGCTTCTCGAAGGTGAGGCTGACATATCCCTCTAGGTAGCCCTTTAGGAAGAAGCTCCTCGACTCCTTTTGTTTCGAGCTCCTGTGTTCACATTCTGGGGAGTGAACGGCCCTGATGGTCAGCTTGACGGGGGCGGTTGTGGCATCCGCCATCTCCCCGACGTACCAGCCGCTCGCCCTCTTGTCTGCCAGAAGGAACTTGACCACGTCCAGCTGGCTCAATTTCAGCCTTTCCTTTACCATTTTGGCCTCGTATTCGCCGGCAGCGCGGCCCATCTCCCACAATATCGTCGCTGCTCCCGGGCCGAAGACGCTCCACAACTTCTCGATCGCGATCCGGATAGTCGTTTCCCTGAGGAATACGGCCCTATCGCCTTCCCCCGTCACTATTGGGAAGTGGGCCTCGTCGATCGCGAGATCGGGGAACTCGCCCTGCATGAATTCGACCCTTTTCGCAAAGCCTTCCTTCGAGAGCTCATCGCTAACCTGTTCCGGCGTAACCTTGGCCTTCGAGAAATCGACGAAGAAGCTCCATTCCTCCCAGTTGTTCTTTGAGTCGATGTAGTGAAAACCACTCAATGCAGCGAGATTATTCCTTGCCAGCACTGATGCAGCAGAGGACAGCGCACTGGGCCTATTCTCCAGGAGGGCCACGAACTGGTATATCCTGCCCTCCTTCACGTGTTCAAGCGTGAAAGCCCTCTTGCTCAGGACCAGCGACAATCGTCTTTCGGGGGAAGAGCATGCCCCCCTCATTTATTAAGGCTTATTAGGGCGAGGCGGTCTGCTGGGCTCTGCAGCGGACGAACTCATATACACAGCAGTTTGCCGATCTCGGCCTAAAAGAGCACGGAAATATTGTCCAGTAGGATCTTCTCGCCGCTGAAGACCGCGATGCCATCCCTCGTTATCTTGTAGGGGTGGATCTCCATATCGTGGTCCATGCCCCTCATCTTCTCGACGTATATCCCCCTGAGGACGGTATCCCCCTTCTGGATGGTCCTGAGGACGACGACGCCCTGGGCCAGGTACTCCTCAATCTGGAACTCCCTCTCAAGCGAACCTGCCTTGGACTCCGATACGACTATGGATGTGCACCCCGTATCTTCGAGCGTCTTGAATAGGAGCCGCATGGCAAGCCTTCTCTTGACGGCATCCGGCTCCTGGAAGAGCAGGGCCGTTATAGAGTCGACCACGATCCTCTTTGCATTCACCTCGCTAACGCTCTTCTTCACCACCTCCACGAGGCTCTCGACCTTGAATGTCGGTGGGCTCATGTAGGAGACCGCCTTCTCATACTCTATTGGGGTAAGGTACATGATGGACGAATAGTCGACGATCTTCAGTTTGCCCTCCTTCTCGAGCTTGGTAAGGTCGAAACCGAGCTTTGACATGTCCCTGCACAGCCTGACGGGCTTCTCATCCAAGGTGACGTAGACGCCGTTTTCATTCATCTCGGACGCTCCCTTGTAGAGGAACTGAATCGAAAAGACCGTCTTGCCGGTCCCGGGGCCCCCGCACAGCAGCATCGATCGGCCGCGGATTAGGCCTCCATGCAGAACATCATCCATGCCATGGATCCCTGTCCTCACGATCTCATCTGTCAAAGCATCTCTTCAATTTGGCCGAAGGGCATATGGCCATTATAAGGTTTACTCATTTTTCCACGTGAAATCCATACACCGCGATATACTCGATATAATGCCTTCCAACATCATCGTACCCCAAGATGGATTAGAATAGTCCATTAATGCACCCGCGAACTATTGAAGACATGTCCATGACATCCGCAAAACTATCTATTAGTGCTTAGGTTGAAAGGTTTGGAGAGAGAGTTCTTCGTGGCATCCAGTCGAGGTGACATATCGATTTGTAGTACAAAGGCGATTGTCTGAACCAAAAGTAACGGCCAAGCAGATTGGCAAAATATTGTGCTTTCTGGATATAGTTTCAATAATATTGGGAGATTTTTGGTTTTAAGGTTTGAAAAGGTCCTTAAAATGTCTTTTAAGGCAGTTTGCCGATTCAAATTGGTTCTATAAAGGCAAATTACTGTTTCCATAAAATGCTACATATCCTTAAGGAGGTCGTAAGGGGATTGGAGAACCAATGAGTGCGATGGCAATGGCGAAGGAAAAATACAGTAGAAAGGCGCTCATGGCCTTGAGCATTATTGCAGTACTCTCTCAGCTGTTAGTTTCACCAGTCCTCTGCAAGGCCGAAAAGAAACTACCCTTTGAAGCAAGCTTTTCGGGATATGTTACTAATGCAGAGCCATTACCGCCTTACCATGACATAATGGATAGACTACAGCGATACTACCTCGAGACTGCCGGCTCTATAGATGCAAGCAGCATGCCTGGCCTTTCAGGAGCTTCGGTTACCATTAGGGAGAATTACCAGTTTCATATTCCTGAAGGTAACGGCCTAAGCGTAGGTAGCTTTACCGTTTCCACTCTTGTAGGTGACATATACGTCTCATTCACAGCTGAAGTCACGGGTTTGTACTTCTTCAACGGCGTTTATCGCATAGTTGGAGGGACGGGGTTATTCGAAAAAGTAAGGGGATATGGGACGATTGAAGGAAGTGCTTTGGGGCCACCTATGATAGGCGTAGAAGTGATAGGATCTGTTGATGGCTACATTTGGGGATTGCCAGACTAAGATGCATGCACTTACAAAGCTAGATAACGGACAAAAAACGGGATAAACTTGGCTTAGTGACTCTGTACGTCCCGGAAATTACTTACTCCACCTTATGGTCGCCTCCTATGGATTGTCATAAATACCTGTGACCAGGGCAAGGAGTTATCCGAGGAGATTGAGGCTCGCAACTCTCGACGATTTCCTTGAGGTTCCGGACGGGAAGAGCATGGTGCTCATTGGCCCGCCAGGCTCGGGAAAGACAGTGCTCTGCCAGAACATCCTCTGTGAGGCCCTGCGCAACGACCTGTCCTGCATGAGCGTCCTGACCCAGAGCCCTCCCCAGGAGACGATCGAGTGCATGAAGTCGTTGGGCCTCGACACGGCGATCAAGAATCCAAAACGCTTTATCATCGTCGATCTCTATTCCTGGGTTCTGGGGGAGACGGTTTCGGGCGCATACAGCGTCAGCAACCTTTCGGACCTGGCGGGCGTCAATGTTGTCCTGAGCTCGGCCGCCGATGCCCTCGGGGGCGATTCCATCGTGGTCTTCGATACTATTTCCACTCTCGTCAATTACAATTCAGAGGACCTGACAGTGCGATTCCTAAGGTCCCATCTCGCCAGGATGAAGAAGCTGCGCAACACCGGCTTCTACGCCGTCGAGGGGGGGATTCAGACGGAGAGCTTCTACAATTCACTGCGCCTCCTCTTCGATGGGGTCCTTGAGCTGAAACTGATCGAGAATGAAGGCAAGCTTGAGCGTCTTATAAGGGTGCACAGCCTTAAGGTCGGCAGCCATGACACGTCGTGGAGGAGCTTCAAGATCGTCAACCGCGCCTTCCAGATTGGTCCTGAAGGAGGTAGAGAGGATTGGTCGAGCCAACGGGTATTGAGGGCTTCGATAACATCCTAGGAGGCGGACTGCCCAGGCCGTGTGCGGCCTTGCTATTGGGAACGATGGGCAGCGGCAAATCAACCCTCGGGAAGCAATTGGTCTGTAACATGCTGAGAAGCGGCTTCCATGTCCTGTACTATGCGATAGAGGAAAGCGCAGAAGAGGTGAAGGCCAGCCTTACTGCCTTTGGCATCAATCCCACGCAGCTCGATAGTTACATTAACGACGGCATGTTCAAGATCGCCGACATGTTCGATCTCGGCGTCAAGAGGCTTGAGGAGGCTCCCCCCCAAGATGAACCCACGAAGATAATAGAGAACACCTTCAACTTCTCAGAGCTACTCTCGCTAGGGAGGAGGTTCACCCTCAGCAACATAAGCAAGAAACAGTTCGCCGTTCTGGACTCGGTTACCCCCCTCTTCCTCACGGTCGATCCGAAGAAGGTATTCCAGTTCGCTCAGACCCTCAGGTTCGCAACGAGGCTGTCTAAGGGGATCGGCATAGCCATTCTACACTCCGGCATCCTCGGCGAGCCGATAGAGAACGCTTGCTTCAACTTCGCCGATCTCGTCATCGAGATGCAGAGGAGGAAGGTGGCGGAGGCCGTGACGCATGGGGGCACCATGAGGATACTGAAGACGATCGGATCTGTCGCACCTGCCAGGGACTTCTACTACGAACTTACGGATAGGGGGATCGTCGTCTCAAGCATGCCCACTCTCTGAACCCCTTCCTCAAGGAGGAACTCGTGCTCTTTTCTCGAATCGATGGCAAGGATCCCGACCAGGGAGAGGTAGACGTAGACGGCGGCCACGGAGACCATCGCCACCATCGAGGGAACGCACAGTAGTAAGTTGAAGTTCAGGAATGCCGTTGCGTACACGAATCCTATGGTGTGGAGCCTCTCCAATCTCGCCGTGTCCTTGGCACGCGATGATCTGATACAGATCCATGCGGGTATAGGTACCATGAATAGATTCGTGAGAAATATCTGAGGTAGATTTCCGGTTGAGACCAAGGCGGCAAGAAGGAGGTAGGGGGAGATCAGGAGCATCAGCGTCGCGGCGGCCGCATCCCCAACGCTATTGAAGATCGTGGCCGTAGTCCTTATGCCCGCCAACCTGTCCCCCGGATAGTCTGGGAGGTTCTTCACGGCCCCGTAAGCAAACATGAAGAAGGTGACGAGCCACAAAACCGGATCGAGGAGATCGAATCTCCCAGCCGCGATCCCGCCACCGAGAAATGCGATTCCCACGGCCCCCGAGAAGCAGAGTAGTCCGGGGATGATCCTGGCCTTCAGCCTCAGGGGGGGCAACGAGTAGGCCAAGGAGTCGAGGATTGCCACAAGGGATATCGCGGTGAAGGCGCATCCCAACGGGAGAGACATCAGGATGGCAAAGGCGTAGAAGAGCATCGACGAGGCGAGGACGTTTCTCCTGCCCAGCTCCGATACCCAAGAAGCCCTCAGGGGTTGGTTAAGGGAGTCCTCTTCCATGTCCGAGTAGGCGTTAACGAGATTGGTCGCCCCGGAAACAAGGACCGTGGTCGCGATCCCCGGGATTATGAGCCAAGACACCGACCCCCCGTATCTTAGGTACGCAAGCAAGAAGCCGGAGATCGCGAAGGCCCAAGTTCTAGGCCTGGACATATTGAGGATTAGAAGGGGTGCCCTCGATGTTCGAGGCCTCTCCTTTGCCAACGCGCCCGTCATCGAATCATGCCTCCGACTGCTCACCCCGATCGAATCCACGTCGTTGGTGGCCGTGATAAGGATATGTTAGTCTTTATCTGAACAGACAGCATGCCCCCCGGGGCCTTCCCTCTGACTGCCATCGAGAATTCTCAGGGGGAGTCATGGGAGCTAACAGTAACAGGATGAACACACTCCCATTTAAAAATAGGTCCTATGGAGATGGAATCATGCAGAAGTTAGAGGCGCCGACCGTGATATACGAATACTTCACAACCGTCGAACTGCTCGGCGAATTGGAAGTGGTCGCCAAGCAGTCCGAGATGCTCGCGAATCAACTCGAAAAGCTCTCGGAATTGTACTCGCAGGGCAAGATCAAGGACTCGATATACCGGGATTTGAGGGAGGACCTTTACAGGAAGAGCAGGTTTGTGGCCGAGTCCAGGGGCCTCCTGAGCGCTGCCGTGGTTGGCAGGATTCGCCAAGTCACAACAAGCGCTTCCCGTCTACGGCATAGGCTCGAGAGCCTCGAGATCAGGAGGTCCGTTGGCGCCGTCTCAGACGAGGACTATCCCGGCATAAAGAACGAACTCCTCATCAAAGCGGTTGAGGCCGAGGACGTCGCGATGCAGATGATAAAGCTAAAGGATCTAATGGAGGAGGCCTTCGGGAGGATAGAGCGATATGTCGGCGAGGGCGAGCTCCCTCGACCCGCCTCCACAACCCGCTTACCCGACCCGTTGCCGAGGAGCGAAGAGCCCCAGGCGCCGAACGGCGGGTCCAACAGGAAGGCGTGCCCGAATTGCGGTTCAGCGAATGCATCGAACGCCATTGCTTGCGACGAATGCGGGCAGAACCTCGGAGCCCCCACCGAAATGCGGCCTGGGAGTCTGAACGGCGAGGAGAAGATAGCGGTGGCACCCCCCACGAACGGAAAGATGGGGATCGTGCAATCGGAGAATGGCCAGGCTCGTGTGGAGGAGAAGCCCCAGACCGAGCACGTAGTATACTTGAACACGATCCTATGCCCTCGATGTGGAGCCGACAACCTCGCAAACGCAATGTACTGCTTCAGGTGCAAGGCCAAGCTGGGGAGGATGAGCCCCTAAGCCAAAGGACGTAGATAGATCTGGGCTCCAATGCGCCTTCTACCGCGATCTGTTTGACCTTTTTAAGACATCCAACTCGCTATATCAGCTTGGGGTCGTTTACGGAATAAAATGATACGTAAGTCGTTCGCCCTGCTGGTTATCTCGCTGATTCTTCTCTGGATACTCTACCCCGGATTCGCGGATAGAGGGTACCAGGTTCTCGGCGGTCAGTTCAACGTGCTTGCATATCTCAGCGGCTTCCTCCCTAATGGCTCGCTCGAGATGGCACTCCCATACGTAGCGCCATTGGTCCTGGTCTGCGTGCTTGCCAGCGCGCTTATATTGCGTTCAAGGCAGGCGGTACCTAGTTCATCGTCGGCCGTATCGAAGGGCCCGCAGATGGAAGAGGAAGAGATCCCGGCGCAGCTTTCGGCAGTGATAAAACGGGCAGTGAAGACCCCGCGGCCCATCACCGAGCCCGCAACCCCTCTGAAGGTATCACAGGGCACCGAGGCCGAGGAGGCGCAGTCAGGCCTAAGGCAGATGGCCCAGGGCTCATGGCTGAATGGGGAGAGATGCTCAAGGTGTGGATCGGCCAATCCCCGAAATGCGACATCCTGCATATCCTGCGGTTCCGGCTTGATCTCGATGGGCAGGTCGAAGGTGAGGAAGTCCGCAAACGTCCTCTTCGTCAACTGCCGGGAATGCGGCAAGGACAACCTCCCCAACGCCCTTCGATGCTCCTACTGTGGGGCAAGGCTGATAGGAAAGGTGCGTGACGAATGACCATAGGGAAGGTCGAAATGAGGCCGTCAAGCGATGATAGGGTCGTCACGGGGATCCAGGGCCTGGACGAACTGCTGGGCGGCGGGATCCCGAGGGGGCGCATTATACTGGTCGCCGGATACCCGGGGAGCGGGAAGACGATCTTCTGCTTCCAGTTCCTGATGAAGGGGCTGGATGATGGGCAGGGCTCCGTCTACGTCAGCCTCGAGGAGAATAAGGACGACATCTGCCGCGAGATGGCGCATTTCGGATGGGACCTTGAGAAGATGGAGGCCCTGAACAAGTTCAAGTTCCTCGACGCGTCGCCAACGGAGCCCGTGGACAGGGGATCGAGGGTCGTGGAGATCGGCATCGGAAAGCCCGAATTCACGATGTCAGGACTGGTGGAGAGGATCAGGAAGAGCTGTAGGGAGGTGAATGCGAGTAGACTCGCGATAGACCCGATAGCATCTCTGATCTTGAGGTATTCGGGCGTCATAGAGAGGAGGAAGGCGACATTGGAGCTCATGAACGGACTCGCCTCGACGGGAGCCACCTGCGTGATGACGACAGAGCTGAGGTCACTGAAGATGAGCAGGGAACTCATGATAGAGGAGTACCTGGCCCAGGGGGTCATCCTCCTCACCACGGTACGCGGCAGTGGAACTGTGGAGAGGTGCATCCAAGTGGAGAAGATGAGGGAGACCATGATCGACATGCAGCCGAGGCCGTATAAGATCACCCCAGGTGGCATCGAGGTCTTCCCGAAGGAGAAGGTCTTTTAGAATCGGCGCAAAGAACCAAACGAGGTGAAGTCTTTGCCTGAGGGAGCCCTGTCTCATATTTTGGCAGGGCTCAGCTTGGAACAGATACCGAAGGGATGCATGTTTCTATTCCAGGGGCCGAGCGGCTCGGGCAAGACCGTGATGACGGACAACTTGCTTGCGGAGCATTTGGTTAAAGGCTTGAATGCTGTAAAGCTAACCGTCACCAGGTCGCTGGAAAACATTAGAGAGAGCTTGAGGCAGTTGGGGTGTCGAGGCTCCGAACAGCTGTTCATAATTGACGGATACTCATGGCTTACTGGGGAAGGCGTCAGCGAGAGTAAGTACTCTCTCTCAGGCTTATCAAATTTAAGTGACATAAGCATAATGGTATCCAAGCTCCTAAGCGTTGTCGGGGAGAACTCCCTTTTCATCTTCGATCATGTGTCCACGCTTCTGAGTTATAACGAAGAGAATCAGGTCGTGAAGCTCCTCCAGACGCTGGCCGCCCGACTTCGAGAAGCCCATGACTGGGCGTTCATCATCTTTGAAAGCGACATCCATAACCAATCCTTCTACAACACGGTGCGCTTTCTGATGGACTGCGTTATCGATTTCAGGATCGAGGAGATCGATGGGAGCCTCTACAGATCTGTGAGGATACATAGGGCGCGCTTTCCATACTCCGACACTCGATGGCATCCCATGGAGATAATGGCCAATGGCAAGATCGTAATTCAACCGGCCATAATGACCATGGACAAGGATATGTTCCCAACTTTGAGGAAGAGGGTCGAGGATGAGACATGAGGCATAGACTCGACAAGTTGACCATTTTCCACGCTGCCATGGCCATCCTCCTAATTCCTGCTTATTGGCTTGGCCAGGAGAACCTCGACTTCATTACCCTATTCTCCTATGCGGTCTTCTTCGCGATCCCAGGCGTGGCTGCCCTATCCGCTGCGATGAGCCTTAAGGAATCGGGTATGACATGGAGGAGCAGATACTTCAGGATATGGCTCTACTTCAGCCTCGGTACCCTGGCCTGGTTCGCCGCTGAGGTCATTTGGGTTTCCTACGCCGTATTCCTCGACATCGAGATACCGTACCCATCCTTAGCGGACATATTCTATATGGTCGGCAACCTCTCCTTCATGATCGGCCTGGGAGTTTATTACTATTCTTTTGCGAATCCATTCTTACAGACAAAACATCTGAAGAGGGCATTTCCGGCCCTATTGGCCGTCGGCGTCATTCTAACCTATTTCTGCCTCAGCCTATCACCCCTGCTAGTGGAAGAGAGCGCATTCAAGGAGGTGGTGGATTCATTCTACATCCTAACGGACTCGGCCATGATCATCTTTGCCATACTGAGTTTCATAATCTTCAAAGGGCAAGAGAGGATCGGTGCCGTCTACTCGATCCTGGGCCCAGGCGTCATCCTGTGGGCGGTGGGCGATCTGCTCTTCACCCAAAGCGACCTCCTCGGGACTTACTATAATGGGGCGCTCCTGGAGCTCCTCTATCTCTTCGGTTATTTGATGATCTCCCTGGCCTTCCTCATGCACAGAAGTGATTTTTAGCTCAATGGCCGTATTCACTAAATCACTCAAATCGCATCAGCTTGAGGACCAAGTAGTTATAATTATTAGGCAAATCCATTATAAAGGCCTAGTGGTTCATTGGGAAAAAATCAGCTTTCAACATGTGTTCATGTCATAATTGGCATTAACGTTTCAGCTTACCCTCTGGTCTAGGGCTTCTTTTGATCCGCGGCCTCGTCCTTAATCTTCTCGAACTTGAGAACTGTGTGGTTGCCATGAACGAGCTTGAGCACGAACTTCGTGTTCTCCGTTATCTCGGTCACCTTTGCGACCTCGTACGGCACCAACAGATAGAGGCTGCTGCGCAGGCGGATTGGTTTGATTACCATACCCTTCATATTCGCCTGACCAATAGGGTTGGGCGACTAGACATATCATTATTGTAACCGCCGGCTCGTAAGCAAGGTTACATTAGGGTTATGATAATGAAATGCTTCCCCTGACGCATGCACGGTATAGCGGAGGTGAAACGATGATCCTGAAGAAATTAGCCAGATCTAGGAAAGCAATCTCGCCAGTTATAGCAACACTCCTCCTGATCCTAGTGGCTGTGGCAAGTGGGCTTGTGCTCTACTCGTATGTTATGGGATACTTAGGAAGCATGACGAAGGGTGGCTCATCGATGCAAGGCGTGCTTTCGCTCGATTCTGCAACTGCGACAACTAGCAGCATAACGGCATATGTTCGAAATGTTGGAAGCGTTTCGATAACCATCAATCGTGCCTATATAGACGGCACGAATGCTACATCAGTAACAGCGGCATCGATCGCTCCAGGTGCTGTCGGGCAAGTAAACATAGCTCCAAGTTCCTCGCTAGTGGTTGGTACAAGCTATTCTGTAAAACTAGTGGCAATCGACGGTACTTCGCTTGTCTTCAATGTGAAACCATAGGTGAGATCTAAGTAATGTTACGGTCAGGAGGGAAGCGCCCCTCCTCTCTACATTTAGTTAGCTTGACTAACGATAGAAGAGGGGTTAGTGAGGCAATCGCAGCACTGCTGATGATGGTTATTGCAATAGCAGCAGGCACGATGCTCTACGCATACAGCGCGACGACTTTCGGATCAGCCTACAGCCAGTTCAATGATCGCACCAGTACCAACGAGGACATGGCTAAGGAGAGGTTTACAGTGTTATCCATATGGAGTTCTATAGCCTCTAACCTAGTCAATGCTACCTTGATGAACTATGGCGAAATCGATCTAATGATCGATGCAGCATATCTAAATGGGACACCGGTCCTAAGTTCAGGACAACTCATGTTGAGTTCAGGACAGCTCGTTAGCTTGAAGTTCACATCGACAATCCAGCAAGGAAAGACATACGTCCTGATTATAGCCAGTAAGAGGGGTACAACCGTTGAAACTTCTTGGAAGGCTTAGAGAGGACAAGGTTGGAGTCGGCACGCTCATAGCGGCCGTCTTCATAATAATGATAGTCATGACAGGCTACTCCCTCTCATTACTAACATCCAGTAAAAACCAAGAATACTACGATACGCTGCGCGAAATGATCGACCTCGACTACGAGAGGAGCCGGGAGGATATCTCCATCAAGGACGTGCAGATAACGACGAACCTGAAATTGAATGTGACGGCAAGGAATGACGGTCCGAAACAAGCTAGGATCGTCTGGATCGGCCTATTAGATAAGACGCAATACCCAGAAAATGACACGTATACTTCGGTCAGCTATTCGCTCTCTCCAGGGGAACAAATGACAGGAATAGGCTCATCGATCAGCGTCTCATGGGGACGCAGCTACGTCGTACAGCTTGTCACGGATAGGGGAAACGCCATAGATCAGACCTTCTTTCCGGCGAACTCAATAAAGTGTAAGCTAGAGCTTATGGCACTTCCAACCTCAGTTTATGTTGGTCAGAATATTACAATATTATTGATAGTCACGCATAATCAGACGCAGCCCGATTCCATACAGAACATAACTGCCAAGCTCACTGTAGATCCTTCGAGTTCGGTGAACCTCATGCAAGGGCCCCAACAACTTTCGGTCCTCGGCTTGAAGAGCGGATCATCAGCTTTCTTCAAATGGGTCTACAATGCAACTCAGACAGGAACAGTGTCCTTCAACGCAAGCTATGTCCAAGCCTCTCAAGGGACGTATGCCGTCTCCTTGGTGGAAATCACCCAATCTGGCCTAAGCTCTAGGGTCAACATATCGGGCCCATCCACGATACCACGCGCCACTTGGACGAGCTACACCATTACGGCTTTCGGAGAAGATGGCAACGTGGCGCCATTTGCCTGGATAACGATCGGTACTTCCGACTTAAACGTGAGGATACGGCGAAGTGGGGCGACAGGTTCGGGTACGAATCCAGATTACGAATGCACCGATATAAATGGTCAGGTGATAATACAGATCAGGAGTAATGTAGTAGGGGGGACAACGTTCACCCTCTACGCGGTATATGGCTACGTCCATACGAGCATGACCATAGAACAGTCACCGTGAAAGGTATATGAAGGCCAACGAGATGAAGCAAAACGATGAGGGAGTCATTGCACAGCAGAAGATCCCAGCACTGGTTCTGAAGGATTTCTATCCCGTCAATCCCCCCCATGCCCACGTCGGCATAGAGATCGAGGAAGAGACGGGCAAGTACAAATACGTCGTGATAGAGCCCTCCATGAACGAAGAGGAAAAGAGGAACCTTCTCAAGCTGAAGCAGCTGCTGCGCGAAGAAGCCAAGGTCCCTTCGGGAATCCTCTCGGGCGATGGCTTACTCGAATATCTGGCCAAGAGGACGAAGAGATGCATCAAGGACCTGAAGCTGAAAATACCGGATGAGGCGGTCGACAAATACCTTTACTACCTGACGAGGGATTTCGTCGGCTACGGCATCATCGACGTCCCGATCAAGGACCCGAACGTCGAGGACATCAGTTGCGACGGCGTCAACATCCCCATCTACGTGTGGCACAGGCAATACGAGTCACTGCCCGCAAGCGTGGAGTTCACCTCGAACGATGAGCTCGACGCCTTCATCACGAAGCTTGCCTATAGGGCCGGCCACCAGATCTCAGTCTCGAGGCCGATAGTCGAGGGCACCCTCCCGGAGGGCTGCAGGGTACACCTGACGTTGAGCGAGATCTCGAAGAGGGGCCCAACCTTCACCCTCAGGAAGCACCGCGCGGATCCTTACACGATCACTGATCTCATCCAGCTTAAGACGCTCTCTACCGGCGTTGCCGCATATTTCTGGATACTGGTCGAGAACCTGCGGTCGATCATGATGGCCGGCCCCACGGCCTCGGGGAAGACGACCCTCCTGAACGCCATCTCGACCTTCATCAGGCCCGAGATGAAGATCGTGACCATAGAGGAGGTCAGGGAGCTTCACCTGCAGCACGAGAACTGGATACCCATGGTCTCGAGGCCCTCCTACCAAGCTGGGGTACAGGAGGTATCGCTCTTCGACCTGCTTAAATCGAGCCTCAGGCAGCGGCCGGACTACATAATCGTAGGGGAGATAAGGGGCGAAGAGGCCTATACCCTGTTCCAGAGCATCTCCGTCGGCCACGGGGGGATGTGCACCATCCACGCCGACAGCGTCGACTCCGCCGTGAAACGGCTGATTACGAGGCCCATGGACATCCCTAGGCTCCTCATCCCGATGATGAACGTGGTCGTCGTTATCGGACGGGTGAAAGTGGGCGAGGCCATCGCGAGGCGGGTCAAGACTGTCTCAGAGATAGTGGGAGGGGGAGAGGAAGAGGGCGAAAAGCTGGTCTTGAACACCGTCTACGAATGGAATGGCGAGCAGACGATGGAGACCGCGTCTGAGAGCAACTTGCTGAGAAGGCTCTCGAACGCGAACAATGTCCCGATGGGGAGCATTCTGGAGGAGCTCAGGAAAAGGCAGGAGATATTGAACTGGATGGCGAGGAAGAACATAAGGTCGTTCAACGAAGTGGCCGAGGTCGTCAGGAGGTACTATTCGAACCCGGACCGGATCTATAGCAGAGCGAGGCTGGATGTCTGATGGCGAGGGGCTCGAAGGCGGAGACCGAAGGGAGGGGCTGGTTGACTAGAACTAGCTACAGGTTCCTTGGGGGCATGTCGGGCTTCAAGGCAATGAAACAGGTCTACGAGAAGACTGGCATTTCATTGCAATACGAGGCATATCTCTCGACCATGGTCATGACGGTTTTCACGGTCCTGCTGCTGAGCCTGACCTCGGCCGGGCTGATCCACGTCTTCCTACTGGGGCTGAACCCCTTCCAGGCCCTGATCCCGAGCATGATATTGGCATCGGTCCCCGCCCTCCTATCCATGTTCGTCTTCATCGCGTACCCCTCATATCGAGCTGACCGACGCGCCAAGGCGATAGACTCGAGCCTCATCTACACGGTCGGCTACTCCAGGGTCCTGGCCCTTGCCGGACTCTCGATAGAGCGAATCCTCGAGCGCATCTCGGAGGTCGACGGCAATGGGGTTATCAGGGAAATGGCGAAGAGGGTCATTGTAGATATCAGGATTTTCGGCTTGGATGTGGTCTCGTCGCTCGAGGACCTTTCCGCTCGGAGCGCCTCACAGACCTTCTCAAAACTCCTAGAGGGGATCACGAACACCATGAAGACGAGCGGCAACTTGGCGGAGCTCTTCGCCTTCGAGGCCGGCAGGCTGTATGAGAAGAAGCTCGAGGAGCTCGAAAATACGATAGGGATCTTGGCGTACCTGGGCGAAATCTACGTCTCCCTGATAGTCGTCTCGCCGATAATCTTCATCTTGATGTTGACGATCCTGTCCGTGCTCGGTGGGAATGCGTTCGGCCTCCCCCCAGTTCTGCAGATAAACATAATCGTCCTCTTTGGGATCCCTCTGATGGCCTTCGTCTTCGCGATAATACTCGACAGCATCCTCAGGGAGGAGACTTGAAGTGAGGTTCACAGCGTTGCAGAGGCTGGCCGTGTGGTCGACTTCCATCCTGGTTATGGGGGCCGGTTTCCTGCTGCTGTTCCTCTCGGGGGGATATGTGCCGAGGTTGCCCTATATAGTGCCATTGGACGTCGAGGTCAACACCCTCATGGGCCTTTTAATTCTCCTCGGCCTTTTATCGCCCTGCGTGATGGAATACCTGAACATGAAGTGGAGGCGGCAGATCGAAAGCAACATCCCCCCGTTCCTAAGGGATCTATCGGAGTACGTCAGGTCAGGTGCAACGCTCCCGAGGGGGATCGAGGAGGTTTCGAAGCGCAACTATGGCCCGCTGACGAAGGAGTTGAAGGACGTCGTCAAGGGAATAGTGTTTGGCGAGACGCTGGACTCGTCTTTGATGCAGATGGCGAAGCGGAACGGGCTGCCCCAGGTGATGAGGATGTCGACCATCCTGGTCGAGGCCAGGCGCAGCGGCGGCCGCGTCATCGACGTCCTCGATGGGAGCACTGCGCTCTTCTCCGACCTCGATAACTTCAAACGCCAGAGATACGCGCAGATGAAGCCGTACAGCCTCCTCGTCTACATGGCGGTATTCACGTTCCTGCTGGTGTCCTACGTAGTCCTCAACCAGTTCCTGGCCCCCCTCTGCGCTGCGAGTTCCGGATCGACCTTCCTCCAGGGAGTACTAGATTATGGCTACTACCGCTCTATACTCTTCTGGTCATCTGTCATGGAATCCCTCTTCGGAGGGCTTCTGGCCGGGAAGATGAGCGAGGGGAGCCTCCTTGCTGGGACACGTCACTCGATCCTACTTTTGGCGGTGACGATCGCGTTCTTCGTGACTCTTGGAGTGTGAGTGGCATGACATCGATGATCGCTGGGACCGATGCGTTGACAAAAGCCCTTGGGAAAGACATGACGGCGAGGGCGTTCGTGGAAGCTCTTAAAGCGCAAGGCGTGCTGGAGATTAAGCCGACGCTGACCAAGGAGGGCGTGAGATACGAGGATGCAGAGAGGTTGATGCCGGATGTACCGCCGAGCGAGATCGAGAACGTACTGAGAAGTTTGTCCGATGAGGGGGTGCTCGCCGCGAAAACCTTCGATAGGGTTATCATCTGCCAATCATGCCTCTCCCCGGATGTGCACTCAAAGTACGTGTGCAGGAGTTGCCGATCCATTGAAGTCAAACTGACGAAGTTAATTGAGCACCTGAGGTGTGGCTTCATAGCGCCGTTGGAGGGTTTCAGCAAGGGTGGATCGGTATCGTGTCCCGTGTGCAAGACCGCAAAGGAGAAGGATGAGAGCTCCTTCAGGATAATTGGCACTTGCTACCAATGTGAGAAGTGCGGTCAACGGTTCGATACGCCGGATGTGATGCACATATGCCAGAACTGTGGAAAGAGCTTCGACCACACGGAAGCTTGGTACAGGGAGCTCAAGTCCTATGGAATAGAGGAACAAGTACTCGACGAGATAGGCATTCGCGGGAGCATAACCGAAAGGGCCTCAAAGGTACTGCAGGGACAGGGTTTCCGGACGATGGCCCAGGCCAAGATCGAAGGGGTCTCGAAGACAGAGCACGTCTTCGATCTCTTCGCGGAGAAGGGGGAGACGCGTCTGGCAATAGACGTCTCTCCCGGCGGAAGGCCTGGGGACGTAACGGTCCTCCTCGGGAAGAAGGTCGACGTCGGGCCCGCCGGGTCCCTATTGATCGTCTCCGCCAATAAGGAGCTGCTGGAGCCGCTCGGCAAGGTCTACGGCATAACCATCATAGACGCCTCGACCGATAAGGCCCTGGAGGAGGACATGCTGGCCTACCTGGGGAACGTTCAGAGCTCGAAGTCAGGATATCGCTAGGCATTAAGCCGAGACAAAGCCGCAGATTAGTCTGAAACTTTAGCTACATACTAGTCCATATTATGCCCGGCCCCAGGCCGATTCCCCATGATGATGGACAGAGAGGCCGACCCCAGCCTCGCCAACCACGCCGCGCTACTCGAGGGCGTGGGCTTCTCATCCTACGAATCGAGGCTGTACGTCACGCTGATCAAACATGGCCCGCAGTCCGGCGGCACATTGAGCGCCCTTGCTGGGGTGCCGAGGACTAAGGTCTACGGCGCATTAAAGAGGTTGATGGCGAGCAAGATGGTGATTCAGAGCCAGGGGAGGCCTCAGCTGTTCTTCCCGAGGCCCCCATCAAGCGCCCTCAGCTCCGTTTTGCAGAGGACTAGGCTCCAAGCCTATGAGTTCGAGGAGGCCTTCAGGTCCCTCCAGGAGGCCTATCAGACGAGCATGCTGGGGTCGCCCATGGAGGCCGTCAGCTTATGGGCCCTCCGGGGGAGGCGGCAGATACTCGACAAGGCCGATGAGATGCTCAACTCCGCGCAGAGCACGATAGAGATCGCCACAGACGCGGATGGCTTCATCAGGCTATACAAGGCCTCTTGGCGGACCTTCGAGAAGTGCAGGCAGATCGGAGTCGCGATCTCCGTGATCATCCCGAAGGAGGCCAAGGGACGATTCCTGCCAAGGGAGCTCCAGAGGTGCGGGGAGGTTGGCTTCAATTTCGTCGACCAGTTCCCGCCCATGCTCGTCCTGAACGTCGACTCATCGAAGAGCCTGTTGGCCACATACGGGACCGATGAGGCCGAGGACCTCGGACTGCTCGAGGATGGGGCAATTTTGAACGGCCTCGTGAGCGCGATCATGGCCAAGAGACGCGCAAAGGTGCCCATCGAGGTGGCAGTGCCACATACCTAGCCGATTCGGGGAAGAGGATCTCCCCTGAACACGCCTGTTGGGCAATGATGCAGGCATCCGGGATCCCACACATGGTGCATGGGAAAGATCACGAAGGGCATAATCTTAAAACCGTTCCGCCATGGCATAGGCCTCTATCTCCCAGTGCCCCCTCGGGTAGCAAGAGCCACGAATATTACGAGGAAGACAAAGTTCAGGCTCAAGATCGTACACGATAAGGGAACCTTTCTGGAGTTCGACGAAGTTTGACGATCGGGCTTAGGGCTTGAAGGAGGGGAGGGGATTTCCCGAGCCCTTCAAGCGGCATCCCATATAAAAGCCACACATAGCGTAAACGTGGCCCTCGACCAGGCCGCGCTCCTCAGCTCGTTTAGCCCAATATTGCCACTCTGGCGAGCGCTGCCCCGTTGAGATCGACAAGATGCCAATCTTGCTACGTATCGGATGAAGGAGTCAATATTTATGTGGGAGGACCGACTAGATTAACGCTCCCATTCACCTAATCACAGTTTTTAGCGTAGGCGGTGGGACTCCTTCCACCCACTTGGTTCCATCGTGGTACACCCATTGACCTGTTTGGAAGTCTACAGACCAGAATCTACCTGAGGCCTCGTTGAAAATCAATTTCCTCAATTCCTCTTGAAGTTTCTCGCTTGAAAGCTCGCCAGATGCTTGCCTCTGCTTCAGGGAGTCGACGGTCTTCATTACTTCCTCGGGGGTTGTGTCACCTGGCTTCGGCTGAGGTTGCTGCGCTCTCTTTCCTTGGACCGGCTCTCCCTCCCCCACTATTTGAGTTTGAGTGACCGTGATCGTTGGGTTCACGACCACCTCTGAAGGAGAAGGCGGCGCAGGGGCAGTTGAGGGCGCATTGACCGTTACATTTACTGATGGGGAGGCCTTCTCAATCCGCGCCTTCCAGAAGCTCGCTCCCAGCGCGACGATCGAGGCTATCCAGGCCAAGAAATAGCCTATGCCGACGGTCGACAGGCCCAATTGCAACTCGGGAAATATCAGAAAAGGCGCTACAGTTATGATGGCCATGGCGATTATGCCGATGACGCCACTGCCCAGCGGGAAGAACCCGACAACTCCAGCGATGGTCAGCAGTATGAATGCCGCAATGAGGACATAGGCTAGGGCGATCAATGTTTGACTACCCGACTCCTGTATGAGCCCAAGGTTCCCCAGGAAAAAACCGGCTAAACCGAAGAGCGTCGGACTGCTTGTCAATTCAGAGGGAACGTTGAGAAAGGGAAGAGCGAAGACGGCGACCAGGATGATGATGCCCGCGATGACGCCAAGAATTCTTCCAGGGTTCATCGTTTCACTCACTCACTCACACGTTTGGGTTAAGTGCTTAAGGATAAGCTTTAGCGTTATTGTAACTGTTAACTAGTGGACAAGGTTACATTAGCGCTATATTCATCTTCTCAGGGCGACTATGGAGAACTGCCTTCATCGTTTCACTCAACCACAAGGTCCTACGTCGCAACCTTTTCAAAACATTCCAATTGAAGCAAACGTGCACATGCAATGCTATGACAACAATGCCTAGCATAACCATTAAAGTACCTATGAAATTTGGTAAGGAAATGAGTGGGCTCAGGGGCGTCAATTACTCCGATCAAGCTGTTGTTCCTGTCGCACCTGACCTCGGCGATCACAAGGTCCGGCAGCGCCTTCGTCTCCACCCTCGCCTCGGCCCAGACGGCCCAGTCCCGGCCAGAGGTCTGGCCTGCGTTGACGTAGATGATGAAGTTGCCCTTCTTTCCGGCCAAGTAGTCCAGGTCCTTCGTCACGAGGTCGAGCCTGTCGTCCAAGGTCGCAACTTGGCTGAGGATGGTGTGCCTCAGGGGCGCGACGTTCAAGCCACGGTATTCGTCGAAGTAAACGTCGAACCTGGCGCCGTCAGTGCCGGTCGCGCCGGAGAGGAACTCGATCCTGACGATGAGCTGGACGTTCGACTGGACTGTCTGCTGGGGGTAGGCGCCCATGATCCAGCCGCCGCCGACCCACTGGGGGTGAGTCTCCAGGACCCTTTGCCACGTGGAGCCGTCCTCCAGGAACGCGTTGTCCACGAAGAGGGCGAAGCCCCTGTTATCTGCGGGATTACCAGGAAACGGTAAAACACCGGCCCCGCTGCTCCAGGATGCATCGGGCGCGTGGGATATGAGATCGTAGACCGTTGAGCCAGCGTACGCACAAAATGCATTGCGGCTAACGGCGATGATCGAAACGAGAAGGATTAATGCTGAGAAACGACTTTTCTTATTAAGCATGTGCCTCCTCACACAATAATATCATACATGTGGGGTTTTTATATTGTATGGGGTATCTGTCCTATCGCGATCCATAAACACGTCTGAGTGATTAATTATGTAGGTGGCAAAAACACGTCGACACTGCATGTCTCTGCAGTTGTAGCACCGATGTCGAAAAAGAATCCAACAATAACTCAAGCAACAGTCGAAAGCATCATGAAGACAATAGCTTGGATCGAATCCATTCCCTCCAATGTCGACGAGTGCCCCCACATCTCCTCGAAGTCTGTAATAAAGTTAAAAAGCTCCCTGCTCCTGTATTATAACAGGGAAGATACCCACATGACTGATTTTGAATATCACGCCAGACTGGCTAGGGAACAACGGGACGCAGCCCTGACGGAGCATGAACATAAAAGATACTCCACTGTAGGTCACTTAGCCCTAATGGCCGCCGAACAGGCGATAGAGGCCATGGCATCAAGGGAGGGTAAGCACTTCCACGAGCATCCCAGGGGCGCGCATCAGAAACGACTGGAATGGACTACCGTAAAATACCCAGATTCATCCAACGATCTTAAGAGGCTCTGGGGCATAAGGGCTGAACTGGGCTATGGCGGAGCCGATGGGAATAGGGCGATCGAGGCGATAATGGCGATGGGGAGGATCCTCGATGAACTCGGAATTTGAACGGGAGATAACCGGGCTCGTTAATTCCATAAGGGAAGTGGAGGGGGTCGTCTACATCTCCCTCTATGGAAGCTGCGCGAGGGGAGACTGCGACGAGGGCTCTGACATAGATGTCCTCGTTCTCTTCCAAGACCTGGAATCCATGAAATTAAATAGAGGGGACTTGCTAAGAAGGGCAGTTCGATTTAAAATGTTCTTGCAAATCACGATCTTCACAATGGAGGAATTCTTCAACGACTGCAATCCCGTATTCGTAAGAGGGGTGATGAGGGAAGGAAGGATGCTCTATCAGAGGGAATCGGAAAAAATGGGGGATTACCTGAGACGTTTTGCGCAGATGTATCCGGAATTGGTCGCGAAGGACTAGCGTAACGTGATGTCGTGCGTCTTGAGTTTCCATTAAAAACCGAAGAGAATACTACAACCGTCAGGCTTGGGCCAAAAATCGCGAGATGGATTGTAGAGCTGCATGACGAGATGAGAAAGGATGAGCTTGTGAATCTGATGCTGAGGTACAACGAAACGACGGACTGGATAGATCATAATCATCTGTATGCTTGGGGAAATGTGTCCTGAGATGCACCACCATACGAGCCTAAACCCCAAAGCCCCCAAGACATACCCGAACCGGTTTAGGTAACATTTATTAGCATAAGGCGAAGAGTTGAATCGTGAAAGAACCCAGAGAAATCTGCCCTAGGTGCGGTCGGGCTGGTTCAGGCATTTATTGGAAATCGGTTGGTTCGAAGGGGAGAACTTACAAATACGCTTACTTCGCCCATCACAACAGCCCGAAGCAGCTAAAATGGTGCTATCTGGGCAGCACGGGTTTCATCAAATCCCGTGCGGTTTTAAGTAAGGTTATAGATAGTTCCTTATCCGCTTTACTTAGATCTTACGTCACACATCTAAGGGCTCATTTCCAAGACGATCTCGTATCTGTAGCCGTATTCGGTTCCGTGGCAAGGGGCGCGGCCAAGTTCCCTGAAAGCGACATCGACATAATGGCGGTAGTGAAGGGGCTTGAAGGGAGAAGCCTAGGTGAGAGGATGCGTCTCGTGTCAAGGATTGAGGCAGATCTGTCAAAAGGACCTGAGCATCGCGAGTTCGTCTCCATCCATGGCAAGCCCACCTTCCAAGCGCACGTTCTCACCCCAAGCGAAGTGCGCAAGCATCCTCCCATCCTCTTGGACATGGTCACCGATGGCATCATCTTGTATGACGACGACTTCCTCGCGCAGGAGCTTCAGAGGCTGGAGGCGAGGTTGAAGGAACTGGGCGCAGAGAAGAGGAGGCTTGCCGATGGGAGCTGGTACTGGAGGCTGAAGCGCAATGTGGAGTGGGGCGAGGTTATGGAGATATGAATACGCTCAGAATGGCCCAGGACTTCGCCAGGAGGTCTGCGCGCTTCCTCAAGGAGGCCTCCCTTGCGCTGTCCGAACTGGATCATGCTACCTGCGTCAGGCGGTCCCAGGAGTGCGTCGAGATGAGCCTGAAGGGCGTCCTCAGATTGCTGGGAATCGAATATCCCTCCCAGCACGACGTATCGGAAGTCCTACTCACATTGGATCGATCTCCATTGCCTGGTTGGTTTAAGGAGCATCTCCCATATCTGGCCGAGACCTCGCGCAGCCTAGCCGCATTAAGGGGGCCTGCCATGTATGGATCCGAGGAAGAGTTGAAGCCCGCCTCAGAGCTCTTCAGCGAGGATGACGCGAGGAGGGCTTATGTCGATGCTGAGAAGGTTCTACATCTGTGTACTGCAATAATCAACTCTTGGCGATCCGATCGAACTGAATGACAAAGAGTTCGGTCTGCTCAACCGTTGTTAGTCAATACCGAAGGATATAGAATGATCGTTAAATGAACCCTCTTAGTTCCTAATATCTGGCGAGCACAGGCCTAAATACATTATGATCCTGTGAGAATATGCAATGTAATATTGGAAAGACAATGACAACGATCGAGCTCCATGGGCCAGAAGGTACAGCTGTACTAGAAGCATTGGTCGATACGGGGGCAACATTTACAAAAATATCTAAAGGTCTTGCTTCATAGGTTGGCCTTAAGCCAAGAAGGAGTGTTTTGACACAGGTCTTTATTGGGGGATTCATTTCTAGGAACGCTGGGGCGCTCGAAGGCGAGCTTGAGGGTGGTAGAGATATGATGCCAGTTGTCATTGGTGAAGATCACGAGCCTTCTGTGATTGGCTTACGACCTTGGAGATCCTTGGCTTCAGAGCAAACCCAATCACAGAAAGACTGGAATCAAGCCATGCTGTAGAATATTGTGTGCTCTAGTTATACGTTCGAATATATATGGGTCACGTTAATACAATTATGAGTTAAGCTTATCAACCTTATATTCTACACGACACTTTGAGCGAGGAGTGATGGAGAATATTGTTTGGCCCAAATACTTTGAGCCATAGCTACCCCATTCACTTCTGGGGGAAGGGCTTCAGGAACGGGAACTGGCGCAAGCCGAGCCGCATCGAGAAGGCACTGTACATGGCTTCGAGCTTTGGAAAAAGACAGATTGATGCAGACCTCATATCAGAGGGCCGTAGATCTCTAAGCGAGGTTTGTGGCCACGAGCCTGTTCGACTGGGCTACACAAGTAAGGCCGTGGTTCAATGATCCGAGCTACATCCTGTGGCTCGGACTTAATACATTGGATCTCTTTGCAAGCTAGAAAGGCAAGCGGAATGATAGTCAGCGAAAATACGTGATAAAGCAAAAGGCCATCAGTACCGATTATAATCCCTTACAGAGATATATTATTGGCTTACAAAAGCTCTCCCTTCCTAATCAGGGGTAACCGACAGGAGGAGTAGAGGTGTCATCTTGCCGCTTAGGGTCAAAGCTTTTGATGGCTTGCCTGTGGATATTTTTTATTTTTTGATGCGTATTATAAAAAGTAATGCGATTGATTCCTGCTTTTTTTGTGTGCTGAATTATTGGAAGAAGGAGGTTCATGAATAATTGTGGATAGTTCAGAAGTTTTGCTGATTGTATTCACTGCCAAATTGAGTGCAATCTTGATGGGATATGCCCTGATCTGGATATTTCAAAACACTCAACCCTTATCAAAGACGGAGATAGATGCATTAAATGTAGAATTGACTTATTATTTTCCAACTTTTTTCACATTTGGAGTTCTCGGGATATCCATCTACAAGAATCATAATTGGAACTTGAGAGATTTCAGCCTATTTAACGGTGGTTTTTTTTTGGCTTTCGGACTTTTAATTAAATACTGCTATATTCAATCCTTCTTTCTGAAAGGAGGCTGTAGTTAGTTCAGAAAGGTTTAAAGGTTCCATATTTCGTTCAGAATAGTTCATCCCAAGGAAGTATCTTCCAGAAGTTGGAGTCTGCCGCCCTCAACTAAGATGGATTGCAGCGCCAAATCTCCTTGAGGGAACGGTTCTGAACTATTAATGGGGCATCTGAACCGTTCTGGATGATCGGCGAATCCATCCGGCTGAGTACCGCTCGGAAAGCCTTTTTCATGATATCGGACATCAATTAGAGGTGGTCGATCCCCGATGAGCGCTCATGATGTGGTCCCTCACGTTCTCCGCACCATCCCCCAAGTGAACGGGAGCGCGAGGGAGAAAGGAAATCCGCATTATGTGAGGTGATTTAGAATGCAAGCTATCAACACGCTGGCCTTTCAGCGCCTCAAGCCGAGGCAGGCCGTCCTTTGCCCGAGGGAGGAGTCCCTGAAGGCGTACGAGGATTGCAGGGCGTGCAGGTTCTTGATAGGGGTCGAATACGATGGAATGGTATACTGCAGCTGTGCGCAATCGGATCGGCTATCTCAGTCCAAGAAACCAACCATATTTGACAATATTGGATCCTTCTTGTAGTGAGCGGGGACGACCTATGGCCAAGGTAAATGACAGGTCAGGCATCCTGGCCCGACTTGGCTTGGAGTCGCTCCCGCAAGGCTGCGTCTTCCTCTTCCAGGGTCCGAGCGGCTCGGGCAAGACCATCCTAACCGACAGCATCCTCTTGGAGCGGTTGAATGGTGGATTGAACGCCGTCGTGCTGACCCTGAGCAGATCGCCCTCGGATGTCAGGGAGAGCCTGAGTGAGCTGGGATGGTTCGACCCGCAGCGCCCGATCATAATCGACGGCTACTCTTGTATTGCTGGGAAAGATACGAGATCGGACGACTACGCGCTATCGAACCTCTCGAACCTGAGCGACCTAAGCATAATGGTCTCCAAATTAATAAGTACCGTTGGCGAGGGCATCCTGTTCGTCTTCGATCACGTATCCACCCTCCTCATCCACAACGAGGAGATCCAGGTTGTCAGGCTCCTGCAGGCGCTGGTTACCCGCATCAGGGAGGCGCGCGACTTGGCCATCGTCATCTTCGAAAGCGGCATCCACACGCAATCCTTCTACAACGCCGTGCGCTTCTTCGTGGACTGCGTCATTGACTTTAAGGTCGAGGAGGTCGAGGGCGTCCTCTGCAGGGCTGTCAGGGTAAACAGGGCGCGCTTTCCGGTCCTGGACAGCCGATGGCATCCCATCGACGTGGTTGGCAACGGGAAGATCGCCATCCAACCATCAGTGCCCAAGAAAGCCCTTGCCTATGCGAACCCTCAATGTGCATAAAAGGCAGTTAGCATATTCCCTGGGAGCGGGTTTGAATGGGCGACAAGGTGAATAAATCCGTTAAGGAATTGATAGAATATAACAGCAAGCTCAAGCAGCTGAATCTTCATCGGATGAAATCAGGGAGCATGCCAAGAAATTAATAGGTAGGGGCATGGCATACGACAGGCGGTTTCGATTCATTCATTCCCATCAAAGAACGTAATCTGGGACTGGCCCATCGGATAGCCACGGTCAATCGCTTTGATCTTTATGGCTTCTCCCGGCAGGTCTCCCCAAATCAGCTCGGTCAGGTCGTGGTCGTGGTTCCCGATAACGTATGTCTTCTTCGAAAAGGTCTCGCCCAGGGATTCCATGATGGAGCGCGAGCAGAAGTCTATCGAACGATCCGTGGCGTCCCACAGCTCCAAGATGTCGCCGAGGAGGATCAGCTCTATGGGCGCTCTAAATGTTTTTTCCTCTCCCTCACCCCAGTCTCCAACAACGATGAGCTTCTTTGATTATCAGACGCGAGTATGGATTTTCGATAAAAGCCAGCTAGATATCAAAGGCAGATGAGTCGCATTGTCACCCGACATGACCGTCGCAAGCGTATGCCTTACTCCCACATTTTTGGGGGCTGCCCTCCAGAACGCGCTTGTCCCGAAGGAATGACGAGCTCGGATCGTCACTCGAGGTCTTCGAGAAATTTAAGACCCGTCTTGAAGGGCTCCTTTCGGCGCTCGGCATCAAGTTCCCTCTCGTGTCTGGCGAAGAGCACTGCCATTGAAAGGGTCTCTCCCATCGCTATGGTTATGCAGTCGACGAAGGAGATGGACCTGTCGCACTTCATCCTCACCGCGCGTTCGAGAAACGCGGAATCGGGATGGATGCTGAAGTATCCGGAGTCGCGGATCAGGGCGGTCACCCTTGAAGCCTTCTGCCAGCCCTCCCCCCTGCAGACGAGATAACTCAACTCCGCCATGTTGATCTCGCCCAGGTGTGGCAGGACGGCTCCGCCCTCTATCCTCCCTTTCAGGCCGAGGGCCAGCTTGGACCCCTTCACCAATTCGACCATGACGCCGGTGTCAAAGACCATACTTCCGCTTGGCCGCTCGCTCATCCCTCACCCTCTCCTCGAGGAGTTCCTTGGTAGTCAGGCCCGGTACGATCCCGAAGAGGTCGGCGAGGAGTTTGGGCCTTCGCCTGCCGGACCGCAGTAGGTACTTGATCGCCTCGTCGAGGTCCACCCTTCTCCCCTCTCTGGACTGTATGTCGGCCGCGACCTTCAGCAGCTCCTCCTTCGCCTCCTTCGAGACCTTTATCGTTTCGGACACTTTCTACACCATGTATACAAAGTGCCATTGTTCATTTAAGCGTTGCCATGTGGGCCTCGGGCCACGAAATAGGCGAACGAAGCAACCGCTGGCAATTGAAAAGCTCGTAGGGCCATGATATGGGTGAAGAAAGCAGTGCATGTGATATGCCTATAGGTCAAAGAACAGTTATCCCCTTCTCATCCATCCAAAAACATATTGTTGGCAATAAGAGAGGACTTCATCGAGAGGTACAACAAGATAAGGCCAAAAGCTGAGACGACGTTCAGCAGCCTCAAGAGGACGATAGCACATTGGCTCAGGAGCGGGAAGGAAAACATGCAGAAGAAGGAGGCCTACACATGCGTCATCGTGTATAACGTTGTAAGAGCGGTCATAAACATAGTCAGACTAATCAGAAATAGAGCCACTGAGCTCACAAAGCTTAAATATTAAGTTGGCCACCAAACCACCTCATGAGGGCTGATGTTGGCAGATATATCGTTATTGATGATGAAATCTGCCACGGAAAGCCTACTTTTAAGGGTACGAGGATCTTAGTTAGCGATGTAGTCGAGCTTCTTGCTGCTGGAGTAACCGTTGATGAAGTTATTAGAGATTATTATCCAAGCCTAAATGGTGACATTGTTAAAGAAGCGTTAGACTGGGCTGCTAAAATTATAAGGGGAGACCACTACGTCAAATACGTCGAAGTTCCTACTTGACGAAAATATTCCAAGAGTAGTTAAGAATTTTCTAGAATCGAAGGGCACGTTGCTGAGTACTCGCCAAGAGGCGCAAAAAATAGGGAGTTGGCATCATTAGCCCTGAACAAAGGATGTATTTTGTTAACCAGAGATTATGACTTTGCCAATACAATCTCATTTCCTCCAAAACAATTCTACGGTATAATTATCCTTCGCGTTCACCCTCCAAAAGCTGAAAAATTAATTAAAGAAATGGAATCGCTGTTGACTAAAGTTAGCGATTATAGGGGCAAGTTGTTCATCATGAAGGATGGGAAACGTGAAATCATCGAAGGTTGAGGTTAACCCTAAAGAGAGCAACCATTTTAGATAATGCGAGCGTGAAACCCCACACCTTTTAAGAGTGGGATAAAAGCGAATATTTATACGCAGCCTCCTCATAAAACTCACGGTCATGGTGAAGAACCACAGTCTCGCGTCAGCAATACTGGATGCCACTTGGGGCAAGCTCCGCCAACTAACTGCCTACAAGGCAGAAAGGCGAGGTGGACGGATCATACTCGTCGAACCCAGTGGCAGCTCGCAGGAATGCTCCAAATGCGGGAAAACCTTCAAGAAGGATCTATCCATCAGGACGCATCATTGTCCCAGATGTGGATCGGTCCTCGACAGGGACGTTAACGCTGCCAGAAATATACTGGCACGGGGCTTGGAAAAAGCCCCTGTGGAGACCGAACCACTACCTGTCCTACGGATAGGCAAGTTCGGTCGAGGGAGCAAGAAGCCCACACCGTTTACGGGTGTGTAGTTCACGGTGTGGGGTTGCCTGATCCAGCAGCTTGGCCCTTTTGGCAACGTACTGGACCGACCTCATTATAATTCTCCCTGCCTTAATTCGAAACACTGGCAAATCGCCCCGTTCCCAGATTAACCTTATCAGTAACATATTTACACGAATTGCGGAGAGTGCGGTGGCCAAGGATGGATGTTTGTCCAGCAACTCTGAGCCATGGCTACTTGCACAGCCTATGGAGGAAAGGCTTCAGGAACGGGAACTGGCGCAAGCTTGACAGTTTCGAGAAGGCCCTGTACATGGCTTCGCTCTCCCTCGCCAAGATGAGGGGGAGACTTGTCAATTCAAGGCTGGTCCTGGAGCTCAGGAGCATCATAGGCAGGCTCAGGGAGACGGCCGGAGAGAGGATGGTGAGGGCCTCGTACGAGAGGGCCATGAGGCTCTATGTGAGGTTCGTAGATATAGGCCTCTTCGAGTGGGCGCCGCAAGTAAGGTCGTGGTTCAACGATCCGAGCTACGTATCATGGCTCGGGCTTTGCTCCCCGGAGCCCTTTATTGGTTGAATGTCGAGAGCCCTTGCTCCCAGGAATCCAATTGAGCAGGGAAACGGTGGAGATAGTTGCGGTGGACATACTTGACCATGATGAGATCTTGTCAGGCACGCATTTATGAAAGTCAACCATAATCATGATTCAGGCCCAAGTTTGCAGGCTTCTATACATATGTTGGGCGATGTAGCTAAGAGTCAACATGATAGGAATTTTTGGCTCCTCGAGGGACGATATCCTCAGGTGTCTACGGTTTAACGTCTAACCAAGCAGCTGGCATAGGAAAACGTCGCAACCACTACATCCACTAACCGAGTTTATGATGTGATGGAACCGACGATGTCCAGCTACAATGGGGTCGTCCACAGCCTCCTTCGGGAGCACGGGAGCAAAATAGTGGGGGTAGCCCTCTTCGGCAGCACCGCTAGAGGGGAGGGGAAGGAGAGGAGCGATTTGGACTTCCTTGTCGTGGTTCGCGAATGGCCTTGGAGCTTGGAGCGGAGGCGCCTGTTATACAAGCCGATTTACGACGCCGTGAACAGGGATGCTGAGAGGATCAGGGATGCCACCGTGATAGACGTAGACGAGAAAGACATCATGACCGAAGAGCTTGAGGTCACCCCGCTCTTGCTCAACATAGCGTGGGAATCGAAGGTCCTCTACGACCCGGAGGGCAAGCTGGCGAAGTTCGTAGGCAGAGTCAAGGAGCTGATCGATGCCGCTGGTTTGGAGCGATATAGGACCGGCGAGGGCAAGTACGGATGGAAGCCCAGGTCAGGGCTGTTGAGGAAGGTCGAGGTCTGAGGGGATTGAGGTTCAACCCGGAGGGGGAGGTAAAATATCGGTTCCAGCTGGCCCTCGAATATCTTGAGGATGCTGAGAGGAGCATGCGCAGCGGGGACTACAGGGGTTGCGTCCAATATTCGCAACTTTCGGCTGAGAACGCCGCCAAGGCGGTAATAGCGACGAGGAGGGTGCCGAGCTGGGGACATGACCCTTCAGAGGAACTCCGCCAAGCCGTATCAGACATGGGGTCGGATTTCAAGGGAAGGGCGGAGAGGCTGGCCGCTATCGCGGCCCTGCTTGCGCCGGAGCATGGGAGGGTAACCTATGGCGACCCGACGAGGATGCTGACGCCCCGAATGCTCTACGATGTTGGGGCTGCGGAGAGATGCCTTTCGCTCGCCAAGGAAGCCGCGGGCATCATGAGGGAGCTTCTCGGGCGCTAATTTACGGCCAAGTTAGGGTTGCAAGAGATTGAGGATGGTAGAGAGGATTAACCAACAGGCAGATCATGTAATGGAACTATGGCTTGGTGGGGCTAATTTTAAAAAGAGGCCACGTGGAACCTTTGTGAGGACCATGACATGCGAAAACTCACTGAAACAATAATAGAATTAAATGAGAAGGTCATGGCGGGTGAAAGACTACCTAAGGCTATGATCCTTTACGCAATGGACCTAAGATAAGCATCCGGTCAAAGGCTCCTACTCCAGTTGAAGTCTAACAATTTTTGATGGAGTAAAATCGATCATGCGGGCCATAAGGATTATAAGTTGCTTTTCATCAACTTTTGTTGATTAATTTGCGCAAGACGATGAAGGTATGGACGACTATCGATAGGGATCTGAAGGAGGAACTAGCTTCCCTTTCCAAGGATATGGGCTTTAAAGGTGAGACGGACTGCCTCAGGGAGGCGATAAGGCTGGGAGCTGAGAACCTCAGGGCTCAACGCTCCCTCTCGGCGGGTCTTTCCAAGAGTAGGGACTCCATCCTAGCCGTCGCGGGGCTCCTGGCCGAGGAGTATGAGCGAATGAAGCCCAGAGAGCTGGAGCTGAAGACGAGGGCGCGGTGGAAGTAGGATGCTTTGGGTCATACGGCGTAGTTGCTATGGCTCTGACCTTCGTAGATGCTAACATCCTCTTCAAGATGTTCGCCGTCTCACGCAAGAGACTGGAGGGGTATCATGAGAAGGGGACTAGTGGTTCGAAGGCTCTAGACCATGCTATCGACATTCTCCTGAATCTCTACAGGGGAGGTTATTCCACATCCGAGCTTGCGCTCTTGGAAGCCTGTGGCGTGGTAGCGAGAGTGGGAAACATCGATAAAGCCACCCTCTTTCTCAGAGCCGTTCTAGAGCAGGAGGGCTTCTCCATCCTTGGAGTAACGGCGCTTGTATACCCGTTGGCCTATGCCTTCGTTCTGGAATACGGAATAGGAGCAAGAGATGCCCTCCACCTGGGGGTTGCCACCATCAGCGGTGTAAACAGGGTTGCTACGAGTGACATCGAGTTCGCCGATGGTGTTGAGAAGATAGGATGGGGGGCTAGGAGCAGAGGCATCAAAATACCCAGAATAGTGGAGGCAATGTACGGTCTATCGGGGCAGGAGAGACACATCTTGGAGAATAGGGCAACTTCGGCTCTCTCGAAGATGGAGACTGAAAGGGCACCTCCATGAATCAAAATTTGCCCACCTCTATGAAGCAAAAACTCACTGAAACAGTAATAGAGGCAAATGGGAAGGTCATAGCGGCTGAAAGACTACCTAAGGCCATGATCCTTTACGCAATGGACATGGGGCATTTCGTCATAGCGTCCAAACCCTTGGAGGCCCTCGAGGAGAGTGCTCTAACGAAGGCTCATGTTGAGGTAGTTAATCAGCAAAATAAATACGTTATCAAGCTACCGACAAACATATACAATTTCTATCGACTTGACGAAAATGACTACACCCTCGTGGCGTCCGATAAAGACCCGGCGACAATCATAGTGACGATTTGACACCCTTCGACCAAGTCCGTGATGGGATGAAGGCCGGATATGTTAATAAGTTATGTTGTCGTTAAGAGAAAAGATACCGAGATTGCTGGCAGAACTATAGAGCCTTGGTGTAACCAAACGTCTAGCATAGAAAAACGGTGCAACTACTATTGCCACCAACCGAGTTGAAGACATGACGGACATGACAGCGTCCAGCCAAAAAGAAGTCGTCCATAACCTCCTTCGGGCGCACGGGAGCAAAGTCGTCGGGATAACCCTCTTTGGAAGCGCTACTAGGGGGAAGGGCAGAGAGGCTGGCTATCATCGCGGCCTAGCTTGTGCCAGAGCGTGGGAGGGTAATCTATGGCGACCCGACGAGGACGCTGACGCCCCGAATGCTCTACGATGTTGGGGCTGCGGAGAGATGCCTGTCGCTCGCCAAGGAAGCGGTGGGCATCATGAGGGAGCTTCTCGGTTCGATGTAGGGAGAGCGGTGGGGCAATCGGCAAGCTCCCTTTTTGGCGAAGGCCATTCCTTCATACATAAGTGGGTTGAAAGATTTTGAGGATCATAGAGAGGATTGATCAACAGGTAAGGGAGGGCAGTTACAGAGGGATAGAGAGGCCGGTTCAACTCATAGTTCAGTCGCTGGTCGATTTGATAGTCATTCAAGATCCGTCTTGAAAGCCGCCAAACCTTGGGTCGATGCAAAGAACCTAGAAGTTTATAGGATGAGGGTCCAAGCAGATAAAGCCATCCGAGCCCTAGAAAGGCTTAGCACTCGGGCTCATGCACTCCCCTCAAAATTAGCCAAGGCTCGGCATTGACCCTCCGCGCAGGGCTACCATTGAGAACTTACCTAATTTATATCATTACTACCATAGTAATAGTAATGTTGTAAGTGCAGACCGGAAATAACTATATGAGTATCCCAACAAGCGACATAAGCTCTAATATTTTGGTGTATTGACCCTATCAACTATAGATTAAGCTTATTAAATATAAATTGTCTATAATGCATCGAGCGAGGAGTGATGGGGGTATTATTCGGCCAGAACGGTTTAACCCACGGATACCTCGTTCACTTCTGGAGGAAGGGCTTCAGGAACGGGAACTGGAGGAAGCTCAGCAGTCTGGAGAGGGCGCTGTACATGGCTTCGCTCTCCCTGGCCAAGATGAGGGGGAGGATAGTGAACTCGAGGCTGATCCTGGAGCTTAGGGGCATCATAGGCAAGCTCAGGGAGACCCCTGGAGACAGATTGATGCAGACCTCATATCAGAGGGCCGTAGGGCTCTACGCGAGGTTTGTGGCCGTAGGCCTGTTCGACTGGGCCCCGCAAGTAAGGTCGTGGTTCAGCGATCCAGGCTATATTATTTGGATTGGGCTCTGTTCCCCGGAGCCATTACTAGGATAGAAATATTCATAGCCTATGGACAATCGATGTCATGCTGAGTTGGGTTTTATCAGAATCTATCTATGCCATATGGCTGATGATACGAGTCGTATAAGATGGATGGCTTAATCCTAGCTGCAGGCAAGGGCACCCGGATGCGGCCATACTCTAATGCCGTAAACAAGGAGATGTCCCTGATAGGCCCCTGTCCCGTGATAGAATATTGCATTAGGGCCCTTACATGCTGCGACGTGAGACGAATCTATGTGGTATTGAGCGAGGGGAAGGACCAGATCTTCGAGTTCCTGAGGAGCGGGTCCGACTTCGGCGTGAATGTGGCCTACATCTATCAGGATATGAACCTGGGGAAGGGCACT
>Ga0315312_1000474_pt1 | contig 47005 bp, 41 predicted proteins | sample TDP7_MG_FD_203629 | JGI IMG/M metagenome (GOLD analysis project Ga0315312, IMG submission 203629) | Freshwater sediment microbial communities from Lake Towuti, South Sulawesi, Indonesia - TDP7 | ecosystem: Environmental > Aquatic > Freshwater > Lake > Sediment | place: Indonesia: South Sulawesi... | reverse complement strand
AGATTCATCAAGGGATTACTCAAGAAACTTGCTCGAGAATAACTCCATTTTCAAAGAGCCTACCAGTATATTTTGCCTGGCTGAAATAATCTCTCTACGCTTCACCCCTAGTTTTGAGCAACCCTCAATAATAAATTTTATCAATCTTTAGGGAAATTGTCAAACACAAACTTCTTCTCCGAAGATGGACCTTTCACAATTCCGTCGAGTTTGGCCCAGAGTAATTCTTCCAATATCGTTTTAAAAATAGGGCCTTCCTTATAACCCATCTTCTTTAGGTCGTCGCCTATAGTATATATTTTCTCTTTACGGATTCTCGTCAAAAATCCGTATGCTCTTCTTTCCACTAACCCACTTTTAGATTTCAAGACAACAAAGAGCAACGCCTCAACAGGCATTCCCTTTAAGGTTCTGTGGAGAAAGCTCGGTTTCACCTTTGGTTCTTCTAACTTACCTATTAGTTCTGACAATCGCTCTCTTCCTCTGTTTACCTTTGTAGCTTGTTCTCGAGAAAATCTAAAATTCTTACACAGATTCTGCACTTCTGAGATACTCAACTTTTGCACCAAGATGAGAAAATAGACTATCCAGCACTCACCCGCATCTTCCTTAACCGGGGATTTGAACCGCGAAAGAATGGGTTTCGCCCTTTCCAGTTGACTTTTCATCTCTTTAGTTAATGTAATCTTTGGATGGATTGACTTTAGAACCCCTAATCTATCCAGGCTCAAGACCGCTTTTTTCGGTTCTGGCTCACGCAAAATGGCGATGAGTTCTTCTCTTATTCTCTCCTTACTCAAACGGGCAAAAATTTCCAATTTCAGTGCGTCCCGTAAGAACTGCTCACTACTTCTATCCAAAGAAAAACCATATCTCCCTTGGAAACGAATTGCTCGAAAGATTCGCGTGGGGTCCTCAATAAAACTCCTTTTGTGCAAAACTTTAATTACTCTCCGTTTAAGATGTGTCCATCCACCAAAGAAGTCAACCAATTCTCCATACCGTTTCGGATTCAATCTAATAGCCATAGCATTAATGGTAAAGTCTCGACGATACAAATCTTCTCGGAGCGAACCCTTCTCTACAGCAGGCAAAGCCCCAGGAGATTCGTAAAATTCCCTTCTGGCGCTCGCCACATCTATCTTAATTCCACTTGGGAGAGCAGCTACCGCAGTACCAAACCTTTTATGAGCAGTGACTTTACCGCCCAACCACTTGACCAAGTGCCGGGCAAAGGATATTCCATCCCCCTCAACAACCAGGTCCAGATCAAAATTCTTCACGCCCAGGAGAAGGTCGCGCACAAAGCCACCGACAAGGTAGACCGAAAAGGCCTTCTCTTCGCCTATCCTGCCTATTTCCACCAATAGCCTGGATATTTTATGAGGAACTTTCTTCACCAAAAGCGAAGCCACATTCTTTCCCCTCCCGGGGTTTCCCTCACGGGCGTTCTCCGATGCAACTTTAGCCTTTATGACTTTCATCAATTTCTTCTCTACTTCTCTAAGCTCCATTCCTCTTATTGTTGCGGCTGCCGCAGTGGCGTGGCCACCTCCTCCAAAAGCCTGAGCAATTTTACCCACGTCTACTACCTTAACTCTGCTGCGGGCAATGAGGCGAATCTTCCCTGCCGTTTCTACCAGAACGAAAATCGTATCCAGATTTTCAATATCCCGCAATCTATGGACAGCTGTTGCTAAATCGCTAACATACCCTGAGGATTTAAACTTAATAATGGCAATCTCTTTCCCGTAAATTTCAAATCTCCTTTCCAGTCGGAGAAGCTTATTTAGTAACTTAATCTGGTTTTTGGTTAATCCCTTGTACAAGAAGTTGGATACGATGTTCAAATTTGCTCCTCTGGCCAGTAGGAATGAGGCTGCCTTCAAATCCGCAGGAGTAGTGGAAGGGAATGTGAAAGACCCCGTGTCTTCATAAATTCCCAGAGCGAGTAAGGTTGCTTCTTCCGGGGAGAGTTTAATCCTTTTCTTCTTTATAAACTCTACCAGAATAGTGGTCGTGGCTCCATAGTCTCCCCCTAAGTCCACCGCTCCCGACAGATCTCCTTTGGCCCGAGGGTGATGATCGTAGAAGTGAAGGACTAATCCCGGATTATTAAGGGCTCTTTTTGCCGCACCAATTCTTTTTGCCAGCCGCGTATCTACCACTATCAGCCTTTTCACCTTCCCAAAATCAATATCCTTCTCCCGCTCTAAGTCAATAAGATGCAGATTTTTGTGCAGATAATCTCTCACATCCTTATCCGGCGAGCCCGGTAATGTAACGGAGGCTTTAGGATATATCTTTTTCGCCGCTAAGAGAGAAGCCAAAGCGTCAAAATCTGCACCGATATGGGTAACAATAAGGTCCATCTCTATTCTCTATTACTTATATCTGAGTCCTCCCTGATTTCATCGGGGGCGACTCTAATTTAATTTAACCTATTTCAACCAAAAAGTCAAACCAAACTTCTTACCCGGTAAATAGACCCACCAGCCAATGTCTCTTTGCTATTATTGCTCCCCGGGGACAAAATTCCTGACAACATAAGCACCTAATACAATTAGCGTAATCAATCAAAATTCTACCGTCTATTCTTCTCTCCATACATTTAACCGGGCAGTTCTCCAGACAAATGTAACACCGATTACAAAACTCATAAACTATTCTTGGCCTCACTGAAAGTAAGCTCCTCAGCCATTTCAGGAGAAATTTCGGGACCTTCTGGGAAAAGTCTTGTGGAATCCGTCTGAAATCTCTTACTTGTAAATCCTCAATTTTTTCTCCCAGAATTTCAATTTTTCCCGGAAGAAAAATTCCTCTTTCCACAGCTATTCGGTTAGTAGGAATCTCCAGTGGGTTCGCGTAACCAACGACCCGACTGGCAACAAAATCCAAGGCCACAGGATTCTTACTGGCAAGTATTGCTCCGACTTTCCGAGGCAACCCACTGTAGGGACCATTCCCTTCCATCGCCACAATTCCATCCAGGACTACCAAATCAATCTTTACGGCACCCAAAAGGTCGAGGAGCATTTCGGAAAAAGATTCCCTATCGGGCAATCTTAGGTGAAGTTCAGTCTTTCTGAGTCCCGGGATAAAACCCAGATTATTCTTTACTGCGGCAGTAATATAAGTCAGAGGGTGAGTCTTCAATTTGGGGATTGATATTATTTTATCAAAATCTCTCAGTGCCTTAGTAACTGTAAACTTCTTATAAAAGTGGCCCTCCCTATTCTCTATTTCCATAGCTCCATCCTCAAAGCGTACTAAAGGAGCTCCTGTCTTAGAGCTCACTTGTTCCAGTCCAGCAATTCGGTATGCTCGGGATAGCCCGGTAAAAGTTGCCCTCTCCCCCGGACTATCTCCAATTGCGGGAAGTCCCCCAGCTCGTTTCACCAAATTTACGACAGCCTCGACTAAACTGGGATGAGTGGTTACTGCTTCTTCCGGTGGCCTGCCTGAAATAAGGTTGGTCTTGACTAGAACTCTCTCTCCGGATTTAACAAACTCACCAATTCCTCCCAGCAAACTTAATAGTTTAATTAACGAATTCTCCAAAGTCCTAATTTCGTAGCTTTCACATTTTACCAATGCTACTGAATAAGCTATTCTATTCTCCACTCTCTTCTCCGTCCTAAATGCTTACCTTGTCCTCAGCTTTATGAGGGCACTTGATAAATACCGCGCGCATGGAAGATTTTGAGTCATTCAGAATATCATGTTTTTCTCCCGGTTCCAGCCGGAAAGCATCCCCTACACCCCCAAAATATTCAATGCCGTCAATCAGAAATTTTGCGTTGCCATCCAGTAAATAGAACGTCTCTTCAACTTCCTTATGGTAGTGCGCTCCTAATGACTCTCCGGGCTTTAGAATCAAAATACCCCACTCTATCCTCGGTCCGCGAAAAAGATATTTAGGACCCGAATCGCCGAATCGGAACTCCTTCTCCTTTTCATTAACTCTTTCCATATTACCTCCTCTTTCGTCACAGTATCTTCTGCAACAATGATAACAAGTCCTTGTAAGTTACCAGGCGGGGATTCCCCCTGGTCGAGTTTGAAGTGAGGGACTTCCTCGTCAGCTCATCCAGACTGTCTAACTTCACCCCCAACTCACCCAAACGGCGTGGAACTCCTAACTCTCTCGCTATTCTTTCCACTGCTGAAAAAGCCCTACGGGCTGCATCTTCTTCTGTTAAATTTTCTATTTCTTCTCCTAAAGCTGAGGCAATCCACTTGAACTTCCGAATGTTTGAGTATAAATTAAATTCTATCACCGGCGGAAGAAGAATACCAGTTGCCAGGCCGTGCGGAACTCCAAATATCGCTCCCAGAAAAGGCGCAACACCATGTGCAATACCCAAACCCGAATTTGTAAGTACAATGCCGCCCAGAAGGCTGGCCAGACACATCTTTTCCCTTGCTTCCAGATTAGAGCCATTCCTGTAGGCAGAGATTAGAGCTTCTCCTACAAGGTGAATACCCTCAATTGCCAGAGCGTCCGTGAGAGGGTTTGCCCTTCGCGAAACGTACCCTTCAATGAGATGGCTCAGGGTATCCATACCGGTTGAGGCAGTCATATCCTTAGGAAGGTCCAGGGTCAAAATGGGGTCTATGATGGCTATCCGGGCAAACAGGTAGTTGCTGCGGAAACTCCTTTTACTTCCACTAAGCCTGTTCATAATCACCGCATTTCTGGTGACTTCTGCTCCTGTACCAGCAGTAGTGGGAATGGCAATGAAAGGTAGACCGTATGAACCTAACCTTTTGGTTCCTTCCCCTTCCAGATATTCTGAGACCGAATCGAACTTCTCTTCCAGTGAAAGCCCGGCAATCGCTTTAGCCACATCAATGGCGCTTCCACCGCCAATCCCCACTACGACCCTACATCTATTCTGTCGAGCGAAGACCGTACCTCTGTCCACGACCTCGGTATCGGGTTCTGGAGACACTTGATCGTAAAGGAAGAAGCCAATATTTTCCCTGTCCAGCATCCGCTTGACCCTATCCAGGACGCCGCTCTCGCGAAGATATCTCTTTCCCGTAACCAGAAGAGCAGGACTTCCGAAAGACTTAACTTCCGCGCCCAATCTATCTAAGCTACCCATACCAAAAATTATTCTCGTAGGCAAATAGAATTCCCAAGGGACAGCGACCATTTATCACCAATCACGGCTCATAAATAGGGACAGCGACCGTTTATCACCAGTCACGGCTCCACGAGTTACGGTTTCTTTCTTTCCAGCTCCAGAAGCCACGAATCCACTTCTACATCTTCCGGAAAAAGTTTCCGGGTGATAGTCCATTCTCTCTTTGCCTTAGTTTCTTCTCCTAACTCGTAGTGGATAAGTCCCATATATTTATGAATCAGAGGGTCAAAAGGATTAATCTGATTTGACTGAAGATAATTTTCCCTGGCCAGTTCTAACCTCTGTTGACTCAAGTAAAGGTTGGCAAGCTCTGTATAGGTTGGTCCGTAGTTAGGGTTAACCTCGATAGATTTTTTGAACGATTCCTCAGCTTCTACGAATTTTCCCAAGGCGAGGTATGTTCTTCCCATCTTATTAAGGATGACCTGATTATTCGGTTCTCCTCTTAAACCCTTTTCGTATTCAATAAGAGCAACATCAAGCCTTCCTCTCTGGCGATAGATATCTCCCAGTCGGATATACTCACGGGTTCCCACTCCTACATACTCTTCCAGTTCGTCAACTTCCCTTCCCTCTTCTTTTAGTTTAAAGCGCTCTAACGGTATTCCCGGAGTCTCTTCAAGGTTCTTCTTTTCCAGGTAGTCTCTTAAAAGGCTTTGTAGCTCTTGTTGATCGGTCCCAAAGAATTCGCGAAAAAGTTTATCCCAGCTTTTTTCCACTGCCTCAAAATTCCCTTCTTCCCTGTTAGTTCTGCCGAGCCTTTCCAGAAATTCGATTAACCTTTGCCTTCCATGATACCGGAGCAGATAATCTGCTGCCAGGGAGACCTCGGCAAAGGCCAAAACTACTTGCTCCCGGCTCTCAAGATTGGGCATACCCTGATGCATCTTCTGGAACTCAACCCAACTTCTGTCTCGCGCTGCCCGCGAAAGAGAATTTCTATAAACCGGAACCAAGTAGTCAGGTTCATTAACTCTCCACCTTGTCTCGTAGTATTTGGCAATACCTTCATTCAGCCAGAGGGGGATATTAAGCCCTGTTGTTTTCGCCATAAGAAAATGGATAAATTCGTGAGCTAATGCGTCGAGCCAACGATAGCCATATACCAGGCAGCGAGGAGAAATAATCATAATTCGATTAAATTTGCAGATTCCGATTGCTCCAGAGATTTCTATCTGGCCTGGGGAAAGAGTCGAAGCGTAGGTAAATCCCTCACTCGTAGGATATACTTCCACCAGAACCTTCTCTCGGGGAAAACAGTTCAGCTCAGTTCCGATTTCGGCGTAAGCTTTTTCCAGAGCCTCCAGGGCATAGTCAACCAGAAGGCCATCTATCTCGGCGAGGCGAAGTACAAAATGTTCACTTGAATAACTACTGAAGTTTCCCGTGATTTCTTTAGTCTGCTCAATAAAAGAAAACAACTGCTTTCGTTTCTCATCCCCGGGTTCTAAGAGGGAGGCAACCTGGAGACACTCCACTGCCTTATCATAGCTTCCCTGATAGAAGTAGCACAAGCCGAGTAACTCATAGGAGTCGGCTCGTTCTGGTTGCTCGTGGACGGCCTTTTGGGCAAGCTCCACTGCTTTCTCCACATTCCATTGGTCTAAGTATCTTTCCGCATCAGCGACTATGTCTCCTGCGGGAACTGGAGCGGTGGAAACTAATAGGAAGATAGGAATCAGCAATTTGAGAAAGTTAATCCTGATTTTCATAACTATTTTTGCGGCCAGCGGCTTTCCGCCCCTCAAATATACTCAATCGTGCTGGGAGGTTTGGGAGTAATATCGAAAAGAACTTTGGTCACGGAAGGTATTTCCTCAGTAATCCTGTTTTGAATCTTATTGAGAACTTCCCAGGGAATCCTGCTGACAGAAGCACTCATTGCATTTGTAGACTCAACGCTCCGGATGGCTAATATGTGCCCCAAGACTCTCTTCCCTCCAACCATTCCTGTGGCTTTGTCCTTCATAAGAACTGCAAACGCTTGAAACGGTTTTAATTCCTTTAGCTCCTCCTCTATAATCTTGGTTGCCTTCCTGACTATCTCCACTCTTTCGGGATCTACTTCCCCTACAACCCTTGTGGCCAGACCAGGGCCAGGAAACGGCATTCTCTGGTAAATCTCCTCCGGCAAGCCCAGTTGTCTCGCCACATCCCTTACCTCTGGTTTATAGATTTCCCTCAGGGGTTCGATCACCCGAAATCCATAGTCCCTGGGATTGATTCCTATCTGTTCCAGAATATTATGCTGAGTCTTAATGCCTCTTTCAGTTTCTACGATATCGGCAGCTATCGTGCCTTGAATAAGGTAGGAGGCTTTACTCTCCTTTACTACCCTTCCCAATACTCTATAGAAGATATCTCTGAACTTCTTCCTTTTTTCTTCAGGGTCTTCTATCCCTTTAAGAGCTTTAAAAAAATCGGTTTTCGCATTAACCAGTTTGATCTTTATACCTAGATTCTCCAATTCCCTAGACACTCTTTCCGGTTCATTCTCTCTCATTAACCCATCGTCAATAAAAATAACTGCCAGTCTCTGCCCCAATGCCTTCTGTGCCAGAAATGCGCAGGTTACACTATCCACGCCACCCGAAGTGGCCACCACTGCGCTTCCGTTTCCGACAATTTTCTTTATCTCCAAGACTTTTTCTTCAATGAATTTCTTCGCCTCCCACGCCATTTTCATCCTCCTTTCCTAAGATTTTACTTGTCACGAATAATAACTATCAAGATGTATTAAAAATAGTTTGTGAAGAGCTAGCGATGAACAAACTATTTTTTAAATCTTGATTACTCTGTAAGACGTCGGTAATACTGCTTAATCAGCTCTCTATAGATTTCTGGATACTTCTCTTTGAGAGCTTCCAGAAGTTCCTGACGGAACTCCTTGGGCGCCTGGTACTCATGAGCTTCTGGAATCTTTATATAACCTTCCCGGAAGCCCATCCTTCCTCCCGGAAGTGTCCCTCCCCTGGGCTGGAGAAAGCCCACAATAGCCTTCCCCCCGCTCTTTGCCATCTCTTCCAGTTTTTGGGAGGCAGAAGCAAGGCCTTCCTTACCTTGACCGAGATAGTAGAGAGCCTCTCTCTCCTTTTCTAATGCAGGCTCCGTTCTCTTTTTTCCCAATTCTCCCGATGCTTCATCCATTGCTTGAGAAGCCTTCTCCATATCAGAGATAATCTTTGGGCCAATGGCAGAGGTTTTACTGGAGAGTTTCTCTAAATTTTGCTTAAGCTTCCCAGTCCGGTCCCCTAATGTCCTCTGCCTTCCGGCAAGACTATCTAACTCGGAGAGTTCCTCCGGTTTGAATACTTCGGCTCCGTTTTCCTCAGATACCAGGGCTTTTGCAATCTCCTCTTCCTTCCTTCTTAGCTCTGAAATGTCCTCTCTGGTTTGGGAAACATCCATCTGTTTACCCGTTAAATTCTCCTGGAGTGAAACGAGACCTTTTTCCTGAGGAGACCTTTCTTCTCCTTCTTTCCTTTGTTGAGCGAGCTGAGAAAGCTCTTCCGAGATTTTTTCTTTTTCTTTCTCAACTTTGAGAATGAAATTATTTAGATTCTCGGACATACGATTCAGGTGTTCAATAGTCTCTTTTAATAGATTTTTTGCTTGACGTGGAGTTTCTCCCGAGAGTTCTCCCAGAACTTCCTCCATCTTTCTCAGCACTAAAAATAGATTCTGGTAGGTAGTCGGATAGACTTCTGCATTATTCATTTTCTTTCTTAAGCTTTCCAACAATTTCTTTGTTTCCTCTACCACTTCCTTTTGTAACCCGGCTAATTCCTTTAGCAGGGATTCTTGCTTCTTAAACAGGGTTTCCAACCGTTTTTTATTTAGCTGATTCGTGCGCTCAATCAATTCCTTTTCCTCTTCAATTAACTTATCCAATTCCTGAGAATAGATACTCGCCTCCTGAATTAGGTCAGAAGATTTACCAAAAGATGGAACCTGATTTGCAGCCGCCTGCAAGATGGCCATCGTTGCCGAAAGCGACCGGAGTAAGTCCTTTGCTATCGTCAACGCACCTTCCAGGTCTCCCGCAAGGATTCTTTTTGTCATTTTCTCCAAGTTACCGGACATCTCTCCCAGATCAAGACGCTTGATTGCGTCTTGATTGATGAATTCTTCTGGCAAAGTTTCTGGTAACTGGGAGAGATTATCTACCAACTTAGCCATAAGTTTTGAGATTTCTGCCAGGCTCTTTTTGAGTTCTTCCAATTTTTCCTTATCTAATTCTTTCCCCAATTCTTCCAACTTCTGCGTGAGGTCTGTTTGGCTCTCAAACAGGTTTTGAGCTGTATTAAGTACATCGCGCATTTTTTCATTTTGGAGGAGGTCCTGGGTTAGAAGAGCCATCTTCTCCAATTCAGAAATGATTTCTTCCTGACCCGCCTTGACCTTTTCTATATACTCTCCCCTGCCACTGCCAGTTGCTTTCACTGCCTGAGAGAAGGCAGATAAGACTTCTGCCATTTTTTCGTCTTTAAGATATTGTAGATTTTTTTCTATATTTTCATATTCAGAGTAGGCCAGAAAATTGCCCAGAGGGTCAATCTCCATGCGCGGAAGCAGCTCTTTTAGATAATTAAGCAAGTCCTCAGTTAAGTTCCTAACTCTCCCCTGTTCCGCCTCCATTTTTCTTAACTCTTCCAAACCCTGTGTTTCATTCCAGTCTGCCGCCCTACTCTTTGCTACAATCTGGTCTCCCAGAATACGCAATAATTCCTCTCTAAAACGCTCTTGCATTTCTTCAATTTTTTCGTGTTCCCTAACGTAGCTGAATATTTCCAAATAGTAAGTCTTGGAGGCACTGCTTTTGGGGCCGGAAATGGTATCGTTGTCTCCTACCTCCAGGTAATAACTGATTAACTCTCCGGGATGCAAATCAAGATTACCCAGATTCCACTTGTACCTAAGCAGTTTTTCTACCACCGAGGGGTGAAACCGCTCGATTCTTATTCTCTCGGGCTGCATAGAAATAGGAGCCTCACCTCTTATCTTTTGATATGTGAGGTTTATCTCGCTCACTCCAAAGTCATCCCTTGCCTCACATATAATTTCAACTTCGGCCTTCTCCGAGACTGTCAAGTCACAGCCAGGAGCGATAATCTTTATTTCCGGAGGATTGTCTAAAAGGGTAGTTATAGAGTGTTTGATTGGACTGGGATTTGTATATCCCTGAGTGTCTTCCACTTCAATCCAGTAAAACCTTTCACCGCTTAGAATTAACCCTCCTTTCAGGTACAAATCTCTGTCGAGTTCCAGAGATAGCCTCTTTCCATCATCAGTTAGAAGATGTCCCTTGCTTATGGGCTTGTTAACCTTTATAGACAATTGGACTTTCGTTCCCAGTAGTGCCTCAAGGTCACCGCTGGTCTTTTCCACCTTCAGCGGAGGCAATCCCGTATATGAAGGATAGATATATTCTACAGATATGTCGCCAACTTCTGGAAGAACCACCACGTTGAGAGAGTAAGTCTGTGTGCGTAGGTCTTTCCATATGATAAAATATTCTATTGGTTGAGTAATCTTTGAGAAATCGTAGAGGAACTTCCGAGTTTCCCCTTGCGGGTCTATTTCTCTTACCATCTTAGCCCTCTGCCAGCTTCGCGCGGAAACCCTGTACATCAAATATGGAGTCCCACCCTTCTGGAAAATCTCAACTTCAATCCTCTGGCTTTCGCCATAGATGACTTCCTTATTCCCCGGACTAACCCGGATAAGGCGCTCCACTTCTTCGTAGTCCAAAGGCCCAAAAAGGCGGGGGAGCGAAAAGGGAAGAATACGGGGAGGGAAAAAGAAAAGAAGTGAGAAAATAGTACAAACTGAAAGTAATATATAGATAAACTTTCTGAGACGCTTAAGATTTTCTACCTCAAAGATTCTAATAATTTTTGCCTTTTCCAAAGTTCTCCTGACGAGTTCTCCAATAAGTGCTCTGGATACATAGACTTCATCAGTCGAGGTGGCGATGGAGAAGAGCTGAATAGAATTTATCAAATCATCTCTCAGGAGAGGATACCTTTTCTGGATTCTGAGAGCAACCTTATCGGTGGTCAAGGGAGAAAGTAGAGGAATAAAAATAAACTTTACCGACAGGAAAATGGCCAGAAGATTAAAGCCAATAAGAAGATAGAGGCGCACGGTCACGCTGAATGAGATTGAATAGTCTAATATACTGAGAATTATCACTAATCCCAGAAGGATTGAACAGCAGAGAAGAATTCCCTCAATTAGACCTTTTACCTTCACCCAGTTCTTGACCTTACCAATTATTCTAATCAATTGTAAATAGTCTTCCATCATCTTTTTCTCTTACATCATGCCACTTCTGCGGCGGATATACCATTCCAGACCTAACAATACGGAGAGGAGGATAAAGATAAAAGGATTGTTCCATACTGCTACCACTTTCTTCACTACCGGAGCAGTCTCGCGTAGCTCGGGTAAAATGATTTCCTCTGGTTCAACGCTATTAATATGGAAATATTTCCCCCTGGTCAACTCCGAAAGTTCTCTCAACAGTGGTTCGTTCAGCTGCGCATTTTCCAGTTCGAGAGAGGGAATAGTTACATTACAAGAAGCATTATCCCTTCCCAGAGCCCGCGTACCTTCCCACGCTGTCGCAGTAAATGTATACTTTCCCTCCTGGTTAGCAACATAGTTCATTACATATTCACCAGGCCCATCTTTGGCTGAAGCGCTTCCTAAGTCGTACTTCTTTCCCGCAGGGTCCACCAGTTCTAAATAGACTCTGGCAGTCTGGCTCGGCCTATAGTACTGGTCAACTACCCTGATACCCAGTACAATCTCTTCACCTTTTGCGTAAACTTGCTTATCCGTACTCAGATGGACTGGCTCTAATTGGGGTGATTTGACCAACCAGTGCACAGTCTGATGCCAGAACCGTTCATAATGGGAAGCCGTTCCGCCGCGACCCCGAGCTTGAAAACACCACCGCCAGGTAGTATTAGAGGCGATACTCATTACCCTTCCCTTACCCTTCTCCCAGATGGCAAGTATCACCAGATTCCCGTACCGATTCTTGATAAGGGGATGAACTGCTAAGGCAACCGCCTCAGGCTTTGCCCTCAGGAGAGAACTGCAACCGTCCAACTCCGGCATCTCTGCCCATATCTGGCTATTCTCTCCCGGATTGTCCGATAATCTCAGAATCGGATGTGTGAGCTCTCTGGCTACTATTTTGAATTTGCCATCAACGATGTTTTCTCCGGCCTCGTCCATTTCCACGGGCAGTATATCTTCCACTGGCGTTCCTCTATACCCTCCCCGGGCAAAGGAGTTATCTCCCCCAATCATAAGAAAGCCTCCCCCTTTTTCCGTAATAAATTTTCGAATGTTCTCCAGATACTCTTTAGGAATCCCGAAGCGGGTATAGGTGAAATTCTCAAATATGAGTAAATCAAAGTTGAATATCTCCCTGGTAAATATTTCCGTTACCGGAAAGGGAATCAAAGAGAGTTGAATTTCAGGCACTATTGAGACATTTTCAGGATTACGCAGTATTATGAACGAGACCAATTCTATGCTCGGGTCGCTCTTCAAAGCGGTCCGCAAAAATCTATATTCCCAGCTCGGCTGGCCACAAATGTAGAGAATTCTAATCTTATCCCGAAGAACTTGGACATTTAAGTCTTTTTTGTTATTGGAAAAGGAAATCTCACCACTATACGGTGGAATAGAAACTGTATATTGGAAAGACCCGATAAGCCGGGGAGTGAAACTCAAATTCAAGGAGACTTCTGTCCCATCTTCTGGCACAATAACCTTCTTCGTTTGGAGTATCTCTGAGTCTTTCTGTAACATAACCGGTATTTCCTTCCCTTCAAATCCATAAGCTCTTATCTTCACCCGTATATCTGTGGCTGTATTCTTGAAGACAAAATCGCTAATTCCAACTTCCGAAATCTGCAGGTCTTTGAACTTTTTAGGATTTCCTACGCCAATGGAAAAGATAGGAACAGCAACTCTTTCCGCTACCAGGCGGGGGTCCTCTCCTACATTGTGAGCCCCGTCTGTAAGGAGAAAAATCCCAGCCAGCCTCTGGCCACGTACTTCTTCTTCCAAGTTCTCCAAAGCCTGGCCAATATCTGTGCTTTCTCCCTGAGGCGTCATCTGAAAAATGTCTCCTTCCTCGCTTCGCTTGAAATTGGAAGCAAAGCTAAAGAAGAGGATCTTATATTTCTTCTTTAATCCTTCCACCAAAGAACCCTGGAGAAATTCTTTCACCAGAGAGAACCGGGAAATCGGGTCTTTCACTCCCATGCTGCCCGAAGTATCTATCAAAAAGGTCACCGTCGGTTCTTCGGTTGGCTTCTCTCCTATAGTTCTTACCGGTTCAAGCAAGAGGAATATCAGGACAAAATAGACAGACAGCCTCAAGATGAAAAATAGACCTCTCTTTCTCTCCGCCAATTTAAAATTCAAGTATAAGACTCCTATAGCGACAAAAATTGTAGCTATTACGAGCCAGAGCCTGATAGGGTCTAAAGAAAAACGGATAGGACCCACAGTTAACGTTTTGCCTCCCTTCCTCTCGCAATTAAGGAGTAGCGGAGCGCTACCTCCGCGCTATAAGTTATGATTGCGAAGCTTTGCTTCGCTACTCCATCTCTGAAAAGGAGTAGCGGAGCGGTAGCTCCGCGTTATAAGGTCACATGTCATAACCCGCCACTCCTGCCGTGTGTGGAGCATCAATGGATTTACGGAGCTGTCTTTCGCGTCTTGAGTTTCTCTTCAATATATGGTTGATGAACATCATCTCTCTTATACGTGCCGGTCAAAGAATAGATAATTATATTCAAGAAGAGCTTCATTGCTTCCAGTCTCTGCAACTCTCCGCCGGGAATGCATTCGTAGAGCCAGTTCCCCAACCTGTCTCTGACCCAGGCTCCTGCAAGGTCGTTCTGGGAATAGATTACCACTGTCTGACCGTTAATGTCTATGCCCTCCAGATAGGGATTAACTATGGTGCGTCCGGCTACACTTGGCAACAGATAGAATGAACGAAAAACCGCATGTTCTGGCGGAAGGCTTTTCAACTTTACATCAGGGAAAAGCCGTTCCATTTCTCTGCGCACTGCCCGGTCAAAGTCAAGATTTCTACTACCTGAGGCATTATCTATTAGAAGGAGTCCCCCACTCAACAGATAACGCCTGAGGTTCTCTTCCTCCTGAGAAGTAAACGGAGCAAATTCTCCTTGACCAGTCATATACAGAAAAGGAGAGGAGAATAGTTCCGGACCGGTTAGTGATAACTCTCTTCTTCCGGCGAGGGCTTTCACGCTGGTAGTCGTTACCAGATAATGAAGAATCTCTTTATATGCCTCGGGATATGGGTCCCAGTCCCCTCCGGTGTAGTGCAATTGGCTGAAGACAAATCTATCCCTCTGCTCGCTTCTAGAGGAAGTCGCGACTAAGTTACAAGTGAAGACAAATATAAAGATTAAGCAACTAAATTTCAGACCTCGCATTGAGAAACTACCTCTTTCTACGCGGATTTGCCAGAAAGACCTCAAAAAATAGTAATCCGACCAAAACAAAGATTAAATGTCTGGATATCTCCTTTCCGTAGAGTAGTTGCGAAATTTCCTCTTCCAGATTTGCTACGTTATCAATTATCTTAACGGGCGCACGGGGAAAGATCTGCCTTATCTTCCTGGCTTCCACTTTAGACAAATCGGATTCATTACTCCCTATATCGAGATTCACCGGCAGAAAACTATCTCTCCATTTCCCGTCTAATAAGTATGATAACCGATAGATGCCAGGAATTTCTACCGGGCCAAATTCTATGGCCGAGGAACCCCTGTTTTGGCCAGGAACGATTGAAAACTTCCTTCCCTGGGGGTCGGTTATCTCCGCAGATTCCGGTGACTCTCTCGCACTCAATTCGTGCCTTAATTCCTCACCTACAAGAAAACTTGTGGAAAGCCCCTCTCTCAAGGTGGACTCTGCCAGATAGCGAGCCAATTGTTGTATTAGAGGCAAAAATACCGGTTTAGCGGCCAGGTTATTCCAGTCCCGATCTAAAGTAGAAGTGAATAGAAAGACCTTACCTGCCCCGGGATATGGCAATTTGCCCTCAATAAGTAAGGGCACGCCACTATCCAGACCGAGAACCACCTTTCCCCAGCTCTTAACTCGCGTAGCGAAGTAGCGATAGAAGCTGGCTCGGGTAAGATCTCCTTCTTTCCCTCCAGCGAAAACTTCCAGGATGGGATGAGTAAAGTCCTGAAAACTAACAGATACGAACTCTCTCGGCTCCCTGGACTTTCCTTTGACCTCAATCAAATCGGCGGGGAGGATGTCTCCAAAAAAGAGATTATATTCTTCTGCATTAACATTATCGCCCAGGGAAAAGACTATGCCCTTCCCTTGCCGGAGGAAACCTGTGAGCTTTGCTTTCCAGGAATCCGAAATCTTCCCTACATTGGCCAGGAAGATTACAGAAAAATATTCCAATTTTTCTTCCGGAAACTCTTCCGGTGTTACAACTCTAACAATTAATGGCGGCTGGCCAGACGAAACTCCTGAACTGGTCGGCGAAAGGCCAAGCCTTAAATAGAATGTCTCGCTAGAAAAAGATGAAATTCCGGGATCACCATCGATCAAAAGAACTCTGGGCCTTTCTAATGCTTCTGTCTTAAAATAGAATCTGTCGTCACACGGTAATCTGTCTTCTGAAATCTCTATTTTCCCCAGATAAGTTCCTTGTTGCGGGAAACTGTAGAAGAAATCTTTGTTGGCTTCCTTTCTTGCCTTTAGATCCAGAAAACCCTGAGCTATTTTCTCTCCAATTTCACTGGCAAGTCTATACCTGTTGTCTGGTTCCAGGAAAACCGAAACGCCTAGCTGAGAAATATTTTCCTTAGAACAATTTATGGCTTTAGCTGATATTTGCGAAGTTTCTCCCACCCTCGCTTGCTGGCAATCAACGCTCGCGAGAGCAACATTGGATAGCGACTCCCTATTCAAATCGACAATAATAAACTTCACCTCAGGGTCAAATTCATCTATCGCTTTTTCGTCAAGTCCCTGCCACCCATTTATTCCCAGGTCTGTAATCAGGACAATCTCTCTATTCGCTGCGCCCGACTCCTTGAGAATTTTATAAGCCTGCGAAATACCGGGAAGGAGATTAGTCGGCCGGAAACTTAAGGAGGAACCAGCTATCTTATCCAGAAGTATTTGCCTGTCGTCGGTGAGATAAGGAACTAAAGGCTTTATTTCGTTAGAAATCAAGAACAGTGCCGCGCGGTCACCCTTTTTCATCATCTTTAGAATACGGCCGGCTACATCCTTCGCCAGAGCGAAGCGAGATTCTCCCTCCTCAATATATCCCATGGAATAAGAGTTATCAATCAGAATAACGGTTGCCACTGAAACTCCTTCAACTTGCGCAAACAGAGGCATCCTCTTTACTACTGGTCTGGCAAAAAGGAGAGTCAATAGAAGGAGAATAAGAGAGCGAAGAATAAGTAAGAATAGCTGGTTCAACTTAAAGCGCCTGACCACAGTGGCCGAAGCTAATTGAATAAATTTAATCGTGGAAAATCGGGAAGTTATTGGCTTCCTTCGGGAAAGGAGGTGAATCAGTATGGGAATTGAAGCTATGGGAAGGCCCCACAAGAATGATGGATTCAAGAATGTCACATTCATCTCTCACCTTAACATTTTCCTTCTCGCTAAATAAGCTCCCAATGCGAAATCGAGGGGAGTTCTTGTGTCTATGAAACAGTAATCTATGTCACTTTTCCGGCAGTTCAACTTATAAGTTTCCACAAATTCCTGAATTAGCCCTCTGTACTTTTTACGGATAATGTCCGGATGGGTCAGAACTCTCCTTCCATCCTCCATATCCTCCAGCCAGACTATGCTCCTGAAGGGAAGCTCCAGTTCATCGTGGTCGAGAAGGTGAAAAACTATCACCTCGTGCTTCTTGAATCTAAAGTACTTCAGTGCCTTCAGAACTTCTTCCTGTTCATCGAAAAGGTCCGAAATCAAAATAATCAATCCGCGACGTTTCGTATACTGTCCCAGCTCCCGGAGAGCACTGTTTATCCCTGTCTTGGAAGATGGAGCCAAATTTTCGAGCTCTCCCAGGATAAGCGAAAGGTGCCCTTTGCTCTGGCGCGGAGGAATATATTTTCTGATCCTTTCGTCAAAAGTGACCAGCCCCACTGAGTCCTGTTGCCTGAGCATCAAAAAGGCTAACGAGGCTGCTAAATAAGAACCGTACTGGAACTTAGATATTCCCCTGCCCTTATAACCCATAGAGGCGCTTCGGTCAAGAAGGATATATCCTTTCAGATTTGTCTCTTCTTGATACTGTTTAACAAAATATTTGTCTTTGCGGCCATAAACTTTCCAGTCTATATGCCTTGTTTCGTCTCCCGGTGAGTACTCCCGGTGCTGCGCGAACTCGAGGCTAAAACCCCGGTAAGGGCTCTGGTGTAATCCGGCAATGAACCCCTCGACCACGAATCTTGCTCTCAGGAGCATGGTAGAAAGCTTAGCCACAACCAGAGGGTCAATATAAGAAGAAGCAGGAAATCTTACTTTCTCTTCCATCGGTTAAGAATCCTTCCGGATACTGTTCTGGATTCCAATTTCATCAATTCCATAATCGTAAGTTCATCCTTCAGGAATTGCCTCTACCAGTCTATCTATCACTTCATCGGTGCGTACGCCTTCGGCCTCGGCATTGAAGTTGAGTATGATGCGATGCCGCAGGACAGGGTGGGCTAAGGCCTTAATATCTTCTACTGAGACATTGAAGCGGCCATTAAGGATTGCCCTTGCTTTGCCTCCCAGAATCAGGTTTTGTGAACCTCTGGGACTTCCTCCCCAATTTACCCACCTCTTAATGAATTCCGGGGCTCGGGAAGACGAGGGTCTACTGGCTGTTACTAAATTTACTGCATACTCAACCACATAAGTGGATGCCGGCACTTTTCGCACAATTTGCTGTAGATGAAGTATCTCCTCACCATTTAGAGCTTTTACTAGTTTGGCCTGGAAGCTGGAGGTAGTCTTAGTGACAATCTCCTTTTCCTCTTCATATTTAGGATAGTCTATATTCACCTCAAAGAAGAATCGGTCAAGCTGCGCTTCGGGCAAGGGATACGTACCTTCCTGCTCAATAGGATTCTGCGTAGCCAAGACGAAAAAGGGAAGTTCTAAAGGATAAGTATTTCCGCTAGCAGTAACCTTATATTCTTGCATAGCCTGCAGGAGAGCAGATTGAGTTTTAGGAGGGGTACGATTAATCTCATCGGCCAAAATTATGTTGGCAAAAATGGGCCCTTTGATGAAACGGAAACCTCTTTTTCCCGTTGAAATATTCTCTTCAATCACATCTGTCCCAGTGATATCGGACGGCATAAGGTCAGGAGTAAACTGGATTCTCTGGAATCTCAAGTCAAGAATTTCAGCAATCGAGGAGACCAACATTGTCTTGGCGAGCCCAGGCACACCCACAATCAGACAATGGCCTCGAGCAAAAAGAGCAATCAGAAGCTGTTCAATTACCTCATCCTGTCCCACAATTATTTTATGGAGTTGTTCCAGAATCGATTTTCGCGCCTGGGCCAATTTCTCCACTAATTCCAGGTCTTCTTTTTCTTCAGGTTTAGTCATAAAGTTCCCTCCTTATGTGAATCAGCCTGTGCTCAATAGGGGAAACTCTTCGTTTCCCCTGATTGCCCTCGCTTCGCTCGGTCGTCGCTACTTATTCGTCGCGACCGCCCCCTGATTACGCTCACTTCGTTCGCTGTCTCCGGAGCGCTACTGACTCGCAGCTGCGCCTTTTCACTACCCACCTACAAGAGACAATTATGCTTTTTTTAATATTATAGCCCATTTTCCCCCTCTTTTCAAGGCGAATTTTGTATTCGGCGCAAGGGTTATTCTTTCGCTTTTCTTATTCTTCCGTAGAGAGCGTGGCAAAACCGGAGTAATAACAGGCGAGTAGAGAACCGTAGAGAGGAATTCAGAAAAATGACGGCATTTAACCCCGGGGATGGAATTTCTTGTGGAGGTCCTTCAGTCGTTCGCGGCTCAGGTGGGTATATATCTGAGTTGAGGAGATATTTTCATGTCCCAACATCTCTTGAATCGAGCGGAGGTCAGCACCTCGTTCCAAAAGGTGAGTAGCAAAAGAATGCCTTAATGTATGGGGAGTTATGCGCTTTGCGATTCCTGAAAGAACAGCATATCTCTTGACCATTTTCCAGAATCCCACGCGGGAAAATCTCCTTCCCGAAGGATTCAAAAAGAGAACCTCCGGTTCCCGTAGAGAGGGCTGGGAACTGAGTTTATGAGAATACCTTACTTTTTTAATATAGAGTTCTATGAACTCAATTGCTTTAGTACCTATAGGAACAATCCGTTCTTTGCCCCGTTTGCCAATGCAGCGCAAATAGCCCAGTTGAAGATTAACACCTTCGAGTTTGAGATTGATAATTTCCGAAACCCTCATTCCCGTAGCATAGAGCAGTTCCAGCATGGCTCTATCTCTAATACCTGCAGGGGTGGTAAGGTTAGGAGCGTTGAGCAATGCTTCCACTTCGGCAAAAGTCAACACTCTTGGTAGCCTCAGGCCAAGTCGCGGGGAACGGAGGTTCTGGGTCGGATCTGCTCGACAATAATTATCCGATACTAAGAAGTGATGGAACATCTTGATTGAAGTTATTATTCGTGCTAAAGAGGAGGGAGATAGATATCTTTTCCTAATCAGTAAATAATCCATCAAGTCGGTGTGCGTGATTCGCGTAGGTACTTTATGATTCTTTTCTAAATAGTTGAGATAATGCGAGAGGTCTCTCTGGTAGGCTAACTTTGTATTCTGGGAAAGACCTTTTTCCACATCTATGTAATTGATAAATTCGCTCAAAAGATAAGAACTTTTCATCTGACAAAGGGATTGCTGCGGAGTTCCTCACTTACGGTAGTTGAAGGACCATGGCCAGGGTAAATAATCAAATTTTCATCCAGAGACAAAATCTTATCTATTGAATTTAAAAGTACCTCCTGAGAGCCTCCCGGCAAGTCGCTTCGACCAATCGAACCTGAGAATAGCGTGTCGCCAGTAAAGATGGAATCCTCTGTCAAAAGGGATATTCCTCCCGGTGTATGTCCTGGAGTGTAGAGAACCTTGAACTCTATTCCGGCACATTCGATTAAGTCTCCGTCTTTTAACAGAGTGTCTGCTGGTGGCGAAGAATATTCCGAAGGAAAGACTAAAGAGATGACGCTCTCGCCTCTTGTCAACATCGGAGCGTCATATTGATGAATCAAGATTGGAGCCCGGGTATGTTCCTTGACTTCCCGGTTCGCACCGGTGTGGTCTGGATGTCCGTGAGTATTAATGATATAGAGAATGGAAATTTTTTTCTCTTTAATAAATCTGATTAAACGTGGGCCTTCCGCACCAGGGTCAATAATCAATCCTTCTCTTTTGTCGGGATGATAGAGAATATAACAATTGGCCTCCATCGGCCCTACGGTAAATGTCTTTAGCATATCCTATTGAGCTTCTTTTCTTGATGCAAGTAACTTTTCCTTCAGAGTCATCTCAATTTCTTTCGTCACTTCCAGGTTCTCTTTGAGATAGGTCCTGGCGTTGTCTCTTCCCTGACCTATTCTGTTTCCCTTGTAGGAAAACCAGGTTCCAGTCTTCTCAATTAAACCGTCTTCCAACGCGACATCCAGAATGGACCCTTCTCTGGAGATACCTTCGTCGTACAGCATATCGAACTCGGCCCGCCTGAAAGGTGGAGCCACCTTATTTTTAGCGACCTTGACCCGGACACGGGCGCCCACATCCTCATCTCCAACTTTAATGGAGGCTACGCGACGGATGTCGAGTCTCAGGGAAGAATAGAATTTCAGCGCTCTTCCTCCTGGGGTCGTCTCTGGACTACCAAACATCACACCTATTTTCTCTCTCATTTGATTGATAAATATCACGCATGTCTTGGACTTAGAAATGGCTGCAGTAAGTTTTCTCAGCGCCTGAGACATCAGCCTGGCCTGTAAACCCATCTGCGCATCACCCATTTCGCCTTCAATCTCTGCCCGGGGTACCAGGGCAGCTACGCTATCAATTACAATTACATCCACTGCTCCACTGCGAACCAGAGTCTCCGTAATTTCCAGGGCCTGCTCTCCGCTATCGGGTTGAGAAACCAGCAGGTTTTCGATGTCCACTCCTAACTTATTAGCATAGGTTGGGTCCATTGCATGCTCAGCATCTATGAAAGCAGCCGTTCCTCCCAGTCTTTGAGCATTGGCAATTATATGAAGGGATAGAGTGGTCTTTCCTCCCCCTTCCGGGCCGAATATCTCCACCACCCTTCCCCTAGGCACTCCCCCCACTCCCAAAGCTATGTCTAATGAGAGCGCACCAGTAGGAATCACCTGCACTTCCGCTTTATAGGCTTCGGCTCCCAACCTCATTATCGTTCCTTTCCCAAATTGTTTCTCAATTTGGGAAACTGCCATTTCCAGAGCCTTCACTTTCTCATCCTTTCCCATTCTTTCCTCCTTTCGGCTCGCTATTGTGAGATTTTAAACTCCTTATTTATAACTTGTGAATTATGTGTAAAATGATATTGGTTATTACGCCCGCGTAAATATCATCAAGCATTATCCCCAACCCTCCGGGAAAGAGTTCGAGCTTCTTCATCGGATATATCTTCACTAGGTCTAGAAGCCGATAAATAACAAATCCTACAACCATCAAGCCAAGAGTTTTTGGCAGAAAAGCCATTGCCACGAAGTATCCACACATTTCATCGATAACTATTCTCGAGGAATCGGTCTCGGCCAGAATATTTTCTGCTAGGTGGGAAATTATAGTTCCGCCTATGATCAAGAATAGGATGAGCATCCAGTAAAAGGTGACTGTTGTAGGTAGAATAGCATACAGCACCAATGCCAAGAGCGTTCCCATTGTTCCTGGAGCAATAGGCGAATAGCCAACGAAAAATCCTGTAGCCAAAAATCTAATCACCCATTCCATTTTTCCCTCTTTACTTAGAAAATGCAAAAAAGCAATAGTAACGAATTCGTTCCGGCTTTCCCACTATCTACATCGAGCCGTGGTCTTGTTTCTTATTTCTTCAAAAAGTATATGTCTATTTTTGTAAATGTAATTGAATCCCGAAATAACAGTCAAAACGGTGACCAGGAGCATCAGCCAGTAAGAACCTTTACTAAGAATGTACCCAACAAGTCTTCTCCAGCCCAGGAAGGCCTGCAATTCGAGCGCAGTAGTGCGCCAATAATTCCTCAATGCCACATTGATAATCAAAATTATCAGGATAGTGATAATCACTACCATTTGTGAGGTCGTCTTGAATTTTCCAGAAAGAGAAGCTGGAATTATGGTTCCCCTGGAGGCCGCCACACTTCTTAATCCCGTTATTATAAATTCTCTACTTATTACCACTATAACCATCCAGGCAGGGATTGACAGCTCCCTCAGCTGGACAAAAGAGATCAAGGCAGCAGAAACTATGAGTTTATCAGCAAGCGGATCTATAAACTTTCCAAAATTGGTAACCTCTGCCCGATGGCGAGCAATAATACCGTCGTAGATATCGCTAAGTGCCGCCAGGACAAAGATTCCCAGGGCTGCTATCCGGGTATAAATATTTCCCATAAACATAAAAACTATGAACAAGGGAATAGCAATAATCCTTCCAATAGTAAGCTTATTGGCTAAGTTCATTTTCTCTCTTCCGGAGATGACTCGGTCCCCGCTGGCCCTTTTTTTTCTGTTGCTACAAGCCGTTTCTGTTCCATTTTAATCAGGCCACTTCCTTCTAGTTTGGTGAAAACCAACTCATTAACTCGCCCAAAATCTCCCGGACCAGTATCCACCTTCTCCCCATTGACATATAGTTTAACCCCCTTCCAATTCCCCAGGCGAACGCTCATTTGGTTTTTTGCCACCCAGGCTTTCTTTTCTCCGGGAACGAGCGTACCTTCAAAAGAGGCTACACCATCTGTCACTATTCTTACCCAGGTTTTATCACTTATTTCCGCTACCGTATGGATATCTTTTGCTATACTGGCACTAGTATTTACCCTTGCTATTTCTTGTTGAAACAGCCGCCTTGAAACTGACTGAAGATAAAAAATCGTCCCCAGACCTGTCACTAAAACTGTTAATATGGCCAGAAGGAATGGAATGGCGCCTTTGGTGGTAAATCTAAGCGCCCTACTTCGCCCTCTAGAGGTGGATCTATCTATCACAGCCCGAGTTGCTACGATGGGAAGTTCGGGATTGAGCTGCCATCTGTCCTTTTCTCCCGAATGCTCCCTGTTAAAAATATTGACAAGCGAATCAGCGTCCAGACCCAAATAGCGAGCATATCTGCCAAGAGAAGATACCACATAAATCTTTGCTGGAAAGACTTCGTATTCTTCTTTTTCCAGGGCCTCCAGGTACTTTATATCTATTCTTGTGTCTTCGGAAGCTCTTTGTAAGCTAATTTCTCTACTCCGACGCGCTTCCTGAAGCTTTAAACCAATATTCCCCGCCATTTCTGCTTCTACCATTTTATAACAAGATAGGAATAGCGAAGCGTAGCTTCGCTCTTGTAACGCGGAGCTTTGCTTCGCTACTCCTTTTGCAAGATTTCATTTTGTAAGTATCATTGAATTGTATTTTTTCCGACCTGCGAAACTTTAGCTTAATGCCAGGACTAAGGAGATTCGAACACCTGTGCTTCCGCAGGAACCTTGAAATCAAAAATTTCATCATCTAACTCGGGATTCTTTACAATGTTTCCCAAATAGGTCGAGACCAGTGTATAACTATCGCTAACTTCTGTCTGTACCGGTAACCAGTATTCCTTTGAAAGCACTAGTACTATCTCTTGCCCATTCTCTTTTTCTGGCACCAACCTGATTTTATAATATTCGTCCGTTCCTTCTACTAACTCTTCTTCGTAATCCTCCAATTCCTCGATTCTACTTGCCCAAAAAAAGAGACTCAGATTTAATCCCATTAAATCTTCTAATCTATCAACTGACTCGATGGAAACTTGATTATATTCAGGCAAATAAAACCAGACTTTTTTGCCATTGCATATAATAACCTGGCGATAGGGCTGAACATATTCAGCATATAATTTATCGGGAACCCTAAATTTTATGGAACCTGCTACTAATTTTTCCTCCAGCGTCGATTTTATTAGTATTTTCTGTTCGAAGTCGAAACTCCCTGTCTCTAACTTCTTCCTCTCCTCTCCCAATCTATTCAGAATATCAGAAATTGTGTCCTCTTGTGAAAAGCCCGAGAGAAAAATTAAGAGCGTTAAAGAAAGAGAAAATGGAATTACTTTAATTGTTATCTTCATCCTTCTCCGTTTTCCGCCACAACTCTTCAATTCTATCTAAAAATAGCTGGCGAGGCTTAGAACCTTGCTGAGGACCAATAAGGCCCCTGGTCTCCATTAAACTCATAAGGTTCGCTGCTTTTCCGTCGCTAATATGTAGTGCGCCCTTGAAAAGGGAACTGGATGCCTGTCGCCTTTCCAGGGCTAACCTCAGAGCCTGCCTGAATAATTTCTTAATCTCCTCATCCCCTTCTTCTTTTTCTTCTGGGCTTTTTGCCAAACCAAAGAGTTCCTTAGAGTAGGTCACCTCTCCCTGTCCCTTAATAAATTCCACAACCCTATTTATCTCCTCGCGACTTACGAATGCTCCTTGCAGGCGGATAGGTTTTGCCTCACCCGGGGGAAGATAGAGCATATCTCCGCGACCCAAAAGGTTTTCTGCACCGTTCATATCTAAGATTGTTCGGGAATCTACCTTGGAAATTACCTCAAAAGCAATACGAGCCGGAAGATTAGCCTTGATAATGCCAGTAATTACATTTACCGAGGGCCGTTGTGTGGCGAGTACAAGATGGATCCCGACTGCTCTAGACATTTGAGCCAGGCGGATTATGACCTGTTCAACTTGAGCGGGGGCTGTGGCCATGAGGTCAGCAAGTTCATCTATGACAACAACTATGAGAGGAAATTTCTCTCCTTCTTTGTCGATCTTTTGGTTGTACTCGAATATGTCCCGGGTACTGGTAGTGGCGAACCTTCGATAGCGGTTCTCCATTTCGCCAACAATCCACTTTAATGCCGATACAGCAGATTTTACATCCGTAACCACAGGGCTTTTTAGGTAAGGAATGCCATTATACATAGGCAATTCCACCATTTTAGGATCGATTAAGAGGAAATTGACCTCGTCGGGCCTAGCCTTGTACAAGACACTCAGGATAATTGTATTAATACATACTGTCTTACCTGAGCCTGTAGCTCCCGCAATCAAGAGGTGCGGCATCTGGTTCAAATCAGCGACATACGTCTTTCCCGCAACCGTCTTGCCTAGGGCAAGAGAAAGAAGAGATGAAGATTTCTTAAACTCGCCAGATTGGATGGGTTCTTTTAGATATACAAGCGCCATACTCTGATTGGGAATCTCTATACCAATGGCAGCCTTTCCCGGAACGGGAGCCAATATTCTTATGCTCTGAGCTCGTAATGTCAAAGCAAGGTCATTAGACAGGTTCATCACACTACTCACTTTTATTCCCGGAGCAAGTTCTATCTCATAGCGAGTAATTACCGGCCCCGGGTGAATCTGGGATACCTTTGCGGAAATAGCGAAGTTCTTCAGAGTCTTTTCTAAAACTTCTGCATTATTCTCCAGTTCTTGCTCCCTCTCGCTGAGGTTTGTTTGCGGGGGATCGTTGAGGAGATCTATATTCGGCAATTCATAAACCCGCGCGCCTGGGACGGGAACCGGAAAAGTAGCCACGGGTTTCACCGGGATAGAGATTTCCCTATGATAATTAGACTTTACCTCTTCAGTTGGCTTCAGAATTTTTCTACGTTGCTGTCCAACCTGCACTACCGTCTTCAAAGTCTGCACTAATTGAATAATAGAAATTTCGGTCACTAGTTGCGTAGAGATGAGAAGCACAGTTAATATGGTAAGATAAGCACCCGCCTCTCCAAAGGCAGGAACCAGGAGAGAGTCCGAAATGAAATCACCCACAGCGCCGCCCAATCTTTTTCCTCTTTCCAGTAGATTCAAGAAACTGCAAAAAGCCAGTAGTAAGAACCCGAGGCCAGATATTTTAACCCATATCCGTCTCATTTTCTTCCCTTTTTCAAAAGTTCTCCATCCCCAGTAACCGACAGACAAGGGCAAAAAGTATGCTCCCCATCCAAAAGCACCAATCAGGCAAAGAGCAAAATATCTTCCCAGGGCACCCATAATATGCCGTCCTATTTGATAAGAGACCAGACTCAATAATATGATGATGGCCAGTGCAAGAAGCGCGATGCCACCGATTTCGTTCCTTTCCTCTTTTCTCTTGCTCGTTATCCTCATGCTAAAATCTCTTTTCTCGACAAAAGTCTACTTCATTTTAGAGGTAAAGTCAAGGTTTTTCTAATGGACGGAAAGACTGACCGCTACCAAGATTGAAATAATAGGACAACTACTCCGAGGAGCACACAATAGTAACCAAAATAACGCAGTCTGCTTGTTTGCGCAAACCTTAGTACTATTTTGAGTGACCAGTACCCAGAGGCTAAAGCAGTTATTGCTCCGGTAAGATAGAAGCTGAGTGTGGGAAGGTTAAGTATGGATAAGTTATTCGGTAGTTCGAGAAGAACGGCTCCCAAAATTGCCGGCACAGCAAGGAAAAATGAATACTTAACTACCCATTCACGTTTTAAACCACAAAAAAGCCCAAAAACGATAGTGGCGCCCGAACGCGAAATACCCGGAAGAATTGCCAAAGCTTGAGCTATCCCAATTATCAGTCCATCGATTATTCTTGTCTCCAGGACACTTTTTTGGGTATTTCTTAGCCGATCACCAATAGAGAGAAGTATTCCAGTCAGAATAATAAAAATACTGATCAATCTGATGTGGGAAAAGATGGGTTCTATTTTATCTTTGAGAAAGAGCCCCACAATAGCTGCGGGTAACGAACCAATTGCCAAGAGAAAAAGAATTCGTGCAGAAGCCTTGCTATTGGGTCTATTTATTTTTCGGAAGCCATTCAATATCTGCCACAAATCTTTTCTAAAGAAGATAAGGATTGCCAGCAGCGTAGCAAAGTGCAAAAATATGATGAAAGAAAGCTGCGGTTTATCCATACCCAAAAAATTCTGGAAATATGCCAGGTGGGCACTACTGGAAATGGGCAGGAATTCTGTCAGACCCTGAACTAACCCGAGGAGAACAGCCCGCGCCAGACTCATATTCATCCTTCCCGGTGGGGCTAAATATTATTCCTCGCCATAGAAACAGACGAGGCAATTGAAGAAAAGCGTATGGAGAAAAAAGTTAACGCAGACCTACTCGATAGTCTTTCGTTTCTTGCTTAATATATATCTTTTGCTCTCGCATCAACCAACCAAGTGCTAAATAAAGTAAGCTACTAGGTACCCCCAGCTTAGTCTTCAATAGCAGAACCGAAATTTCTCCTTTAGCGTTTAAAAAATTCCAGATTTTTCCCGCCAGGAGCCCAATTTCTTCACTCATATCAACTCACCTTTACCCCGTTAGAAGCGCTGTCTCACTTAGAAATCTTTAACCTGTACTTGCCCCTTAGAGAAATTTAATCTGACGGTACGGTGCCTTCTAACGGGGGTTAGCTAATCAGTCATAGGCAAAACCAGAAACAATGGCTCATCCACTTGAACGCTTTGGCCATTCGAAGCTAATATTTCAAGAATCTTACATTTTGTCTCAGTCTGAATCTCGTTCATTAACTTCATTGCCTCAACGATGCACACCGTGTTTCCGGCGGGAACAATGTTCCCCTTTTCTACAAAAGGCGGGGCTCCGGGTGCAGGGGAAGAGTAGAAGACACCCACTATTGGTGAATTTATAGTGACCGCATTTTCTTCAATTTGCTCTGCCGGGGAAGGTATTTCTTCCTCCAGTACCGTGCTCCTCGACTCCTTGCCGTAGCGCCTGAAGGAAACGCCGGAACCAAATTTGCGTTTTATAATAATTCTAAAATCTTTTTCCTCCCAATTCAATTCACTGAGGTCCTGATGGACCATAAAATCATAAATCCGGGAGAGTTGCGAAAGGTCATCGGAGCCATGAGTGTTTCTTTTCACTTTAATCTTATTCATCTGGTACCTTCCCTCGGTTTACCACTGGGAAACCCCCTCTCTCTTAATACCGCCTTATGACTGAGACTTATCCTCCCTTCATCGTCAATTTCCATACATTTCACTAAGATTTCTTGTCCTTCCTTTATAACGTCACTCACTTTATCAATCCGCCTATCTGCTAACTGAGAAATATGCACCAGCCCTTCTTTTCCCGGCAAAATTTCAACGAAGGCGCCGAAGTCCTTAATGCGCGTTACTTTGCCTCTGTATATTTTCCCGATCTCAACGTCAGCAGTAATATACTCTACCATTTCCTTCGCTGTATTTGCGGCTTCTTTTGTATCAGCTGTAATCGTAATTGTGCCGTCATATTCTATATCCAGTTTAGCTCCTGTCTCGTCCTGAATCTTGTTGACAGTCTTCCCTCCGGGACCGATTACTTCTCTGATTTTTTCAGGATTTATTTCTATTACCAGGATCTTCGGTGCTAAAGATGAAATCTCCTTACGGGGAGATTCTATTTCTTCTTGGATCTTATTCAGAATGAAGAGCCGGGCTTTCCTTGACTGTTCCAAGGCTTCCGCCATAACTTCTGGCATAATCTTATCAGTCTTAACATCTAACTGAATCGCCGTGATCCCTTTTCTCGTGCCTGCTACCTTGAAATCCATATCGCCAAAAAAATCCTCCATGCCAATTATGTCGGTCAAAAGGACTGCCTTCTCTCCTTCTTGTACCAGACCCATTGCTACCCCAGCCACAGGCGTAGTAATGGGCACCCCGGCATCCATCAGAGATAGTGTACCACCGCAAACAGAAGCCATAGAAGAAGAACCATTGGATTCCAAAATATCGGAGACGATTCTAATAGTATAAGGAAACTCTTCCTCGGGAGGTAAAACTGGGGATAATGCTGTCTCGGCCAGCACCCCATGTCCAATTTCGCGGCGACCCGGACCGCGGTCTGGCCTTACGTCTCCGGTACTGAAAGGCGGAAAATTATAGTGGAGCATAAATCTCTTCTTGTACTCTCTTTCCAATTCATCCATAACTTGCATATCTTGGGATGTGCCCAGTGTAGTGGTTACCAAAGCTTGCGTTTGTCCCCGAGTGAATAAGCCGGAACCATGCGTTCGCGGGAGAACACCTACTGCACAAGTAATTGAGCGAACCTCGTCTGTTTTTCGTCCATCTATTCGTCTATTCTCTTCCAACACTATTCGCCGCAAATAATTCCGCTGAATCTGCTCAATGGTATCCAGGATAGCCTTTTCCTGTTCAGGATAGTCTTCCGAAAAATTGTCAACTGTCTCAGAGACTATCTCCTTGGTTCTAGTTTCTCTTTCAAGTTTATCACTGATTTTCAGCACTTCCTCTATTTTTTGACGAGAAAACTCAATAACCCGGATTGCTAGTTCCAGATTTGAAGGAATCGCTTTCCTTTCCGCATATGGAAGAAAACCGAAATATTTATTCTCCAGCTCCCGGTTTACGGAGGGTTCGCCTATTGTCGGACCTTCCATTTTTGGTTTTCCGAATTGCCTTATTATCTTTTCTTGCAGTTCTACTATTTTCACTATGAATTCATGAGCCAGTTTGACCGCTTCCACCAAGACTTCTTCCGGTACTTCCTTTGCTCCTCCCTCCAGCATTGTCACTGAGTTCTTAGTGCCGGCAACGACCAGATCGAGGACACTATTCTCCAGTTGACTGAACGTAGGATTAATGATGAGCTTCCCATCAACCCTCCCCAATCTCACTGCACCAATAGGACCATTAAAGGGTATGGAGGAAAGACCCAAGGCACAGCTCGCTCCAATAATCGAAGAAACATCCGGATCGTTCTCCTGGTCGGAAGAGAGCACTGTAATCATTATTTGAACTTCGTTCAGGAAATTCTTATTAAAAAGAGGTCTTAAAGGCCTATCAACTAATCTGGATGTCACCACCTCCTTCTCGCGAGGTCTTCCTTCTCTCTTGAAAAATCCTCCCGGTATCTTACCAGCAGCATAAGTTCTTTCCCTATAATCCACCGTGAGCGGAAAGAAGCTTTCTCCTTCCTTTGGCTCGGGTGCCACTGTTGCCGTAGCCAGGATAACCGTTTCTCCATATCTGACCAGTGCCGCACCAGCAGCCTGTTTTGCCAGGTTTCCTGTTTCAATAGTTAATACTCGATTTGCAATTTCCGTTTCTATCTTATTAGCCATACTAAGTCCTTTCTCCAGCAACTATTTTCTCAAATTAAGTTTATCGACGATTTCGCGATATTTCTTCACATCGTGAACCCTCAAGTAGCTTAATAGTTTTCTCCTTCTACCCACAAGCCGCAAAAGACCCTGGCGAGAATGGTGGTCCTTGGTGTGGGTTTTAAAGTGTTCTGTCAGAGCATTAATTCTCTCTGTCATTAGAGCAATTTGCACTGCTGCAGAACCAGTATCCTTTTCATGGACCTGAAATTTTCCCATAACTTCTTTCTTCTTATCAGTCGTTAGTGTCAATTTCTACCTCCCATCCTAAATACTTGAGCAAAACTAAATTGGGGACAGCGACCCTCTGCGCACAAGGTTAGCTTAAACATCTCTTTTCTTTCAAAAATCAAGCTAAACAGGTACGGTTGCGACCCTCCCTTTTAGCACGATAAAGAGCTTCATCAGCCTGTTTAATTAGGTCTGCCCTCAGACAAGCATCATCGGGATAGGATGCTACTCCGAGACTTATGGTCATTTTTGCACCCACTTCTCCAAAGGTCTGCTCGCTTACGGTCTTTCTTACCCTTTCTGCTGCAATAGTCGCACCATCTTTGTCAGTTTCCGGAAGAATCACTGCAAATTCTTCACCGCCATACCTGGCTACCAAGTCTGTTTCTCTAAGAGAGCTCTTCAGTATTTGCGCAATTTTTCTCAACAAGCTATCTCCCTCTAAATGTCCATAAGTATCGTTGAATTCCTTAAAATGGTCAAGGTCAATCATAATCAATGAAAGAGCTAGATCATATCTCTGGGCACGTTTTACCTCCACTTCCAGCTGTTCCTGGAAATGCCTGTGGTTATATAACCCGGTTAGACCATCGGTTATCGAGAGACGTTCTTTGGACTTATAGAGCATAGTATTCTCAATAGCCTGCGTGGAGTAATTGGCAAATGTAGAAAACAGCTTCTTTTCCTCTTCGGAAAAATAGCAATTTTTTATCTTATTATGTAAGGTTACGAGTCCAACCAACTTGTCTCCCCTTCCAATCAAAGGAATACAGATTCCCGTCTCTATCTCGGGAACTCCCTTAAGATTTTCCGGGAGATACTCTACTTCTTCCCGGCCGATTATCGCCTGAGGTATTCTTTGCTTTTCCCATAACTTGAGTTTCTCATTTGCCTTTCTTTTGATTAGCCCGATTGTCTCTTCGTTTAGGCCCCACGCGGTCTTTAATGACAGTTCTTTTTGCTCCTCATCAAAAATGAAAAGGGAACCTCCACCTGCCCTGGTCCCTTTAATACAGGAGTTCATAATTAAAATATATAACTCTTCCAGTCCTATAGAAGGGTCTGTCCTTTGACTGAGGCGCTCAAAATCAGCTAATACCTTCTTTTCCCTCAGGCGATCCCAGAGGAGTTTGGCTACCGGTCCTTTCATTACCTCAATATTTGAGGATTGGGCTACACTCTGGAGCCGTTCATCTATTTCCGGCTGATCACTCAAATTCAGGATAGCATCTACCCTATCTTGTTTAAGCAAATCCTGAAAATCTCTCGCCGTAGGGATTCCCAGCTTCCTGGCGAATTCCACACCACCGGAGCCTTCCATCTTATCCGCAATACCCACGATTCGCAACTCTTCATCTTCACGTAAAGTCTCAATAATACCTATGCTTCTTCTTCCTCCTCCGATAATAATAATATTCTTTCTTTTCTTCTTGTTCATTGATTAAATTATACCATCCTATCTTAACTTTGTCAAACATTACGAAATCGGCTTCAATTCTTTTGTGAATTCAATGTCTCTCTTTATTTGTTCTTTCAACTTTTCCACACTGGAGAATCTCATTTCTTTCCTTATCTTCTTTATAAGTGCTACCTGTAATTTTCGCCTGTAAAGATTACCTCTAAAATTGAAAATATAGACCTCCACCACTGGCCGGAGCAACCCTCCCGTTAATCTTTGAAAGCGCAATGGCGGACCGGGAGGAAAAGTGGGACGGGTACCAATATTGGCAGTTCCCAAATACTTTCTGCCTCTAAAAATGACTAGCACTGCATATACTCCTTGAGGCAGAATGATGTTCGCCGGGATATCCAGGTTTGCCGTGGGAAAACATAGCTCCTTTCCTCTACCACTCCCTCTCCTTACCACGCCACTAATAGTATAATACCTTCCCAAAAAGCGATTCGCCTCCTCTATTCTTCCCTGGCACAGCAATCGGCGGATTTTGCTCGAACTCACCTTACTATTTCCTGTTTTGATTTCACCAACAATAGTCACCCCAAAGTCATAATTCCTTCCCAGTTTTTGCAGTAACCTTACATTTCCCCGGCGGTTTCTCCCAAATCGGAAGCCAGGGCCTACCACCACTCTACCTGCTCCTATCCTCCCGCAAACTATCCTCCTGACAAATTCCTCCGGCTCCACTTGAGCAAGCTTACGGCTAAAGCGAATCACCAGCATCGTATCAATGTCCATATTTTCAATTATCTTTTCCTTCGCTTCCAGAGGTGTAATCAGTTTCACTGGTTCTTTTCCTTTTCCTACTAGCGCCCGGGGGAGGGGCTCAAAAGTCACCACCACGGATTTCTTGCCTTCCCTTCTGGCTATCTTCCTCGTAGTCCTTATGACCTGTTGATGCCCACGATGTACTCCGTCAAATGTACCCAGGGCTACCACACTATTTTGCAACTTCCTTCTTAATCTGGATATGCCTTCTATGAATTCCATTATTATATAGCAGATCTTTCTTACGTTCTCAAATTGAAAACTCTCAATAGCTTAAATTCCTTAAAGCCAGTTTCAGGATGCGCTTTGGCCAAAGCTATCAGATTCTCATCCTCATCGAAAACTCCAAAGTATTGTTCAGTACGAGCAATCTCCAGCGCAGATACCGAAACATCTACGATTTCTGAAATTTTTATCTGCTTCCCCATGCTAATTCCGCGTCCCATCCTACGCGTAACTTTAATCGTGGGAAGGCGGGACAGTGCTTCTGATAGCGATTGAACTTTTTGGTGAAATAAATCCTTCCGGTCCCAGGAAACGGCATCGCTCAATTTAAAATTACCCACCCGAACCCGGACCAGATGCGATAAGTGGGCTCCACATCCTAAGGCTTCTCCTATGTCGTGACAGAGTGTACGCACGTAAGTACCAGAGGAGCAAATAGTACGAAAACTCACTCTGGGCACGTTGTACGATAAAAGGTCCAGTTCCTTAATCTCAATTTTTTGAGGAAGCCTTTCGATTACATTTCCCTCTCGGAAAATTTGATACAATCGCCGGCCACGGTATCTTTTAGCTGAAACCATAGGAGGAATCTGTTGCTGTAGTCCCAAGAACTCATTGAAGACCTCGCGTAATTGTCTCAATTCTACCTTGGGTTCGGTTCTGTTTAAAATTTCCCCTTCTCCGTCCTGCGTAGAAGTGGTGATTCCCAAGACCATCGTAGCTTCGTATTCTTTTTCCAGATTCATCAAGTAGGCAGAAATTTTGGTTGCTTCGCCCAGAAGGATAAGCAGAACCCCTTCTGCTTGTGGGTCTAGCGTTCCTGCATGCCCTGCTTTCCGTGCCGAAAGTAGTCTCTTGACTTCCTGAACTACAGCAAAAGAAGTCAAACCCCCTGGCTTATTAATATTGAGAATGCCGTCTCTCAGATGTTCCAATACCTTCCAACTCCCGAGAAATAGCTTTTAAGATTTTCTGTCTAACTTCTTCTAAAGTTCCCCGAATCATGCATCCAGCAGCGTTCCGATGACCACCCCCACCGAATATTCTTGCAATCTTACTCACGTCTATTCTTCCTCTTGAACGAAGACTGACTTTACACTCATTGGGTACGGCAGTTTCCCTAAAGAGAATCCCTACTTCCACTCCGTCCATATCTCTGGCAAAGTTAACGAACCCTTCGACTTCGTCTTCCCCGGCGCCTGTTTTCCTATACATATCCCGGGTAATCATAAGGTGGGCAATCTTTCCTTCACTGGTTACCTCCAATGTCTTTAAGGTTAATGACAATAGGCTTAAACCAGCCATAGTCCTCATTTGATAGACTTTCTCTGCGACCGGTTGTGGCGACAATCCCTTCCGTATGAGTCGAGCAGCAATCTCATGGCAGCGAGGAGTGGTGTTAGACTCTTGAAATCTTCCAGTATCAGTGAGGATGCCCACATAGAGAGCCAGCGCTTCCTCCTCGCTTATTCCCAAGCCAGACTCGTGGAAAAGATCGTAAAGCTGCTCCGCAACAGAGGAGGCCTCGTGCTCAATGTAATCGTAGTCTCCGAACAATTGAGCTTCCAGATGGTGGTCCATATTAATCACAGTCTTCACTCTCTTTTCCAGGTCTATTATATCTCCTATTCTCTGCAGGTCACTACAGTCCAAGATAAAAGCTACGTCAAAATCCTTTTCTACTTTCTTTATGATGTGAATGTCGTTAATATGTGGCAAAAATTTATAAATTGCTGGAACAGGGTCGCGATTTACAATGTACACATCTTTTCCCAATCGCTTCAAGAAGGAGCTAAGAGCCAACTGCGCTCCTATCGAGTCGCCATCCGGCCTCACGTGAGAAGAGACAAAAAATGAACGGTTTTCTTTAATTACTTTTAGAATAGTATCAATTATCTTCTTCTTTTCTCTCTTGAGGTTTTTCTGCATCGTTTCTCTTTTGGTGAATCTTGTCAATCAACTCATCAATTCGTGTCGCCCTTTGAATTGTGTCGTCATACCGGAAAACGATTTCCGGAGTAAGTCTCAACTTGATCCTCTGAGCAACATGGTACCGCACAAAAGATGTCATCCTTTTCAATAATTCTTCAGTTGTTTTCCTCTCTTCCTCCGAGCCATAAACCGTAAAATATACTGTAGCATGCTGCAAGTCATCAGTGACTTTGACCTCAGTTATAGTAACAAAACCCAATTGGGGATTTTTTATCTGCTTTTGGAGGATTGCATTAATCTCTTTTTGAATTAAATGGGCTACTCTTTTTGGTCTCTTAGAAGGCATTTCTCCAACCGTTAAGTGAGAGCGTTCGCCTGAGGGGGAAATGGAGGTCTAATGAGTCCCTACTATGAAATCGTAATCGATAATTTCTACTTTTTTTGCTTCACGAATAAATTGAATTATCTTATCATTTGTTATTTGGGCTTGTTTCCTGTCGGAACAAACCAAGGCAATTCCCAAGGTGGAGCGTTGCCACAAATCCTGGCTGTCCACCTCGGAAACGGAAACATTAAACCTGGCTCTTACCTTATCTTTAAGGCTTTCTACCACTCTTCTCTTTTCTTTAAGAGACCTGGGTTTTTCAGAAAGATATAAGTCAACCCATCCTAAGCTAAAAACCATATTCTCCGGCATTCCAACAACTAACCGCATTGCTCACGGCTTCACAGCAAAATATCATAATTTCCGGGCAATTTTTTCCAATATGAATGCTTCCAGAATGTCATTCTCTTTTATGTCACTAAAGTTTTCCAGGCCAACTCCGCACTCGAAACCGGATTCCACTTCTCTCACGTCATCCTTGAACCTTTTCAGAGAACCTATCTTGCCCTCGTAGATAATGATATTATCACGCAACAAGCGCACTCTGCTCTGATTGGAAAGCTTTCCTTTAATGACTCTACAACCTGCCACTGCACCTATTTTGGGAATCCTGAATGTCTGTTTTACTTGAGCTCTGCCTATAGGAGTTTCTTTGAATTCAGGCTCCAGAAGTCCCTCCATCGCTTTCTTTGTCTCCTCCACTGCCTCATAGATAACCCTATAAGTATGTATATCTACTCCCTCTTTTTGCGCTAAGTCTTCGGCACTGGGTTCCGGGCGAACGCTGAACCCAATAATAATCGCATTGGAGGCAGCCGCCAGCATAACATCACTTTCATTAATTCCGCCTACTCCCCTGTGGACTACATTTAGAGTTATCTCCTGCGTGCTCAATTTTTGTAGAGAATCACACAGCGCCTCCACTGACCCTTGCACATCGGCCTTCACAATTATCTTTAGTTCCTTAAGCTTCCCCTGTGCAATCTGCTCATGCAAATCTACCAGTGTAACTCTTCTTCTCCGGGAAAGAACCTCCTCGCGTCTGATTCTCTGTCTTATCTCACTAATCTCTCTTGCTGCCCGATCACTGTCTAAAGCATAAAATCTATCACCCGCCTGAGGTAGACTGGAAAATCCCAGCACCTCTGCGGGCATAGAAGGAGTAATGCTTTTGACTTTCTTGCCTCGGTCATTAATGATCGCCCTGACCTTCCCTGCGGAAAAACCAGAAACGAAGGCATCGCCTACTTGCAATGTGCCCGATTGGACCAGTACTGTCCCCACAAGACCCCGCTGCTTATCTAATCTCGCCTCAATAACTGTCCCTCGACATTTCTTATTGGGATTAGCTTTCAGTTCCAACATCTCTGCTTCCAAAAGAATCATCTCCAAGAGATTATCCAGCCCAATCTTTTCCTTAGCAGAGACTTCCACAAAGATCGTCTTACCTCCCCAATCTTCAGAAACAAGATTATATTGACTTAACTCCTGTTTTACCTTTTCCACGTTGGCATTAGGCAAGTCTATTTTGTTAACCGCCACCAAAATAGGGACACCCGCGGCACGGGCATGGTCTATGGCTTCTGCAGTCTGAGGCTTGACTCCTTCATCCGCAGCCACCACCAAGACAATTATGTCGGTGACTTGAGCTCCCCGGGCGCGCATTGCTGTAAAAGCTTCGTGACCAGGGGTGTCCAAGAATACAATATCTCCCTTGCCTAGGCTGACATGGTATGCTCCAATATGCTGCGTAATCCCCCCTGATTCCCGGGCAATAATCTTGGATTCTCGAATCGCATCTAATAGCGAGGTCTTACCATGGTCAACATGGCCCATTATAGTTACTATCGGCGGGCGGGCTTGAAGTTGCGATTCGTCTTCTTTTTCCTCTTCAAGGAGTTCCTCTCCGTATAGCGGTACTACTTGCACTCCGAAACCAAACTCTCCTACGGCAAGCGTGGCAGTATCTATATCCAACCTCTGATTGATTGTGGCAAGGATACCTTGATCCATTAGCTTCTTGATAAGTTCATTTACTTTTATTCCCATTTTGCCAGCCAGCTCGCTCACCGTAATCGTTTCGTCTATCTTGACGATTTTGGTAGGTGGTGGAGGGACTCTCTTTTCCTCCTTAATTTCTACCCTCTCTTCAAGAATTGCTATTTCTTTCTCTTTCACCTCTTCGGCTATGGGTGGCACCTTTTCCCGGATTCCTTTCTCAAACGGCTTTATGGCCTCCACTGGAATAGTCGCTGCAGGAGCAGCAGAAATCTTTTCTTCAACAACGGGTCTTTTAACCACTCTCTTCCGCAGCTTCGTCGGTGCCTTCTTCTTTTTAACCTCAATGCCTCTCTTTTTCACTACCTTAGGTCTGACTACTTCCCGGGAGACTTTTTTCTTGACCGGAGCCTTCTTTTTCTTCCCAGTGATAAATACACTCTTAACTTTTTTCACTTCTTGCACAGTTAAGGAATCCTCAGGACTTTTTACTCCAATTTTCAGTTTAGAAGCTTCCGCCAAGAGTTTCTTGGATGAAATATCAAGTTGTTTGGCTAAATCTCTTACCTTCATTTTTTCTCACTTTCTTTCTTAGCACCATTGTAAATTTTCTCCGCTAATTTCTTACCAATCCCGGGAATCTTAGCTAATTCCGAACCAGAAGATGTGGCAATTTTCTCAAAAGTCGTAAATCCATGCTTTGAGAGAAGTCCAGCAGTAACCTTTCCCACTCCGGGAAGCTTCGTAAGATCGCTTACTTCCATTTTTTCTTTTACTTCTTTTGCTTCCTTCATCTGGGACTCACTTTTAATATCAATATGCCAACCCGTCAACCGTGCTGCCAACCGAACATTTTGGCCCGATTTTCCGATGGCCAACGAGAGCTGTTCGTCAGCCACAACTACCAGAGTATTCTTTTTATCCTTTTCTATATTAACACTTAACACCTTCGCTGGGCTAAGCGAATTAGCGATGTATGCACTAGGGTCGCTACTATAAAGAATCAAGTCCATTCTTTCTCCATTCAATTCATTAATTATTGCCTGGACTCGCGAACCTTTCACCCCCACACATGCACCCACAGGATCGACTCTTTCATTATTTGAAAGTACAGCGACTTTACACCGATACCCTGGCTCCCTGATTATCTGTTTTATCTCCACAGTGCCATCTCTTATTTCCGGTACCTCCAATTCAAAAAGTTTTTTTGCTAGACCCGGATGCGTTCGCGAAACAACAATTTGGGGGCCGCGTGACGACTGCTCCACTTTTAATATATAGACTTTAAGCCTTTCGAAAAGCTCATACTTGTGCCCGGGTATCTGCTCCCATTCAGGCAGTATAGCTTCTATAGCCTCTGTCTTCCTCAGGTCTATGTCAACAATTATGTTCTTCCGCACAAACCTCTTTACCATTCCGTTCATAATAGTGCCTTCTTTCTCTTTGAACTCTTTGAATAGATTTTCCCTTTCGGTTTCGCGGATACGCTGGATAATTACCTGTTTTGCAGTTTGAGCCGCAATCCTGCCAAACTCCTTGGTTTCCACTTTAATTTTCACTTCATCGCCTACTTTAACCGCAGGGTCGAACTTCAGCGCTTCCTTCTTCACTATTTGGGTGTAAGGGTTGTCAACTTTTATTACAACCTTTTTCTTCACATAGGCAGTAATTTCTCCGGATTCTGGGTCAATGTGAGCCTCGAATTTCTGTTTTTTACCAGAATGTTTCCGAAAGGCCGAAGTCAAAGCTGCCTCAATCATTCCCAAAAGCTCTTCTTTAGGAATACCTTTCTCTCTCTGTATCTGTTCAAAAACCCCTATCAGCTCTTCCGCCACTTTCCCTCCCTAAAATAGGGACAGCGACCATTTTCCCCAAACTTTCTCTCCGAGTGCTCAAAATAGGGACAGCGACCATTTTCCCCAAACTTTCTCTCCGAGTGCTCAAAATATCCTCCACCCGCTGCTCTCCCTCGCTCACACCCGGTCGTCGCAATTTCATCCGGAGCGGCGCCCCCTGCGTATTAAGGTTTCCTTATTCCATAGAGAATTTAATATCAGTAAAAACAAAAAGTGGCTTTTCGGGCCACTTTATTTTTAGTATATCACTTTTAACTAAGTAATGCAAGAAAAAAATTTATGAGATTTTTGGTCTTTTCCTAGTGAATGTCAATCTCAAAGTCGCGTCGGGGCGACCCTTGCGGCCATCCTCGAAAGGTTTCAATCCTTGTTTTAGTGGATGTCGGTCTCAGACATCAGTTACAACGAATAGTACTGGAGAAAGAACCCCGCGCAGTAATCAAGATACTCCTTATCTTCTTAGCTAAAACTTCGAATTGTTTATCCTCATTTTTAACTAAAAAACAGCCTTCTTTCTTTTTAAGATAAGAACCGTAAGTGTTGATAACTAATTACATTTTTTCATACTTTTTCCGCTTCATTCTCTACCTGTTGAAAAATCTCATTGAAGCCTAATTCCTTCGCGTATTTAGATAGATAATCCATATCTAAGATACCTCTCTGCATACGATATATACCAGCTGCATCAAAAAAATGTTTTTGTATATTCGATTCCTTAAACCAAGACAGTTTTGTCAATATCAGGTCCTCAGCAGAGATGATAAATACATCTTGGCCAAAAATCTTCCCGGCAAGACGTCTGGAGAATTGCAATTGGCTAAACTTATCTTTTTTTAGTATCCAAAAATCAATCTTAAATCCTGTAGCAAGATGGATTAGATTGAACTGGTTAGAAGAAACAATAGCATCTTCTATCATGTCCTTATCGATATAATAATTGTTACCTAGAGAACTGCATAAATCCCCGATTTTTGAAGAATCTATCTTAATAACCAAATCTGCATCGTGGGTAAAGCGAGGGACTGAATAATAATTTACAGCAATCGCGCCAACTAACATATAAGGAATCTTTAGTCTGTTCAATAATTCGATTATTGGATTTAGTGCTTCTTCTTGAACCATGGGGCAACAACTTCCTTTGTCCACCTATCAATCTCTTGTTCCCCTAAATCAGGGTGGCGATTGCGAATACCGTCCTTGATTAGTTGCCTAACCATCTCGTATAATTCTGCACCAATCTGGACCCTCTTTTCCCCAGAAAATTTCCGTAAAATCTCAAATTGGACCTTCTCACCTCTATCTAAATTCCCTATCTTTGAACTCATCTTATTCCTTTCACCATCCCAAATCCTCTTGAAACTAACTTTCCAATACCCCAGTAATCAGGAATATCAAAATTTGCAGAAAAAGAGCCAAAAAAGCCGAGCATCGGCATACTTTGAAAGAAGTATCGCAGGCTAAAAGCTCCGAAGAAGTCCGACACTTTCTCGGAGTCCTGTCGGACCTGCGGCTATCAAGATTTAATGAAGTTCTTTAAGTAATTGCTCCAATAGTTTGGGAACCTGGTCGGGCTGGACTTCACTTACCTTTTCTTCTTTTCGAAGCTTTACTTCTACTATATTTCTGGCTAAAGCTTTCTCGCCTACGGTTATCCTGATAGGAATTCCTATCAGGTCCGCATCCTTGAACTTTACTCCCGCTCTCTCGTCGCGGTCATCCATTAGGACTTCATAGCCGTTACTGTCCAGTTGTTCATATATAGCGTTAGAAATAGCTCTCGTATGTTCATGTTCATAATTCACCGGTAGAATAAGAACCTGGAAGGGAGCTATGGGCAGTGGCCAGATGATACCATCTTCATCATGGCTCTGTTCAATAGCGGCAGCTACGATTCGAGAAACCCCTATACCGTAGCATCCCATAACAATATGTTTTTCTCCTCCATCCTTATCAACAAAAGTTGCTCTCATCGATTTAGAATATTTAGTGCCGAGCTTGAAGGTATGGCCGACCTCGATGCCCCGCGAGAATTCCAAAGTCTTCATACACCTGGGACAGGCATCTCCTTCCTTTGCATTCCTCAAATCAATAATTTCATCTACAGCATAATCTCTATTTATGTTGACATTTTTCAAATGGTAATCCTTCTTATTTGCTCCAGTTACGCCATTAACAATTCCTTCCACAGAATAGTCAGCAAGTACCTTGGACTTCACCTTTAATCCTACTGGACCAGCAAAGCCGAGAGGAGCATCTGTGACTTCTTCAATTGTTTTCTCATCTGCGAGGAAAATTTCATTCACCCTTAAGTAATTTCTTAGTTTACTCTCGTTAACCTCGTGGTCTCCCCTTACTAAAACCACTATAGGCCTATCGTCAGTTTTGTAAACCAATGTCTTTATGAATTTGTCTGGTTTCTCTTTCAGAAACTTTCCCACTTCTTCTACTGTTTTCATATTTTCGGTTTTAACTTCTTCTAATTCTTTTAGTTCGGTTCTCTTGCCGGGCTTTCCCTCGGGGGGAAGACATTCTGCTTTTTCCAGGTTCGCCGCGTAACCACACTTACAGGAGACCATTATCTCTTCTCCGGTATCAGCAATAACCATAAACTCATGAGAAAAGGTCCCGCCAATTGCACCAGTCTGTGCTTCCACAGGCCGGAACTTCAGACCACATCTGTGGAAAATTCTGGAGTAAGCTTGGAAAACATTCTTATAGCTTGTCTCTGCATCTTTATCAGTAGCATCAAAACTATAGGCATCTTTCATATAAAATTCTCTCGCCCTGATTACTCCAAACCTTGGCCTGACTTCATCTCGAAACTTGGTCTGGAATTGGTAGAGCAAAAGGGGCAATTCTTTATAGGATCTCACTTCCTTCGAAACCATATCAGTAATCACTTCTTCATGAGTGGGGCCAAGACAGAAGTCTCTTCCACTTCTGTCTTTTAGCCTTATCAACTCTTTCCCATAGAAGTCCCACCTTCCACTCTCTTCCCACAGTTCCCGTGGCTGCATTGCGGGAAGAAAAACCTCTTGCCCACCAATGGAATCCATTTCCTCCCTTATGATTTTTTCTACCTTGTGTAGAACTTTTAAACCTAAAGGCAACCATTCATAGATACCGCTGGCTAATTGTCTTAACAGTCCTGAACGAATCATAAGCTGGTGGGAAGGTGCCTCGGCCTCTCTGGGAATTTCCTTCAGCGTGGGCAAGAAATATTTTGAAAGAAGCATAACTCCTCTAGATTATGCACAAATTGAATTTGTGCCTACAATGTCACAGAATTCCTTTTTCTTTAAGGCTTACATATCTTTTACTGCCAATAATCATATGATCCAATAGCTCTATATCCATTGTCTTTCCCACCGAGGCGAGCTTTCTGGTAATTTCTAAATCATCATCAGATGGCTCGGGGTCACCCGATGGATGATTATGGGCAACCACTACCCCGCAGGCAAGATATTCTATTGCTGGTTGAAATACTTCTCTGGGATGAACTAAATTTGCAGTTAATGTACCAATAGAGATAACCTCGTCGTGGATGATTTTATTCCTCGCATTCAAATATAACCCCCGAAACTGCTCCTTCTTAAGTTTTCTCATATCTTCTAAATACAGGTAAACATCTTCCGGTCCTCTGATAGTCGGCATCTTTCCTGGCTCCTCCTGGAAGAACCTCCTTCCCAGTTCAAAGCAGGCAACTATCTGGCAGGCCTTAACCAGTGGAATGCCCAGAATTTCCATCAGTCGTCCAACATTCTTCTCGCAAGCAATTGCCCTAGAGCCATATTCTTTAATTACCCTGTGGGATAACTCCAAAACATTCTCATCCCGGTATCCCGTATTCAGGATAATTGAGACCAATTCGGGAATTCCTAAAACGTCTGGGCCGTATCTTATTAATTTTTCCCGGGGTTTATTTTCTTCCGGCAATTCTTTCACTTTTATGCGGTAACTTCGGCCAATTTCGTCCCTAGGCATAAAGATATTCTCTCCTTCTCAATTCTCTTTCAATCTCTTCCAAAAGAACTCCTATCATCTCCTTTTCCTTGACTTTCTTGATTACTCTGCCCTGCCTGAAGAACAGTCCCATACCTCTCCCACCAGCTATTCCTAAATCGGCATCCCTGGCCTCTCCTGGACCATTAACCACGCAGCCCATTATGGCTACCTTCAATGGATAAGGCCTAAAACCCCTTCTTTCCGCTGCAAGCTTTTTCTGTCGAAAAAGAGATTTCAATCTTCTTTCTACCGCATTGGTAATTTTTATCAGGTCAATCTGGCACCGACTACAAGTAGGACAAGAAATGACTTCTGGCTCAAAATTTCTCAGCCGCAATGCTCTCAAGATTTCGTAACCAACTCTAACCTCTTCTTCCGGGGAAGCGGTCAGTGATACCCTTATTGTATCGCCTATACCTTCGGATAATAATGCTCCGATGCCCAGTGCCGATTTTATACTACCTGAGAATTCAGTTCCAGCCTCAGTAATTCCTAAATGGAGAGGATAATCTATTTTCCGCGATATCAACCTGTACGCCTCAAGCGTAGTGGGAACATCTGAGGCTTTAAGAGAGATAACAATTTCATGAAAGTCCTGTTTTTCCAGAATCTTTATACACTGGAGTGCCGAAGCAACCATTTTCTCAGCTTTGTCCAGTCTTGGTACTGGCGAAGTATCACCTTTATCGAAAACGTCCTCAACCATTCTGTCGGTCGACGGAAGCTTCAGGGAACCCGCGTTAACGCCTACCCTTATTGGGATTCTTGCTTTCTTGGCAGCCTGTGCTATGGCTTCTACTTTCTTCTGGCTACCAATATTCCCTGGATTTATCCTTATTTTATCTATGCCCCTAGTTATAGCCTCAATTGCCAGACGGTAGTCAAAGTGGATGTCAGCAACTAAAGGAACATTAACCTTCTTCTTTATCTCCCCCAAGGCTCTGGCGGCCTCCATATCTGGAACAGCTAAACGGACCATCTCGCATCCTACTCTTTCCAATCGTTTGATTTGATTGACTGTATTTTTAATATTGCGTGTATCCGTGTTGGTCATCGACTGCACCGAAATCGGAGAGTTACCGCCGATGTAAAGATTCCCCGCTTTTATCTTGCGTGTCTTCCTTCTATTCATGATTCTTGAGTCCTTGATGAAAGAAAACCCCTCACCCTAAACCCTTGTATATTAACTGGGTGGTCTTTGAGTATATATTGAACAAAATGGTGACAGGTACTTTTTTATCCTTTTTATCTTCCTAGCCTCAAAATATCCTGGTAGGTAACCAGAACCAAAAGAAAAACGATTATCGCTGCTCCAATCGCCTGAGCAATCCTCATCTTGTTCTCGTCCATAGTCTTACCGCTGATTCCTTCAACCAGATAAAACATAGCATGGCCGCCGTCGAAAAGAGGAATAGGAAAAAGATTAAATAGGCCGATTTCCGCGCTGATTACAGCAATCAATGAGAGCAATTGATAGATTCCTGTCTTCGCCACTTGAGCCACCATCTGAGCAATCCCGACTGGGCCGGCAACAGCGGGCTTCACTGTTCCCAGAAGCATCAGCCATAAATATTTAAGCGTAATAACTATCAAGAACGCTGTTTGTTGAAACCCAGCGAGGAGGGAAGATACGAAGCTATACTTTTTGGTATGCCAGACAGGACCAATCCCAATCAGGCCCACTCGTCTCGCTTCGTCGTATTCGGGTGTAACTTTTAGAAAGATTTCTTCTTTCTCTCGCAAAATTCTTATGTTTATCTCTTGACCGGGCTGGGAATGAATTGTTTCTGCCATTTCCTTCCAGTTACTGACCAATTTCTCATTCAGGGAAATAATCCTATCGCCCTTTAGTATACCGGCGGTCTCTGCCGGCATTCCCTCCAGCACGCTGCCAATCTCTGTAGACTCATAGTGAGGAATCGCAATCCCTACAAGAAATGCCACGAGGGAGAATATAATGATTGCCAAGATAAAATTCATTGCCGGGCCTGAAGCGACAATAAGTATCCTCCGCCACCACTTTTGCGAGAGAAACTCATCAGCGGTTCCTTTCCTGTTTTCTCCCGGATATTCCCCAGCCATCTTCACATATCCACCTACAGGAATCAAAGAGACTATATATCGCGTGCCTGCCTTAGAGGTAAAACCGAACCATTCGGGCCCAAATCCTAAAGAGAATTTCTCTACTCTAACTCCCATTCTTTTAGCAGAAATAAGATGACCCAATTCATGAAAAAAAATGACCATGCCAAAAGTAAAGATTATAGAAAAAATAGTCACAAACACCCTATTCTCTCCGTCGCTCTATCTCTCGCCCAGCGATCAATTCTCAAAATCCCTTCCAGGCTCAGTTTCTTTTCCAGTCTATGTTTTGACATTACTGTTTCTATAACCCTGGGAATATCGGTAAATTTTATTTTCCCCTCAAGGAAAGTCTCTACAGCAATTTCGTCAGCTGCGTTCAGAACAACTGGCATCGTTCCTCCTATCCTACCAGCCCTCAGTGCTAATTCAAGACAGGGAAAATTCTTTAGGTTTGGCTTCTGGAAAGTAAGGCGCCCTACCTTCTCTAACTTCAATCCTTGCAATCTACTCAAATAGCGCTCGGGATAAGTAAGAGCAAATTGAATGGGAATGCGCATATCAGTAATTCCCAATTGACCCAGGATCGTACCATCAATGAGCTCCACCAATGAATGGACAGTTGCCTGCGGGTGAATCAAGACGTCAATCCGATTTATGTCAATCCCAAAGAGATGGCTAGCTTCAATCGCTTCTAAGCCCTTATTCATCAGGGTCGCCGAGTCCACTGTGATTTTCTTGCCCATTTGCCAGGCCGGGTGACGCAAGGTCTCCCTTACTGTCACGTTTTCCAGCTGGCTTCTTCTATATTTATAAAAAGGCCCGCCTGAAGCAGTCAGTATTAGACGCCGCACATAGTCTATCTTTTCTGCCCTGAGACACTGAAATATGGCACTATGTTCGCTATCCATAGGCAAGATCTTGACTCCCTTCTTCCTGGCCGTATTAATGATTAGTGCGCCCGCCATTACCAGTATTTCCTTATTGGCTAAGGCGACATCCTTTCCCGCTTCAATCGCCGCGAGGGTAGGTACCAGTCCCACTGCGCCAACCAGAGCGGAGACCATAAAATTTGAAACTGGACTACGCGCAAACTCAATCAATCCGGAAGGGCCCGTGTATATCTTAGGAAGAGGCTGGAAATGATGAATTCTTTTTTTCAATTCCTGGGCTGCAGCTTCGTCACTCAGGGCCACAATGACTGGCCTGAATTCAATTATCTGCTCTATTATCAAGTTCACATTCTTCTGGGCAGAAATTCCCGTAATCTTATATCCTTTGCCCAGTTTTCTCACCACATTCAATGTATTAACCCCTATAGAACCAGTTGAGCCCAGAACTGCAATCTTTTTCAAATTTTTTCCTTGTATGATTAGTTTAGGGTTTAGAGGGATATATATGTAGTTATGTTAGGTTTTGTTTCCCTTTTCAAACCCATAATCATACAAATCTCACCTCCTTCGTAGGTTTATTTGGGGGACAGAG
>Ga0315312_1000473_pt1 | contig 47049 bp, 52 predicted proteins | sample TDP7_MG_FD_203629 | JGI IMG/M metagenome (GOLD analysis project Ga0315312, IMG submission 203629) | Freshwater sediment microbial communities from Lake Towuti, South Sulawesi, Indonesia - TDP7 | ecosystem: Environmental > Aquatic > Freshwater > Lake > Sediment | place: Indonesia: South Sulawesi... | reverse complement strand
AAAAATTACAAACAATTTTTCTTCACTTATTATACTCTATTCTGGGTTTTGATTTTACCTTTGGGAAACGGCTTACTTTACTATTTCATGTATTTGCCATTCACAAAAACTAACATCTCATTCGAGTGGTTAGGACATATATTAAACGTGGATATTATTGGTTTCACTTTGATAGGTCAACTTGCCTACACCTTCTTTCTCTCAACTCTTTTAGCAGGGGCCATATTCGATTGGGAGCGAGCGCAAGGAACTTTCGAGATGATGCTTTTGTCGCCAGCTAATCGATTAGCAATATTGCTGGGAAATACTTTTGGCGCCTCCATAAGGTATCTATGGCTATTGATTGGGACAGTTTTCTTTTTTTCGTTTTCATTCAATATCGGCATTCTAGTCAACGACTTTGTCGCAGTGTTTCTCTCATTGCTTCTTTCTTTTCTGGCATTGTTAACGTTTGGGCTTACTTTAGCGGCTTTCAGCATTTATTCAAGAAGAGGAGGTTTAATTGCAATAGCTTGTCAGGAACCTGTAGCTTACGTGTCTGGGCTCGTGGTTCCTCAGAATGCTCTTCCGCAGACCTTGGCTCAAGCGGGATATTTGATTCCGCTTACTATCGGCTTAATAGCATTGAGACTTTCAATATTAGGCGGAAAATTACTGCAGGATGTCCAGCTTCTGCTAATATCTCTCTTGATTATGATTGCAGTGTACGTAGTGCTCGCCCACTTCCTAATTAAGATTGCAGAGAAAAGCGCAAAAACAAAAGGAACTTTAGCATTGTTTTAAGGAGGAACCAAACTTGTGGCATTTTTTGAGGGTTATGACATCCACAGCAAAGGCTTCTTTTGTAAGTCAGTGGCGCTTTTTCAGATTAAGCGGAATGGGGCTTCGTATGTTTCCACCACTGTTGAATTTGGGAGTTGCGTGGGCGCTCTATAATATCATGTTTGAAGGAAAAACCTTGGATGCTTTTGAGCGCGCAACTAATTCTTCCGATTATTTCTCATTCGTGCTGGTGGGAAGCATTTTCTATATTTATATAGTTTCGTCACTTTTCGGTCTCGGACGGGCAATGTTTTGGGAAAGAGCACAAGGCACTATTGAAGCGTTATTTCTGTCGCCAATGAATTTTGTAGCATATATGTTAGGTATGGCAGCCGCGTCCTTCGCTACATCCACTGTTGATGTCCTCCTGCTTTTCTCTCTTGGCAACATTCTCGGGTTTAGGGTGCAGCATATAGATGTGATATTATTGACTATAGGAGTCTTTTTGATGGTTCTAGCGCTCTTCGGTTTAGGCTTAATAGTTAACGCAATCACCTTGACCTTTAGAGATAGAGTCAACACTGCAAACACTTTGATGACTGTCCTACTTGTCTTTTCAGGAATCGTCTGCCCAATAGCGTTAATGCCAGATTGGGCTCAAATCTTAAGTAAAGCAGTACCGTTCACTTATGGTTTGGACATTCTGAGAAGTGCTTTGATTTACACGTCAGACATGGCAAATATTTTGAGTGATATTGTAAACATAACGCTGTTGGCATCCCTTTACATAATAATTGGAATTTTGCTCCTAAAGCGAATAGAGAACAACAGCAGAAAGAAGGCGTTACTTACTGTATTGTAAAAATCTATGGAAGCAGAATTTTCCTCTTCCATGTAGCCACAATTTTTTCCGAAGCGTTTATCATTCCAATCTGTTCTGCTTCTGTCTTGCTCTTTTTGAAATTATCGATAATATCGTCTTTATCTTTTTCCTCGCAGACTACTGCAAATCCCCATCCCATGTTGAAGGTTTTTAGCATTTCTTCATCTGAGATTGGTCTCTTCAATTCCCTTGCTGTCTGTTGAATAAGCTGAAAGACTGGTTGTGGCTTGAAATTGTCGAATTCGAACCCTATGCCTTTCGAAAACTCCATCAACCTATTGAATTTCAAGTACGCGTCTCCGGTTACGTGCACTAGTCCTTTGACATTGAATTCTTTTAGCACATTCATTATTGGCTTAACATAGATTTTCATCGGCTCCAAAACCTCAAAAACAATTTCTCTGTCAAATCCCTCGGGTGCATCATACGCCTCATACTTGCCTCCCCACTGCTTAAACAAAATCTTCCTAGCCAACGATATGCCATTACTATGAAGACCAGAACTTCTTAAGCCAATAACTACATCGCCAGGCTTTATCTTATTGCCGTAAACAATGTCTTTCTTAGCGACTTCTCCTATGCTGGCAACAATCATGTCAAAGCCTTTTCCTTCAAGTAAACCTTTGATTACTTCTGCAACGTCACCTATTTCACCACTTGGAACAAGGCATTCTGACTCACTTGCACCTTTCGCTATTCCCTTTATCCATTCATCTACTAAACGTGGATTAGAAACTTGTGCATGAATATTATCAATAATAGCTAAAGGTTTGGCACCAGAGCGAATCGCATCATTTACTGCCAATGCAACTGCGTCAATGCCAATAGTGTCATATTTATCTGCTAACTGAGCCAAAAGAACCTTAGACCCAACGCCTTCAATAACAAAGTCAAGGTAACGGTCGCCGAAAGGAAAAATGTTTCCGTATGGAAGTCTGATAATCTTTCCATAGCGGCTATATTTGTATGTCGCACTAAGTCGCTTTAAAGATTCTTTTGACTTTGCCCTTAACTCTCTATCTACACCGGCCTCTGCGTAGGTAAATTCTTCTGACATAAGGGTAAACACGCAATTCGATTATGTTACAATTCTCTCGAGTTGCTTACTTTTCCATGCTCTTCTGATTTCCAAGGCTATTCTATCGCCCATGCTCATAATCCGCTGATATTTTGCGTTGGCGTACTGAGAGCCAATTCCCATATGCACATTAGTTCCGCCACCATGCCTTAAAGCAACATCCTGAGTTACAGGAATATGCATATAGATTTCTCCGCCCTTTGGCACATCATATAAGCCATAGTCAACCGCAGTTTTGGCTTCGGCACCACTGGTAATGTCAACCTTAACTTTCGGCGCTAGCTCGTATTTAGACACTTTATCCCAAGTAATCAGCGTCTGTAGACACCAAGCGCCGATGATGCCTGGAGGCTCATACTTCTTCGCTGTCAAGAGAAACATGTCAGCATACCTATGCACATCTTTAAGTAAGGATTCTCTTAGGCTCATAAGCACATGGGCTGTGACCTCAAAAGATGGCACTCTTCGCAGTTTCTCTTGCACATCTATTGGCATGCGCTTAACGCCGTCAAGAATTGTCTCCCTACGTTCATCTATAGACAGGAACTCATTTGCTAGACATGTCCTTGCATCTTCAATGCTAGTATTGTAAAGTTTAGAATACCAGTCATCCAAATCGCCCCAGTCTTCTTTGGCATAAAGAGGCGAAAAGAAGAAATTAAAATTCGCATGCGGACCCAAAACAATCTGTTCAACACGACCCTTCTTAAGTGACTCCTCATCCAAGATTCCAGCAGCCATCTCCTTGTGCACTTTCTCTTCCAAGTCTTCTGAATTTGCAGCAAAAATAAATTCGCGTTCAATACGTCTATGAGCATGCTCCGCTTTGAGTAGCATTGGTTCTTCAATGGGTTCGTCGAATTTTATGCCATTCTTAGTAACCTTAAACTTATACGACTTTGGAAAAGGAATGCCTGCCTTCTCAGAAAACCAGTAGTAATCTTTTTCAAATTCGCCTCGATTCTCAATTTTTAATAGTTTTCTTGACCCAAAAATAGGAACGCCAAACTTGTTCTCAATGACACTGCATTTTTCGTCGCCACCAACGTAAGCAGAAAGCGCTCTATTTGGAATTTGCAAACATTCCAAATCAACCAACTCCTTAACGTATTTGACGACGTCAGAATACTTGTCTAAGACTACAATTGCACTTCTCCAACTGCCACTTTTCTTCAAGTCCTTAGGGTCATTAACAACTTTCAAGTCTCTTTTAGCCACTTCAGGCAAGTCTTCTATTTCTTCGCTTGGTTTGCCTACCATTGGGTTCTGAAGGTAGATTCTGGCTCTTTGAGGCGTTGTATAGATTATGCTTCTTAAGCCGTAATCTCTTTGCCCCTGCCAAGCATCTAAGGCTGAATGCGAACCCAAGTTGAGGCAGATTGGCTCCTTATAGGACTTAACTATCTCTTGTGCATCTCCTCTTTCTATAACCATTTTTGAATCACCAATTCTAGAATTTTTTACTCGTTAATCGTTCGTAAGCCTCTATATACTTTTTGGAAGTCTCCAAGACAACATAATCTGGCAAAATAGGAGCAGGCGGATGCTTATTCCAGCCAACAGACTCTAAATAATCTCTAACATACTGTTTATCAAAGCTAAGCTGATTCTCGCCAACCACATACTTGTCTTTAGGCCAGAAACGAGAAGAGTCGGGAGTAAGCAGTTCATCAATAAGCATTAAATCGCCCTTCCAAAAACCGAACTCAAACTTGGTGTCAGCAATTATTATTCCACTCTTCTCAGCCTTAACTGAAGACTGCTCATAAAGCTTGACGCATGTCTCTTCAGTCTCTTTCGCCATGTTTTTTCCAAGGATTTTAACTATATATTTCTTAGTCATTTGAACGTCATGTCCAATTTCAGCCTTAGTAGTAGGCGTGAGAATTGGTTCAGGCAATTTTTCTGCCTTTTTCAGACCTTTTGGCAGTTTGATTCCACAGATCGCTTTGCCTTCACTGTAGTTTTCCCATGCGGAGCCGTAGAGATAGCCTCTAACGACGAATTCAATTTTGATTGGCTCAGTCTTTCTCACCAGCACTGTTCTTTGGTCAACAACATCCAAGACATGGTTTGGGATTATATTTTTCGTTTTGCTGAACCAGTAAACTGAAAGCCTATTCAGAGATTCACCCTTATGCGGAATAGCATTCTGCAAAATAACATCAAAAGCAGAAATTCGATCAGTAGAAACAATAAGTAGTCTATCGCCTAAATCGTAAACATCTCTTACCTTTCCCCTCTTAAAAACTGGAAATGGCAGATTTGTTTCCAAGACTTCGTAACTCATCTCTACCCGCCTTTGGTCTTCTTTTCTCTCACTTCTTTGTCAGCTTCAACAACTTCAGCCGCTTTCCTTTGCTGATATTCTTCAATCTCCTTATACAGTGAATGATTTGAAAGGGCCAAGATTTTTACAGCCGCAAAAGCGGCGTTTTCAGGCTTTGCGACAAATAAGACTGGCACGCCTTCTGGTGTCATCATGGATGAAAAAGCTTTATTCCATCCAAATTTTTCAGAATCTGGTGGACATGCGATGACTGGATATTTTGAACAGCCTGCAACGACTCCTGAAAGTGCGTCGGATAAGCCTGCAACTGTGACGTAAACTATGTTTTCACCAGATTGCTCGTATGCTTCTAGTTTATCTACGAGTCTGTGTGTGGTTTTATGGGCAGAAGCAACATTGTATTCATATCCTACGGAGAAGTGTTCTTTTTCAAGAAATTGGCTGATGCTTTTGGCGAATGGCATGTCTTTCTTGGAACCTAATAGGATTACTACCTTATGCTTTTGCATAGTACTATTTATGCAGAATTGAAAGAAAAACTTTTCAAGATTCAATCTAGTCTTTTGCTGTTCCTGGTCCTTCAAAATATGTGCAATGTTCTTGGAATCCAAGTTTTTTGTAGACTTTTATTGCAGAAATGTTTTTGCTGTCTACATTCAATATTATGTCTTTGTGATCAGGTAATAGTGCTTCTACTACTTTGCTGGTGCAAACGGTTGCATATCCTTTATTGCGATAAGAGGGAAGTGTGAATACGTTTCCTATACAAGCGATTTTATGATTCCGGGAAGAAGCGTGGGTTCCTGCAACGGACACAAGCGTGCCATCGCTTCTTACTCCATAGTACACGCCTGATGTTAGCATGTATGGGAGAAAGAAAGTCTTTTCACGGTTTGCATAGAAATCTTTCAACTCTTGCAGATTGTTTTCTGTCAATCTTGTCGCTGAACCAGCAAGTGGAGTGAAGGATTCTTTAGTTATAGCCATACGTTTCATCTGTTTGAGTTTGTCAAAGATGTAGTATTTAGCTAGAACCTTTTTATGGGTCGGAAGAAAATGTGCATACACATTTTTAGGGGCATCGATCCTTTCGAGAATTTTACTTATACCTAACTCATTTCCAAAAGTAATCTGTGTAGGAGTTTCAAATCCTTTGAAGTAAAGGCAAAGAGAAATAATTTTTTCATTTGAGTATGCTGCATGCCATTCGCATGACGAAAATAGATTCGGCTCCAAGTCACATATTGCATAGCCAGCCCAAATACGGTCGTTTTTTAGAAAGGCAATAATCTTTTCTTTGTTTTCTTCTCTGTGAACTGATATTTCTTGGCTCATATTCTTTACAAGCACCTGCATTACATTCGTTAACTGGGTTAATAAAAGACGATCTGCGATTAAGATAGTCAGCTAAATGAATCTAAGCATGTAGTCGTTGACTGTTTCAAGAAACACTTCTTCCAGATTTAAACCATAATGCTCGGCTAATACGAAGATTCCGTAAAGCAAGTCAGAAAGTTCTCTGGCAAGCATTTCCTTCGTCTTCGGCTTGTTCGATGGCTTAAACCCTTCTAACCCCTTCACAACTCCTGCCACTTCGCCAGCTTCCTCAAGAATATCAGTGGTAATGACAAAAGGGTCCCAGCCTTTGCCTCTTTTTTTATCAAGTTTTTCGTTGATTTTTCTGAATATTTTCCACGAGACTTGCTGCGCTTCAAATAATGTTAATGGTATAGCATCACCTTACGCTGCTATTATTTCCATTGTGAATTGAATATAGGGGTTATCTATTTTTAGGAGATTATTTTATTAAGAAAGCATCCGCTATAAATGAGGACGGTGATTTAATTTGACTACACTTCCACCTCCGCCCCCGCCTCCAACTTCAGCAGCGGGGCAATATAGGGAGAAAGTATGTGGAATGAGAACTATCGTGCACAGACTGGCTGTAGATGAGATGTCTGTGCGAAATTTTATAGAGAAAGAAAAAACTGGATTTTACTCTAAACTTGGCGTCTTTAAGCCTAAACCTGAAGAGGTTGTCTGCGAAGCCATAGCACTATACTATGAACAATACGTCATCGCAAGAGCCAACTACTCCATCGACTATTATAGAAGGAAAGTTTACCCAATCAGAATAGAGGATACAGTGAGAGAGGTAGTAATATTCGATAAGACTTTGCAGCCAAGTGGACAAGAAAAGGGTGGCAGACAAATTAGTCTTGAAGCAAAAGAAAGAGTAACAGCAAGCGTTCCAGCGTACGTTTGCTTAGACAAGAATGGCAAAGAAATAGACCTAAAGAAACTACCAAGTGGCGTAGAAGAGCCAGACTCACAGAGAGTTTTGAGAGATTTAGCCAACAAACTAAGAAGCCCAGCAGCCACCTCCAATGCCGTAGTAGGCATCATGCGTAGTCGAATCGTCAAAAGACCGCAAGACATTGAAAGAATAGTCGACGAAATATTTGAAGTAACAGAACTTTCTGCAATCTATACACCCATTTACGAGGCACGCCTCAGACACTTGAAGACTGGAGTAATCAAGATCGTTCCAATAAGTGGAATAACAGGAAAAGTCTACATCGTTTAAGAAATTGGTTGACAAGTGAATCAGCGAAGGCATGCACATTATTTTGGGTCCTCGTGCCTTTTCTATACGGAAATTGGAGAAAATTTTGCTTTTTTCATCAACTGCAAAGCGGAACTATTGTTTAGGCTGTCTGATTTCAAAACAGACGCTGGTAATAGCTCTGTCAAGGTTCACCGATATGATAGCAAATGATAACTCAGTGAAAATAGTGGATTTGTGGACTGTCCGAGGTTGAGAGAGTTAATTCTCAAAGAAAAAAAGGGGTAGAGCAGCAAGCTCATATACTAATTGCTGAATATTTGCTGTCCCGTAGGAGGTTGTTATATGGAAAAGATTATTGCCTTTTGTGGAATAGATTGTGCAGAATGCAAGGCTTTCATAGCAACCCAGGAGAACAGTGATGCAAAAAGAAGAGAAGTTGCAGAAGAATGGTCGAAGGAATTTGGCGAGAAAATAAACCCTAAAGATATAAACTGTGATGGTTGCTTGAGCAAAGGACCACGAGTGTTTAGCTACTGCAATATATGTGAGATAAGAAAATGTGGAATAGAAAACGAAGTTGAAAACTGTGCTTACTGCAACGACTACAAATGTGAGAAACTCGAAAAATTCCATGAGCAAGCCCCAAAAGCAAAGAAAAGGCTTGAAGAAATACGACAAAAAATACATAAGAAGAGTATCAAGAAGAAGTAGTTCAGACCAATCACGCGCATATAGCATACGTGATAATAAGGAGAGAAGTTAATGAAGAGAAGTAGTAGTATCAAAAGAATAGCACATATTACCATTGGTGTATCGGATCTAAAAAAGTCAGTGCCCTTCTTTCAAGATGCTCTTGGTCTTGAAAAGATGGGCGATTGGCCTTCTTAGGCTATTTTTGATATCGCCGAAGTATCATTCGGCATAAAGCCCAAAGCAAAACTGGAAATCTGTCTGCTTGTTGACGACGTTGACAGCGCCTATCGGAATCTTAAGGAAAAGGGAATCAAGTTTGTTACCCAGCCAAAAGATCAACCTGGGGGTGTTCGAGACGCAACCTTCGTCGACCCAGACAGAAATATCTTCGTCATCGAGTCATTCAAATGTAAGGTCTGCGGTAAGATTTGCCAGAATTATCGTGAGCTTCTCGAAGAGCATCTGAGAAAACACAAGTGATAAAATTCGGGTCTGGTGGGGCTGCCCGAACTCACCGCTCCAGAGCTGAATAAGTACTGCCCTCATTCTGTTTCTCTGAGAGCAACTCGCGCTTTAGTGCTTCTTTTAAGGCTTGGCTGAGAACCTTTAACTGATAGTCTTCCCGATCTTGAAGAGTGGTGTATGTTCTAGCTGGCTGGGATAGGGCTTCTCTAGTCAGGATCTCTTCAGGGTTAACTCCTAGAGCTCGGACGTACTCTTTTATGAGGTCGATTTTGCTGGTTTTGGTTTTAGACTTTATTGTCAAGCCTGCGCTGGCGTATATGTTGCGGAGTTTATCCACGCCTAGGCTTTGGATGTCATGGTACGTGTCCACTGTGTGGCCCATCATGTAGTCCACGTAGTCAGATTGAACGCCAGGGGCCATCAGCTGAGTCTTGAAATACTTGCGTATGCTGTGAACTTTGAGGTCATAGATGTGGTCGCTGTTGTGTTTCAGCAGTCCAGCCTTAAAATAGAGTTGGTGGACCAGTTGATAGACCTGTTTCTCACCTATGGGTTTGGGCGTTCGGCTTGTCTGGTCTCGGATGAGAGGACTCGAGTCTGTTAGTTGTTCAGGTGGAACCTTTCCATCCGGGCTTCCTCGACGCCTTTCTTCCAAGTAAAGCTTCAAATACTCAACTGCTTCCTGCCCCAGGAAAGTGTCGTAGTCATGGTATTTGCCCTTGGTGATCTCTGCCTCTACATGGATGTGGATTGGCACAATGCCTCTTTCCAGTTCATCCTGAACATGTCTGTATTGAAGCTTAACAAGTGTTCCTTCCCTGAATCCGCCTAGAGCAAACATGGATATTGTGACTCTATCCCGTAAGGTTCCAATGTCTAAGAGTTTGGCAAGCTCCTCAGGTTTTGGGGCTCTATCTTTTCTAACGACTCTTTGGCTGAGGGGCTGAGGCAATTTTAAATCCACTTCGTTGACGCGGTAGAGGGCTTTTACAGCCTTCACATAGTTGCATATTCGCAATGGCGCTAAGCCCTGGTCTTGAAGCTCGCCAACATAGTCTTCTAAGAAGCCGACGTGATTCTGAACCCTAAGCGGATCTGGAATGTTGCCTCCAGCCTTGACGTCATGTATGATCATGTCTGGGCTTTGACCTAGCCATCGACTATAGCGGCTGATACATTCAATGTAAAGATAGAGAGTCCCAGGGCTGCCTGTCCGATACCGGAGCAGATATTTAGCCAGCTTCAGAACCGTCCTGTTTTGAAAGGCGAAGGGGATGAGCAGAGGTCTCTCGGAGCTGAGGCTTCGTATGATATAGTCAATTACGCCTCGCTGTCCAGCGTTTAAGACGTGTTGCATTGGAATTTTGACGGGCTTCTTGAAGACATGTCCTCGAGGGCTTCGCTCCAATATAATATAGCCATTTTGGATTCGTGTTGGCACAGCTAGGGCTTTGAGGTCTTCGACTGTTAACTGCTTAGTTCTAGTGATCGCTTGGTTTTTTGTCTTGTTCATAGCTTGTAGCTGCTGTATTTCCATCTTTTCCTTACCTTCCTTCATTTGGAGTATATACTGGGAAAGCAATTTAAACCTTTCCATACATTACATAAATAGCGGTGAAAGCTGGATATGGAGAAAATACTGGGAATGGCTAAAGTGACACCAAAAGGAAGCACAACTATACCTGTCGCTGTAAGAGAGAAATTTAAGATTGGAAGCGGCGACTCGCTTCTATTCATAGATAAGGACGGAGAACTCGTAGTTAAGAAGGCGTAATCACTCATCAAGAAGCCTTCTTAACTCCAAGATGTCTGAGCACAGCAGGACCAGGCCAGAGGCTTTAGGATCTCCGCCCTTCAAGGTTGGCGGTTCAGCATCTCTGTCCCACGTTATTATAACGTACTCTGGCGATTCGTAGACAAGCCAGCCCACACACTCCCGCGTCTGCGGGCCAAGAGTTTCTGGCTGAGCCCTATGGTAGAGCACATGGTCTCTGTAACGGGCGTAAATTAAACGCCCAACCTTCAAGTCTACGAACTCAACCATCAACTAGCCTCAGTAGAGATTCGCCAGAAAACCACAAGAATTTTCTGCCGCCCGCAAAGGACACTATCCTTTGGAAGCCCTCGCAAAGGACAGTATCCAAAAACGGACATATCCAAGCACGTTTGATCCTTTATTTCTGGGTCCTCACGAAACAAGCCCGCTTAAGAAGGCTAAGGAGAAAGAACTGCTCGAAACTTCTTATCTAACAGTGTTCTCGAGATTTTCCGAAACCCGATGCTCTAATGACATAATCTTTATATTTTCTTATGCTTTTCTTAGTAGTAACCATGTATGGTGAGTTGTATGGGTAAGAAAGAGAAAGAATCAGATTACGCTGTTTACAAGATTCCTAGGGAGCTAGACACGGAAGTAACTAAGATTGTTGGGAAGCACGGCTACCGCAGCAAGACGGAGTTTGCCAAAGATGCTATTCGGCGGCTTCTCCTCGAGTACGGAGGATCTGAAGAAAGCAAGCGGTGATGACGAACTCTCTCACAGACTTGTAGCCCAGTTCAGGCCTATCCTTCACGAGCTTCTCGACTTCTTTCTCCATCTCTTTAGGAATTCTGACTTCTTGTTCGTCCGTGGCTGGTCTCTCCTATGCTTTCACTCCTAGGGCGATGTAGCTGGCCGTCATCTTTCCCAAGGATAGGATGTCGAAGCCTGTTGGAGTGATGTTTCTGTAGACCGTGGGCGTCATTAAAACGCCTTCTGGCATTCCTTCCATAGTCCAAAGCGTGGGGATAAGCGAGTTGAAGGCGTCTTCTACGCTTGCTCTCAATTTATCTGCTGAAGTGTTTATGTTTGCTTCAGTTGAAGCTCGTAAGGTTTCTAGCGAAGTGTTGGATGAGTCTCTGAAGCTTGCTAGGGATCGGTTAGCTGAGGTTATGGTTTCGTTGAAGTTTGCTTGTAGACGTTCTCTAAAATCGGTAAAGGCGGTCTGCACCTTCTGTCTTGCGTCGAGCAGTCCCTTGTTTAGGCTGTCTTGGATGTAGCCCCTGGACGAGTTTAGGGCTGCTTGCGCCTTGTCTCGAGCGTCGCCTAATCCTGCGTTGAGAGAGTCTTGGATGTAGCCTCTGTAAGCATTAAGGGCTGCTTGAACTTTGGCTCTTGCATCGGCTAGGCCTGCGTTGACTCCTGACTGAATTTGGTCGCGATAAGCGTTAAGAGCGGCTTGTGTGTTACCAGTCATCTTCCTTAAGCCGTCGTTGATGCCGTCTCGCACCTTGTCGATTTGAGGCTGAATCATCACGTCCCAAAGCCAGTTTAAGAAGCTGCCAACCACCCAGCCAGGTCCGTCAGCAATTGCGTTTCTTGCCCAGTTAAACAACCCCCAGTCTCCTAAGGCGGCTCTGAACTGGTCTCTCACGACTGGACGCAGGTCCCCTCTGCCTATGCGGGAGATTTCAATGCTTGGAACGCTCACAGTGGGAATGTTGATTGTGGGTGCTTTTGGAATTTCGACTCCAGGAATGCTTATAGTTGGAGCCCTTGGGACCTCAATTGTTGGGATGCTTATTGCGGGCGATAATGGTACCGCGACGGTGGGCACTGTTACTGTTGGAACGGAGACGCCTGGCACCTCGACTTTGGGGATGCTGATTTTGACGGCTGGGACGGCGTAGCGTTTGGGGCTGAACCATCCTGTGCGCACTTCGGCGCTTATGAGGACGGCTGGAGCCTCTGCAAACGTGCGCTTGAAAGAGACATGATACCATTTTTGCTCTTCAAGGTAGACTCGCCCGTACTCGAAGGGGAATTCTGGCATGCCTGGCGTTTGCGGAAGAATCTGCCTGATTATCCTCTCAATCTCTTCGGTCAGAGGGGCTTCAAGTGCTTTTGGAACAGCCATCCTACTTCCACCAGCCTTTGGATTTTCCGTAAGAATAGGTGACCACACCTGCTTCGATGGCTAGCGGCACGGCAGCCGCAACAACAGCCAAGCTTAGGAGGCTTGACGTGATCTGCTCTTCTGCGGTGAGCTTCTCTCCCCGTAGGACTTTTGCTACGGCCTTTCCAAGGTAGGAGAATACATCCATTCAAATCGCCTAGTCTATTTATTACCATACATGTATCCCTATATGTTACCTTATTTTTAAGTCTTTATCCAAGACAAGCCCCGCGCAAAGCACGTTCACGAGCAAAGCTTCAAAATGACATTGGCGAAACCAACAGTCAAGGCGATGGCTCCGCCGATTATTAGAAGAATGCCCCACATGTAATGATGTGGCCGTGAAAGGTCGCCGAAGTCCCTCACATCGTCAAAGAGTAGAACAACACCAGAGACTATACCTGCAGCGCCGCCTACCAGTAGCGGCCACTGCTGAGCCAAGGCTTCAAACAGCTTTTCGTCGTGAGATCTGTTTCTTGGTTGCATGTCAGCAGCGCCGTTGGTTTCTTTGAGCCTGTTCCAGTTCTGCAATCAGTTTTGGCGCGTTATACCTCAAGAACTTCTGAATTGACTGAGCTGGGTCCATTTCGTTCAGTCCGTGGAGTAAGCCGTCGACGATGATGAGGAATGGGTACTTGTGAAAGTGTGGATGCAGCAGGTGGTCGATTGTTCTGTTAACTGGTCCCTGCAGTTCCTTTCGTACGGTTTTAATGATTTGGTCTATGTTGTCTCCTTGTTTTCTACGTGATTCTGGCATAGGGATCTCCTAGAAGCTCGAAGCCTTCCATGTTGTTCTTCACAGCCATGGCGTAAAAGTCACCGTTAGGCCACTGTTCCAAGTTAGCTTCGTAGAGGGCTTTCAGCCCGGCGCATTTACTCAGATAGGCTTGGGAAGCCTCGCTGACGGTTTTGCCCTCAGCTAGAGCCACAGGGATTGTGAGGAAAGTGTCTGTTAGGTCTTCGAGGTAGTTTCTTTCAACTGCGGGCAAGGCGACGTACACGTCGACTTTCCATCCCATGTATGCGCGGGCAGGCGCCCCCTTTCCGAGTTTTTGGCTGGTTCTGCAGGCAACAGCGTAACACAGCTTGTTTTGCAGCATTCCCGAGTTGAGGAGATCCACCAGTGGCCATATGATGCCGCCCGCAGTGAGCGAGCCGAACCATTTGTCTAGCGTGCCGTGTCCAGCGTAGACTATGAAGTCGGCTGGGTTCAGCAGCTGTTGAAGCGTGAACAAGAGGCGGTTTGCCTTCCAGAGGTCGAACCTGAAGACTTCAAAGCCTTTTTCTTCGAGCATGTTGGCTATGCGGTCTGCGACGTAGGCTGAGGCTGAAGTGGCGATGTCGTCGATGGGATAGAGGACCAGCACCCGAGTCACAGTAGAATCCGCCTTAACTTGACCTCGACCGTTCCTGGAACTGTTGCTGGTGCTGTATAGGGCTCGTAAAGGGGTGAGCGCACTTTAAGCGTGTACGTTCCTGCTGGTACGTCGAATCGAGCCGACCCGTTCTGATCTGTTGAAGTTTGAATGCTGTCAAGCCAAACTGGTGTGTATCGGATTGGAGCCCCAGTCTCAGAGTCCAAGAGGCGTATGTTAAGGACTGCCATTGTCATTTCCTCTCGAGTTTTGTGAGGGCCACAGGTAGGGTTTTATGTCCTTTTCAACTTCGTTTTGTAGCCATCGTGCTCCCTTTGCTGTTTCTAGGATGGGAAGAACGTCTGGGCGATGTTTTTTGAGCCACTTATAAGCGTAGGCAACGTTGAGGTATTGCTCCGCAAGGGGTTTGGGGAATTTTGAGACTATTACGCGGCTGAACCCTAGGGCTGCGAGTGCCATGCGTACTGTTTGTTTGCGCAAAGCTTCTATTCGGTCCTTTTCTTCGGGGCTGAGTTCTGGAGGATAATCAGGAGCTTGATCCGCTTGGTGCTGGGCTGTCCATCGTACCGTTTCGACAATGTACCAGTCGTGATCAACCATGATTTGGAGATGCGCAGCGTCAAAAGGGGCAATGAGCGCCACGACCATTCTTTCAAGCGTCTTTGCCAGTATTTTTGCGCTTGCCTTGCCGACGAGGCTCACCGTTCTTTCAAGAGACAGCTAAGACTCCTCCTTTGCCTTCTCTTCTTCGGAGATAGAGGGTCGTTCTCGAGTGTACCGGGTCAAAGTCAAGTTGTGCAGGATTGGTTCAGGGGTTTGAGTTGTTGGATTGTTTGGTGGGGCTTCTGTCCTTTCTGTGGGTTGCGGGATTGTAGAAGACATGCGGGCTTCTACTGTTCCTTCGAACCATTGCTTGAGGAAGTAGGTGAAAGGTTCCATGACCTTGTCGATGGCTTTGGATACAACCCTTTCAGCAGCGCCTATCTTTGCTTCTTCCAGTCTGGTTTCTAGGTCTAAATCGTGCTGCTGTTGCCATTGCCTCTCAGCCTCTTGGAGCATCTTGTCCACTTCCCCTCTAGCAAGCCTCGTGTCCACGAGCTGGTAGCCCATGCCTTCAACAAGCTTCTTGGCTTCTTCTACAGTCACGGGAGTTTCTGTCGTCACAACCTTGTAGCCCAGTGTTTCCAAGAGCTTCTTGGCTTCATCTTCCGCAGCCTTCACCTGCTTCAGAGAGCCCTCAATGCCATAACCTGCAACGGCAGCTTCAGGAGGAGCACCCTCTTGGGCCGGTGGTTTAATGCCTATCGCGACGGGCATGCCTCGCCCGAAGACTCTGTTGAACTCGCGCTGGTACCATTTCAGGGCGTCTAGGGCTTCCGAGGGAGTAATTGTCGGAGTCTTCTCTGCTTCTACTCCCTTGAGGGCCTCGTCGAGAGCCTTCGTTTCGGGCGGCTTGGGCAGCGCTGTTTCTCGGGTTGATTTGGTTTGAGTCTTCTCTGCTTCATTTTTCGGGCTTGTTTCCAACTTCGGGAAGAGAGGTTGAGGCTTGAAAGCCGCCATCTCTGGGTCGCTCCATAATTCCTTGTAGTATTTTTGGTACCTGTACCTAGTCAGCCCCGAATCCTGAATGGCTTTGTTGACGCTTCTTCCCTCTTTGACAAGGCTTCTGAAAAGCTCAATCTTCTCTTCGTCGCTCTCTCTTTCCATCGTTCCGACACCGTTCTGGTCTTCCGTTCCGACGTCGTTCTCAGACATCTATATCACCATATATGTAACCATAAGAGTATCCTAATTTAAGCTTTCTCGCTCAGCGCTCCACTGTCTAGCTGCCTGTTACTCCTTCTACCCTTGCATAATGCCGTGTCGCCGTACTGGTACGTCGGTACGGCTCATTCGAACAATATCTTAACATGCTCCGAACATGCGCTGAAATAGCGCTGAAGTGCATAAGTAGTAAATCAGAACGGAGCGTTCTGACGCCCGTGCTGTCTCGCGCCGAAGCTTTGAACAGTCTCTAGTCGCTTGATTTTCTCCTTAGTTCTTTGAAATCTATGACGTCGGGGCTCATTTCAACAAGCTTCTGTAGCTTCTCAGCTGTCTCAATCATCTTTGTCGTGGTGCTGTAAGCTTGAACCACGTTCTCGCGCTTGGCGGCTTCCTTCAACGCGGCGACGTCAACCTTCAGGCTTGTGAGACCCCATCCCACCCATTTCCAGTTAAACCTGGTCGGTTTCAGTGGCAGCTTTTTGAGGTATTTTTGCATGCTTTTCTCGAGGATGATGCCCTTAGCCTCGTCCACTACGATGGCGCGGTTGTCTTGCACCGGCATGTTCCAAGCGATGAGATCGTCGAATCGGGCTCGGTACGGCGTCGGGTCGATGCCCTCTTCTCTTAATTCCTTGCTGAACTCTTTCCATAACTCTTCATACTCGTAGTCGCGGAGGACCTTTATAACGGGCTCTAGGCGTCTAGCCTCGTGCATTCTCAACGTTTCAGTCTTTGCCAGCAACCTTTCTTTGATGTCTTCAAGCCACTCGATTATTGATGTTACGTGAGTGTAGACAGCTACTGAGTTGCGCTTTTCCGCCTGCCTCTCCGATGCTTTCAGCCATTCTTGAACTCTCTGAGCGATTGATGATATCCATTTCCAGTCTAATGGTGCTGTCACCTTCACTTCTGGTATGGCCTCCTCAGCCTCCTTCACGGCTTTCTCAATTTCAGGTTCAGTTGGGGTCGGAACAACAAGTTTCTCATACTCCTCCTTCAAGACGAGAACTGTCAGAACAGTGCCTCTTTTGTTGGTGATTTTCATGAGCTGATACTTTTCCAGTTCGGTGTAGGGATGCCCGTGGACAATTGCGACTGTGTCGCATGTTTCTTCATCATGGACTGGAATGACCCATGTGGGCTCCTTAAACCCTGGCAGCATCTTCTTCTCAGGCTTGGCAGTCACATTGACATGTAGCAGTCTCACGTAACCACGTATTTCTTCAGGCAACTCTTCAATAGAAAGCCCAGGCGGAAGCTTTAGCTTCCGTATTTCTTCACGCAGTTTTTGGATTTCAGTTTCCCATCTTTCTCGTTCTCGGCTTATCCTTTCCTCTGCCGCCTCTTCTACGACGCCAAGCTCTTCAGCCAAGCTTTTGATTTCAGCTTTGTAGCGCTCCCATTCTGAAAGTGGGATAGCCCTCGTCATCAGTAATTCGTCTCGGGCGCGTAGCCAATAGTTTCCCTCTTTAAGCTCGTCCTCTTCTGGAGTGGGGGCTTCAGGATTCTCTTTGAAGAAGAGCTCCAGTGCCTTGTCTAGGATTTCTCTGCGTGTAGGCATGTACCCTTGTTCCGTGGTTTCTGGGGCTTTGGGGCGTGTTTCTACCGATTTCTTGATTTCTTCAAGTCTTTTCTGAAGCTTTTCGCGTTGTTCAAGCCAATCGATCGTCTCTACTTTGTCGGCTTTGGGCTCGACTCTTCCAGCCCATAGATGAGATTGGACAAACTTGTCCCATTCCTCGTCTCCGTAGAATCTTCTTGTGCCATAACGATATACCCTTTCGATCGAGCCGTGTTTTTCGATTAGTTCGTTTATAGCCTTGATGTTTCTTTCTAAGCGGGCAGTCCACTCTTCTGGGGTTTCCGTTTCAAGCTGTTCTTGGGCTTTCTGCCAGAAGTTCCCTCTCTTGAGAAAGGCTTCTTCTTCAGGGTCGTGGATCCACCATATATCCTGCGTCTTGTCATAGAGGTAGTGAGCTTTGTTGCGAATTTCGTCTTCATTGGGAACTATCATTCAAGCACACCGTACTCGAGAAGCTTGTATTCTAGTGTGATGGGCTGTTTTTCTTGGTTCGTGAATGGAGTTTGAGGGTTTGACGAGCTGTGCGTGCTGGCGACACCTTGTTTAATGACCTCTATGTATCGGTGCTTTTCGAAAATCTCGGCGTGCTGCGTGGGGATGACTGCTTCTTCGTGGGCTCTGAAGGGTCCGTACGTCTTTCGGTCTGTGCCTATGAAGCGCACCATGTCCCTTAAGAAGCGGACTCTAGCGTAGCCTGTCGGCACAGCGGGCGGCTTAGCACGTTCGAGTTCTTCGACAACTTCTTTAACCCACCATCTTCCGCCTGGACCAAACTCCACGATTCCCTCCTTTTCTAAGCCGACTAGAATGTCGTTGAGCCCCTCGATGCTGTAGCCCTCTTCTTCCAACTTTCTCTCAATGGTCTGTATGATAACTTCCTTTCTGAACTCTTTGTTCAGCTCTGTCAGCACAGACAAGACGTTGTCTTTTGTAAGAGGTTTCAAACGCTTGATTTCCTCGGCTTTTTTGACGGCTTCTTTTGGTTCGGTAGGCTTTATGGTCCAATAGCCTCGCATGTCCACTGCGTAGCCGCCAGGTCTCCTTGTCGGCCAAGGCTTAGACTCTATCAATCCTTTCGCCTTTAACCCGAGTAGCATGTTATGGAGGGGTTCAGTCAAGTACTCCCTAGCCAAGAAGCTCTCGAGTTCGGAGTAGCCGACGGCGTCTGTGTCCGCAGCCTCCAAGAAGTCTCTTATCGCAGTAAGCACAGCATCCTCGGTTAAAGGTTTCAAAACAGGCGGCCTTTCAGGTAGGAAGTAAAGCTTCTTCCATCCAGCCTCTCTGACGTTTAGCTTTCCTTCTTTGACTACTTCCCTAAGCATCTCCTCAACTTTCACAATTTCGTAGCCCTCTTTCGCCAAGCCTTCTTCGATCTCGCTTGCTGAAACGGCTGTTGGAGCCTTCTTCTCTACTTGGGATAGGATGTTCTCTTTGGTTAAGGTTTTGAGGAGACCAAGCTTTCCTAGGAAGCGAGCTGAATCGTCATAATTTGGAGCCACATACGCCTTGAAGTTGACGGTTCCAAAATCGTATTCCAAACCGACTGGCATGCGATATGCTCTAGCGCCTAATACTTTAACCACCGGCCAAGGCTTTCGAAGGAATACTGTTGGGGGAAGAAACTGCTCAATCAAGTGGATTTTGTAGCCTGCACCAGCATCTTGAAAGATTTCTAAGCCGAAAAGGTCTTTGAAAGTTAGCCAAACTTCCTCGTTGAAGGCAGCAACCACAGCCTCGCGCCTAGTTAATAGCCATGCGAAGCCTAAAGCGTCGGCCCCTGCTTTTCTTGCTTGAGCTAGAAAGCGTTTGAGAGACCGTCCATCAAAGGTTATTCTGTTGGGCAGGTCGATTTTGAACTCAGGGACGTCGAACTCGGTTTTTTCTTCCTCGAATTCGCCTATTTCGGTGTCGTCAAGCATTATTTTGTTGTCTTTTCTCCTGATGGCTGCTCTGGTTGCGCCCGTAGCCTTGAGGGCTCTAATGACTCCTTTCACTTTGCTTCGGTTGGTGATTAATCCAAAGGATTCCCTGTCGATGCGGTAAGCATAGAAAGATTGCGGGGGCGCTGAAAGTGCGTAGGCTGTGACTCTGTTTGAATCCATGTTTCTTGCAACAATGCCATTGACTGTGAATTTTACAATAGCCTCGTCTGTGTTTGTGAAAAGCAGGTCGAAGAATTTCTCAAACTCGTCTAGGTAGTCCTCAATTATGAGGCTCAAATCAGCGTCTCCGCCTTTGCCAATCTAGCCTTTTCCCTAATCGCTTCGTATTCCTTTTCATCCGCGTCCGGATTCGGGCCTGAAGAGCCGTGGCTGCTTGAGGATTCCATGTACCATTCTGATGGGCATTCTTCAAGCTTCTTTGCGATAAGCTCCATGGCTCGGCTTACAACCGATTCGAAGTCCGACTCGCCTTTCTCCCTTGCCCGAGCGAGGACAGGCTCCAAAGCTCTCAAAGCATGGTAGAGGTTAGAACAGCGGATCCTCTGCATTGTTATGGGCTCTTCTTGAGCCTTTTTGGAGGTTTCAAGAAGCTTTTTCGCTCTTTGAATCTCTTCGTCTGCTATGCCGTAGATTTCTTTGAGAATTTTCTCGCTTACTCCAGCTTTAAGGAGAGATGCGACCTCGTCAATCGACTCTGATGCTCTTTTCTCTAAAAACCTAAGCAAACTGCGGATCTTGTCTAACTGGACTCTCACTTCCGAGATCATGTTGGCAGCTAAGAACTTTTTTGCCTCGCCTACTACTTTTTCGATGTCGATCAGTAGCGACTGAAGCTGGCTGCTTGAAAACGTTCCATCAACTTTAGCTTCGCTTACAGGCTCTTCAAAATATTTTCCAAGACGGATTTCCCAGTCTGCCTTTCCCTCTTCAGCCATACCCGTATGCCTCCTTGGATTCATGCATCTCTTTAAGGCGCTCAAACTCTCTCTGCCTGTCTTGTGTCAGCCTTTCAAAAGCGCGTTTAACCAGCCTGAACTCTACTTGGTCTTTTGGGTAGTAGGCTCTCATGAAGATGGGCATGCCGTTTGAGCCTTGGGCGAAGTCAACTGCAATGTTCTTCAAGGTTTTGGTTTCGCCTGTGAACTTCACTGGCTTGTTTCTTGTTGTCTTGTCTTCTACGACCCAGCTTGTGGAAGCGTCGTAAAGGACGGCGAACTCGCTTTCTTCGATTACTGTCCAGCCCCAACTCATACTTTTGCACCTTCTCTGGATAGTGTAAGGGAAAAGCTTTATAATAAGATTACCTCTATGGATACATGTATGGTGATATGAATGGCAGAAAGAGCCATATCCGCATCAGATGCGGCAGGCATAGGAAAGCAGACGCCACGAGTCTACGTGCCGAGAATCATCCATGTGGACTGGGCAACTATCCACGTGTTGATCGGCGTGGCAAGCCACGTAGCATGGAAAATCCTAGCCAAGAAGTACAAAGTGATAAGGCTCAGGGGCAAGTTCTCGGAGCACAAGAGCGTCATATCCGACTTGATGAAGAAGTGGTGCTGGGAGCTCGTCGAAGGACGGATAGCCTAAGCGAGCCAGCTGAGGTGAACAGAGCATGGCTGCAAGACCTCCCGGAGAGTTCACGCTAACAGGCTGGCTTGACCCCGTCTTCGACTACTTCGCCAAACAAGCCGACATACCCACTGCCGACTACGCTGCTGTGGCTGGAGCCGAAGGCATAGGCGCCTCCGTCGAGTTCATCACAGACCTTTTTACAAAGGGGCTATTGAACAAAGCCATCAACTTCCTCGTAGGTATAACCTCTGCAGGCTACGGAATATGGGGCAAACCAACTCCACAAAGACTGAGACGAGAACTCATAACCTTGGGACAACACGCCTTAACAAGAGTAGTCGACATGAAGCCCAGCGACGCACTTGAACTAAGACAAAGCATAGACACACTCGTAGAAGGTCTAAGGCTCGGAGACACAGGCAGAGTAGCCGAAGCCCTACTGCGCACGCCAGAAGAACTTCGCCAGATGCTCGCAGCCCTAGGCGCACCAGTGCCATCTACGTCTCTTGAACTGCCGCCCACACCCCCCGCTCCTCCACTTGTCAGACCAACCCTAGAAGGTGCTCCCCCAGCAGCACCGTATCCTGCGCCCCCAGCTCCACCCCTTCCGCCAGCTGCACCACTGTTCCGCGCCACATCAGACAGTTACCAACCTCCAGCACCCTCTGTAGCCAAGAGACTGTTCAGAGAAACCTTGGGCTAGACAAAAACATCAGGAACAAAATGTGCCGACGCTTGAAGATGCTTACGATTAGTGCAGACACTTTCTCTTTGCCGCGGACTCTGCACACGACGGTGCCAAAGTGTTACCAGTCAACCAAGTGTTAGTGGGCGACTGCATTAATGTTATGAAGGGTTTTCCAGCAGAAAGCATCGACATGGTAATGTTTTCGCCACCCTACTATGGGCTTCGCAATTACGGTGAGGCTACAGAAACAGTGTGGGGTGATGAGGAGAACTGTAGCCATGAATGGATTGAAGAACGAATGACTCTTGTTCATGAAAACCGCAATTTCTTGAAAGGAACACAGGAAGCTGTCCACGGAAATAAGCCAACAACCTACATCAAAAAGTATGATGACGGAAAGGCTGGCTTCTGTGCTAAATGTGGCGCTTGGAAAGGGCAGCTTGGGTTAGAACCTTCATGGCAGATGTATGTTGAGCACATACGTATGGTTTGCCGAGGAATTAATCGTGTTCTAAAAGAGACTGGAAACATGTATATTGTGCTCGGGGACACCTACGCTGGCTCTCATTGCGGGAGAGGCGATAAAACTCTTTTTCAGAACTATCGTAGAGTAAAAGTTGCAGGGAACTTATATGAGAAGCCTAGCCCTCAAGCAAAAGTGACTGATTATAAGCCTAAGTGTTTGATGGGGGTTCCTTGGCGTGTTGCTTTCAGTCTGATAGAAGACGATTGGATACTGCGGAATGATATTGTCTGGCACAAGCCCAACGCTATGCCATCAAGCGTGAAAGACCGCCTAACACAAACATACGAGCACATCTTTCACTTTGTCAAAAGCCGCAAATACTATTACAATTTAGATGCGATAAGAGAACCGCACAAAGCAGTTTTCGCCCCCTTCAATTTGAGAGTCAGAGACGTGAAACGTGGAAAAGGCGGCGTATCTGTTCTTGGGGAGTTGAAGGCATCCAAAATAGAAGTCGAAAATTATGCCTATCCAGAAAGCGGAAGAATAAGGAGGCTCATTCGAAGGCTTTCTGAGATCGCTAAGCAAATACGTGGTCAGTCAGGCTATCATGGTAAAAACGTGGATTTGCACGGATGGAAAGAGGCTTGTTCCAACGCTAAGGCATATCGTGATGCGTTAAAAATCTTGGAGCAGAAGGAAAACCTTACAGATGAAGAGAAAAAGTTTCTTGCAGACTACGTTCAAAATCATCTCGGACATCCATTGGGTAGGAACCCAGGCGACGTAACCTCTGAGCGCGTTAAGGCAAACCTTGAACATTTCATTCCGAAAAGAAGCGGCGGACATTACGCTTACGGCGGCCTAGACTCGAAAGAGGGAAAGCATCAACATTCCTCAGGCAAGAATCCAGGAGATGTTGTTCCAACCAAGCATGACTTGGCTGTTAACCGTGTTGGCAACTTCAGCTATACCGACCCTCTCCACGTGAAGGCATACAACATTAAAGGAAAGAACCCAGGCGACTACTGGGACATCTGCACTAAGCCCTTTAGGGGCGCTCATTTCGCCGTATACCCTGAAGAAATATGCATCAAGCCCATTCTCTCAAGCTGTCCTCCTAACGGAATAGTGTTGGACCCTATGTGTGGAAGCGGAACTACGCTGGCCGCTGCCAAAAAGCTTGGTCGAGGATACATTGGAATAGAAATTAACCCTAACTACGTTAACATCGCCACAAAACGTTTGCTCAGAATCAGCCCTCTGAATCCGCTCATTTCCTAGTCTCTCTGAACAAGGGTTTGCGTTTGCCTCTCTCGACGATGTAGCCCTCGGCTGTTTTTATCCATACAATAACGTCGCCGTCTTTTAGGTCGAGTTCTCTGCGTATTTGACTTGGCACCTGCGTTTTGCCCTTTTGGAAGATTTTTGAGGTTGCTACTATTTGCTCTGTCAGGGCTCATCCCTTGCGACGTACATCTTCGTATATGTTAGTACGGACAAGCTAATAAGATTACTTGTATGGATACATCTATGGTGAATAAGATGCCTGGTTTAGGTAAAGGTTTGCCCGACATTCCCGAGTGGATGGCCCTCCAGCTTGCAGCGCTAGAAGAGTCGACGCTGACAAAAACAAAAGAGTGGAACCCTGTTGCAGACGGTGTCAGACCGCTCAGACCCGAGGACGTCGATCTGCCCGAAGGCACGTATGGCTTTGCTGTTCCTGCAGGCGCGTTCAACATTATCTCGACGTTTAGCATGCCTTCTGGAGTGGGTGTACAGTTCTGTGGCTGGTTCTGCGACGGCGATTTGGGCTACAACAGCTACTTGCGCGTCATCATCAACGGAGTGAAGAGACAAGAGATCAGCGCTAGAGTGCCCTTTCAACAGCGCAGCAGGTTCGTCCTAACTTTGGAACAGATTGCTTATGCCCGTGAAAATGACAAAGTCACCTTGTTAGTCTTTAATGGTACCGCGGCTCCAGTTGAGCTCTGCATCTTTCCCATAGCCTTCGTTGCAGGCCCGAGAAAAACTCTGCTTATTGAGTAGGAAGCCCTATTTTTTGGCTAGTTCGTCTTCCACTTTCTTTAGTCTAGTGTCTATTTCGTTGATTCTTCTTTGGAGCCCTCTTAATGTAGGATCTCCCGTGTAGGCGCTGACGTACTCTGTCAGAGCCTCCCTTATTATGGCGCTAAGATACTTCTCTCCTCTTCCAGAGGCTATTGTCTTCAAGATTTCAAGCGTCTTGCTGTCGATGCGGACATTGACGAGGACGGTTGGCACTGTCTTACACTTCGTTTACATTTGTGCTATAACTGTTTTATAAGGTTACCACGTATGTTACCATAGAAGTACTAGAGGTCTTGGATTGACTAAACTTGAGAAAGGCGAGATTTTGATCCTTGACAAAATCGCCTATCGAATTGGCGGCGTTGAAAGGCTGATTTACGTTGAGCCAATCAGCTTGAACGCTGACGAAACGGACAAGCTCACAGACGTGAAAAACCTTACACCCGAAGACAAGGAGATCTATCACATTGAGGAGCTGGATTGGAGCGGACCCACTAGGCACCAGTTTCAGTATCCGAGGGGCGCTCCTAGGCATAGTCCTCACGGCATGGATGTGAAGATACGTGAGTGGCAGTGCCCCTACACTGTTGAGGTCCATGTTAAGAAAGCGACTTTCCCGACCCTAGTTTCTGACAATGAACTTGCTAACGCTGCTGTCACTCAGGACGTTTGGTTCTATGGATGGATGTACAAGGACGTGGAAATAGTCAAGGCTGACGAAGTGGAGTCTGCTCGGAGGGCTGGCGTGCGGGTGTTGGAGGCGGAGGCTTAGATAGGATGAGTGAGAAAGAAGGCTTGAAGGTTGCCAAACGGATTTGGGTGGATCCTCATAAGCAGCTGAGAAACCGAAAGCCCATCACAGGGACTGTTGATACGGGTGGAACAAAGAAGGCGTTACACACTGGAGCTTTCATCGCGCTAACGATTATCGTGAGCAACGATTCGCCTGGTGCCGTTTGGTTTGAAATCTTCGACGGAGACACCAAAATAATTGGAAGAGGGAACCTCCCAGCTAACGGGATAAGAGAGATCACGAACGCATGGCTTCCTTTTGACCGCAGCGTGGAAGTTAACTCGAACGCGACCACGACCATCTTCACTTTCGGCGGTTTCACACCCTAGACTTTACGGAGCGTGAATGGACATAGCTAGAGAGGAAGAAGCTCCAGCGGTTCCTAAACCGACGCTCTTAGACCAAGTAGGCGCATTGATCACTAGGTTGGACCCTCTCATCGCCTACATTGCTGAAATGGAAAAGAGACGAGAGAAGGTTGACAAGGAAATTTTGGAGACGTTGAAGAGCATTGCAACTGCGCTAGGTGCGTTCCCACTGCCCGAGGTCATAAAGCCTGAGCTTGCTCCAGTTACCAGGGTTGTGACAGTTCCAACCGAACCCATTGACGTCAGAGTTACGCCTACGCCACTACAGGTGACTTTCCGTCCGAGACATAAGAACTACATTAGCGAGGAGAACACTGTCAGCAAGGTCAAGCCCAGAGAACTAAACGTAAGAGTTGATCTAGGAAGAGACGGCGAATACGGCTACGTTGTCAGCGACAGAGGAACCATAGGGGTTCGCATAAACGGCGGAGAACAAATCAAACTCTTCAAGGGTCAAGTCATCTACTTCCACGAACTCAACTTGCTTGTTTCGAAGCTGGACTTGAAAACTGATTCTGTCACGCCTGTTCCTTATCGTTTGTTGGTGGTGTAGCATGGTTCGCCAAGTTTCTCCAGTCACAATCGACTTGGAAGGCACGCCCGTAGCCAAAGTTGACCGATACTCAGGAAGTGACACGACGTATCAAACCGTTGTTTCATGGACAGTTAGCGCTGGCAAGAAGGGATGGCTCCAAGAAGTCAGCATGATCACAAACAACTTCGAAAAGACCCAGTTTAAGCTGACGGTAGCGGGCGAGACTCTTTTCCAAGACAAGCAGATACAGGCTTCACTTACTCTACCGTTTCCTTGGAATGAACTGATTGAGGGAAGCGTTGTCCTCTTGGAATGTAAGAGCACTGATGGAACAGCAATCTTAGTGGATGGAAGCATAACTGGGAGGGAGTTTTAGTGGGTTTCGGAGCACCTGCAGCGCCGCCAGGTGAAACTGCAAAGGCGGTGTGGGAATATGCGACGAGGGTTTTGACTAACCTTCCAGACTCTAGAGCTGAGAAGATTGACAAAATCATGGGCTTTAGCGAAGTAGCCTCGGGTTCTCTTGTGGCTGATGGAACAGAGCAAGATCTGATTTCGGTTGAGGGTCTCGGCCAGTATTACGGCATCATTGGCTTACATGAAATGAGTGGTTCTGATGTTGTGGAAGTTGCCCTCTATGGGAGAATGACTGCAGGGGGAGCTTGGAGACGTTACTGGTTAGAACGTTACTCACGGTTTCAGCCCGATCCGTTGGTTCATCTTACGCTGAAGACGCTTAGGCACGGGTTTAGGGTCACTTTGCGACAGGTTTCAGGGGTCATGCGGACGTTTGAATTTGCCTTCTTTAAGGTGGGATGAAAGATGCCAGAGTATCCTCCAACAGCTGTGAGATTTGTGACCAAACTTGTCGTTGGAATATCCCAACCGAGCCTGCTTGAGGAAATAAGCAAGGTGGAAAAGTTGGGCGAGTTTACTCAAAGAACCCATGGATCGCCTGAAACTGCCACTAGAGCGGAAACACCAGTTCCGGTACAGCAAGCCTATGGCTCCCCTGAAACAGTGGCAAGGGCAGAGACGCAAGCAGTGGTTCAGAAAGCATTTGGCAGCCCCGAGACGCCTACGAGATCTGAAAGCATAACGTTCATGCAACCCTAAAGGAGGTGAAAAACCAGGTGAGCATATTTTCCAAACCGTTCAATCCTTCTCCGAACCGAAGACAAAGAAGAAGAGTAATGGAGACCGTCAAAATCACAGGGATTGTCAGGATAATACAGGGGGGAAAGGTTGTCGTTGAAGCCAGAAACCACTTCGTAAATCAAGGCTTAATGGCGCTAATCAGCCTTCTATGCATTTCCACACACGGGGCCACCTCATACGCTCCAGCCTTTGAGTGGACTACCAGCCGAGGTTACACTGGAATTCGCCTAGGGTCTAACACCACAACTCCGACCACTAACATCATGACCGATTTGGTGACTCCTTTCGGGCCGTGGGCCAGCAGCGCCAGCCTCTCGAGAAGCAATCCAAGCCCAGGAGTCTATCAAGTAACATACACATCCACATGGGACGCAGGGTCAGTCAGCGGAACGATCGGAGAAGTTGGACTCCACCTTTACATTTGGGATGCCCTTCAAACAGCTGGCGGATGGTCAGGCGCTCCAGCCAAGCGACTTGCTAGCAGGCTCAGCGTGGCAGATGGCGACTTCACAGCCTATACCATAAACACGGCTCTGCCGCTCACGGTTCAATGGATTATACAGTTCAGCTTCGCCTAGAAGCCTGCGTTTTAGTAACCACTGATGTATACATGTACGGAAACAGATTTAAGCCTCTAAACGGAAAGGCTTGTGTAGGGTGAAAAGGAACGATAAGTCTTGACCCGGTGACCGTAGCCTTCATCGGCGTCTTGCTCGGCGTCTGCGCAAGAACGGCTCTTCCGTACTTGAGGAAAGCAAGAGCTCAACAGGTTGAGTGGAGTCACAGATACACGGCTAGCGCTGTTGCCTCTTTCATTCTCTGTCTAATTGTCACAGCCTTGGTTTTTCCAATGTTTACGGTTCCAGAGGACTTTTTTCTGCACGTCTTACTTTCTGCGTTTGCGTTTGGATTCGGCGTTGACAGCGCTGTCATCGAAGGTGCGGAATGGGTTTTCCCGAAGGGAACAGAAGAATGAGCTTTAGGCAAAGGATTGCTCTCAAGCCATTAGCGACCCTTATCTCAATTGTTGCTCTAACCGCGCTTGCTTCGGGCTTCATGCAGTTTTCGGTTCGCATTGTTGGTCGTGGCACTGTTAAGGCTGTGGGCGTTGGAGTGTTCTGGGACAGCAACTGTACGGATACAGTTTCGTTTATCGATTGGGGCATGGTTGAGCCAGGCTCAATGAACAATGTCACTGTTTACGTGAGAAACGAAGGAAACGTAGTTGCCAACATTTCTTTGACTACTGAAAACTGGAATCCTTCAAATGCTTCTGGCTACTTGACTCTCAGCTGGAACTATGACGGTCGGCAACTTGGTCCTCAAGAAGTGATTCCGACAATATTGACTCTCACCGTTTCTGCAAGCGTGCATGGAATAGAGAGCTTCAGCTTTGACATAATAATCAGTGTCAGTGGTTAGAGTCCACTGTAGCGCGCGCACACTAAGTCAATCGGTATATTAAAGCATCTTCGATAAAGACGTTATTAATCGTGTTCTGTGAGAATCTTATTTCTGATATGCCTGGTCCTGTACGAATTGCTACTTTTAACAACTGGACCAATCTGTCTTTTGGACTTATGGCAGAGATTCTAATCACTGAAATTCCAAAAGGCTGTGGAAGGTCTTCAATTACCGATTGAATTCTGTTGTAAGATTCCCGCGGCCCTATTGAATCGACCAGTGGTGAGATAAGTAGTAATCGCCATTCCTCAGCTTTGGGGAAGTAGAACCACAATGCGCCACTAAGAGTAAAATTGGCCCTATCTAGAGCTTCTATTAGCAATTTTCCATCTGCGATTTCTTTTTCTACCAGTGTTGCTTTATCCATTTTAGTACACCATTTTGTCTGTTTACAATTGCTGAGTAAAGGTCTTGAGCTTCCTTACGTGTATGTTTCTCATAGCGACTTTCTGCTCGCCAGTCTTTAACTACGGTCCAGTTGATTGCAAGATTTCGGTTTCGTTTCCTCTCATCCTTTTGGGGGTTCTCAAGACCCGCCGTCTTCAGAAGTTTAGTTAGGTCGTGATTGTAGCTTCTTTTCACAGTTTTCTTGTCTGGGAAATCATATTTCTTTGTTTGTTTAGCGATACATGCCTTCAACGCACATTCGATTACATACCCACTTAGGTAATATGCTCCCTCGTAATGTCTATTTTTTAACAGCGTTCTCGCTTCCCTAAGCCTTGTCTTTGCTAATTTCCTTAGAGTATCTCTATTCATGAAGCCCCCTATCTATTTTGAGTTGTCAATATTTAAGTAAACAACCTTTCTCCTTTCTCTCACATCATAGATGCGTACGCGCCGCAGGACTTGCACCTCAAGTAAAGCTTAGGCATCTGATTCAACACACGCACAAAAACGATTTATTGAGCATTTCGGAAAATAAGATTTCGGGTTTACTGATATGAGAGAAGTTGTCTATATGTTGGGAGCGGGTGTGAATCAAGCTGTACGAGATTGGGATGGAGATTCGCCTCCATTATTGAACAACTTCTTCAATGTTGCTCTGAAGAAGAAGAAATACAGCGATGATTACTATTCGAGGCAGATTCAGGACGTATATGATTACATACAAACAAACTTCAAATTGACCAAAGACGAGTTAGCACATGTACCATTTGATTTAGAGTTATGCTTTACATACTTGGAACGACAACTCACATATGCAACACGAGATAACAAGAAGGAAGAACTACAGAGATTAGCCAATATTAAGTTCAAGTTGGAGTCATTTCTCGCTGAAGTTCTCTCCGACTTCGAGCATTTTGCTTCCAGCTCTTATACTATGCGTAACCTAGGGAGGGTAATACTCTTTGAGAAGCCTACAATCCTTACTTTCAATTATGACTGTCTAATAGAGACCGTTCTGGAATCTGCTCATGGAGTGAGACTATCCGCTCCAAAGGAGTTTCTGGAACACAAACCATTTGAAGAGAATGAACTGCCTGATGAACTACTAATCTACAGTCATAACAATTGGAATAGACCCCTCGGCTACGGGTTCAAATTTGATGAAATCCAGCTTCATCAAGCGGGTGTAAGCAAATTCGTGAACGGTTCTCGCTTTTTCTCCTTACCACAAAATCAACTCTATTCAAAACCATTATTAAAATTGCATGGGTCTCTCAACTGGTTTAGGTACTTACCTATAAGAAGTATTCCAACTTTTCCTGGTGAAACTGAACCCAAATTCGCCAGAGAAGATTTGGACTCAATAATTTTAAAAGATGGAACTTGGTGGTTTAACAGACCTCCAGACCATAATGGCTGGTTTATTGCGCCGCTGGTGATTACTCCTGTTTTGTACAAAGACGAATACTTTGACAGAAAACCTTTTAGAGAAATATGGGATCTGGCAAAAACGGCTTTGTCAGAATGCGGGAAGTTGGTGATAATTGGGTATTCATTTTCCCCTACAGACTTCTCAACAAAACATTTATTGATTGAATCTCTACAGGAGAACGAATTGGAAGAGCTAGTGATTATTAACCCAGACCACAATCTGGTTAAAGTCGCGAAGGAACTCTGCCATTTTAATGGTGGCGTTGTTTGGTACAGTTGCCTAGATGACTATCTGACCAGCTTTTCTGAGTCAGTTCATTTAGAAAATAAACCAGCAAAGATTGAAAAGGAGGATTTGCCAACAGATACATCACCACACGATTTATACATAAAATGCAAAACTTGCAATGTCGAGTTTCCTGCGGGAATAAGAACTAACCCTAGGTCTTTTGCAACAACCCAATTAATAGGGAATGTGCACGTATGTCCTAACGGTCACGCGAACTCTTATAACAAGAGTGACTACACCCTAAAGAAATCAACAGAGACACGCAAAGAGAGATCATTTTACTAAGAAAAGACTCCCTGAAATTTATGAAGTACATGATTATGCTCGCGATTTCAGCAATTTGTGCCTTAGCAGGAGTTCGCCGCTTTCTTCCATAAAACGCCCCAATTCTCAGTAATTTAACTGCCTAAAGGTGAGATGTCTCCAGCTAATCTTTCTTTTTTTACTTTGTATTAATCTTGTTAAGCTCTGCAATACCGTGCGCTTCTAGAAATTAGCATTACATATACTCTTCCAGCATTACAGCGAACGGGAGAAGTTTTCTTGGAACATAAGCCCACATATCAATTATGGTTGGTTCTATTTCCAGATTTTCACTTGCTTTCAACATTCGTTGAAAATTTCTCCTGTATTTCTTCTTCACATCTCGTTTTATCATTGCTGTATTCTTTATGTATTGCTTGAGTCTGTTCATATAACGCTTGAATTTGTCGATAATCTGGTCAAGATTGTCGATTTCAATGTCCTTCATCAACTCATCTTCATGAGTCTTGAAAAAACGATAGTAGGCCCCATTTATTTTCACTTTATTCTTTTCAACATACGTGTTTTTCATTATAAACACAAAATCATACAGTGTCGGATCGGTTTCCTTTAGGTCATCCATTAATCCCTTTTGAAATGTGATTTCACTGCAAGCCTTCGCAAAATCTATGAAAGCGTAAATTAGTTCAGCTACCATCAAGGGCAATGGCAACATAGCTTCTAGAAGCCTGTTCATATCATGAGGCATGAATGTATCACCAATTGATTCGGCTATTGGCATAAGGTTTCTTTCAGATAGTTCAGATATTCTTTTAAAATTGTCAATGTATTTTTTTATTTCATTCTCAAAAGCATGAGCGAGCTTATCTTCAATTCTTTTCTTCTTTTGATATTTCCTAACATAATCGTAGAGTCTCGCTATCGGATTGACAGAGCCGAGAATAATAGAAAGACCATTTGATCCTGCCATAGCTGCCCTCTTGAGTATAATCCAATGCGCTTATCTATTTCACTGTTGCGATTTCAAGAGTAAAAAGATAGTTTAACTTCACTTTTACTGAAGTCTCTCTGTTGTTCAGTTTTGAAACCTAATCTTAATATTGAGAAAAGGCTGAGAGATTCTTAGGAGAATTAGCATATAGTGTAGTTGCTCGATTATGAATGGGAGGCGAATCACGTTCAGGAAAACCTCTGTATTCAAAAGAGACGGCATCCAGAAGCTGGATTTTGAGTATGTGCCTTCACGTCTGCCGCACCGGGAAGATTACCTTGAGAAGCTCGTAAGGTTTTTCAAAGTAGCCATCGACCAGCCAGGCATGTTGAGTGAGCGAATTTTGATAACTGGCGAAAGTGGGACGGGTAAGACGGCCACGGCGAAGAATGTTGGAGCTGCCCTAGAGAGAATTGCTAAGACCCGAGGAATAGCCCTCATTTACGCTCACATAAACTGTCGCACAACAAGCGGAAAGTTCGGTTTGGTTCAGAACATTATTCGGCAGGCTGCGCCCACTCTTCCTTTGAGGGGCTACGGTCCCATTGAATTGTTACATGCTTTGTGGGACTACTTGAACGAACATAACAAGTTTCTAATTCTAACCCTAGACGAAATTGACTACTACTTGAGGCGAACCGGGGAAGACATAGTTTATGAGTTGACTAGGCTGACCGACGCCATAACTAATGTTCCTCAGCGAATAAACTTCATGTTCATAGCCAGAGACCATTCGTTCATGAAGGACATGAGTCAAGAAACCCTGAGCAGGTTTAGACCGCACGAAAGACTTGAGTTCCCTACATATTTAGAGGATCAGCTTCTAGACATTTTGAAAGAGCGTGTAAAGGAAGCTTTTCGAGAAAATGCAGTTTCAGACGAGATCATAACGTTCATCGCCAGAAACACAGCTAAGTATGGTAATGGAGATGCAAGGTACGCTCTTCTGCTTCTGCTTTCAGCGGGTTTTGCTGCGGACAGAGATGAGCAGTCAGCCATTTTGCCTGAACATGTTAGGGAGGCTCAGGAGAAAACAGATCCGAAAGTCAGCGATGAGGATGTGACAATGCTGACAGACGAGGAAAAGCTTGTGCTTCTAGCCCTTGCCCGCCATCTTAAAAGGGAGAAAGAAGCCATCTTCCTTCCCTTAGATGAGGTTGAGACTTCCTATCGCATTGTTTGCGAGGAATACGGTTTAGAGGCTGTTGGGCGAGTTATGCTTCATGCTCTGGTTAAACAGTTGAAGGCTGCTGGACTCATCACTCTTAATGAGAAGTTTGAACCAGGGCTTAACGGTGTCAAGGCAGAAGTCTTAGAAAAGTTTCTTGTAGATCTCCTGAAGAGGAAGGAAGCTAATGCTTAAACTAGACGAAGAAAAGAAAAGGTTTATCGATGCCATAGGAAACCCATCCCGACTGAAGATTTTGCTGGCTTTGTGGAAATCGGACAAGGAGCTAACGGTGTACAAGATATGTCAACGTACAGGACTTGGAAGAAGCGCAGTAGCTCGCCATCTAAACAATCTGGTAGAATCTCAACTGGTTTCTAGAAGGATTTACGGAGAAATTCCTCTATACAACATCAATCAAGAAGACTTCCAGACGAGAGCCTTAATCGATTTTTTCGCCAAAATCAAACTCTAACGTTAGAAATGCATGCTATGTAGGCTCACATTTTTTCGCAGAGAACCAAATATATGATCTGCCAACAATTTTAAAAGGATTCTCTCAAGCACAAGTCTTTTAAAGTCTTCAAGAAAGAGCACTCAGTGGTGATGGAAATGGTTCGCATATTCATTGCTCATAGCAGTAAAGACGAATGGTTGATTAATCCAATTGCTTCAAATCTAAAATTGATTCCAGTAGAGCCTTATCTTGCGAAGGTTGAAGACCCAACACCTTATCCTCTACCAGAAAAACTTGACAATGCGATAGAAACATCACAAGCTGTTTTCGGTTTCTGGACTTCTAGCGTAGCGAACACGCAAGATACGAGAGATGTATTCAATTGGGAAATTTCTGCCGCTTATCACAAAAAACCTAGAAAGCCTATCTACGTTTTTGCAGAGAAAGATATTCCCGTTCCCTTAATGATAAGCTACATCACGGTTTACGCTACCTATGACCCAATGAACCAAGAAACCTTAGACAAGATGGTTACTAGAGTGCAAGAAATAGCTTCTGCATACAAAGAAATTGAAGATAAAGGAAAAGCGGCTCTTGCTGTAATCATGGGGATCTTAGGCATAGGATTACTTGTGGCATTGGCAAAAGATTAGTCGGTCTTCGCTTTCTAGTCTGGAAAAGCTAAATAGTGAATTGAATAACTAGCCTAGTCTTCGTCTTCTGGAGAGTCTAGCCATCCTCTGAGTCCCGTCATCCCGCGCTCGAGTTGACTTTTCATTGTCCAAACAGAAACCTTTTGACTTGCTATCACGGTTTCAAGATAAGAGTTGTGTAGCGATGTGGAAAAAAGTTAACTTTCATGTAAACTTATATAGGTGCTAGTCGACATATTCTGGGGATGCCTATGGAATCTTTGAGGCCGTTGAGCAAGTACATTGAGGTTCTGGTAGACCAATATCCAACGCCCATAACTCAAAGTGAGTTGGCTGAGAAAAGTACGGTAACTAAGTCGGCGATTAGCAAAGTTAGGGATAGATTGCTAGAATTATGCGATATGCGCGTGATAGCCTACGAAAGAAAAATGGTTCTCAAGTCGGATTTCGAAACTTTCGCAAAAATTTTTCACCTTTATTTTCTGCAGTCAAAAGCTCAAGAGCTCTTCGAGAGCAAGTATGCCAAAAATGTGTTGAACGAAATGCAAATCTACGAAAAGCTTGTTAAAGACCTAGAAAATTTTTCGTTCTCCAAGTACTTTGACAAAGAAGACATCGATTGGGCGGTTAATCTTGTTCTTCAAAATGTTTCTTCGTTTGAAATTCAAAAAGAAACCTTTAGTGTGATTGCGAGCGCTTTTAGCAGCGAAATTGAAAACGAAGACTTGAGTGAAATTGTACCTTACATTCAGTTAGTTACCAGGTTACTAACAAACTTTGAAATTATCCTGATGAATGAAGCAGAACTCAAGAAGACGCTGTTGTTGAGAGATAAATTCTATTTTTTTATTAAAAACAATCTCAGCAAGATGCTTGCAGACCTAGAGGTTATCAAGGAAATCGAGGATGAGGAAGAGAGAAACGCACGTAAAGAACTCTTGTCCGTGATTGCGCTGCATTACTTGAACAAGGCTGCAAAGCAAATAACTCAGCACATCCAGAAGAAGTCTAGGGAAAAGGACATACCATTCTTGAAGGAATACAATGAAATCGGTATATTTTTCCATGACATCAGCGGGCCGGTAACTTAGTCGGCAAAGCCTTGTCAGCTCAGAGTCGAAGTTAGGCTGGCAAGGGTCGCGGGATCAAAGCCCGCCCGGCCCACCTCATCAGTATTTTATAATCTAAGGCATGTTATTAATACCTTTCTTAACTTGCGTCTAACGGCATAAGTTGTTATGCGCGCGCAAGACCAACGTTTTTTTTCCAGCTATCCATCATTTTATTTTTGCGAAGTTTAACACTTTTACTCTACTCTCTCTGTTGTTCGCTTGGCGCATTCATTCTTTATATGATTTTATTGCGGTTTTCTGTTGATTGGACGGAAGTGAACGGAATGGCTGAGCCTGTTTCTTTGAAGGATGTTCCTGGAGTTGGTCCTGCTACAGCCTCGAAGCTTCGTCAAGTTGGGATTACGACTATTGAAGCTCTTGCTGTGACGCCTGTTAGGGAGATAACTGATAAGAGTGATATTGGTTTTGAGAAGGCGCTTCAAATCATTCTGGAAGCCAGAAAGCTTGTTCAGGCTGATTGGACGACAGCGAAGGAGTTGTGGGAGAGACGAAAGGGTATGCTGCGTTGTTCTACTGGCTCTCAGAAGCTTGATGCTCTCTTGGCTGGTGGAATAGAGACGCAAGCCATGACGGAGTTGATAGGTGAGTATGGGGTTGGTAAGACGCAGATTTGCTTGAAACTTTGCGTAATGTCTCAATTGCCCAAAGAACAAGGCGGGTTGGAGGGCAATGCGCTCTTTATCGACACTGAAGGAACGTTTAGCCCTGAAAGAGTTTATCGCATGGCAGCCGCTATGGGCTTGGACCCGCAGCAGATGCTTAACAATGTGATAATTGCCCGAGCCTACAACAGCGACCACCAAAGTTTCCTTATCGACAACTTGTTCAAGGTCTGTTCAGAAGAAAACATCAAGCTTGTCGTAGTTGACTCGATGATTAGTCACTTTAGAGGAGAATACGTTGGTCGGGAAAACTTGGCTGAGCGCCAGCAAAAACTTAACCAGTGCTTGCACAAGCTGCTTCGGCTAGCGGAAATCTACAACATAGCCGTGGTTGTGACAAATCAAGTGCAGGCTAACCCAGCTCAGGGCTTCGGTGACCCAAACAGACCTGCGGGGGGCCACATCCTAGCTCACGCATGCACACACCGAGTGTATATTAGGAAGGCTAAAGGAGGCACAAGGCTAGCCACAGTCATCGACTCTCCATGCATCCCGGAGTCGAAGGAATATTTTGTAATCACGGAAAAAGGAATAGAAGATGCCCCAAGTGCAGATTAAATACAGTAATGCCTGAAGCATCAGTGTGCGATAGTTCATCCGGATGATAGCTGTAGAGAATCATCGGTATGCGGGTCTATTTTCTCCATGTGTCTGGATAGTTTTATATCTATATAGTTATAATTGACTATAGGTGTTGCTATTTGACTAAAACGTACGCTATTCTCGATAAGACAAAGGTAGGCAAGTTGAATCGCACTACTGTCCCAGAGCAAGTTCGGGACTTGTTACAGTTAAAGGCAGGAGATGAAATTGTATGGATTCAAGAGGGGAATAAGGTGGTTGTGGACAGGGCTAAGAAGGAGGTCGAATAATGCCTCGTGAGGACAGAAGATTTATTGAAAGTCCAAAGTTTCCCGTGGCCCTAGTGAGTGCGGCTTCGGCTAAGGAGAAACGAGGCGGTGGGCTTCCGCCTTTTTGGCAGATGATTTTTTGGTGGACTCGTAAGCCTCTGGCGTCGGCTAGGGCCGTGATTGCGGGTTGTTTATTGCCTGAAAATGTCAACATAGATGAATTTATGCAGGCTTTGAGGCTTAATGAGAAGATAGCACACAGTCATAATCCGACAGTCCCAGAGAAATGGAAGCGATATTTCGAAGGTAAGAAACTCTTAGACCCATTTGCTGGGTTCGGTTCTATACCTTTGGAGGCAGCAAGACTCGGACTAAACGCCACAGCTGCAGAACTCCTCCCGTCATGCTACATTTTTTTGAAAGCCGTATTAGAGTACCCCTTGAGGTACGGCAAGAATTTAGTTGATGACGTGGACCGCTGGAGTGAGTGGGTTGCCAATAGACTCATGAAAGATGAAGTCATTCAGCAATTATACGATCATCAAGTAGCGGCTTATGTTGGAAGCTGGAAGGTTAGATGCCCACATTGTGGAACGTGGACACCCTTGATAAGCAACTTTTGGCTTGCGAGGGTTCGAGGCAGGAAAGCAGGTTACGAACGGCTTGTTTGGATGGAGCTCACCCAAGAAGAAAGAGGTGAGTTATCTATCTGTATCAATGACCTCGGCGAGAATGTTGGCAGTTTAGAGGGAGTCAAAATCGAAAAAAACAAAGTCAAAACTTCAGCTGGGAAGATTTTTGTTTTGCCAACACCAAATATCAGTCCCAAATCTGAGCAAGCTACTTGTCTAAATCCCAATTGCAATGGAAACATTAGATATATCGACACAACTACAGGGAAACACTACGTCGACCGGGACAAAGCTCCAGACAAGCAACGCCTTGAATGGTATGTCAAGTACGCACTGGGAAAATATCATAACGGAGATCCATCTTTAGCCAAGCCTGCGCTATTTGTTAAAGTCAGAAAAATCAACAAAAAGTTAGAATTCAAGCCAAGCACTGAGGAAGATCAGAAAAAACTAGAGACAGCAGTACAAGAAATCGCTAAACTACAACAACACAAAGACCCAGATTTACCCACGGAGACTTTGGCTCCTTATGGAACTCAAGCCATAGGAGGGTATCTGCAACCAATTAACTATGAAATGAAAGAGTGGTTCAAGCTATTCAACCCTAGACAGCTATTGACCTTGGTCAAACTTGTTAAACTGATACGGGAGGCGGGAGAGAAATGCGAGGAGGAGAAGTTAAGACTTAGATGGACTCAAGGCGAAGCAAAAAAATATGCAGAATCAGTAACTACATACCTGGCAATAGCGCTATGCAGATATTCACTGTTTAATTCTGTGGTTTCGCCAATAAGAGCTAGCACGATGATGGGTAGTATCATAGCCGGGTCATTAACATTTCGTGGAATTGCGATGGTTTGGAATTGGGGCGAACTGGCTCCAACAGCAAACATTACTGGCTCTTGGGTAAGAAACATAAAAACATTGAAAAATGGTTTGGAATATCTTTCTAAGGCCCTTCATGGAAATGTTATAGGGAATAAATTAAAGGATTTTGGGTCGAATATTTCTTTAACTAACGAAATCAGCAGCAATATAGAAGTTGAGTTAGCTGATGCTACAACCATTAACTTTAGTGAGAAATTTGATCTCATAATCACGGACCCACCTTACTACTCTGATGTACCTTACGCGGAGCTTAGCGATTTCTACTTTGTGTGGCTCAAGAGAGCATTAAGTGGCGTGTCAAATAATAGGCTTGAACCTAGATTTCACGCCGAGGCTTTCTTTAAGAAGATAAGCGAACAATGGATAGAAATAAGAACGCAGTGGGAAGAATTTGCTTTAAGAGAAGTGAGTCTCAACCCCCCTAGGCTAGGAAAAGGCATAGACTTCAAAGAAGGTGTAGATTACTTTCAGAAGCTACTTGATGCATCTTTCACAATGATGTTTCATTTACTTAATGAAGAAGGAATTATTGCTACCTATTATGCACATACAAGTCCCGAAGCATGGAAGGCTCTTCTCCGTTCTGGTTGGGAATCGGCTGCACTTTCGATCGTAAGTGTTTTCCCAATTGCCACGGAATCACTTCAGAGTGTTGTAAAACGAGGCAAGCTTTCACTCGATACGAGTATGATTGTGGTTTGGAAAGGTTTTGCGTCAAACTCGGTGCAAGCATCACGACTTTATGAAGACATGGTTAACTCCAGCGAGGAAAGAGCAAGGATTTTTATTGATATGGGAGTTGGAGGAAGAGATTTGTTTGTTGGGACATTAGCGGGGGCACTATCTGCAGCTACGAGGTACAAAGAAGTTGTAGAAATGAAGAAACTTGAAACTGGTGAAATTGTAGATAAGTATGTTTATCCTGCCACACTTTATGGACTTGTAAGGGCCATAACAAAGAAGGCAAAAGTTGAAGAAGGCGTAAGAAGCAACGAGGCAATGTTATACCTTGTTGTGAAGTCTTTAGCGGCGGGGGCCAAAAATAAAGCAGTAACAAGTGACGACGCAAGAATCTTCTCTATTGGGACTGGTGTGGACCTATCTCATGTCGCTCGAAGCATTAAAATGTTCAAAGTTGGGGGGAAAGAGGAGGAAGGTGAAGGCTCTTCTCTTGCCAAAAGGAAAACACTAGTTTTACTAGAGCCTCCTTCTGAGGAAAGAATCAAAATTAAAAATTTTTTGGACTATAGAGAATTAGATCCAGAAAACCCAAAAGTTAGATGCTCTGTAGACGCACTACATCTTTTAGAATACTACAGCGTATCTTATGGTAAGGAGCAGTTTGCTTCCAAACTAGACGATTTACGAAAGAAATACCCTACAGAGACTGACGAAGCCATCACATTAGCTAGAGTAATATCAGGCTCACTTACAGAAGACATAGAAGCAAAATTGTGCTCAAAGATTCTTGACAAAATAGCTTACTACAAACCTTCACAACAACCCTTAACCCAATATTTGGAAGGTGAAAAATAGAATGGGAATAAAAACCTTAACCGCAGAAGGAAAACTGAAAATTTGGCAAGACGTGATGGACCCAGGCCAAGACGGCAAGTCGGCACCCTCCCTTTGGGAGGTATCCCTGAACACAGCCCCTGCAATCTACGGCAACCCCGAAGAATTCTTCAATAGGACTTACCTCACACGCCCAATGAAAGACCTGCTCCAAAGCGTAGCAGCAAGACTGGAAGGCAAAGCTGAAAGCAACGCCTATATGCTCGCATCCAGATTCGGAGGAGGCAAAACCCACACACTAATAACGATACACCATGCCTTCACAAAACCCCAAAGCCTCAAAAAAATCGACGCTAAACTCGCCACCCAAATCGCAAGCCTAGACAACATAAAAGTTATACCGCTTGACGCTGATAGCGCAAAACTCGTACCGCACCCGCTACAACCCTACAAACACGAAAGCTTCATTATCAGCACAATATGGGGCATGCTAGCTTACCGCCTAGGAGAATACGCCAAAATAGAAAAACTCGATAAAGGAGAAAAACCCGCCCCAACAGTTGACCTGCTAAGAACCATTCTAAAAGACAAACAAGCTCTCATCCTAATCGACGAAATAGTGAAATACGTATTCAACATGCAAAAATCAAAAGAAACGGCTAGCTACGGCAGCAAAGTCATCACTTTCATCGAAAACCTCGCAAAAGCAGTGGAAGATACCGACATAGTTCTAGTCGTAGCAATCCAAGCCGAATACAAAAGAGAAGGACCTGAAGAAATACTGCTCCCTGAAAAACACTATGAAGAACAGGCCAACAGCATAATAAGAGGTCTTAGACGAGTAAACCCGCGAACGATAGTACCTGTAAGCTCTGACGACATAGGCCAAGTCCTGAAAAAGAGAATTTTCGAAATTATTGAGGGAGACGAAGCGTTCAAAACCGAATCTGAAACATTTGCTACATACCGACAACACAAAGACATCTTCGGCACAGAGGCCCGATGGGACTACGCAACCCCAACTAAGGTCTTCTCCATTAGAGAAACGTACCCGTTTCATCCTAAATATCTTGAAGTCTTGTCAGAATTCGTTAACAGAAACAAGGACCTGCAGAAAACCAGAGATGCGGTAAACATAACAAGAAAGGTCTTAAGGAACTTACTAAGAACTGACGCCGACCCATTGCTTATAATGCCATGGCACATAGACTTAAGAAACAGCGACATAAGAAACAACGTCGTAACCGAGAGCTTCAAGGAATTCGAAGCAATAATAAACAAAGACATAGTCTCAAGAGAAGGCCACTTAGGCAACGCCAGAAACTGCTCCAAACCAGAAATAGCCCTAGCCACCGCCACATCAATAATTCTGAGAACATATACCTACGAAACCTTCAAAGAAGCCTTAAACGTGTTTCCAGACTTCAATGACGTAGCCTTAATGGCATACGAACCCAACACCTTTTCAGAAATAGAAGCTACACCTACAGAGATAACCGACATTTTAACAGAAATGCTCAGCAGATTAGACCACTTCGTAGGCGACAAAGGGAGATACTGGTTCACCCCATTCAGATCAGTAAAAGAAATAGTAGACAAAATGGCTGAAGAAATACTCGCCGAAAGCCGCATAAAGCTAATGGGCGAACTAGTCGAAATCTCGGAAACAATTGTAAACCCTAGCGAATACCGATACAAAGCCGCATTTCAACCAATAGTCTTCAAACAAAGCGATTTTGACCTCATACAAGTCAAGCTGGGCGATACGATTGGAAGCACGATGGAGATTCCTCCAGGTCCGAAAATGAAACTTGTCGTATTCTTAAAGCAACCAGTTGAGGAAGAAGAGCTCGAAAACGCCATACTCCGCTCTGGCGGTTCTAGAAGAGATTTTGTAAACACAGTCATAGCCATTCATCCAGACCCAACGAAAAGACTCGACGACATACTAATATATGTAGCTAGACTGGATGCTGCCAGACAAGTTCACAAAAACCTGAAAGAATACTATTCAGACGAAGATGTAAGAAGACTGCAAGAAAAGAAGCTCAAAGACTACATGGGCGAGAATGAAAGTCTAGCCCGAGATACTCTGCTGTCGATACTAACTAAGGTCTCCTACCCAACTCTAGGGCCTTCAGTTAAGACGATAGACGCCTTAAAATGCTCTTCAATAGTAGAACAAGTAGAAAGAGCGCTTAGCTCTGCGCCTACAGGATATAAAATAAGGGACAAAATAACCTTCGGTGACCTAACGAGCTACCTGAAGAACAGCAGTAACATTGACCTCATTAACGGCGATAAGCCCTACGACTTCAACTACATCTATCAAGACTTGTTCCTTGCAAAACCAGATCCCCCGTTCGTAACGAAAAGGCAAATTGAAAATGCGATACTTGAAGGTTTACGAAACCTCGACATTGCGGTGTATCAAACCAACAAATTATACTGGAAAAAGATAGGCGCCCCTGAGGCTGAAGAACCAGAATCTGTTTCAGAAAAGGCAGTGATTTTCCCGTATCGGCTTGCAGCTAAACAACTAGTTGAAAGACTACTGAAAGAAGAAGGGAGGAGAAAAACACCTGAAGGTTATCTCGTTGAAACAAGGTATTTTGTCCAAGTACTTAGCGAGAAAAGACCCCTTTCACAACTAGCGAACTTGGAAGGGTTTGAAGATATTGTCAAAGGAAACGTAATATTTAGAGAAGAAACACGAATCGAAAAAGGATTCTATATAACTCTTGATCCTGCCTACTTATCCACAAAGCCGAAGACGCCGGCACAAGTGAAGTTCAGTTTAGAAGCCATAGGCGAATACAAAGAAAAAGTCAAACTTCAAGCAGACCACGGTGAAATTGAACCTAAAGCAGGGACTCCAAGTTTTAACGGAAATTGGAAAATCGAAACTGCTTTGAGACCTGGAACGTACAGATACAGACTTTCCGCAATAGGAGCTGACGGATTATCGAGAACTCAAGAACTTGCAGTGAACGTCGAAAGCGAATACAAAATAATGGAAGTCGACGCAATAGATATGAACAAATCGGGTTCCTCTCTTCTTGCAGTAAAGCCGCAATCTACTTCCAACTTTAAACTTGCCACAGACACGCTAAACAAATTACAGATCGCAGGACAAGCCCGCGTCAACTTAAAAATAGGCGATAGAATAAGGTTCGAAGCTCAAGGAGTCATAGCTGAAATAGTCAGCTTCCTAACCCAAAGATTTGAAGAATGCATCGAAAGGTATGGGGCTCTTCTGGAATCACCTGAATATTCCGGGGTAATAGAGCTCTCAGAACCCGTAACTATAGATGCCAAAATGATTTCAAACCTAAGACCTCTAAACAAAAAAGCAGTGTTCGTACTCCAAGTAAAGGAATGACTTTCATGGAATCCACTGCAAGCATATTGACAATGATTGTGAGAAAAAATTCTTCGACTGTGGAATTTATTCACACCAGCATATTCAACTCCATCACTGATGGCGCCAAAGATTTAGAGGCAAAGATCAGCTGGAAAGAACTAGGTTTTATAGGCAAAAGGCTGGGATGCAAAGTTTCTAACGACAAGGTCTATGCAAAAAATCAAAGCGACTACGATAGGTTATTGATATTTGCGGCTGTAAGGCCGACTTTGAAACGTCATATTACAGCCTCAGACCTTTCAGAGGTGGTGCTAAAGCTCAACGGGTATGATTTGAATTACTGGGCTCTACAGTTCAAGAAAGCGTTCTGGTATGAGGAGCGGTCTCACATTGCAAGAGTCGCCAAATCATTCTGTATTCTTTTCGGGTTGGCTCTCCCATGAAGGAGATCATCAAAGCCTTCGTATCAAAAATCATAGAGCAATTTTCTTACCATCCATTTATAGCGCCCTATCTAGGCATCAACCAGCCTTTAGAGCACTTCTTACATCAATATGAAATCTTGGCATTATTCTCAGTGCGAAGACCTATCCGGGTTTTAATAGCAGATGAAATAGGACTTGGGAAAACAATAACAGCGCTTGCGGTATGCAAATACCTCGAAAAAATTGGCGAAACAAAAAGAACACTTCTAATCGTACCAAGGGTACTCCTGCCTCAATGGCTAGGCGAAATGGAAAAAATGGGCATCATAAACGTCTACGACATAGAGAGAACAAGTATAAAAACCCTCGAAAGAATGAACTTTCCAACAGGCTATTACATTGGTTCAATTGACCTCCTTAAAAGAGAAGAATATAAGGACATAATATCACGTGTGGACTGGGATCTAATAGTAGTAGATGAGGCTCACAAGCTTAGTATAAGCGGTCCACGAAAAACGATAAGGTACAAAGAAATAGGCGGCCTAGTAGGTTCCAAGCTCGATACAAACTCGATATTCTTAACCGCGACTCCCCACAAAGGAATCCCAGAGGATTATATTTCAAGGCTAAAACTCCTAGACCCTATGTTGGGCAGTCCCAAAGAACTCGACAGAAGAGAATTCTACAGTTCAACACATGAAACACTCGTATTCAGAAGGACTAAAGAAAGTATCAACAACATCTACGAGAGAAGAGAAATTTTTAAGCCAGCAAAATTCCATGCTTTGGCACTCCCCGCAACAGAGCAAGAGCGAAAGTTCAATCAAAGATTACTTGAATTCATGAGAACAAAACTTCGCGAATTCGCAGATATAGGGCTGCTTGCTGATCCAAGAGTAATCCCGCTGCTGATGGCTTTGCTATTCAAAAGGGCGTCATCCAGTCCAAACGCTGTCATGTTAACAATGGAAAGAATGCTTCTCAAAAGAACAGCAACTTCTCTCACAGATGACTTGATAGAAGAAGTCAAAAGCATGTTTAAAGTCGGCTACGAAGACTATGAATTCGAGTACAGAAAAACCTCTGAAGAAACCTTAGACAGCTTCATAGACGCTGTAGCTTCGTTACTCAGTGACCGGGACAGAGAAGAGATAAAGACACTGCATGATATGGCTAACGAAATAATAACTACAGGTGATACCAAAGTTCAAGTTCTAATGGAAGAATTATCTGAAATTCTCACGAGAAAGGACGAAAAGATCATAGTTTTCACAGAATACAAAGACACACTTGACTACATTCGTTCCAAAATTCTGCAAGTTCATCAGGACTGGGAAGAGAGCATTGTTTACCTCAGCTCTGAAGAAGCAGGAGATAGACACAAGTTCAAAGAAATACGGAACAATTTTGAGACAAATCCAACGGTCAGAATAATGCTGGCTACTGACGTAGCTGCCGAAGGATTAAATCTGCAGGTAGCAAATCACCTATTCAACTACGAAGTACCATGGTCTGTAATCAAACTCGAACAACGCATCGGAAGGATTTGGAGATTAGGACAAAAGAGAGAATCCCAGATCTACACGCTTTTTCTTGGAAATAGATCTGACAACGATGCACTTGAAATTCTTTACAAAAAACTCTTCAATATAAAACGAGCTGGCATAAGTCAGAGACCCATACTCGGAGAAAAGATAGTATACTACCAGTCAGACGCTGCCGAAATAGGAAAAGTACCCATGGTCTCAATCGATAAAAAGAAAACGAAGAAATTTAAAAAGGTCACCGAATGGACGCTCATAAGAGCGGAGATTAAAGGAGAACTAGCCTCGATCGTTAGTTCAATTATAGCTGCAAGACAAGCACTTGAGAGAGAAATGCAAGGGAAATCTATATTCTACAAACCCACAACAACCGAGCAAATACAAGAAAAAACAGCCTACTTAGGGTTTAAAGATCCGCAGGAAATCCAATCTGCTCTTTTCAACGTATTGAAAACTGTTGCTGATCTTTACGGCTACACGATAAGTAAAGACATGAAGAACACTCTAACTATTCAACAAGCTACAGGAATGCCAATGACTATTTCAAGAATCGACGAAGCAGTGGAACTACTGCGACAACCCTCTGCTTCCCAAAGCGCAACTCCAGTTTTGGTTGCTTACAGTGATAATGAAAGAACGGCACTCATTTATGAAATTGAGCTCTGTAGTGGAGAAAAGAGACTGATTCATGAGCCTGCTGCAATAGTCATTGAAAATGGACGGGTTCTAAGAGGCAAGGATCTGCTAGATGAAATCTCAAAGGCTATAGCCAACCTCATAGGAGCAACAGACATAACAAATCAACCAATACCACAGATCGACGCACTAGTAAAAGCCAACGCTTTGAACTGCGTAAAAGAGTCATCTGGGCGACTCTTAAGCCCCCTAAGGGAGTATCTGGCAATTCTCATTAGATTAGGATTAAGAAATAGGCAAAACAATTGGGTATTGCCAACAGATGTAGAAGCTAAAGTTAGCGAAACTCCAATCGCCGTATTGCACTTTGTCAAGAAGCCGCTAAAGCCATATGAGGAAATACCTGAAGATGTGCGTTCAAAAGCTGAACAAGAAGCCATGAAATACGTCCTGGAAACTGAGACGAAGGAAGGGAGAACACCTGAACCAATCCCACTAGAGGAACAGAAAATCAAACACTATGACATCTACAGTATTGACTTGGCAACAAGCGAGGATAGGATAATAGAGGTAAAGGGACATATGGGTCCAGAAGTGTATGGAGAACTGACTGACAACGAAGCCCACGTCGCTAGACAAGAAGGGAAAAGATACTGGTTATACATAGTCTACAACATACAATCGAGACCCACACTCATTAGATTCCAGGACCCCTTCACCTCCATGAATTACAAAGTTCTCGAAAAAATCACGAAAGAAACAAAGTATGTACTCTGGCCAAAAGAGGTAAGCCTCTAAATGACTCAGGTAAATGTCCTTTCTGGTAGCAGGACCATTGGCGGCACTTTCATACGAATAGACGATGGAGAAAGAATCTTAGTTTTCGACCAAGGTGTAAGATTCGACATCTTCAGAAGGTACTATACTGACTGGGTCACACCACTAGGCGTCATGGAGCTGAGAAGGCTTGGAATATTACCTAAAGAGGAATGGTACGAAAACGTTCAGGGCATTTACATAACACATCTTCATTTGGACCATCTTGGCGCTCTTTCCAATATACCCAAACCCATACCAGTTCACATACCTGGTGGAGCTGTATACGAGGAAATAGCTAGGAAAAGATGGGAACGATCACCTTCTTGGCTCAATATTATCCCAGAATCATATTACATAGAAACTCAGGACGTACAACCACTGGACGAGGACAAAAACAGAGTGCTCCCACTGCCGGTGTCCCACAGCGCTTTCCCAGCCATGGCTTACTTGTACTTCGGCAAAGACAAAAACGTG
>Ga0315312_1000472_pt1 | contig 47137 bp, 42 predicted proteins | sample TDP7_MG_FD_203629 | JGI IMG/M metagenome (GOLD analysis project Ga0315312, IMG submission 203629) | Freshwater sediment microbial communities from Lake Towuti, South Sulawesi, Indonesia - TDP7 | ecosystem: Environmental > Aquatic > Freshwater > Lake > Sediment | place: Indonesia: South Sulawesi... | reverse complement strand
TTACCAAGATAAGCAAATGATAACGCAAGTATTGAATAATATATAACCATATTTGACTTTTTAGAATTCATAGGAAACATGAATATTGAAGAGAATGAGATGATAGGTAAAAGAAGAAGAAATATTATATTAAATCCGTCTGTCTCTATATTTATCCATGGTATCCAGATAGCATTTGAGTTTAAAAGTAGGACTCTCAGCACATTAGATTGAAAACTGAAGGCTTGTATAATATCCTGACTTATTACATATGGTGGATTTAATGAACCACCATTAAAAACTAATAAAATGTAAGGTAAAAAAATGAAACTACCTAATAATAGAGTTATACTTATAACTAAGAAAAAGGTTAAAAAAATACGAAATATTTGGGTTGTTGTTCTTACGCGAATAAGAGTTATACTAAGCATAATACCAATTATGATACCTCCTATAATTAGGTAATGAATTACAAAGCATGTCATTATTATGTAAATAATAGATGATATGATTATATTTTTCAGATTTATATGTGAAGCAGTAAATGATTTATAAATAAAGAGGACGAATAAAGGAAGCACAGCGTAGGCAAGAGCAGTATATTCTTGAATTAATAAATTTATAAATATCGGATTAGTTATATTTATTATTGACAATAATGCTGAAGTTATGATCATATCACCAATTTTTTTGTTATCAAATATCTTAAGAATATTTAGGATAACACCAAACGAACAAACTATTGGGAGTATTATTGTAAGTAAAAACATTATTTTTTGATGTATTTCAGGTGATGTAATTAAGATAATCCATTCTAAGAAAATTCTCTTTTGTTGATCCCAATCAGGAAATTCATAATATTTCCAAATGAAATTAAATGATGTAAAGAGTTGTGAGGTATCTAATGGAACCACAAGGTCTCTATAAATTAATAGACCTTTTTCTAGTATAACTCCTCGTATTAAAAGAGTTGGAAATATGCCTAAAAATATAAATAATATTACATACTTAAGTAGTTTTTTCGATATCAAGAAACATCCACCAAATTTTTTTACACATATGCTGTTGTATACTCACACTATATAATTTATTGTTTTGTAACCAGTTCTGAGTTTTTCGAGAATACGATATAGCAATCATTGGTTTATCAGCAGCATATGTAAATAGCATTGCATGTAAACGCATCGCAATGACTATACTTGCTTTTTCAATAATCCATTTGATATGCTCAGGACGCATCCTATTAATATTCACTAATTCAACACTACTATCAACATAGTCATGAAGTATTGATTTTAAAAAAAAATAATCATCATAGCAAAATGGTAGTAAGACTATTTTATACTTATGTTCTTTGATTTTATTTAAAAGATTATAGAGACAGTCTGATATGTAATTATTCTTTTGTTGATCTTTAGTAGGTCTAATTGATATAATAATATATTTACTATTTGGCTTGTACCATAAGCCTATAGGTTTTACACTTGGTATTGAAACTCCTAAATCATCTATTAACTGCACACCTTTGTTTGGAAGCATAATTCGATCAGAATCGTTCCTAAATAAAAGAGGTTTCCTAGCTGTTTTTATTAAAACTTTGAAAATAATTCTCCTGAATATGGGACAAGATAAATAAACTCCGCAACCATAAAAAAAAACTATTCCCTTACGAACAAGACTGAGTAAAGAAATAAAAAGTAGACCAACCATTCCAAAGGGTCCAATCTCGTCACCAAATATACCTCCACTTAAAATAATTGCATTACAAGTAAGTAATCTACTGAAAATCATTAAACTTGGTCGGTTGGACTCCACATTAAACATATGACGAATCTTAATGGGGTTTCTAGATGGAACATAAATTCTTGAATTAGACCAATAATTTTTGATGTTATTTATAATAAATGATAAAATAGCCAAATCACCAATGTTATCAGAATAATTTCCTATAAGTACATAACTTGGATATCTAAGATTAACTGCATCTTTAGATAGGTATAGATTCCTTAACAGCGAATTCGTCATATAGCTACTTCCTAGAAGGTGAGTATGGAGATATTTCAGGCCTTCCTATCATTCCTATAAGTACTGAAAGAGCTTGAACAATCTTGAGAAATGGAATAAGAAAGAATCCTATTGGCCATTCATGAAATAATCTTCTTATAAATTTTTGTTTTAATAGAGTGGGTCTAACAGGGATCATATGTTCTATTTTTGGATGTAGCTTAAAATACACTGCAATATTCCGTCCATAATAGTATGACTTAATAACCAACTCTCTTAATGTACTAGGCTCTCCTATGTGGACCTCATATGCTTTTGTTCTTGCTATATGTGCACCTATTTTTAGCAACTTCGCTTGCAAGTCATAGTCTTCATTACTATAAAGATTGGTATTAAAACCACCAATCTTCCAAAATAAACTCTTTTTAATGAATCGTGCTGCCTCATAAACACTTGAACCATAATATGATATTCTTTCATAAAATCTACATTTTGCCCAACGACTTTTTCTTGGATCACTTATATTCCAAGTTATCACTGCGTCGTATCCATCGCGGGTTAAATTCATACATTCTTGGATGATGCTCGGATGTAAAATGAAATCATCTCCAATGAAGTAGAGCCATTTTCCTTTAGCTATCCTTGCAGCTGCATTAAACTGCGAGGATCTTTCTGGTCCTGCGATTATAACTTGTGCACCAAGATTTTTTGCGAGCAATTTTGTGTTATCAGTACTACTGTTATCAGCAATTATAATTTCTATATTGCAATAAATTTGACTCTTTATTGATTGTATAGTTTTATCTACTAACAATTCTGAATTTCGGGTTGGGATTATTACTGAGACTAAGGTATTCGACAAAAATTACATATTAAACCTTTTATTTACCTTATATATACCTGTTTATTTAAAAGTTGTTTCTTATAACATTTAGGAAATTATTCGCTGATTTATCCCAGTTAAATTGTTTTGCCCATTTTATTGAATTCTTACTCAGGTTAACTCTTAACTCTTCATTAGTTAATATTGTTATCAATCCTTCTGCTAATGCTTTTGAATTTCTACCTACTAATAATCCGTTATATTCGTGTCTTATAGAATCTCTCAATCCAGGTATATTGTAGCCAACTGCTGGCGTCCCTAAAGCGTTTGCATCTGTTACCACCTGCCCCCATCCTTCTCTAACTCCGGGTACAGCAATAATCCAAGCCATCTTCATTAGTTCGATCTTTATCTTATCGTCTACATGGCCATAGAATTTGATACCATTACCTGCAATTTTTTCCAATTCATTTCTTAGATAGCCATCGCCCACCATCCATAACTCAATATTACTTATCTGATGTCTTACGATTTCAAAGGCTCTAATTACGTCTCCTGGCTTTTTTGCTCTCTTCATTCTCCCGATATAAATAATCGTTGGCTTTATGTTCTTTCCATTAGGTTTACTGATCGGTTCAACATTCAATCCATTATGAACTATGTATATTTTATTAAATTTTAAATCTTCTAGGTCTTTCTTTGTGGAATTCGAAACAGTGATCGTTGGTATTTTAATATAATTTTTTAACCATCTTCCCTCTAAAATATAACCGATCATGTTTATCGGAAAGGGCGTCTCATAAAACCAAAACTCCTTTGCGAGTTGGTGTAACAAGGCTAGGATCTTTGATCTTTTAACGAATTTTGGAGTTAAGAATGGTCTCGTATTTATCTCATCAAGCACTATGTCAAAATTATTGTTCTCTTCATAGAAACTACTTGCCTTTTCATACACTGAATATTTTCCTCCAGCTCTGATCACCTTAACTCCATCAATGAACTCTTCATTTTGACAGTCTTTGAATTTTGATGTAAACAAAGTCAACGCATGGTCTTTAGCTAACCTTTTTGCAATTTCATGGGTATAAATTTCAGCGCCCCCAGCTTCTGGATTCTTTATATCTCTCCAATTGAACCAAAGTATTCTTAGAGTCTCCATCTTATTACATACTCATCTATGATTAAACTAAGCCACTTGCCTTATACATTAAGTTATCTTCTAGAGGCATTACTACTAGACCTCCAATAGTAAACGCGCTTGCTTGATACTGGCTATGAATACCTTGCTTTTTGTCCAATTTTGAATTCAGAACCATCGATTTATCACTTCCCTAATCACATGGCCTAGCGTAATGATTAATTATCTTGACAACGCTTCAGGGTTCACTATTTAGCCAAACTAGGGCTCAAGGGAGCAAAGTCCAAACCAAATGATGTAGCTCGTATCATTAAACCAGAATCTTACTTGTGGAGCCCACTCAAATAGGCCAGTATCTGAGAATCTTGCATAACACTCTATAGCTCTCTGGGATGCTGCCTTCACCAATCTTTCTCCAACGGTCTCTCTAATCTTACCTATGATGTTCCTTAGCTCCAAGATCAGTTTTGAGTTCACTATTTTCCCCCTTCTCTTGGCTAGGGAGAGCGAAGCCATATACAGAGCCCTCTCGATATGCTTGAGCTTGCGCCAGTTCCCATTCCTGAAACCTTTCTTCATGGAACAAGATAGGTAGTTGTAGCTTAGAGTATTCACCGGTATTACCCTCCAAGTTTTATGCAGTGCTACACCCATATTCAAGGTTGAACTTCATAAGCCTATCTCTACCAAGAATACCATAGCCTTGTTATTCATTTGCAATACACTAAGATGACTAAGACATCAAGCATAAGCGTTTTAAGAATGGCCAAGATATGCGCCAAGATTTTCAGAGGCGCGATATGATATCTGTTGTAAACAGGATTGGCCTCTCCTATCACTCGGCAGGATGAACACAATGGAGAGATGGTTCAGTTTGCTTAAAAGGAGGATAATAGAGTCCAACGCTTGTTTCCCAACTTACAGTGCTAGAATATCAGAGAGATAGATCAGATCGTGAGTTGCGTTAATTTGAAGGCTCATCATAATCAACCACATGCTTAGAAATAGGGTATTAAGGAAAGAACGAAGCTCTCACGAAGGAATGTAAAAAAAAGTACCTTCTCATGTCTATATCTGCCTATTTTTGGCTTATTTCTTCAATAAACTTGTTGTATGATGCTCTAGTTTCTGTGTTTTTTTGGTGGGATATCCACTCTCGAGAGAATACAGTAAAGGAACTCTTCATGAACTTCATTCAAAGTCGCGTTTGACATCAAACGCTGGAACTGTGGCTTCAGCTTAGCAGACATGTTACGCTCTACATGACCGCTGATTCCATAAATTCTCGCTGCTCCAGCCTAAATAAGCACGTTTTACCGGATTATTGGGTCGAACCAGAAAGCCATTACGCCCTCACCTTAAAATTTTTGTAAGCCTTACAAAATAACTCCGGTCTGGCCCGCTGACCAAGGGATCACATGATGGAGGGGGGTCATAGGTACCCTCCCTCGCACATGCCCTAGCAGCTAGGGGGTCTGTATGAGTCCACGCGTTTAAGCGATCATCAGGGGGTGAGATCCCGAGCTAGTGCGCGGGGGAAAAACCATAAAGCCCGCTGGCCTAAATCCCTTCCAAATGACGGGTGTGGATAGCCACGCGGTGACCCGCCAGTTCTTAAAGCTCGTCCTAGGAGAGGCTTACCTGGCCAAAATTCGGGGTCCAGGCCAAAGGATCCTCAGGCACGACTTAGAGCGTCACCCTGAAGTATAACCCCTTCACGGACCCCAGGAGGTTCATCGCGGCCCAGGCGCATATAGGCGTCGACCAGGGGACCTCGGTGCTGAGGGGATAGGCCAGGAGAAGAGCAAGGTAGACCCCGAGAGCAAGGAGTCCTAGATCCGGACCCTGCGCCAGATATTCACCAGGCTCAACCCGATCAGGACCCGGAGGCCGTCGACTGGGAGATCATCGCCCCGAGGATTTCCAGGGACAGGAACCGCAACCTGCTCTCGCAGCAATACCCGCAATACCGCTAGTACACGGACGAGCAGGAGGCGAGGCGCGAGCGGGCGTCAATCACCGACGAGATCCAGAGGGAGGTGAGCATGATGCTCGTACAGCTTCCCGAGGCGGTCAGGAAGGCCTTCTCCCCCTAATCGAGCAGATAAATAGGGGGACCCTGGAGGCAGTCGACCTTCGCGGCGAGGTCGCCAAGCTGAGGTGAAGGATAAGGATGCTCTAGAGGGCGCCACCGCCGGCGCCAACCTCCTCAAGAGAATGATCACCAGGGAGGAGGAGAGAGCCTTCCGATCGGAGATCCTCGACGTCATAGCCAAGCTCAGGGCCAGGAGGAATCCAAATGTCCTCTGCAGCGAGCTCATCGTCAAGATGAAGCACCTCGAGGCCCTCAAGAAGAGGCCCGCACCCCTGGCTATGCCAGTGATACCGGCGCCAGGTGCGGCCCCGCTGGCAGCGGCGCCACCGGGCCCGCCTCCCCCCAGGGAGAGGAGGATCGAGAGCTTCAAGCGCTGGGTCCCGTATTGCACCGAGACATGCGAGCTCGACCGGGACCTCTTCACTAGAGTCTCGGCCCTTCCGCTCGTGAAGTCATACTCCCCTCGCGGTATGCGCATCGAGCCGCTCCTCAGGTTCACCCCCTTTTACTACTCCTGCCAGGAGCAAAGGTACGATCGATTCGGATACAACGCCCTCGCCTTCCTCTGGTCCGAGTCCACTTTGGGGAAGGTGAGGCTCATGGTGACCGAGGGAACGATGCGCGAGGCCGGCCTTGACGACCGTGATCTCGAGGAGGTCAGGGCCCGCCTGAAGCGGTGGATGCACTAAAGTCCTCCGTGCCCTTTTCCACTTCGACCTTCTCTATATGCCTCAGCTGTTCCTCAGTCAGGACGCGCCATTCGACCAGCACCCTACCCAGCCTCTTCACGAACTTGACCAGGTGCTCCCTGCTCGGCCCCCTATTCTTCGGATGGCGCAGCGCAAGGCAGAGGTAGCCGTGAACGGTCAGCCAGGCCTCGACCAATTTCACCGATAACATGACCTCATCGTTCGCCATGTAGCTCTTGATTATCCTCTTGTCCTACCTCATCATTAGATCTCCTCCTGGATGAGGACCTTCCTTACCTTGACAAGCAGCACATCCCTCTCCGCGATCCCCAGAACCTTCCACACCGTCATAGAGATAATTATCCTCCCCTCTGTATGACTTTGGCCCTGAAGATCACGGTCCCACTGTTGGCCTGTTTGTCCCTGCTCATCTCTTCCTCAACCTTAACCCTAGATGCGTGCCTCCACGCCCTTGACCAAGATCTACAGGAATATCGGCAGGCTCACAAGAAAGCGGGAAGGGTTGTGGCTGAAAGGCGGTTTAGTGATATAGAAGAATCTAGTCTATAAGTGGTTGAGCTATCAGCGGAAATATTGAGGTAAGCATTCAGACCAGACTGGCTACAGAACGTAAGGCGTAGTTGAGGTTAAGCAAGATGAATGAGGAAATAAGAACTTTAGGTAAAAACTTTCTATTTAGGTTCGATGGTGAAGACAGAAACCAAAGCCCAGCTGTGGAGAGTACTTGGATGGGAAGGACATAAAATATGCGTTCATTCAACCAGAAATCGACGAAGAGAGTCGGAATGGTACCCATACTTAACCAAGCTAAAAGAATACCTCTGCTCGACCCTTTTTGTCGCGTTAGCCACCAACTGCCGACTATCGCTAAGACTAGGGCTGAGAGATTGTTGAAATATCCTCCTGCGAAAAACTTGAATGTAAAGTTGAGATTAAATCCAAGCCTGAGGAATTCACCAAAGCCTATTTTCGCACTGGCGATATCGTATGATATTCCTACTCCGCTTGGAACAGCTAGAAGCAGTGACTTTATTAGGTCAGCCATAATATTCGCTGCGATAAAAACAAGTATCAGCCAAAGCTGGTTCATAGTCGAGAACATATCGCTATGCAATATTATGATTCCATGCAATATGCATATCCCCACGTATAGGAGAAGTGCAACTAAGATGAAGGCCCAAGTCCATGGATGTATAAAATTAGTTAGAATGGAAAGGACACAAGACAATGCTGTTAAGGGATATGATGGCCCTTTGAGAGCGAAGAGAAGGAAGGCTAGTGCAAGATATAGCATACTGAGTGCTAGTATGTTTGAATAATAGGCCGTGTATATGCCAGCCACTATGTTGATCGAGAATGAGCTGAGAAGGGCCACCAAGCCAGCGAAGGCACGACCGTTAGCAACGGTTCCGAAACAGTATACAGAAACAGGAAGGAGACAGAAGATGGGGACAGCTATCCACTCGAGGAAGGGGATGGTTGGCATTCGAAAGAGAAGCTTAAGACTGTAGAGTAGAATAAGAAAGAGAGGCCTCGATGAGCTATGATGGACAGCAAACTCCACGGCTTGACTAGGATTCAATTCCATCTCACCAAGCCATTTAGAGTAGTAGTAGATGTCAGTGCCTACATATTTGCCAGTCGGGTTGATAGAAGGGAGATAGGGGTATGAGGTTATGAAAGCGGTTACAAAGAGAGCTACCACAAGGAGGATTCGCCCATCCAAGCAAAGGTCGAGCCGCGGTGAAGCTGTATCATCTCTCTTTGACTCCGCGCTTCCTTTTCTCAACTTATTGACAATAGTAAATAGTGGATATGAAAAAAGGAGAATCAACATCACGATTGGCGTGAAGTCGGTCGGCGCATAGAAGAGCTGGGTCTCTATAGCTGAGAGGTGAGAGAGTAAATCTGTAAACCATGAAGGCATTACAAATGGAAAGAGGAGCCAATGAACCAGACTGCCTGCTTCTAAGATGCAACAAATTACTAGTATGGTTTCCACTATATCGATGATCTGCCTCAATGCTTTGGCAGCGAGAATTATATAACTGGAAACTCCAACGACGACTAGAACGAGAGCCAAGTCAAAGTCAACAAATGCCGCAAGTAGAGCTGATAGGTTGAGTATGATGAGTGGGGATGAGGCAAGCCACTTATTGCCACTGAGCCTCTGAAAGGCCAAGAAGGTAAAGAAGGAGCTTAATGCCGCAAACAGTATGACCAGGGCTGAATCGAGGTGGTCCGAGATGAGAACTACGTGGATAATGCTCTCAATATTGGCGCGATGTACGACTGGGTAGTAAGTTATATGAAGGCGATTGATGATGGAAAGCAGAGCGAGGAAGAGGAAGGGGGACCAGGTCAGTAAGACAATTTTCCTACTGAGATTAGCGACCAATCCCTCGCGCATGTGTGCTACGACAATCTCACCTCTTATAGTATTTCCCTTTATCCAGCGTTATTCTGAGATCATGTCTACAGGGGCCTTTGGTTACCCACTGCGAGCCTCCACATTATTCGGAAACCGACGTAATGGCTTAAACTACTGTCGCCTTCGAGTTCAATTCCACCAGGATAAGTCCCCTTAATAGGTATTATATAGGGTGATATAGTCTATCTTAGTGCATTACGCGGGGTTAGGACCGGTCGATGCCCGAAGTCTCCATCATCCTGCCGGCATATAATGAGGGGAAGAGCATCGGCCAAACCATCTCTCAAGTCCATGACGTAATGAAGGGCCTCTCCTTTGACTATGAGATAGTAGTCGTGGACGACGGAAGCCACGATGGCACCTTCTCAGAGGCCCTGAGAGCCGCCCAAACGCCCGAACTTAGGGGACACGTGAATGCTATAAGCTATCACCCCAATCAGGGTAAGGGATATGCCATTAAGAGGGGATTTGGGTATTCCAGAGGGAACTACATAGTCTTCATCGACAGTGACCTTGACATATCACCCAATCACATGTGCCATTACCTTAGGGGTCTAAAGGGAGCCGACATCATTGCGGCCTCCAAGTTCCACCCCGAATCCAGGGTGGAGTCGCCCGTCATGCGCAAGGTATTGAGCCTTGGTTATCATTGGCTCGTGAGGGTTTTATTGGGCGTGAATGCCACCGATACCCAGGCCGGGCTGAAGGCGTTCAGACGTTCGGCCTTGGAGAGAATAATGCCCGCGATAGTTGTGAAGCAATATGCTTTTGATGCCGAGGTCTTCGCTGTTGCAAATCTCTGCGGGCTCAGGGTTGGGGAGCTCCCGGTTCATATCAAAATGAAGGCCAGCTTCCCCGTAAGACAAGTCTTAAGGATGTTCATCGATCTCCTAGGGATAGCGTACAGGAAGCGCGTAAGGCGCTCTTACCAGAAGGCGCTCCGGAGCGACATAGCCAAAATCGTGATGAAAGGCGAATAGCCCACGTGTGTCTGTTTAGAATGGAACAGACAGACCTAGAATAAGGTCCTGCCCCGAAACTTCAACAAAAGATGCAACTGCGCAAGCAAAGGTTGTTCCTTCTCCTCATATTAAACATAGCTTTACTGGACATCGCTGTCTGCTCATCTGATAGTAAATCCGACTTCTTAGCGCTCATCAACCAGTATAGGCAGGATAATGGGGTGGGCACACTCAAGATATCGAGTGCCCTCACGACCGCGGCACAGCTACACAGCGAAGACATGGCTGCCCACAACTACTTCGCTCATAATAGCTTAGATGGCCGAACACCTATTGATAGGATGCGTGCTGCTGGTTATAATTACAACACCTGGTATGGTGAGAACATAGCTGCTGGCTACAACACAGCTCAGACCGTCTTCGATGCTTGGAAGAACTCGCCCCCTCATGATGAAAACATGCTTAACCCAAGTTTCGTCGTGATAGGCATAGGCCTGGCATATAATGCTAGCTCCACGTACAAATGGTATTGGACTACGGACTTCGGGGGGTATGATGACTCGGGCGCCCCACCTCCACCGCCTCCGCCTCCCAACAACCCTCCCAACGTGCCTGCAATCCCCTCGGGCCCTATGACGGGTTATTCAGGAATTCCCTACAGCTTCTCCACTAGCACAACGGATCCAGATGGAGACCAAGTTAAATACACCTTTGATTGGGGCGATGGAACATCCTCTACAACAGGACTTCAACCATCAGGATCAACGGGATCGCTGAGCCACGCTTGGAACGGGCAAGGCGAGTACCGCGTTTGGGTGAAGGCGACCGACAGCAGGGGCGCCTCCTCGGACTGGTCCTCGCCCCTCACGATAACGATACCGAATAGGCCTCCCAATGCTCCCAGCGCCCCCTCTGGGCCTGCTAACGGGTACACGGCAACAAGCTACACCTTTACAACTTCAGCAACAGATCCAGATGGAAATCAACTGAAGTATACATTTGACTGGGGGGATGGAGCGACAACGATAACAAATTATCTTTCTTCGGGGTCAACGGCCAGTGCGAGCCACAAATGGAGTCAAGCAGGAACTTACAGCATAAAGGTGATGGTGACCGACAGCGACGGTGCCGACTCGGGTTGGTCATCATCAGTGACCATAAACATCGAGAACGCCCCTCCGAATACCCCAGCCCGGCCTTCTGGAACGACAACGTGCGCGCCGAATAGCTCCCACGAGTACAGCGTCTACGCCTCAGATCCAGATGGTCAAAACGTCCATTGCGTATTCGACTGGGGGGATGGAGCTACCACCGTGACCTCGAACCAGAGCTCTGGATCGTTGTTCAAGGCCAGCCACACGTGGGGCAGCCTCGGGACGTTCTCCGTAAAGGTCAAGGCCATAGATTCAGCCGGTGAGGAATCCCCTTGGTCCCAGCCCACTACGGTAGAGGTCAAGCTCCCATCGTCGATGACGATTACAACTTCGCTCAGCGCCATCGCCAGAGGCGAGAAGCTGGTGGTAAACGGGTCGATCAACCCCCCGCACGCATCGACCGTGACCTTGACATACAGGAAGCCCGATGGCTCGCAGATCGTCGTAAGGGTTGAAAGCGACGGGAATGGACACTACAACGATGTAATGGCTCCCAACGCGGTTGGCACCTGGAGCGTGAGAGCCTCTTGGAATGGGGACGGCGACCATTACGGATCTTCCACATCTCCCACCGCATTCAGCGTTGACCCAGCGTTATGCAGCGTGACATTCGAGTCCAATGCCACGGGCATCAGCGCAATCGTGGACGGGCTCAACTACTCATTGCCGCAATCGTTCAAGTGGCTTGAGGGGACAACGCACACAGTGGAGATAGAGGGGAGCCATAATTTCACACAAGGTGGGAGATATCTCCTAAAGAGCTGGAATGATGGTTATGATGTTCCATCAAGGAACATTGTAGTTAAGGATCCGATCGTCTACACAGCAATCTTTGTTACTCAGTATCTCGCCACGACCAAGGTGCACACGAACTCCTCGAAAAGCGAGGGTTGGTACGATGTTGGCACTGTGATCCAGCTCTCGGTGAATTCGACGACAATCCCAATGGCTCAGGACTCGAGGCGCGTCTTCACGGGATGGTCCAACAACGCTTCAGGTACAACCATTAATGTGACAGTGAATGGACCCGTTGCTGTGGAAGCAGAGTGGAAGAGGCAGTTCCTCGTTCGAGTCTTCTCTCTTTATGCCCATACAGATGGCGATGGGTGGCATGATGAAGGTTCGGAAGTCGGCTTGTCCCTATATCCAGGTACTGTGGATTGCGGAAATGGGACAAGGAGGTTATTCGAATTCTGGACCGGAACGGGCATAGGTAGTTATTCTGGAAAAGAGGCAAACAGAACGCTCACGATCTCAGGTCCGTTGAACGAATCTGCGATATGGGTAACCCAATACCTTGTCGTCATCAACTCCACTCATGGCCATCCCCTCGGGGCAGGCTGGTACTACGAATCGGCATCAGCAAGTTTGTCGATAGAGCGAGTGGTCTATGATTCCCAGACGACGCGTTATACATTCCAATACTGGAAAGGCAATGACGTCGATAGCCAGAGTGCTAACATAACTGTAGAAGTTAACAAGCCGATTTCGATCGAGGCGGTCTGGCAGAGAGAGTTCTACCTCAACGTCAGCTCAGCTTATGGGGAGACCTGGGGGGCTGGATGGTATCGTGAGGGTGTGAATGCGTCCTTCGGCGTGATGCCACCTCAGCCCAACATAATCGGATATGTCTTCGAAGGATGGACAGGGGACGATAGCGCAAAGACCCTGAATGCGACAACCATTATTGACAGGCCGATGAATGTGATAGCCAAATGGCACCGAGACTACACTCATGTAACTGTATTATCGACGTTGGGGGCGGTGGGCGTAATAGCACTGATATACAAGAGGACGCACGAGGTGGCGGTCAAGAGAAAGGGAGCGAAAAAAGAGCCGAGGATCAGGTCATCATTATAGTCGAAATCAATCGATGCCTATAACAGCCATATAAGACTTGAGGGAGTTTAAGCTATGGTTATGGTTCCAGTCTGCCATTTAAATAGGTGTTCTATAGTGAAATACAGGACCTTACAAATGATGCCAAAAGAAGAGCTGATAGAGGAGGTACGAATGGCTCGGGACGACCTGCCGACGTAAGGTTTTTACCTATTCATCCAAAGGCCAATGTGAGAGGCTTGAGCGCCAGTGATCCGGAGCTCTCCAAGTTGCTAGTGGCCTTGGGGCACGAGAAGAGGCGTAGGATCGTCCTCCTCCTCGCGGAGAGGGGGCCGCTGAGCGTCACAGAGCTGAAGAGGGAGATGAGGATCAGCACGGGCAGCCTCTACCACAACATAAGCCTGTTGGGGGAGTTGGTCGGCCAGGGGGCGGACAGGAAGTATGCCTTGACCGAGAAGGGGGCGCGCGCCAACCAGCTTCTGAACGACGGCCTCCTCTCGGAGCCCAGGGAGCCCCTCGGTGGCAGGCTAAGCAGCCTCGTGAATCTACTATTACCGAGGTGGATCTTCCTGTCGCTTGCGGAATCGAGGCTTATGGCGATGACCTGTGCGGTAATGGTCTTGTTGGCGGGGATCGGGCTGTCCTCCCCAGCCAAGTCTAGCATCACGCTGCTCCTCGTCGAAAGGACGAACAGCAACCCGACCATGCAGGCGCTGAGCCTTCCCATGAGCTGGTTTGCGGTCTCGTTCATCCTGCTGTTCCTATTCTCGAGGGGGAAGATCCTCACGCCCAAAGCGCAGAACTTCCTCCTCGCATCAGCGCTCTCCTATTCACCCCATGTCGCCTACCTGGCAATAGACATGCTCCTGGGCGATCTCCTGGGGGCATCGCCCCTCGGGATCGCGTCCTTGGTCTTCTCGGGCATCGGCGTCTGCTTGCTCGCGACGGCCCTCGCCACAAATCTCAACGTCAGGATCGAGAGGGCCTTGCTCGCCTGTTTCGTGATCTTCTACCTGAGCTCGATCTTGTCCTACTTCAGCAGGACGATCTGACCGAAGGCGTCCTAGCCGAAGATGCCCGTGCCCGCCTCCTCTGATTTGCTCGGGACCGACCCTCGTCCTGCCGTGGCCGCCACCTCGCTCGCGACCTTATGCAGCGGGCCTTTGACCACTATCCCCTCGATGGGCTTTATGTCGAAGACGTACTGCTCGAGGTCGATCCAGGTCCAGCGCATCTTCCTTATCTGGATGGCCCTGTAGGTCCTGTTGTTCACGTTAGCTATAGCGAGCTTTATGATGCCCGAGGAGAGGAACTCCTCCACGCCGAACCTGCTCAGCGTCTGCGAGCCGGTCGGCACCTCCGACGTTATTATGGTCGTGCAGCCCAGGAAGTTCTCGACGGCGGCGACGAAGCCCCTGATGTAGTCCCTCGTCCAGGAGACGTCGACGACCTCCCCCATCAGCGGGGCCACGGGGTCTATGACCAGCCTCTTCGCCCTCATGTAGTCGACGTGCTTCTTCAGTTCCCCGACCACCTTCTTGATTATCTCGGCCATGAACTTCTCCCTAACGACCTCGGCGAAGAACGGCCTGACGTCGAGGATCCTCAGCATGTTCTTCCTCATCGGTTCCTCGAGGTCCCACCCTAGCGTCAGCGCCCCCTCTATCGTCCCCTGGATCGTCTCGTCGAAGGGGAGGTAGAGTCCAGGCTCTCCTTCGCTGATGCCCTTCAGCAGGAACTTGAGTGAGAATATCGTCTTCCCGGTTCCGGTCTCCCCCGCCACGAGGTAGGTCTTCCCCCTGAGGAGGCCCCCGCTGATCAGCTGATCCAGGCCGGTCACCCCGGTGGGAACCCTCATGCCCTGGATCGATGGGGCCTGCTGATCGGCTATGTTTAGCCCTTGGGACATCTTCGAAAGTGGGATGCGCGAGACTGGATTAATATGTCTATTCGGGGGATGGCCTATTCCACAGGATCTATGTCTTTTGTGACTCCTTCCCCTTGATCCTCATCCTCTGCCTGAAGGCCCTCCTCCTGCCCCTCTTCCTCAGCCCTCTGACCTTCCTGCCTGCGCTAGTGAGCCCCCTGAAGACCCTTCGTCTGGCCGGCATGTTCCGTCGACCCTCTCGCTCCTATGGTGTTTAAATCTCTAACCTTTATGTCGATGTTGATGACGCCATTCATTAACGGGTGTTTCATCCGCCCCTTGGCATTGTCCTGTGGGTAACATATCCAGGATGAAATAGGGGAAGGATGAGGGATTCAACACCCACAACCTTGTTAATACCTTTTTATGATTTGACCAGGCTTCTCCGTGCCTCGCTCAATATAGTCTCACACTCCCTCACATCAACGTTGAGCCCCTTGAGGAGGCCTTGAAGGCCACCGAGTTCCTTGCGGTGATGCTTCAGAATTATCCCTTCTTTGGCCGATATCAGGAGAAGTTCATCGCCTTCATTAAGGTTCAGGGCTTCGCGGATGTGCCTTGGGAATGTTATCCGTCCCTTCGAACTCACCTTAACATTGATTGGAGTCTTATGAGGCTTCGACATGAATCGCGCAATACAAGACTCGATCTTGCATTTATGTCTCACTGCTAAGTTTGACTAGACCGTAAATTGATCCCCTTCATCTTTCAGCATTACTTAAGGTCGAGTTCGTTGCTTCTACTCCCTCAGCCTTTGTTCCGGATATCCACATTAGAATTCCTGCACTTAAAGGTAATACTTATTAATATGTAAGCTTATCCATAATGTAAGGAATAATATGCCCTACTCGAAAGTCACGAAGAAGGGGCAGATGACCATACCCGTTAAGTATAGGAGGAAGTATAAGCTGACAGAGGGCGCAACCATCGCCTTCAAGGAAACCAACGAAGGACTCCTCTTGAAACCTATGCCCGACATTGTGGACTCTGCAGGTGACTTGGCAAGCTATGCTGACATTAAGGATGTTTTGTCGGACATCGTGAGAACGCGGAAAGAGGATTTTCGTTAAGTGTTTAAAGATGAGGGTCGTCCTGGATACGACATTCCTTGCACTGCATTACTTTTCTACGGAAGCGCAAGTTTTATCAAAAACGAGGAGCATCCTAAATAACTGCAGGAAACTCGGAAACAAGGGCATTTTGCCGACCATAGTCATTGCTGAATTCTATGCCCTAACTCACAAGAAGGCTGGAAGGGACGCGGCTGAAAGGCGTTTTGGCGAAATAGTGGAATCCGGTCTACACGTAGTCGAGCTATCAGCGGAGATCTCAAGGCAAGCAGGCGTCATTAGACGTAAATATGAGGAAAAAATTCCGTGGGGAGATTGTATAATAGCGGCAACGAGCCTCGTGGATAAAGCCGAGTTTATCATAACGGAGGATACACATTTCCAGCAGATCAAGGAAGTAAGGGCGATGAAGCTCGGGGAGTTGGGATTCCGATGATCCCGTTCTGGACCACAGGGGCATGATGTGCGTAGCTCTGGATGTTGCCCCAATGTGACGGCACTACCCTATGGCCGAGTGAGGAACCTCGACTTGATGTTTGAATGATCGTATCGGAATTTGAGTATGACCGGCGAGCACATGAATGAGCGATGCATTGGTATATGGCCTTACTCCCACCTCGGATAGGACCCCAGGACCTTGAGCCTCGTCGTGAAGTCGCTCAGCTCGCCGAGGGCCTCGGCGACGTTGTGGTCCGCCTCATGGCCCTGGAGGTCGAGGAAGAACATGTACTCCCACGGCTGCCCCTTCGCAGGCCTTGACTCTATCTTCGTGAGGTTTATGCCCCTTGACGCGAAGGGCGCGAGCGCCTTGTGCAGCGCCCCTGGTACGTGCTTCGCTGAGAAGACTATCGATGTCTTGGCGTCCTCTGTCCTGGAGGCGGGCCTGCTCGAGAAGATTAGGAATCGTGTGAAGTTGCTCTGCTCGTCCTCCACGTTCTCGGCCAATACCTCGAGCCCGTAGAGCTTGGCCGCCGACCTGGAGCAGATCGCAGCCGCGTACTTGAGCCGCCTCACCACCATCGCCGCCTTCGCGGTGCTGCTGACCTCCCTCCTCCTCGCCTTGCCGAGGTAGTCGTGGAGGAACCTCCCGCATTGGGCCATCGCCTGCGGATGGGAGTAGACGGCCTTGACCCTCTCGAGGGACATCTTCCTCATAGAGGCAAGGCAATGGGAGACGGGCAGGACAACCTCCCCCACTATCTTCAGATCCGTGTTCACGAGGGCGTCGAGCACCAACCCATACGACCCCTCAAGGGAGTTCTCGACCGGCACGACGCCGAAGGCCGCGCCACCGTCCCTCACCGCCTTGAAGACGTCCAGCACCTCCCTCTGCGCGACTGCGTCGACGCCCGACCCGAAGAACCTCTCGACGGCGTCCATGCAGAACGTTCCCCTTGGTCCAAGGTAGGCCACCCTCGCCCCGCCCTGTGCCCTCTCGGATCGGGCCAGTATCTGCTCGAAGATCGCCCTCGCGAGGACGGGATCCAGGCCCATCTTCGAGCTGAGCCTCTCGACGTCCCTGAGGACCGCCGTCCTCCTGCCGATGTCTACGGTTGGGAGTTTGGACCTCCTCTTGATGGCCCCCACCTCCTCCACCACTGAGAACCGTTCGGCCAGCAGCTCGACGATCTTCCGATCCACCTCATCGAGCTTCCTCCTCAGGGCTTCGACGTCGTCGGCCATGGCGTCCCTCATCCCCTCACCTCAATACCCTCGGGATTAACCCTCCCCTGATGCACTGATCGGCCAGCACGAGCGAGCACATCGCCTCGACGACAGGCACGGCCCTCGGGACGACGCACGGATCGAACCTCCCCTTTAGCTTCATCTCCACCTCCTCCTTGGATCGGAGGTCGACGCTCCTCTGTGCGCGCCCTATCGACGGCGTTGGCTTGAACGCCACTCGCACTACGATTGGCATGCCCGTCGACAGTCCCCCAAGTATCCCCCCGGACCTGTTCGTCAGCGGGAGGACCTCGTCTCCCACAATTCCATAGGGGTCGTTGTTCTCTGAGCCCCTCAGCCCCGCGGCCCTGAAGCCCTCGCCGAACTCGATCCCCTTAACGGCCGGTATGCTCATCAACGCCTTCGCCAACTCCGAGTCAAGGGATTCGAAGATCGGATCGCCTACCCCCGGTGGAATGCCGGTTGCTAAGGCCTCGACTATGCCTCCCACGCTGTCCCCCTCTGACTCCGCCCTCCTCACCTCCTCGACCATCTTCTCCGAGATCGTTGGGTCGACGCACCTCACGATGCTGTCGTATGCCAGCTCCAGTTCCTTCGCGGTTATCCCCTTATCGAGCGAGACGGAGCCTATCCTCACCACGTGTGAGCGCACCTCGGCCCCGATCCTCCTCAGGAGCAGCTTCGATACTGCACCTGCGGCCACCACTCCGGCCGTGATCCTGCCGGAGAAGATCCCCCCTCCCCTGTAGTCGTTGAATCCGCCATATCGGGCATTGGCCGCATAATCGGCGTGGCCGGGCCTCGGCGTATGCTCGATCTCCTCGTATGAAGTGGAGTCGACGTCCTTGTTCCACATCAGCATGCAGATCGGCGCTCCCGTCGAGTATCCCCGAAATGTACCGCTCACGACCTCGACCTTGTCGGGCTCCCTCCTCGTGGTCCCTAGGACGCCGATGTGCCTCTTGTCGACGAAGGCCTGTATCTCGTCGACCTTCATCTCGAGGCCAGATGGACAGCCATCTATCAGGCATCCCACGCAAGCCCCGTGGCTCTCCCCGAAGAGCGTGACCACGAACGCCCTCCCGATGCTATTGCCCGGCATGGATCTCAGCTCCCAAGGACCGGAGGCCCTCGTAAAATCCGGCATAGGATTTTGTGACCGTCATCGCATCGTCGATCGTCGTCGCCCCCTCGGCCCCGAGTGCGGCCGCGGCCAGCGCCATCTCTATCCTGTGATCGCCCCACGAACTCACAACGGAGCCCCGCAGGGACTTCACGCCATCGACCACGAGGTCATCGCCATCGATGCGGAGCCTGCCCCCCATCTTCCCCAACTCGGACACGAGGGCCTCGGCCCTGCTCGATTCCTTGGTCGAGAGCCTGGAAACGCCCCTCAACCGACTGCGCCCCTCTGCCATCGATGCCATGACGGCAAGGGGGGGCACAAGGTCGCCGATGTCGTGGCAGTCGATGTCGATGCCCTTCAGGCCGTTGCTTGAGAGGCGAAGCCCCCCGCCTTCCGATCGGACCTCCGCGCCCATCCCGCTCATCAAGCCCAATATCCCCGAGTCCGGGTAATCCCCTGATGGCAGGCCCAGCAAGGAGATGCTGGAGCGGGTCGAGATGGCAGCGGCCATCACGAACGATGACGAGGAGTAGTCACCGGGGACCGTGAGATCGCGTCCCCCGTATCCCCGGCCTGGGGGAACCCGGAATGACCTGTACCCCTCCCTCTCGACTGAAACGCCGTAATGCCCCATGACCTGCACCGTGAGATCCAGGTATGGCCTAGATGAAGGTTCTCCGTCCACATCGATCCCGATCCCCTTGGGGGATAGGGGGGATGAGAGGAGGAGGCCGGAGATGTGTTGAGAGCCGAAGCCCCCATCCACCCTGACCCTATCCGTGCCGTATCCCCTGCTGTTGATGGCAACCGGCACGTATCCGCCCCTCGACACGACCTCGGCCCCCAGCGACCTCAGGGCATCGATCACTGGCCCAATCGGCCTCTTGAGCAGGCTCCCCCTGCCCGAGAAGACGGCGAAGATCCCCTTGGAGGCGGCCATCGGCAGGCACATCCTCAGCGTTGAGGCCGACTCGCCGCAATCGAGCACGCCCTCCGGTTCACTCGGCTCGGCCCCACGTACGATCGATGTCGCGCCATCGGCGGCAAGTTCGACCTCGATCCCCATCCCCCTGAGGACGGATATCGTGGCGAGGGCGTCGTCGCAGCGGGAGAAACTCGATATCCTGCTCCTGCCCTCAGATAGGGCGGAGCATATCAGAGCCCTGTGGCAATAGGACTTCGATGGCGGGGCCTTGAGCTCGCCCGAAAGCTTTGCCCCGCCTTCAATCACGACGCGCCTTGGCCCCGACCCTCGCCCTTTCATTGTTGACCTTCACCACCATCAGCCGTCCCTTGAACGCCCCGAGCGCCTCGAGGACTTGTCCCACCCCCCTCTCCTTAACGATCGCGGCCACCGAGGGCCCCTTGCCTGAGAGCCCGGCGCCGAGGGCCCCTGCCCGCAGCGCGGCCAATGCCGCCTCTCCACCATGCCCGAAGATGTCCGAACACGCCAAGCCGTTCACGGTCATCGCCAACCACAGCCTCCTCCTCATGGCCAAGGAGTGGGCCAGCGACAGGACATCGCTCAGCGGCCTGACCTTCTCGATGCTGACCCTGCCCGAGAGGCTCTGCGAATGGGGCACGAGGAGTACGACCCTCAGGCGATCGCTTGATGCGAAGCGCCTCAATAGGAGTAGGCGCTTGTTGTCGGTGATCGTCGCTCCCCCCAGGAGGCTTGCGCACGCGTCATCATAAGCGCCCGTCAGGGTCACTCCGGCCCTGAAGGAGGCCTTCACTCCCATCTCCAACAGCTCCTTGGCAGTGGCCCTTCTGTTAATGGCAGAACAGCACGCGGCCACGACGGCGTTGGCGACGGCGCTGCTGCTCTTCAGCCCCCTCGCGACCGGTATCTCCGATGACACCCCGACGTAGAGGTCCTTCTTTTCGTCGAGCCCGTACCTCTCCAGGACGACCCTGGCCGACGCCTCTATGAGCGACGTGTCCCGGCAGCTGTCGTCCAAGACCCTCGCGAGGATCATGCCCGATCCCTCCTTGGCCCTCGCGCGGGCGGTCGCGTGGAGGTCTACGCTCAGGGCGGCCCCGAGGTAGTTGGCCATGGCGTTGACGATCGTGACCGCGCCGTGGCAGACCGCTTCAGGCACGTTCCCTCGCCCTCGCGGCCTCAATCGCAGAGGACATCATCAAATCCACGTCCGGCTCCCTCTCGAACCAGATCCTGAAGCTCTCGGCCCCCTGGTAGACGAGGACGTCCAGACCGGTGATCGTCTTCGATCCGACGCGCTCGGCCTCCCTCAGGAGCCTCGTCCTCCAAGGATAGTAGATGAGGTCGAGGACGGCCATCTCGGGACGCAGTAATCCCTTGGGCACTGGGGAATCGTCTATGGCGGGATGCATCCCCCTCGACGTCGTGTTGATCAATAAGCCGGAGCCCTCGAGCGCCCTGGGGAGCTCGTCCCACCTCACGGCCTCAGCCCCCATGCCCCGCTCCCTCATCTTCTCGGCCAGCTCCACGGCCGTCTCGTACGTCCTGTTCACTATGGCGATCTCCCGCGTGAATTTCATGAGGGCCACGCACGTCGCCCTCGCAGCCCCTCCAGCGCCGAGCACGACGGCCCTCGCGTCATGCCCGCGGATGCCCGCCTTCAGGAGCGCCTCCTCGACTCCAGCGGAATCTGTGTTGTAACCGACAAGTTTGCCCCCGACGCACTTCACGGTATTGACGGCGCCCGCCGACCTGGCGGTCTCATCGAGCTCGTCCATGAATCTCACGATCGGCACCTTGTGCGGCATCGTCACGTTGAGGCCCATGCAGCCGAGGCGGGAGAGCCCCCTCACCGCATGCTCGAGGCCGCCCGGCTCAACCCTCGCCGCGAGGTAGACGGCATCGATCCCCCCCTTCCTCAGGGCCGCGTTCTGGAAGACGGGGCTCAGCGAGTGCTCGACGGGGTCGCCGATGACGAAGGCGAAGCGCGTCCTGCTCGATATGTCCGTCACAAATCCGGCCTCCCATCACAGCGCAAGCTCTTGCATCGCCCTCCTGAATTCGTCCAGCGGGATCTGACCTGGCGCCGTCTCTGCCCCCTTCCTCAGCGATGCGTACGCGAACTGCGCGCCGAAGAGGGGCGAGAGTACCCTCGATGGGAGGCCTTCATCCCCCATGGCGAAGGACACGATCTTATTCGACCGAGCATGCCTTGCCAGGAACCTCAGCACCGAGATGTTGTCGACGCTCTTCAGGGCGGTCGTGACGACCTTCGCGATCTCAGCGCCGGAGTTGAGCGCATCCTCCAGGACCTCCTCGAGCCTTTCGAGTTCGGGCGTTGAGACGTAGTCGTGCCACGAGACGATGGTGCTCCACCTCCTCGGGAGGGATGCCGACGCCGCCGATCCGAGCTCTACGTCCAAGTAGCTGAATCCGCACTCGCCCGCCCTCTCGAGGAGCCTTGTCCGACTCGCCTCGTCACCGCTGAAACCCCCTCCCTCACTCGCGGGCCTGAGGGTCGCGATGACGGGGATCCCGAGAAGGCCCGGTATCCTCTCGATGCCCGAGAAGGAGGCGAGGTAATCGAGCCTCGCCTCCACGAGGTCGGCCCCCGCCTCCTGCGCCTCGACTAAGAGCTCGGCCAGCTGCGGGACGCTCTCGGCCTTCGCCGAGACGCATATCCTAGCGTTCGTCGGCCCTCTCCTCCTCGACCCTTTGGCCGAAGTGCCTCCCCCCTCCCCCAACCTCGGACCTGACCATGACCTCGTCGCCCTTGGAGAGTCCCTTGACGGACCTCGAGCCGTCGGGCGTGACGATCCTGATGGTCTCGGCATCCTGGAGGATCACCTTACCAGTCCTGCCGTCGAGCTCGGCCTCAACGAGGACGAGGGGCCTCCTCTCGATCTTGACCCTCCCCACGACGACCTCCCTCGCCGAGGCCCTCCCGGCAACTACGACCCTCTCGCCAGCTGAAAGCTCCGACAGGTATCGGGTCTCGTCGTCCGGTGCGAGCACGTAGTTCGAGACCGCGCCAGCGTTGACCCTGAAGGGCCTCGGCTTGACGTGGGGGTTCTCGTGGACCTCGCCCTCGACGAGGAACAGGAGTGACGATTGGATCCCGAGAAGGAGGCCTTCGCCGGGGGACATGTAGTCGCAGGTGTCGACGCAGGCCCTCAGACCCATGCCGAGTGGCTTCGTGACGCTCACCTTTGCCGACCTCAACTCGACCTTTGCGCCGCCGCGGGCGCCCTTCGCGTAGTCGGCCACCCTCAGCGCCTCTTCGATGCGAGTGGCCGGCACGACGAGCCCATCGACCCCGAGCTCAAGGGCCCCGAGGGCGAGCTCTGCCTCACGAAGGCTCGAGACCTCTGCCATCACCATCGACTTGCCCCTCACCTGGGCGACGAGGTTCTCCCACGGGATCACCTTCCAGTCGGGGCAGGAGACCACGACGTAATCCGCTCCCGCACTCGCGGCCCTGGCCGCTAGGACCTGGCCTTCCCTGTCTCCCACGACCACCCTTGCCGCCACTGGCCCCGACTTCTCAAGACCTTTGAGATCGTCCTCAGAGGAGATGGAGCAGAGCCTAACGTCCCCGCCAGAGCTGGAGACTATGGGGATTTGCCCCCTGAGTTCATCGATGCCCCTTGCGGAGTCCAGCAGGAGCTTGTCGAAGCGCCCCATCGACGAGACGGCCTCTCTCGGGGGTTTGGCCGAATCCGATATCCTGAGCCAAACTTCCCTCAACCGGCATCACCGAGCACTGAGAGCGCGACCTCGACCTCCGCGGATTCATGGACGATCATGCGTAGCGCCCTCGTCATGAGCCTCGGCGATCCGTGCTGGAAGACGTTCCTCCCTATCGAGACGCCCCTCGATCCCGAGAGCATCGCGCCGCGCACCATGGCGAGGAAGTCCCCCGTCGAATCCGTACGCGGGCCGCCCGCTATGACGACCGGCACCGGGCATGCTCTCACAACGTCCTTGAATGAATCGACGCTGCCCGTGTAGTTCGTCTTGACGACGTCGGCTCCGAGTTCGGCCCCTATCCTCGCGGCATGGGCCACTGCCGAGGGATCGTGTTCGCTCACGACCTTCGGGCCGCGCGGGTACATCATCGCGATGAGGGGGACCCCATGAGCGCCGCATTGGTCCGAGAGAGATCCGAGCGCCTCGAACTGCTCGCCCTCGGTCTCGGAGCCGACGTTGATGTGCACCGATACTGCGTCGGCGCCGAGCCTCAACGCCTCTAGCACAGAGCAGGCCGTGACCTTGTGGAGGGGCTTGGGTCCGGTCGAGGTCCCCGCCGATGCGTGGATTATCAGGCCGATGCCCTCGGTGTCGATCACCCTCCCCCACCCCTTGTGGACTAATACCGCATCCGCGCCTCCGGAGACCAACTCCTTCACGGTCATGCGTATGTCGGCGATGCCCTTCACGGGGCCCACGCTCACGCCGTGGTCCATCGGGACTATCACGGTCTTGCCATCGGGGCCGAAGATCCTCCTCAGGCGCCTCTCTTTGCCGATCGTCAACTCTCGGCCCCCCCCTTTGCGAAGGCGCCCTTGATCAACTCCGCGGCTCGGTCGACCGAACTCCTGTTCACGAAGACGGTGAAGTTCGTCCCCAAGGTGAGGACGCCGTGTATGTTGATGCCCTCGGACGCGAGGGGCCGACTGACCTTCATGAGCACGCCGGGCATCTCCGAGAACTCGGCCCCCTTCACGATCACGCTGCCGAGATCGCTCCTCACTACCAGGCCGAGGGCCGACTCCTCCTCGATGAAGGCCCCGTGGAGCCTCTCCAAAACATCGCCCTCGACGCCGTCCTCAACGTATGCCACGACGCTGTTGGAGTTCGCGATCGAGCCCATCAACTTTATCTCGTCCTTCGCCGTGAATGCGAAGAGGCAGCTCAACGCCTTCTGGACGCTGGCCTTTCCCCTCCCGGCGAGTACGAGGGCCGTCACAGGCTGGGGGCTCGCCTCGATCATGGGCCTCGGCAGCGATCCCTCGACCCAGGTGCCCTCTGACTCGAGGTCTTCGCTCAGGTAGTTCGTTATCTTGACCCTGATCCCCTCCCTCAGGTACCTGAGGGAGTTCTTCTGGATGAACTTGACGCCCGCATCCGCCAGTGAGGCCAGCTCCTCCGCGCTCAGCTGGCCGTGCCTCTTGGCCGACTTTATCAGGACTGGATCGGCCGTCATTATCCCCTCGACGCTCGTGACCAAGATGACGGTAGCGGAACCCAGCGCGCCCGCGATTAGGAAGGCGGTCAGGTCGCTGCCCCCCCTCCCCAGCGTCGTGACCTCCCCCTCCGATGAACGGCCTATGAAGCCCGGGACCACCGGTATGATGCCATCGGCCATCAGCGGCCCCAACACGCGCGGTATCGCCTCGTCGCACGCCTTCACGATGGGCTCCGCCTTCGTGTGTGAGCCGTTCGTGATTATCGGCCACTTGGGATCGGAGGGGTCGAGGAAGGCGGCCTTGGCTCCCAAGGAGCTGAGTGAGGCGGCGAAGAACCTGGCGCTGGTCCTCTCGCCCATGGAGAGTATCTCGTCGAGCTGACCCGGCGGGAGCTTCTGCGACGTCGCTGCTTGAGCGGTCGTGAGGAGCTCGTCGGTGGTCCTCCCCACGGCCGAGACGACCACGACGATCTTCCTCCCCGTCCTCGCGACGTCGACGACCGATCGAGCCGCCCTGCTGATGAGGCTAGGGGAGCTGAGGCTGGCGCCCCCGAACTTGACGACGAACAAACCATCGGTTGACATCATAAAACCCACGAGAACCCAAGACTCAATCTATGCTGTGCCTAATAGCTAAAGAAGGACGCGAATACGCCGCTCGGGATCAGGGCGTGCATAGCAGGGGGCAGGACATGGCCCACAACTTAAAACGTTTTCCCCAGGCCGATGCTTCCGGAGGATGGCAGGCCCGAGGCCTCGTCGAGCAACCTCTTGAATGCCCTCGTCTCGCCGGAGGAGAGTTCCCGCTGGACCCTCAGGAGGAGGGAGAGCGCCCTCTCCAAGGTGTGCGGGTAGGAGCGATGGGCGAGTTGGATCGAGGCGTAGACCGAGGGGTTCTCGGAGCCCACCGATCTGGCGAGGGCGTACATCCTCCTGAAGCTCGTGCCGCCGAGCATGGCGAGGAGGTGGGGGCGGAGGCCGCTCCTGAGCAGAGACGAGGCATAGATGGCCCCCAGTAGGTGGGGGAGGGCGAGGGTATAGGAGACCGCCCGATCGTGGAGCTCTGGCGTGCAGCGGACGATGCGGGCTCCGGAACTCCTGAGGCTCTGGACGAACTCGCGGGATCTTCCGGAGAGCCTCCGCGGATGGACCACGGCCACGCTCATTCCCTCGAGTGATCTGACAGAAGGGCCGAAGAGGGGGTGGATGCTGAGCACGGGCCTGTCCTGGGAGCGGAGGAAGCGGAGCACCGGAACTTTCACTGAGGAGATGTCGACGAGCAGGCAGTCATCCCCAAGGAGACCTTCATAATCCGCGACTACGCGCTTCACCGAGTCGGGTGGGACTGCGAGGACGATGGAATCGGCCCACTCGCACCTGGTCCCGTATCGGATTGCCCGTATCCCGAGATCTCGAGAGGCCCTCTTGAGCGCGGGCGCCCTCCTGCCGGTGATACGGACCGAGTGGCCGGAATTTGAGAGGAACTTCGCGAACCACATGCCCATCCTGCCATATCCGCCGGCGACGAGGATCTTCATGCGAAGCCCCCCGATGTGGAGCTAAACGGGCTTCGAGGTCCAGCTGAACCTGTGGTCGGCCCTCACCTGTGGATTGTCTGGATCCACCATCACTACCTCGAACCATCTGCGCGTCCCGTCCTCTGCGACGAGATACGATCCCAAGACCTCCAGGTTGGGATGCCCCCTCGCCGCCCTCTCCTCGGCGATAAGCCTCCGGCTCTTCGAGGGAGTGAAGAGCACGACACCGAGGTGCTTCTGCCTCCTGCCCGACCTTGGGCGGCGTTTCCTTCTTCCCCCCCTTGCGACCTTCACCCTGACGACGACGAATCCCTGCTTCGCCCTGTATCCGAGCCTTCGAGCGGTGGCGATGTCCGTTGGGGCATCGACCCTGACGACGGACTGCTGCTTCCTCCAAGCCACCAGCCTGCTTGCCCTCAGCTTGCCGTACGCCTCTTCGAGGGCCGCTGAGCTCGACTCGGATAGTTTGGGAGAGTGCATTCGATTGTACCCGAACAGCCCACCCAATGCAACCCAATTAAGCATTACTTGAGGCTCTCGAGCGAAGGGCATCCACCCCCTTTTATATCCAGACCCGCATTTCGTGGGATGACCCTTCATGCGCCTGGCCGGCATCACCGGGAAGCCCAACGTCGGGAAGAGCACCTTCTTCGCCGCCGCGACAATGACGATGGTGAAGATCGCCAACTATCCTTTCACCACCATAGAGCCGAACCTCGGGGTGGCGTATGTGAGGAAGAGGTGCGTCTGCAGCGGACTTGGTGTCGAGGACGACCCGGTCAACTCGTCCTGCAACGGCGTCGACCGCCTCATTCCAGTGCAGCTCGTCGACCTCCCGGGGCTCGTGCCTGGGGCTTACCAGGGGAGGGGGCTCGGGAACAGGTTCCTATCCGAGGTCAGTGCCGCCGACGTGCTCATACACGTGATCGATGCCTCTGGCGGGACGGACGAGGAGGGGAGGACGGTCGAGCCAGGCACCCACGATCCCATAGAGGACGTCCAGTTCCTCACGAAGGAGTACGAGATGTGGCTGCAGGGCATAATCTCGAGGGACTGGCCGAAGTTGGCGAAGCAATCGGAGCAGGCGAAGAGGAAGATCGATGAGCTGCTCGCCGAAAAACTCGCGGGCCTGAACGTGGGCAGGGGGCAGATCGCGAGGGCGCTCGATGAGTCCGGGCTTGAGGGCGAGGGCGCGCCCAGCTGGGGGGAGGCCGAATTGGGAGCGCTGTCGATGGCATTAAGGCGCGTGGCCAAGCCGATCGTCATCGCCGCGAACAAGGCCGATACCGACGAGGCCGTCGTGAACATAGAGAGGATGGGCAGGCAGGGCATCGACGAGATCCCAACGAGCGCCGAGTCCGAGCTCGTGCTCAGGAGGGCGGCGGCGAAGGGGCTAATCGAATACATGCCCGGCGACGGTTCGTTCGAGGTCAAGGGGGCGATGACGGAGGAACAGAGGAGGGCCCTCAGGCTGATAGAGGATAAGGTGCTCTCTAGGTGGAAGTCAACGGGCGTGCAGAGGACGCTGAATAAATCTTACTTGGAAACCCTCGACATGATAGCCGTATATCCGGTTGAGGATCCGAATAAGTTGACCGACAACAGCGGCAACGTACTGCCCGACGTTCACCTGGTGCCGAGGGGCACGAGCGCGAGGGACCTGGCATACAGGATCCACACCGACCTCGGGACGAGGTTCCTCTACGCGATAGACTGCAGGTCGAAGATGAAGCTCAGGGACGACCACGTCCTGAAGGACGACGATGTGATCAGCATCGTCAGCACGACATGACCGAAGACCAGTCCCAGTCGGATTTTCAAAGAAATTGATGTAAAAAATACAGATGCTAGCCCTCGTGAAGCCGCCGCATTTTTATGAAGTTTCATACAAAGGTTAGCGAAAGCCATTATCGATGTTTACTCAATATTCGTGGAGATTAAACGAGTAAGAAAGTCAAGGCCGAGTCTCTACGATGCCCATGAGAGTATTTTTCCCAAGATATATTCGCCATCTTCAGTTGGGATCGAGGATAACTCTTACCAAGATAATCAGTGGAGAGGAGGTGGTGTTCCTAAAGACAACCACCCTCAGACCCCCGTTCCCTTAATCCTCTGATCATCCCATCTCCATGAGGAACTTCTTATATTCAAGCAGGGCCTTTGAGGTGTCGGAGGGGGATGTCGCTGACCAAGGCATCTCCGCAGGCGGAGGCCCTTCCTTGTATAGGCGGTAGCCGGACGACACCCAATTTTTGCCTTCCAAGACGGACTTCAAGAGCAAGCCCCCGATCTCAGCACCCCCGAGTGAGAGGACCGCCTGTGCCGCGGCCCTCCTGACCCCCGAGCCGGAGAAGGACCAACCCATCCTCATGAAGCCCTTCCTCAGCAGGGCGTAGCGGTCCCTCGCCTCCCTGGGTTCGGGGTGTTCAGCCCACTGGAATGGCGTCTTGGGTTTGGGCACAAAGGCGTTGAGAGAGGCCGAGACCTGTGTTGGTCCCTTGCCGTTTAGAAGCTGGGCCAAATCCAATAGATCGGCCAGGTCGCCCTTCGTCTCCGAGGGAAGTCCGACCATGAAGTAAAGCTTCATCTTCTTTATGCCAACGCCCTTACAGACGGAGGCGGCCTCTGAGAACTCGCCATCGCCCACACCCTTCCCGAGCCTGAGCCTCAGCGAGCATCCTGCCTCGGGGGCGAGCGTCACTGTCCTGAGGCCCGATGAGGCGAGGCGCTCTGCCACAGAGCCGTGGAGCAGGAGCTTCGGAAGGATGGAGGGGATTGAGACCCGTATCTTGGAGGCTGCCAGCTCCTCGAGGACGCTGTCCATTCCGGGCACGAAGGACGCCCCAGACCCTATTATCGCGACCCTATCGACGCCCGTCTCGTTTAAGCCCCTCCTGATGATCTTCAGCAGTGCATCGGGCGATCGAAACCTGAACGGGGAATAGATGTGGGAGGAGAGGCAGAAGCGGCAAGAGAACGGGCAGCCCCTCGATGATTCGACCATGAGGCACTGGCCGAAGACCGGCGCATCATCCGGCTCGCAATCCTCGGCAACTATCTGCCGGACGACGTGCGGCGTCCTGTTCAGGTCATCGGCGAAGGCCCTTTCGCCTCCGTCGGACATGCCAGGCACGTAGAGCCCCCGCCGGCCCGCAAGTTCCCCGAGGGCCCTCTGTCCCTTGCCGGAGGAGAGGGCTGAGCAGAGCTCGTCGAGGATCGGCTCAAGCTCCCCCAGCACGAAGAGGTCGAGGAAATCCGAGAGGACGATAGGGTTGGCCGTTGCACATGGCCCCCCTCCGATCAAGAGCCTTTCCCCCCTCCTCCTCGACCTCCTGGGCTCGATGCCAGCGGCTAGCAGCATCCTCAGGACCGAGGCGTATTGTTCCTCGAACTGCAGCGTGAAGGCGATGACGTCGAAATCCCTAAGGGGCCTTCCGGATTCGATGCTCCTCGGCGGGCCTTCCCGTTCGAAGAACCTCTCGGCTAGCACATCCTCGCGGCCGTTGAAGAGACCATAGAGGGTTTGGACCGTGAGGCCCGACATCCCGGACCTATAGCTCCCGGGATAGCAGAGGGCGATCCTCAGTCCCGCCCTTCTCCAATCCTTCCTTATGAGGTTCTTCTCTCTCAGTGCATCCGACCTGCTATGTCCATGTAAACCGATTTTGTAAACGTTGCTCTGCTACGATGTAAGGCGCCAACATCGTGGCGCTACGTCCATTCACCCCCAACAGGCGCCTGTCCACGAGGCTCCCTCTGGGCATGAGACCTTGCAGTTATCAAATCAGCTCGACGTTGGGGAGATCTTTGAAATGTTGATCGCCGGTCACCAAGGTTAGATCCTTATGTTGTGATGTGGCGTATATCATTGCATCTATCGTGTGAAGCTTGTGTTTTCGCTTAATGTCGGCTGCCAAGAGGGCGATCTCTTGGTCTAGAGGTATGACGAAGCTCCTCTCGATTATGAGATTAATCCTTGTGATCGGGTCCTTCTTTTCCCTCAGATATCTCGACCTGATTTCCGTGAGGCACACCGAAGGAAGGTAGAGGGTCTCGCTGCCCTCCACGTAGTCCCGCACTTTAGAACCTCTCTTCGAACCCATGAAATATTCCATCCAGGCGAATGAGTCAAGGAGTTTCATGAGGCTCTGCCTCATCCCTTAGGTTCTTCGTCGTGAGCCAGGGATCGACACCGTACATGCTCTTGCCGGGTTTAAAGAGCTGTTTAATCAGCGCCTCATTGACGGCCTCCGAGATCTTCCGCCTGCCGAACCTCTTGACCAGGTATTCGTAGACCTCATCCTTCAGGATCACGGTTGTCTTTACGGGCATCGCTCACCGTATATGTATAACGTATATGTATTATATATACGTTCTTTATCGCCCGTGTGGCGCAGGGCTCACTGGGGCCCCCAATGAGTTCGCCCTTCTATGTCTCGGCTGTTGCTTCCTCGGGTGCGGCGGTAGGAGTCGCCGCCGAAAGCATCGCGGCCACCTCGGGGGAGGGCTTGATGACCCTTGATTTGCGAACGCCCGTCCTCCTTATGCCGTGGATCTTCTTCACGACGTTGTGGACCTCCGAGTCGACCTTGCCCAACACGAGCTCCTGGGCGAGCTGATCTAGGCTTAGAGAGGCTGCCTTTTTGCTAACTACCTCGAAGATGAGGTTCCTTATGGCCTTCCTCTGCGAGATCGATGCCCTCCGCCTCGTCAGGACGACGACGCCGATCCTGAGGGTGAAACCGTTCGAGGTCGTGCCGTTCGTTATCGCGTCGATCTTGCTCGAGCCCCTCCTCACGATGCTCCTCAAGTAGTCCCGCGTGTACTCGTGTCCCCAGAACGCGGTCTTGGCGGCGAGGCCCTCGACGGAGACTATCTTGAAGGTGAGCTTGATTTGGTAATGGGCTGGATCCTCGGTTATGTCATAGAGTGAGGACTCGATCCTCCTTCCGATGAGCTGCTCCGGTGAATTGCAGGGCACTGAGCCGAGGAGCTTCTCGCCGAAGTATGGCGGCGAGAGGATGTTGTACCACACCTTCGCGCCCCACTTGGTCTTCGGCTTCTTCATTGCCTTCGACATCGATGATTCAGCGAACCATGGGAAACTTGAGAAGTATAAATAGATTCATGCTCGTATCCATTCCTTTCATAACCACTGATGCTCTGCCCCCACTCAACTTCCTTCTAGCACAATACACGGCTGGGCAGTAGGTAGAAATAGCGTGCTCCAGGACCATCTGCTCGGCCACCGATGTCCGGGGATTCAATGGCGCGCAGGAGGATAATCTCTTCATTCCTTCTCGAGGAGCCGGATAGGGTACCCTTCTCGCCATTCGTGAGCGATTCATGGATGGAGGCCAAGCCCGGCGTCGCCGAGGAGATGCTTAGGTGGACGGATGCCCTCGTCTCGATCGGCGTTGGGGGAGATGTCTTCCTAGGCGGAAGGGCCCCCCAGTTCGTCAGGGTGAATAGGGTGGGCGATGAGGTCGTCACAACGGTAGATACCCCAAAGGGAATGCTGAGGAGCGTCACGAGGACGACGACCAAGATGTCCATGGTCAAGGAGTACCTCCTCAAGACGTTCGACGATGTCGATCGATTCCTGTCCGTGCCATACGAGCCTCCGAGGATATCGCCGAGAGCCTATGTCGAATGGGATGACAGGGTTGGCGACAATGGGCTTGTCCTGGCCGGCACCCCGAATGCCGTCATGATAGCCGCGGAGAATGGCTTCGGTCCGGCCGTCTTCAGCGAGCTCTGTCTGAGGGACCTGTCTAGACTCAGGGAATTCGTTGAGATCGGCGCCGAGAGGGTCGAGGAGTACGTTGAGGCGATGCTCAAAGGTGGGATCGGGGCCGTGAGGATCGTCGGCGCTGAATATGCCTGCCCGACATTCCTCCACCCCAGGTTCTTCGGGGAGCTGGTACAACCATTCGACAAGGAGCTCATCGCGACGATCAAGGGTCGGTCCGCGATAGCCTACATGCACTGCCACGGGAGGATCAGGGGCATCGCCGAGATGATCAGGGACATGGGGCCCGATGCCCTCGATCCCATCGAGAAGCCGCCAGGTGGCGATGTCGACCTGGCACATGCCAAGCAAATCCTCGGCAACGACATCTGCCTTGTTGGCAATCTCGATGATCTGAACGTCTACTCCATGCAGCCATGGGATGAGGTCGAGGCTCAAGTTCTCGACTGCCTCGAGATGGCCGCTGCCGGAGGAGGCTATGCCCTAGGTGGAACTGCATCCGGATTATTTACCGACGCCATGTTTGAGAATTTTATCAGGACCGGCAAGTACTTGCGAAGGCGCGGGGGATATCCTCCTAGATGAGAAGAGACCGGCCTTATTGAACGATGATGTAGGCGATTGTGCGTCGACCCCATTCCGCAGATCCGAAGTTCGATGGAAAAATTCTTAACCTGCCATGACATAGCCTGATTCGGGAATGCGATGTCCATACCATACGTTCCTTCATCGATGAAGAACACGGACAAGAGTCACCTCCGATTCGCAATCATGAACAAAGTCGAATCGGGTTCGGCAAGCATAGGCGCGAAGCTCATCATCGATGGGGTCGATTACTCGGAAAAGGCGACGATCCAGATCGAGGACCAAAGGCCACAGAAGCTCGGGACATACGTCTACATCAGCACCACATACGGTGACAAGTGCACGATAGAGGTCGACCACGAAGGCAAGATCAAGCCCGGAAAGCACGAGGTCAAGTTAACGGTAGACACCCCGATAGGATCGTATAGCGCGGAATTCGAGGACACGGCATAGATCGTCAAAGCTGACGCGAGTACTGCCGTGAGCCCCGCCATGTGCCAAAAGCGCTACGCGAATGAATGAAGCCGACGCCGCAATGCATAGGCGATCCCGAGTGCTTAATGCCTATTGGGTTCGACGACCACCTTTATCCATCTATTGCGATCGAAATTCGCCAAGACGCCCGGGAGTTCCCGCAGGGAGATCTTCGCGCTTATGATGCCCTCCGCGTATGCGGGATTTTCCTGGAGCATCCTTATGGCCTCGAGGGTGTAGTCGTTGCCCTTCCTGGCATTCGTTGATGCCGTGCCGAATTCGATCCTCACGCCCTTCCTCCTCAAGGGTTTATACGGCAGTTTCATCACGACCTGGCAACCATAGATTATGATCGTGCCTGATGGCGCGACGAGCTCGCAGGCGGGGGACAATGTGTCCTCGGATCCGGCGCATTCGATCACGGCCTCTACCTCGCCGACATCGCGCAGTATCTTCGCCACGTACTCCGGATCCCGGGCATCGTAGACGCGGGCGCCGAACCTCTCGGAAAGCTCGAGCCGCTTTTCGACGATGTCAGTGGCAATGACCTCCACGCGCTGCATCGACAGAAGCTTCGTCACGAGCAGACCTATCGTCCCCTGTCCCATTATCAGGGCCTTGCCTTTGGGCCTCGCGTCCGCGAGGCTCACGATGTTCAGGGCGTTTGAGAGGGGGCTGGTGAGTGAGAGATCTTCGAGCGCGCGGTCTGCGACGAGTATGGGCCCCTTGGCTACGGCGTATTGCGCGAAGCTCCTTCCGCCGAATCCGGCCACCTTATCTCCTGGCCTGAGGCCCCTCACCCTATCCCCCACTGAAACCACTTCACCCACGCTCTCGTGTCCAGACGCGCCCGGCACGAGTGGCCAGCCCTCTATCGACCAGTGCGTGCCTTCCCACACGCGGAGGTCCGTTCCACAGATCCCATTGTAGAGCACCTTTACGAGGGCCTCATCGGGCCCTGGCCGCGGAACATCGACCTCCTCGACGACGACGTGGCGTGGTCGCGTGAATGTCGCCGCGAGCATCCTCCCATTTGTCATGGGGCTGCACGCCCCGACTCGACCTTTATGGGTTGCCTAATGATTCAAAGCGATGAGCGCTTCTAAGGTCTATTGTTATCGCTTTGAAATAAAAGTGCATATGGGCCTCTTCAATCCTGCGTGATGTTTTCACGTGTCCTGAGGCTTCCCCTAATTTTGGCGTACTTGTCCTTTTCCGCTTTGGCTCCCGAATGACGCCAATGTCCTTGCCACCCACTTCGTCCCCTCGACGAACACGTCCAGCCGGAGGTTCTCATTCGGCGCGTGGGACCTTTCGAAGGCGTGCGTGCAGCCGATGCATATGCTCGGGATCCTGAGCCCGTTGACGAAGAGGTACATTGGGCCCGTGCCTGCAGAGGAGACGTTGATGATGGCCTCCCTCCCGTAGGTCTGCCTTGCGGCCTTCCTGGCATCGTCGACTATCCCCTCACTCAAGCTCGTCCTGGACGCCTCTTCCATTGACAACGGACTGACCTCGATATCGCCATAGCCTTGATCGGCTAGAAAGGACTTGAGCCTCTCAAGCAATGCCCTCGGGTTCTGGTCTGGCACCAGCCTGAAATCGAGTTTGGCCGAAGCCGTTGAGGGGAGGACGGTCTTTGAACCCGGCCCGACGTAACCAGAGGATAGCCCGCAGATCGTGGCGGTCGGCCCTCCCGCCAAGGCCTTCTTCAATTCGAGGCCCGACATCCCGTGCAGGAACCCCTTGAGCCCGAGCTCCTCCCTGATGAGCTCCTCCTCCAGGGGCATGTCCTCCAACGCCTTCAGCTCCTCAGCCGTGAACGCCCTCACGTCGTCATACCATCCCGGCACCCTTATCCCCTCATCCTCCCCTTTGATCTTGCCGAGGGCCCAGGCTAGTCTCCAGGCGGGATTCGCGACTGCGGCGGCCAACGATGAGTGGGCATCCCGGTTCGCGACCTTCGCCCCCAACTCCACGTAGAGCATGCCCTTCATGCCGAGTGTGATCTCGGGCCTATCCTTCTCGTCGAGCCCCCCGGACTCCCAGATGCAGGCGTCGGCCCTCAGCCTTTCCGCGTTCTCCTCGACGAGGACGGGGAGGTGTGGGCTGCCTATCTCCTCCTCGCCCTCCACTATGAACTTCACGTCGCACGGGAGCCCATCGCACTCATCAAATGCCCTCACGAGGTTTATGCGCGATACTATGTCGGCCTTATTGTCTGAGGCGCCTCGGCCGTACATCTTGCCCTCGCGAATCTCGGCCGAAAATGGATCCGAGGTCCAGAGGGCCAGTGGCTCGGGGGGCTGGACGTCGTAGTGGTTGTAGAAGATGACCGTCCGCCTCCCCCCAGGCCTGCCGCCCCGCATCTCGCCATAAACGTAAGGAGGGGCGCCCTCGACCTCCATCAACTCCGCCCTTATCCCAGCACCGACCATCATGTCCCGCAAGAGGATCGCGCACTCCCTCAATCCCATTCCCTGTGCGGATATGCTCGGCTGCCTCACGAGCCTCCTCAGATCATCGATCATCTTCGGGGCACTGCCGCCTATCCTGCCGCATACCTCCTCTATGGCCATTCGATGTCATCGGCGTTCGCAGGGCCATCGGATAAAAGCTTTTCAAAGACGTCATTGCGCCTGAAAGGCATGCGTCATGGATGCAGCTCGATGAAATGGATTGGCGATAGGTGGGAGGGCGTATGGCGAAGCCCAAGATTGTGTTGATCGGTGGGGGAAGTTATGCCTGGACGCCGACGATCGTGAGGGACATAGTCTCGATGCAAGACCTCGAAGGAAGCACGATCACGCTCCACGACGTGGATGCCAAGTCGCTCGACGTGATGCTCTCCCTCGGCAGGAAGATGATCGAAAGGTCGGGCAGGGGGTTTGGGATAGAGGCCACGACCGATAGGAGGCAAGCGCTCCGAGATGCCGAATTCGTGATACTGACTATTTCAACTGGTGGGCTCGAGGCGATGAGGCACGACTTGGAGATCCCGCTGAGGCATGGCATATATCAATCGGTGGGCGACACCGTTGGCCCCGGGGGCATATCGAGGGGGCTCAGGAACATCCCCGTCGTCGTGGGGATGGCCAAGGAGATGGGGGAGCTCTGCGCCGATGCTTGGTTCATCAACTACTCGAACCCCATGTCCACCATCTGCAGGGCCGTCACGAAGGTCACGAGGATGAAGACCATCGGCCTCTGCCACGGATTGAACGAGGTCATATGGATGCTCAAGGACATCTTCAAGGTCGAGCACGATGGCGAGTTACACGTTAGGGCGGCGGGGATCAACCATCTCCCTTGGATAATAGGCATCACCGTTCGGGGCGAGGATGGGCTTCGCATCCTCAGGGAGTACGTCGAACGGAATGGCGTATCGATCTCGCCCGTCAAGATGGAGCTCTTCAGGGCCTTCGGCTCTCTTCCGGGCACGGGGGACAGGCATGTGGCGGAATTCTTCAGCCACTTCCTGACAAAGGACGCCGATGCAGGCCTGAAGTACGGCGTCAGGCTGACGACCATAGAGGACAGGCTGCGGTCGAGGGCCAGGGACGTCGAGCGAGTGAACAAGATGCTCTCTGGCGAGGCCGCCATCGAGATCGCCCGATCCGAGGAGTCCGTCTCGAAGATCATCTCGGCCATCGCCAATGGAAGGCGCGAGATGGACGTCCTCAACCTCCCGAATAAGGGACAGGTGAACAACCTGCCAAGGGACGCGATCGTGGAGACTTACGGGGTCGTCGGGCCAGGAGGGGCCGAGGGGAATGCAGTCGGGGACGTGCCCATGGCCGTCCAGGCGATCCTCCACAAGCACATCGTCGAGCAGGAGCTGACGGTCGATGCCGCCCTGAATGGTGATCGGGCGCTGGCGCTCCAGGCCCTCCTCCTGGATCCTTTGGTGAGGGACCTCGACCTCGATGTCGCCGAGGAGATGCTGGGAGAGATGCTGGAGGCGAACAGGAGGTACCTGGCGCAGTTCTTCAGGAGTTAGAATTCGATCGGCTTCTCCGTTCTCCTCTTGACGACGTAGACCATGATGATGGCCGCGAAGAAGGCGATGATGGCCCAGAGTGGGATCCCATAGAAGCTCATCTGGTACCACGGCTCCTCCTCGAACTTCGTTATGTCGAAGTTGGCCTCTCGGATTGTGAGCGTCTCCCGGTAGACCTCATAATATCTGAGGTTCCCGAAAGTCCCACTATACTGCCGGATGTCGCTCTTCAGGACCACGCCACTTGAGGTGTCGCACCATCTGTCCCATGTTGAATTCGAGCTCTGGTCGCCCCCTTTCCCTTGTAGGTGGTAGGCACTCCTGATGCCCCATGGCGTCTCCACGTCCTCGACCCCGAGGTGGGTGTAGGTCATGTTCCCGATGGTGAATCTCGAGTTCGATCTAAGGAATTCTGGATCGAAACCGATGAAGAGGTCCGGATAGGTGGCATCCAGCTCATGGGGCCAGACCGCTCCCTTTATCTCGAAACGCCCTAACTCGACGGTATCGGAGTAGGTCCTCGCCTCATGGAGGTAGGTGCGGACGAGCACGAGGAGATCTTGGGATTCCACGACCCTCCATGTGGCTGTCGCCAAAACCCTCTGTATAATCTGGATGCTGAGGGTGGCGTTCGAGTAGATGGGCTGGACGAGGATCGGCATGCTCGGATCCCAGGTCATGTCCAACTGCCATCTAGTATTCGCGTCGCTGACGGTCGAGGTCCTCATCCATTCGACTTCGGAGTCGTAAATTACATAGTTGCCTACGTTATACCACGTCGGTATCGCGTGGCCGATGGGAAGCCACATCGCGACGATAAGCAGGAGCGGGAGGGCGGCCGAGGCCATCCTGCGCCATGAGATTCGTCGAGCGAGGAAATTACGCATGTCAGAGTGATCGGGAACTGACCGCGATAAATGGCTTTCTCATGCCTGGCCACGATTTCCAATCGGCATCGGCATGCGTATTCCGAACGTTAGCCGCTTGCGTTATGGCCTTGGCCCTGTGAATGGAACTACCATTCCCTCAATACGCCCAACTGGAAGGTGGTGCTGAGCTCCTGTGCCTTCCCCCCCTTCGCTGCGAGGTATGCCCTCTCGATTATCTCCACCACGTGCCTGGCATGTTCCCCGGATATGGCCGGCGTCTTGTCGTTCGCGATGCAATCGACCAAGTGCATTATGTCGGAGAATATGTGGGCCTCCTCGAGATTCAGGTGAACGCCAGACACATACGGTAGCCCCCTTGTGAGCGTCTCAACCCTATGCCAACCACTCACGCGACTCCCCCAAACCTCCAACTTTCCGTGTCCGAGCTCGAGGGCCCCCGCGCTTCCGGCGACGTGCAACCTCGAGAATGGCTCGCCGTCGCCTGAGCAGAAGGAGGAATGCAGCATTGCGAAGATCGCGTCCCCGAAGTCCAGCAGCATGACGGTGTTATCGTCCATCTCGACCTTCACCTCCTTGCCGAGGACATCCCTGTGGCCGAGCCCTATGCCTGAAAGGGCCACCACCCTCTCAGCGGGCCCTAACACACTCGTGAGGAGATGGAGCGCATAGACCCCCATGTCGTAGAGCGGCCCCCCTCCCCTCCTGTAGTACCATGTGGGGTCAACGGCGGTCACAGAGTCGTTTGACCTCCTGAACTCTTCGCTCTCGTGGCCCTCCGATGTGGCCCCGGTCCTGGCCCAGTATATCTTGCCGACGACCCCCTCTCCCAAGAGGCCCCTGGCCCTCAGGACATCGTTATGGAAGGCCGTTCCAGGGGAGACGACGAGCTTGACCCCGACCTTGTCCCTCTCTTCGAGTAGATCGTCGGCCTCCTTGAGCGTGAGGGCCATGGGTTTGTTGAGGTGAACGTTAACGCCCGCCCTCATGGCCTTCAGGGCTTGCTCATAATGCAGCTGCGTTGGGGTGGCTATCGTGACCGCATCCAGGCCGGCCTCGGACAGCATCTGGTCGTAGTCGTCATAGTGTCGATCGGCATTGAAACGCCCCTTGCAGGCCTCCGCCCTCTCCGCGACCACGTCGCAGACGGCCGCCAACCTCAGCCCATCGCGCACGTCGTCCTGGGAGAGGTGCGGGAGGATCCCCCTCTGAGACACGCTCCCGCATCCGACCAAGCCGACCCTAACTGGCATGGGCCGTCATCACTCCCAGTATTTCCCCATCAAGGCCCTGAGGGAGCTCAGGCTCTCCCTGACGTCCTCCCGATCGATCTCCAATACCCAGTATCTGTCGTAGTAATGCCTCAGGGCCTTCAGCATGGCCTCGTAATCTACGTTCACCGCGTCGATCTTGCCGGAATGAAGGCCCACTATCCTCTTGCCCACTAGCTCGATCTCCTCGTGGGGCCTCATGTCACCCCTTGGCCAGTAGCAGTGCTCGTAGACGCCCAGATTGTCGCTCCCTACCTCGTCCACCATCTTACAAAGCTCCCTCAGGCCCCCGAGGCCCGTATTGGCCCAGAGACCACCTTCGAAACCCAGCACCACACCGTTGTCCTCGGCCTCGGCAGAGAGCTTCAGCAGCACCCCCTTGGCCTCATCCCAGCTGGCAGCCTTTGTCACACCGAAGTGCGTGAGCAGGACCCGGACCCCGAGATCCGAGCTCGCCCTGATGTCCTGTCTGAGGATCTCGAGACCCCTCGACCAGTGATCAAACGTGGGGCAATACCTGGAATAGCCCCAAGGCCAATCGGAGCAGAGGCTCGCGATCTCGATCCCATGGGACTTGCATAATTCCGCGATCTTCTTACTCTCTTCGCCCTTCATGTCCTCAGACCAAGCACCATAGTGGTGGTCGTATGGCGGCTTTGGATCGAAGCACAGCTCGACCCCATCGAGCCCTGCATCGGAGGCGAACCTCAGAGTGGGTTCGAAGGGATGCTCGCCCGATTTGGAGGGCCTTGAGAAGCTGACCATCAGACCGATTTTCATGATAAGGCCGAATTGATCCGGGAGTTATAATGGTTGCCGAGACCATGAACGGGCATCGCGGATAGTGCAGGCGACTGCGAGGACGGTCGAGGCGCTCAGTAAGGGAAGAAGAAACGGACTACGCTTAACGCACCGCCTATGAGGATCGCTATCGCGTATCCCGCCAAGAAACCTGTAGCAATTGGAATGCCGAGCCTTTCGTAGGCCTTGCTTCCGCCCAAGCGGAGCGTTGCCAATTTCAACACGTATGCTAACAGGACCATTACCCAAATGCCCTCGCTCACGGATCTGGTGCCGAATGTCAACAGGAAACCGTACGGATCCAAGGGGAATACGGCGAACCGAGCGTGGAGGAGGCTCAAGGCCCAGACGACGATTATGCCGGCTACGAGGTGCGGTACCCAGGGCCCTCCCGTCATGTTCTCAAGCGCAATGCCGCCCCAGGGGCTCTCGGGATTGGCGGCATAGGAGATATCGCCGCTGAAGGTTGTGGACTGATAGAAGGGCAGCCGCGCCAATCCCTGCGAATACACTATCGGGAGCAGCGTCATCCACCAGACGAACGGGATCAGGATGACGGCAAATATCATGACGTAATAGAGGTTCTTCGAACTCGCTCCTGTTAAATTGCCGAACCGGTAACTGGCGAAAGTGGAGACCAGCGACCCGCCCCATGGCTGGCTCAGGCCATCCGAACCCGACTGACGCGCCAACATGGTGGAAAGGGCATAGTTGGTATCAACCGTTTCGGGGAGCTGTGGCCAGATTGCCCTCAGCCAGTACATGCCGTGGGCGCCGAGGCCTATGGCGTTGTATCCGGTTCTGCCGAAGACGAAGATCGCTGCGAAATAGAGGACCCAGACCATTATCGGCATGAGGATGGCACTCGGTATGCCCATGCCGGCCGTCAACAATAAGGCCGCTATTACGATGTACGATACGGCGGTGGACATGAATGCCATGCGCACCACTTTCTGCTCCTCATCCAATTCCCCCCCGAATAACGTTCGCAATACGTCGGCAAGGTACCTCCTCTGTAGGAAAATATACATGGTCACCAGGCCAAGGCCGCCGCCCATGTTCGCTACAACGCCCCATTTGAATGGGGCGCCATATTCGAGGCCGGTCGAGCCGCACTCGGCCCTCCCGCAGCCCGGCAGGTTCATGAGCTCCGTGTAAAAGCCTGCGTAATAGGCCACCTGTGTGGCGACGAAGAAGAAGATGTTGAAGACGACGGAGGTCAACAACGTGCTCAACGGCGCCATGTATAGAAGGGCGGCGAGTGACGGATTTTTGCTGATGACCGCAAGCGCGGCCACGCTGTAAAGGGGACTCGAACTATCTATCCAACCCGCGCCGTAACAGAGAGTGTTGGTCCTCCAGCCGTAGATGTCCGGGAACCACGGGAAGGTCATTATCAGGAAGACCGTGAATTGGAACGCAAACCCGAGGACGATCCCGACGATGTAGGGTCTGAGGGACTTCTTCGTCGACGCTTGCGCATATATCTCATAGACTGCCATCGTCTGGGGAAACGGCACCTGTTCGACCTTAATCCACTGCCTATTCCATATCGTGCCTATCGAGACCATGTAGATGCCGAAGAAGCTGAACAGAAGCCACCAGTATATCATCGTGGGCATCCAGTTGCCCCATGGTATCGGAACTCCGCCGCTGATTAGCTGCTCAGCGATCTCGGCGCGAGGCGCCAGTAGCTCGGGTATGAGGGGCGAGATCGTCTCAGGATTGAGCCACCTCTGCGAGATTATCCCCGGCGGGATCCTGAAGCCCCCATAGCCGACGGCCATGTAGGAGCTGAAGACCGAGATCGCGTAAAGGTATGTGAGCGTCTCCCCGCTAACCTTTCTGCTCATGAGTTTGAAGATCGGTATGCTCAAGAACATGACAAGGTAAGGAAGGGCGGCGAACTCCTCACTGCAGTTGACGGCGCCGGGATTGTAGAACAGCCATATCGACGAGGAGATCAGCGCGTTCCATGCCACGCCTATTGAGACCATGAGAACCAGCGATACTATTATTAAAACCCACGGTACTTTCCCGACTTTGGTCGTCTCCAATGCCATACCCCGCTGAGGGGGTGTTAACTTATTACAGTATATATCATTTTTCAGGAGATTCTTACAGGGCCTCTAAAATGGCAGGAACATTTGGGGTTCCATTGATGGCCATGGGATTTCCAGATTTTCAGTCATCGCTCATGTTCCTCATCGTGCATCATGGATGGCAAGACGTGATCAAACGCGATCCATTAAGCTTGTAGGCGTCTATTGCGCTACGACGGAGTTTATATTGTCGGGAGAATCGGGCAGTCAGTTTTATATACATAAAGTTATCCCTTTTGGCCAATAAAAGTGAGGAGAGAGTTTGACAACATCTGAGGTTAAATTAGAGAAGATTCCTTGGATCCCGATCATAGTTCTCAGCGTAGTGCTAGGCTTGATCAGCGCTCCTTACGGATTCGTTCTATCAGGCGGCTTGCAGCAGTTCTACAGCTTGGGAGTCGTGTCATGCTCCATAGGAATTGGATCTACGCAGTTCATCCTCCTTTGGATCGTCGCGGCCCTGGCGAAGGCGGGCGTCTTCAAGAACAAGATCAATCTTACGAACCTGACATACCTTTACATAATCGGTTCGACCGTAAGCTGGTATGCCCTAGGTACGGGCGCATTAGGCCAGGCCTTCGGGTTCATATGGGGGACGAGAAACTATAATCCAGATTGGGCCTCGACATACTTACCCTCTTTCATCGCCCCTTCAACGCAAACGGTTAGGGCTTTGTGGCAGGGAACGGGCGGAGCCATCTGGAGCGAGGTATACGTCCCAACTGTCTTCTGGTATATCTTCTACGTCTCGTTTTCACTGTTCCTGATGGCCTTGGCCACTCTTTTCAGGAAGGACTGGATCGAGATGGAGAGGATACCGTTCCCCCAGGCCACGGCAGCGTCGGAGATAATGACCAGGATACCGCCGCTAACTGAAAGGATGCCCTCTAAGCTCTTCACGCCATTCGGCATAGGCATAATCTTGGGAATCGTCTTCCAGCTCCCCATACTCTTGACATACTTTTTACCGTGGTTCCCCGACATCTACTCGTGGAGGACGGATACCTGCGGGCACGGGGCGTACCTCATGCCAACTACATCTTGGATGATGGCCATAGTCGGCATAACGAATACGGACAAGCACCCGCTCGTGCTGGCCTGTATGTATTTGGCGCCGCTGAACATACTCTTCAATGTATGGTTCTGGTACTTCGTGTACCTGGTCCTAATGCAGGCAGCATACGTGATGGGCTACTACACAGGCTTGGCGACGGAGAACGGCTGTTGCAGGACTTGGGGCGGGGAGAGCGTTAGGTTCAGCCCACCGTTCAAGTGGGAGGCCTTCTCGACCGGTGCCTGGATGGCGCTCAGCATCTCGTATCTGATCCTCGGAAGGAGGTTCTTGGCCAATTCCCTGAAGGCGGCCTTCGGGAGGCTCAGTCCTGACAGAGTGGCTGAGTTGGAGAAGAACGAACCCACCTCCTATAGGACGACCTGGTTATTACTGATAGCGACCACCATAATCATGACGGCACTTTCGATGTCAGCGGGAATGAACATCGCAGCTGGGCTCGTCATGCCATTGACCATATTGCTCTTCTGGCTTGGCCAGGCTCGGATCTGGGGCATGACGGGAACGTACATACGTTCGGCCGAGCACGGGAACGCCCTCTACAGGCTGCTAATATGGCCGACGGCGCCAGTGCCACAATCCGAGATGGCCGGATACTACTTTGCCGCATACATCTCCGAATTCCACATAGATGCTCCCGAGAACCAAAACGGCGGCGCCATATTGGCCACCTTCAGCAGCTACAGGGTAGCTAACCTTACGGGCGTGAGCAACAAGAACGTGTTCAAGGCGGTGTTTGTCACGCAGCTGATCGTGCCGATATGTGCGATACTCGGCTATTACTTCATGATAGGCAACTTCGGGGACATGAGGTCCGGCTATCAATCGTTGAACAGCAACTCATACATCGAAAGGTGCGGAAATCCTGACAACTGGAACCGTATTCCTGGTACAGAACCTTGGGTGCCGATCTTCGCAATAGGCTTCGTGGCTTGCATGGCCATCAACTTCATCCACGCGAGGTACGTCTGGTTCCCGTTCGAGCCGATCGGATTCACGATGGGATTCAGCGACGCCAACTTGTTCTTCGGTGTGTGGTCGATGGCCCTTGTGGCTTGGATATTGAAGACATTGACCATACGCGTTGGAGGAAGCAAGGCTTACCAACAGGTCGGAGTCCCGCTGGTCGGGGGCTTCATAGCAGGCTACATGCTCGTCGTATTCTTCGGCGGATTAATGGGGATCATCAGATTCTTCGTGCCGTTCTAAGATGAGAGCGAACGATCTGGGCTGGGCGCGGGCTCGCTCGGCCCTTCTCCCTTTTTTCGGTTTGCCCTTATGCGGAATTATGCAGAAGGTTCAAATCACCGGCAGGCATGGTGGGCCCTGTGCCATGAGATGAAGGTGGGCGTCATCGGAGCTGGAGCCATGGGCTCTTCGATCGTCAAAGGGTTGCTCGCGAAGGGGGTCTTTGGAGCCAAGGAGATTTCCGTCTCGGACGTCGACAGCGTGAAATTGGACAAGCTTGTTAAGGAGACTGGAGTGAGGGCGTTCACGGACAATTCACTCGTCGCGAAGGAGGCCGATGTTCTCATTGTCTGTGTAAAGCCACAAAAGATGACCGAGGCCTTGGCGTCATTAGGGCCTTCTGTGACGCCAAGCCACCTTGTCGTATCCATAGCCGCTGGCGTAAAGATAAGGGCGATCGAGAAAGGCCTCGCCGACGGCGTGAGGGTTGTGAGGGCGATGCCCAACCAAGCTTGCTTAATCGGCTTGTCGGCGACCGCCTTCTCCCTTGGAAGAAACGCCACGGAAGAGGACCGTTCGACGGTTGAGAAGATCTTCTCCTCGGTCGGGAGGGTTTTCTTGGTCGAAGAGGAGATGCTCGACGCGGTCACTGGCCTGAGCGGCAGTGGTCCTGCGTACGTATACATGGTGATAGAGGCGTTGGCAGAGGGAGGGGTCAAAGCAGGCCTCACTAGGGAGACCGCCATCGCCTTGGCTGCACAGACCCTCTCAGGCGCTGCTGCGATGGTGTTGGAGACGAGGAGGCATCCCGAGGAATTATTAAAGCTCGTCGCCACGCCAGGGGGAACGACTGAAGCGGGGATGAGGGCTTTGAAAGAGGGCGGCCTGAAGGACGCGCTTGTAAGAGCTGTCGTTGAAGCGGCTAAACGGTCAAAGGAACTCTCAATATAACGCTGACGAAGGCAACGGCATTAGGGTCATTTTCTTACTTGCCCCTTCCCCCTCACGAGGTACTTAGTGGTGGTCAGCTCCCTTAGCGCCATGGGACCTCTCGCATGCAGCTTCTGCGTGCTGATCCCTATCTCGGCGCCCATGCCGAACAGGAAGCCGTCCGTGAAACGCGTTGATGCGTTGACGTAGACGGCAGCGGCATCGACGTCCCTAAGGAACCGCTGCGCCCTATCGTAGTCCTCGGTGACGATCGCCTCCGAGTGCTTTGAGCCGTATCTGTTTATGTGCACGATGGCCTCCTCCAAGGTGTCGACAATCTTGACTGCCAACCTCATGTCGAGGTATTCGGTCTGCCAGTCCTCCTCGGTCGCCTCCCCGACTCCTGAGATCAGGGCCCTCGTCCTCGGGCAGCCCTTCAGGACGACGCCCGCTCCCCTGAGGCGCTTCGCCATCTCGGGGAGATGCGTCTGTGCTACGGAGCTGTGTATGAGCAGTTTCTTCGCCGCATTGCAGATGGCGGGCCTCTGGACCTTCGCGTTGTACACGATGTCGCTGGCCATCTCGAGCTTTGCGGATTCATCGACGTAGATGTGGCAGTTACCGACGCCCGTCTCTATTACCGGGACCTTGGCGTTCTCGACGACGTGGCCGATGAGGCCTGAGCCGCCCCTCGGTATCAGGAGGTCTATCAACCCCCTTGCCAGGAGCATCGCGCCAACGGCCCTCCTGTCGGCCGTCTCCACGAACTGGATGCTGTCGGCTGGAATCAGGTGCCGGCTCGACTCCACAAGCGCATTGACGATGGCCCCATTCGACCTGATGGCTTCGGATCCGCCCCTCAGGAGGATGCTGTTCCCGGACTTTATGCAGAGCGAGACTGCGTCAGCGGTAACGTTCGGCCTCGCCTCATAGATGATCGCGACTAGGCCAAGGGGCACCCTCACCCTGGATATCTCCAAGCCGTCCGCCGTCCTCATGCCATCGACGATCTCACCCACTGGATCGGGCAGCCTCGATACCTCCCTGATGCCGTCGGCCATGGCCTTGATGCGCGGCTGGTTCAGCATCAGCCTATCGAGGAGCGGGCTCCCCGGATTCTGCAGGGAATATTCGTCCATGTCGGCCCGGTTCGCATCCAAGATCGTTTGGCAACCGGCCTCGAGGCCATTGGCCATCGCCAGCAGCGCCTCGTTCTTCGTCTCCGTCGAGAGCCCGATCAGCTGCGTCGATGCCCTCTTGGCCCTCTCGGCCTTCGTCCTGACTTCCGCTTCGGGCTCCATCTCAATCGCCTCCTCCACCGGTTAGGAACAGCGTGCCCTCAGCCCTTCCGCTGAATATCCTCGAGAGGATGCCCTGCCTCTTCCCGTTCGCTATCATGACGGGGATCCCAGCCCTCACGGCTATCCTCGCGGCCTCAAGCTTGCTCCTCATCCCGCCCCGC
>Ga0315312_1000471_pt1 | contig 47145 bp, 31 predicted proteins | sample TDP7_MG_FD_203629 | JGI IMG/M metagenome (GOLD analysis project Ga0315312, IMG submission 203629) | Freshwater sediment microbial communities from Lake Towuti, South Sulawesi, Indonesia - TDP7 | ecosystem: Environmental > Aquatic > Freshwater > Lake > Sediment | place: Indonesia: South Sulawesi... | reverse complement strand
CGTGCCCGGCGGCGCTTGGACCGCCCCGAGGTCCGCAATGCTGGAAACGCGCTGTTCTCCGACGCGGATTTGGGCTCCCGTGCGGACGAGGTAGCTTTCCAGGCCGACCTCGGTGTAAACCTGGAGTTCCGCGTCGTCGGCGGAGATCGAGGCCGGAACCTGGGGCTTCTGCGAAATCACCAGGTTCTGGTGGAAGCCGCCTTTTTCGGCGACGTATTCGAGGTCGTAGCCGGGGCCGAAGGCGGCAGGGAAGCGGAGGACCGAGGGGGAACCGGGGAGGATGAAGCCCCGGGATTCGGGATTCAGGGTTGCCAGGTGGGCTTCCTTCAGTCCGTCGGAAATCATGAGGTGGGCAGGGCGGAGGAGAAGGTCGTTCCCTTCAACCGTGTATCGAAGCCCCGAGCCGATGGTTTTTCCGACGGCGAGCCCGTAGGCGCAGCGGTCAATGACGAATCCGTCGGGAGTCTCCCGCCATTCGGGGACCGAGGGGACGAATTCGCCCCCTTCGTCGCGGTAGCAGAGGCCGGAGCCCTTCTCGTGAATGTACGACTTGACTGTATCCACCGTTGTCGTGCCATCGGGATGAGTTGTTTCGAGTTCTCTGGCGACTTCCCAGACTCTGGTGTGGTCGTCCCTCAGCTCAACCAGCTCCGCCGGGGCATACTCCACAATGACCCTCACAGTGAGACCGGGCGAATTACCCCCCCCCTGTCGGCGCTGTCGCCGGAAGTGAGCAGATGCGAGTGAGTTGGAGCAGAAAAACTGTACTCGCAGTAAGGCCGATAGAGGTGAGAATTGCCGCCCTTTTGAATCGTTTCCCCTTCATTGTCGTTGTCCCCCTGTAAAACTTGGTTAGGATGCTCCGCCTGCTTATTACCAGAGTAATATTGCGTCCGCAGCCTTGCGCCGTCAAGACAAATCTTTTTGAACAGCGCAGCGGGGGGACACACCAGCCAACTTCGCACGGTTTTCTCGACATTACCCAAACCCTGGGGAGGGGTAACGCCTCAGGAGAGGGTGACATTTCGCTTGACGAGAAGGGCCGAATATCATAGAGTTTATTTGCGACTGAGAGGGGTAAGGAGGACTCTATCATGTACGCAGCCAACGAGACGATCACCCCCCGAGACATAGAAGACGAGATGAAGGAGTCCTTCGCGACGTACGCGCTGAGCGTAATTATCCAGAGGGCTCTGCCGGACGCTCGCGACGGGCTGAAACCTTCCCAGCGACGAATTCTTCACGCGATGAGGGACCTCCATCTCTCTCCCGCCAGCAAGTACCGCAAATGCGCCAAGATTGCCGGGGACACGTCGGGGAACTATCACCCTCACGGGGAGGGTGTGGTATATCCGACGCTGGTGAGGATGGCGCAGGACTTCGTGATGCGATACCCGCTCATTGACGGGCAGGGGAACTTCGGTTCCATAGACGGAGACCCGCCGGCTGCCATGCGATACACCGAGGCAAGGCTGACCCACCCGGCGATGGAGACGCTTGCGGACATTGACCAGGAGACGGTTGATTTCGTCCCAAATTACGACGAGACGCTTCGCGAGCCGACGGTGTTACCGGGGAAATTCCCGAACCTGATATGCAACGGGTGCTCGGGGATAGCGGTCGGAATGGCGTCCAATATCCCGCCGCACAACTTAGGGGAGGTGGCGGATGCGCTGAAGCTGTTGATAGACGACCCGGACATCCCTCTTCAGAAGCTGATGGAAGTGATGCGGGGGCCGGATTTCCCAACGGGCGGGTTGATATGCGGGATGGAGGGGATAAGGGCCGCGTACCGGACGGGGAAGGGAAGGATTATCTGCCGGGCGAGAATAGGTGTGGAGCCGGCTAAGAGCGGCAAGGAGTTCGTCGTCATAACGGAGATTCCATACCAAGTTGACAAGACCAACCTCCTCAACAGCATCGCCCAGCTTGTGAACAACAAGACCATTCCAGGTATCGGCGACCTGCGCGATGAATCGGACAAGGACGGACTGCGAATCGTCGTGGAGCTGAAGCGGGGAGAGAACGCCCGGGTGGTGGTCAACCAGCTTTACAAGCATACGGAATTGCAGAAGACTTTCGGGGCGATTCTGCTGGCGCTCGACAAAGGGCGCCCCAGAACGATGGGGTTGAAACCACTGCTGACGTGCTACATCAACCACCGCAAGGAGGTGGTGTTGCGGCGAACGAGATACCAGCACGATAGGGCCGAGGAGAGAGCGCACATCTTAGAAGGGTTCAAGATTGCCCTCAACAACCTCGACAAGGTTGTCCGGATAATCCGCTCGTCGAAAGACCGGGAAGCAGCGCGAGACGAGCTGATGAAGAATTTCAAGCTTAGCGAGAGGCAGGCTGGGGCGATCCTTGAGATGCGCCTCTATCAGCTCACCGGTCTGGAAAGGGAAAAGGTAGAGAGCGAATACCGAGAGCTCCTTAAGAAAATCGCGTACCTGAAATCGGTCCTTGCCAGCCCCGAGTTGGTGAAGCAACTGATAAAGGAAGAACTCGATGACATGAAGAAGCGCTTCGCCGATGCTCGAAGGACCGATATCGTCAGCGCGGAGGAGGAGCTCAAGGTCGAGGACCTGGTAGTCAACGAGGAATGCATAATCACAATCACCCATGCCGGATATATCAAGAGAGTGCCGGTGGCGGCCTACCGGAAGCAGCACCGAGGTGGGAAAGGGGTTTCCGGGATGGAAGTGAGGCAGGAGGATTTTGTCAAGCACCTTTTCACGGCTTCGACGCACGATTATCTGCTTTTTTTCACGACGGAGGGGCGGTGCTACTGGCTGAAGGTGTATACGGTGCCGCCGGCGGGGAGGCAGGCTCGAGGTAAGGCGATTGTCAACCTCCTCCAGATGTCGAGCGGCGAGAAAATAGCGGCGCTGGTTCGAGTGAAGAATTTCGATGGGGAGCGGAACGTGATGATGGTGACACGGAAGGGAATTGTGAAGAAGACGCCGGTCAGCGCCTACAGCAATCCAAGAAGCGGCGGGATAATTGCCATCAGGATTAACGGGGACGACAGCCTGATAGAGGTGAAGCTGACCAGCGGGCACGACGAGGTGGTGCTGGTGACGCGAAACGGCCAGTCCATAAGAATAGACGAGTCGGATGTGCGGCCGATGGGGCGGGCAACCCGCGGGGTGAAGGGAATTACCCTCGGCAAGTCCAATGATGCTGTAGTGGGGATGGAGGTGGTCCAAGACGGCGCAAGCCTTCTTGTCGTGTGCGAGAATGGATACGGGAAGAGAACTCCCTTCGACGAGTTCCGGGTCCAGAGGCGCGGCGGGAAAGGGGTTATTGCGATAAAAACGACCAAGCGCAACGGGCCAGTCGTCGGCGTCCTCAGCGTGGCCGAAGGCGACGACATCATCCTGATGACAGCGGATGGCAAGATGATGCGAACGCCGGTGTCTCAGATACGTTCCATCAGCAGGAATACTCAGGGCGTCAGAATCATATCCGTTGCCGAGGGTGACAGAGTTGTTGACGTCGCCAAAAGCGTCACCGAAACCGAAGAGGGAGAAGAGCCGCAAGACACTGAGAACAACGCCACCGCGGCCGTCCAAGAGGAGAATTGACCCGCGGGTCGGAAAGTTTGCCCGCGTGAAGCACCGAGCCGTCAGGGGTGCGGAGAGCGCGTCGTTTCACTCCTGTCCGCAATACTTGTGGGCGAGGTGGGGCTTTTTCAACGCCCTGAAAACGTCCAGCCATCGCGCGCGATGCTCCTCAGTCTCGACGACAGGCTCAAACCCCAACTCAAGGTAGGTCTTGATGGCCGCGAGGCGGCTTTCATCGGTGTGCAAAAACGCCGAGCGAAACCCGCGTTCTCTGAAGTAGGCCAGGACTGCTGCGGTGAGGACTTTTCCGAGCCCCTTCCTGGTATGCCCAGGGACAACCGCGAGCATGTGGACGTATCCGGCATCGGTTCCGAGTTCGGGCTTGGTCCAGGCCGTGGCTGTGCCGACCTCTTTACCCCGGCACGTCAGGAAAAAGACCCGCTCCGGGCGAAATGCTTCCTTGAGGGCTATCTCTTTGCCGAAAACGCTGGTGGGGCATTCGGCCCCAAAAGCAGTGGAGATGATTCGAGCCCAGTGCGCGTCATCCCCGTGCCGGTAAGTACGCAGTGAGTACCCCTTTGGGAGAGCGGATTTTTCAATTCCATCCAGATGAGGCCGTTTCATCAGAAGCTGTGATTGACGCAAGACTTTTTTCCTTCGGTCGAAGCCGGAGCGAGGTTGCTCCATGACTAAATACCCGCAGACGCGCCAGACATTTTGGCCGATGCTGTCTCATCCTTTTCCACTCGAGGCTGAGGAGCAAAAGAGAAATCGAAAAACCCAGCGAGGATGACGCCCCCGACAGATGGCTTCTGGAACTTGTCCAGTACCTCGCCCGTAAAAACTCACCCTTTTGGACAAAACTGATTTACCTCGGAGGCACGCAAAGCGCCCAAGAGGCGTGCTGCCGGTATCAGTCAAACGTCAAGGTTCTTGACCCAGCGAGCGCTTTCTTCGATGAAGTCTCTGCGGGGGCCGACCTCCGTGCCCATCAACATCGAGAAGGTCTCCTCCGTAGCTACGGCATCCTCCAGGACTATCTTGAGGGTAACCCTTTTGGCTGGGTCCATAGTAGTTTCCCACAACTGCTCGGGATTCATCTCGCCCAGGCCCTTGTATCGCTGGAGAGTGATGCCCTTTCGGCCGAGGCTGCGGATGGCCTCAAGCAGTTCTCTCGGAGAAAAGACCTCCGTTGTAGTGTCTGAATCAACCAGCCGGTACATGGGTCTGTCGGCTCCGAAGTAGTGCTCAACGTCCACTCCGAGCTTCGTCATGGCCTCCATCACCTTTTCCAGTTCGCGCGACTCGAACAGCTCCCACACCCTGATCCCGCTTTCCTCAGCCCGCTCTTCGCTTTCCTCGTCGGAGAGAACTACCACCTCGCCGCCGCGCTGCTTTTCTGCGGCCGAAGCGACCTGACGGAGCTCTTCGCCGCTGAAGAGGAAACGCTCCTCCTCGTCCACCATAACCCTGTAAAGAGGGAGCCTGCCGGTCTTGCTGTCGCGTGCCGCAAAATAGTGCTGGGGGTCTATCCCCTTGCGCGAGATAGCGATAAAAAGGTTCTCCGCTCTCCCGACCTCCGCCAGGATTTTCTCCAACTGGTGGCGAGTAAGCTCCTTGCCCGGGCCGATTGCCACAACCCGCAATCCCTCCATGCCGTTCTGGAGAAGGAAGGAGTCCATCTCTTGGTCATTCTGGATGTAGGCTCGCTTACGGCCCGCCTTGACGCCGTACAAGGGAGGCTGGGCAATGTAAATGTGCCCTTTCCTTATCAACTCCGGGAGTTGCCGATAGAAGAAAGTCAGAAGGAGAGTCCGTATGTGAAGGCCGTCAACGTCCGCGTCGGTCATTATGATTACTTTGGAGTACCGGAGCTTGCCAATGTCAAACTCGTCGTCGCCGACGCCGGTTCCAATGGCCATGATCATGGTGAGTATCTCTTCGTTCTTAAGAATCTTGTCAATACGTGCCTTCTCGACGTTGAGGAGTTTACCCCTGATAGGGAGAATTGCCTGGAAGCGACGGTCTCGCCCCTGCTTGGCTGACCCACCGGCAGAATCCCCCTCAACTATGTACAACTCACAAATCGCGGGGTCCCTTTCCGCACAGTCAGCGAGCTTGCCGGGGAGCGACCCGCTGTCGAGGGCACCCTTCCGGCGGGTGAGTTCGCGCGCCTTTCTCGCCGCCTCGCGCGCCCTGGCAGCCAATACCACCTTTTCGACGATGCGCCTGGCGATGGGTGGGTTCTCCTCAAGAAAAACACCCAACATGTCGTTTACCACCGATTCCACTATCCCTGCGACTTCGCTGTTGCCGAGCTTGGTTTTTGTCTGGCCTTCGAACTGAGGGTCCAGGACCCTCAGGCTCAGAATCGCTGTCAGCCCTTCCCGCATGTCGTCTCCGGAGGGGCCCACTTTGTCGTTCTTCAATATGTTGTTGGCGCGGATGTAGTTGTTTATCGTCCTGGTGAGCGCCGAGCGAAAGCCGCTCAGGTGCGTTCCTCCCTCGATCGTGTTGATGTTATTCACAAAAGTCAGGACATTTTCCTGGTAGCCGTCGTTGTACTGCATGGCGACTTCCACGTCCACCTCCTCTTTGGATGCCTGGAGATGAATGACCTTCTTATGCAAGGGAGTCTTGTTGCGGTTGAGGTGCTCGACGAAAGAGACGATGCCGCCGGTGTACTTGAATTTGTTTTCCTGGCCGGAGCGCTCGTCCTTGACGGTTATGACAAGACCGTTGTTGAGAAATGCGAGCTCCCTCAGCCTCTCCGAGAGCGTGCTGAAGCTGAACTTGGCGTTCGGGCCGAAAATCTGAGGGTCGGCCTTGAAAGTCACTTTTGTGCCGGTTCTGTTGCTCTTCCCAATGACCTGGAGCGCGCTGACAACTTTGCCCCTCTCGTATCTCTGATGATAGACCTTGCCATCCCTCCTTACCTCCACCTCCAGCCACTCCGAAAGGGCATTGACCACCGACACCCCCACGCCATGCAATCCCCCAGAGACCTTATAGCTGGTGTGGTCGAATTTGCCTCCGGCGTGCAACATTGTGAGAACAACCTCGACGGCGGGCTTCTTTTCCGTTCGGTGCATATCTACAGGTATGCCGCGGCCGTGATCAACGACGGTGACGCTGTTATCAAGGTGGAGGGCAACATCAATCTTGGTGCAGTAGCCGGCCATGGCTTCGTCAACGCTGTTGTCCACCACCTCGTAGACAAGGTGGTGCAAGCCACCGGCTGCGGTATCGCCGATGTACATGCTCGGTCGCTTTCGCACGGCCTCGATACCCCCGAGCACTGTTATAGTTGTCGCGTCATACTTCGTTTGGACCTTCGCCATCTGTCCGTTCTCCTGAAGAGCCCGAGACACTCTCTTGACGGGTAGTGAAGCGGAGTCTCGTTATCGAGCCCCGCCCGAGAGCCTCGTTTAGAGCACAAAGAATGCTCTCCCTGTGGAACCGCGCCAGCTCTGCTGCCCAGGCGGCGCTGTCTGCGGAAACAAGGAGCACCCCTTCCCGAAAAGCGAGCGGGAAGGTATGTTGGGCGACTTGTTGGGGCACGCTTTTCTTCCAGAGCTGGCGGATGCTGCGAATCGGGGAATCCTGCTCGATTTTCCAGCGTGCAAGGATCGAAGGAATTAGTTCACCCACGCGGACGCAATGCTGCGACGTCATGGCGCGCCCTGCGCCTCCGTGCCTTCCGTCTCAACTGCCGGAAGCCGCATTGGCATGATGAGATGGAGGAAATCCCCTTCCTCAGTGAAGGTGCCGGGGCTGACGCGGTCTGTCAGACGGAATGCGACCTCCTGGCCGTCGAGCACGTTGAGAACGTCTTTCAAACAGAGCGGATTAAAGCCTATGGCCATTGGTTTCCCGTCGAACTTCGCCGGCATTGCGACCCTCGCTTCGCCAACCTCAGGTGTGCTCGCCGTAATGACCAAAGCGTGCTCCTCAAAATGGAGTGTGACAGAACTCGACTGCTCGCTGGTCATGAGTGCCGCTTGCCGAACAGTAGCAGCGAACTCCTCTTTATCCAAGAGCGCTGTGTAGGGAGGGCTCTTTGGGATTACGCCCTGATAGTCGGGGTACTTAGCGTCTATGAGAAGAGAGACAAGGAGGTCTGTCCCCACTCTGAAACCCACCTGGTTGCCTGACAGGAAGACCAAGACGTCTCCCTCATCCCCGAGCATCTTCTCAAGGTCTTCGATGGCCCGTATCGGGACTATGAAGGTACCGCTGTACTCTTCCGGAACCGCAACTTCGTGAGAAATCCTGGATAGTCTTCTTCCATCCGTGCCCACCAAGGATAAATGCCCTCGCTCTACCAGGAAATACATGCCGGTGAGGAAGTGACGGGGGTCCTCGCGAGAAACCGCGAAGGACGTCTTCCGAAGCATTCTCTTGAAGACAGCCTGCCCAACTGAGAAAAGAGGCTCACCATTGAACTCCTGGACATGCGGAAATTCTTCCCTTGATATTCCCAGAACTCTGAAGAACGACTCCCCGCAGCTTATGCTGGCCACATTCTCTTCATCCACCTCCACGTTCACCTCTGCTGAGGGTAGTTCGCGAACAATCGCAAAGAGCGTTCTCGCGGGAATCGTAGAAGCTCCACTCTCCAACACTGTGGCAGGCGTTTCGCAGCGCACTGCGACCTGAAGGTTTGTTGTTGTCAATACGACCTTTCCTTCAACAGCTTCCAGCAGTACGTTAGCAAGAATCGAGAGCGTGCTTTTCGAAGCCACAATTGGGTGAGTCTTTTGTAAAGCATCAAACAGGTCTTCTTTGTGAGCTGTAAACTTCATGACCCCCTCCGTTTCACTTGGTGACTTCTTCGGTGAAGGTTATCAAGAACCATACACAGAGTCGTAGTAGGCCCTGTTAATATGTGAGTAGGAGCGTTGGTTGTTCTGATCGGTCGTGTTAACATCATGTTGGTTGTGTGTTCATGGGGAGCCGGTGCCGGGATCCCTTGCGGGAATTTGGTTAATATTAACATAGCGCGGACAAGATGTTAACTGTTTTTTGACAGGTGCTGGCGACCGAGGCGTGGCCACGAGGGCCCAGAGGCGCCAGCGTTCTGGCCCGTTGTGGAAGGGGGGAAAGTGGGTGATTCAAAGACGAGTGAGGTGCTCCTTCGCGCGGCAGACCAGGGCGTTGAGCTCGCGATCGGAAGGAAGCCTGGTCGCAACCAGGTTATGGGCGTGGATGACGGTAGCGTGATCGCGGCCGCCAAACGCGTCGCCTATTTCGTGAAGAGAATGGTTGGTAAGTTCCCTGCACAGGTACATAGCAATCTGGCGCGGAAACGCGATGGTTCTCGGGCGACGGCTGCTTTTCATATCAGCGACCCGGATGTCGAAGAGCTCGGCGACTTTTTTCTGAATTGCGTCAATGGTGATGGTGCGCAGTTGCTGGCGGAGGAGGGTGTCCTTCAGGACATGCTCGGCGAGACCGGTAGTTAGTGGGCGTTTCATCAAGCATGCATAGGAGGCCACACGGACAAGCGCACCCTCCAATTCACGTATATTGGACCTGATTTTGTCCGCGATGAAGAAAGCCACTGCCTCGGGCAACTCGATACGGGACAGAGCCGCGTTTTTCAGAAGGATGGCGACACGTGTTTCCAGCTCGGGGACCTGGAGGTCCACAACGACTCCTGACTGAAATCTGGAGACGAGGCGCTCCTCCATGTCAGCGAGTTCAGCAGGAGGCCTGTCGCAAGAGACGACAATCTGGTTGCCGTGGTCGAATAACGTGTTGAAGGTGTGAAAGAACTCCTCCTGCGTCTGTTCTTTGCCAGAGAGGAAGTGTATATCGTCGATCAGGAGGGCGTTCAGATCGCGGTAGCTTCTCCGGAAAACCTCCATATTGCGGCTCTGGATACTCTTGATGAGGTGGTTTGTGAAGACCTCACTGGAGACGTAATGGATTTTGACGCCGTTGAGGTGGGCGAGAATATGATGGCCGATGGCCTGCATCAGGTGGGTCTTGCCGAGTCCGACCCCGCCATATATGAAAAGCGGGTTGTACTCCTTCCCGGGGGCTTCGGCTACCGCAAGAGAAGCGGCTCTGGCGAAACGGTTGCACGCCCCTTCTATGAAGTTCTCGAAGGTGTACTTCGGGTTGAGGGTGCTGCCGTTGTTTGAGCTGGGGCGTCGTGCTGCTCTGGCGCGCGATAGTTGCTCTCGCTGGCGTCGAGGGGCGCCAGCATCACAAGGCCCTGCCGGGGGCTCGCCTATGGTTTCGACGAGCAGCCGTGCGTCCGGCCCGACAGATTGGCGAAGCCTCTCCTGGATGAAACCTCCGTAATGTTCCAGTATCCAGTTCTTGTAGAAGACGCTCGGAACCTGAATCACCAGTTCGTTTGGAGAGTTCTCGCTGATGGTGCAGGGCGAGAACCAGCGCTCGAACGTTTCCGGGCGCAGCTGCGCACGGATCGCACTGATGATTCCCTCCCAAACTCGCGTCTCCTTCAAAGCGTTGTCCCTCCCGACCGAAAGTTATTCACAGGGTTGTTATAATCTGCCTGAGCTTGCTGGGTTAACCAAGGCGCCCTGCTTCGCAGCCACCTGTGGCGCCATGTTGTGTCCGGAAGGAAAAATGGCTGGAGCCACCCCGGCGTAACTCACTGCTGTAAAGTCAGTTGCAGCGGCGAGCGCCCGTCCGCCCTTTTCCCTGAGGATAGAAGGGACGAGGGCTGCGGTCTACCACGACGCTGAGGTGCTGCGCCATGCGGGGCACAGCGACGACACAGGTGAGGCAATCCACAGGATATTAACAACTTATCAACAACTGGGGCTGCCTGCTGCGCTTGGTGGCGCGAGTATATGGACAGGGTTACAACGTGGCAAGGAAAAAATGGCGCTTTTTTCCGCGTTCGGTATAAAATGCGACATGTTAGGCGGATGAGAGGAAAAAAATCTTAGCTTGAGATTAAGGATTGCCAGAAGGTAGGAAAGGAGCGATTACACGACGGGCAGGGCGTTGTCCCAATCGCGGTAGCCGGCGTTCCTTGTGAAAAGGCGCAAGAAGAATGAAGAGCGTTCGTGACTTTTGCATAGTAGGAAATGGGAGAAATGTGTGGTGATGCCGGAAGAGCACCTGTTGCTGATGAGGAGTTGATGGAGCAGTTCGTTGAAGGGTCAGAAGAGGCGTTCGATGACCTTGTGGCGCGATACGCAGGAAGGATAACGAGCTTCGTTCATCGTCAAGTTTTGGATTTTGCGGTCGCAGAGGAGATTGCGCAGGACACTTTTATGGCAGTGTATCGCAAGAGGGAGACTTTCAAGGCGGGCCACAAGTTTTCCGGGTGGATTTACAAGATTGCGATCAACTTCTGTCGAATGCACTTTCGTAAGAAGAGGAGCCAGGTGGGTGTGGTGCCGATACACGAAACGCGGGAGGAAGAGGGGAAGGCGTTGGAGGATGTCTTGGCGGATGACGGGGAGGGGCCGCGGGAGGCGTTGAGCCGCAGGGAGGCGGAGGAAAAGCTGCGGCAAGCTATTGCGGAGCTGCCCCGGAAGCAGCGGTTAGTTTTCACGCTCAGCTTTTATGATGAGATGACTTACGAAGAGATCGGGAGGTTGCTGGGCTGCTCGCCGGGGACCGTGGCTTCCAGGAAGCACGCTGCGGTGAAGAAGCTGGCCTCGAAGCTCAGCAAAGTTACTCTGGGGGAGTTTGGATAAAGCGGGAAATGGGCGGATGGAGAAAAGCCTGCCCTCTGCAAGGGCAAAGGATGGATTTTCAGAATCCGAGGTGATGAAGATGAAGTGCAAGAGAGTCCAGAAGCTCCTGACGGCGTTCGTAGACGGAGAGCTGGCCCCGCCGCGTGCGGCGTCGGTCAGCGAACATCTGGCAATGTGCGACGTTTGCCGTGAGCAGGCGGCTGAGGTGAAGAAGGTCCTCGCCTGGGCTGGCACGTGGCGAGACCGTGAGCCGTCGCCCGGGTTTGTCACGCGGTTGAGGGCGAGGATACGTTCGGAACGGGAAGCTATCGGTTTATCTCGCAAGGTTTGGATTCCGCGTGCGCGGCTGGCGTTTGCGGGCGTTGCTGCGGCGAGCGTGATTTTTGTTGGGGGGTATCTTGTCGGCGCGCTCTTTTCGGGCCGGGCGGCTGTCCCGCGAGGCGCTCCATTGGCGAGGGGCGCGGCTGTGGTCGCGCCGAAGAGCGTGACGGCCTATCCGGTGGCGGATTCGCGGCGTCTGATAGCCGGGCTACAGAGGATCAAGATGAGCCTTGGCAGCAAGCTGAGTGATGCGTCTTTCAATGAGTTGAACGAGGTACAGCGTGCCCTGGCGGCGGGCGGGGACAGTTCTGTGAACGACCTTGCCATTCTGGAGGAGCTCCAGCGCGCGGAAGGGCTGATACGCCAGAAGAAGTTCGCTTTGGCTCGCGGAGTCCTCGACGGGATAGAAACGAGCCATCCGGGGCACCCTCTTGTTGAGTATGCTCAGATGACGAAGATGCTGGCGAGTCCACAGGCTGTGCCTGGTTGGGGACTTCTCAAGAGTTCCTACGCGATGCTTCTTCAGGACACGCTTGTTAACCCGGCGGAGTTTTACAACGACATCACGAGCCTGCCGGCGCAGATTACGGAGTATGGTTGGCAGAGTATCGTTAAGTCTGCCGACAAGCTTAATCCGCTCAACCTTTTCGATTACATAGAGAGCCGCATCTTAGGACGGAGCGAGACATTGTAGCGGAGTGACCGGAGGGTGGGCGTTTGGGGCGGCGGCCGTCGTAGTCGCCGCATCGGGTGGCGAGGCAGGTCGGAGTAAGGGGGGATAGAGCTGTACCTGGGTCAGGTGAGATAACTCGTTGCGTTCTGAAACGAAATAGGCTTCCGGAGGAAAAGGCCATGAGGTCGTTAGTGATTCTGACTGGGCTGTGGGTAAGCGTTGGCCAACTTTTTACCGTGGGGCTGTCCGCCACGATTTCCGAGCTGGCATTTGAAGAGATGCTGCCGGGGGATACGGTCCTTTATTTCTGCGTTCCGGACGGCGTGGGGCTGGTAGAGAAGTTCAAGAACACCAATTTGTACAAGATGGCTCGCGAGATAGAGCTTCTGGGTTTGCTGAACCGTGAGCCGCGGTTTCAGCGAATCAAGGAGCTTTATGGGACGTTCATCGAGCCACTTACGCAGGTATTCCAGAGGAGAATGGCTCTGGCTATAACGGACATACCCCGTGGTCGGGGGCTTCCCGAAGTAGTGTTTTTAGCGGACATGGGCGGGAAGGAGGAACAACTCCGGCAATGCTTCAAGGAGCGGATTCACCCGGCGCTGGAGCGGGCGGGGGTGACTGCGGCCTCTTTCAAGGACGGGGAATATGAAGTGCAGGAACTCTCATTCCGGAAGCCTGTGCCATTTTCGGCGTGCTATGCGGTTGCCGATGGTGTGTTCATCGCTACTGTGGGGAGGCAAGGGATCGAAGAGCTGCTGAGTCAGCCGAGGCGCGCGAAGTCTCTTGCCGAGGCTGGACTCTTCAAGGAAGTTCGCGCGAAACTCGGGGAGAGATGCGATTTTCTCGCCTACAACAACATTTCGGCTATGATGGAAGGCCTGAGGGGCGGTCTGCGTTCGCGGTCCAAGGTGTTTTTCGATGCCCTCGGATTGGCGGACGTGAAGGCCGCTGGCTTCGGTCTGGAGTTCCGGGAGCATGCCGGCAAGCAAACCTTGTTTATTTACACGGGAGCGGAGCGACGGGGGCTTCTGGCTCTGCTGCCCCGCGGCGACCGCGGGGTGAAGGCCGCGAGGTACGTCCCCGAGGACACCACTTTGCTGTGGGCAGTTTCTCTCGGGGATTTCGCTGAGTTCTGGGATGGGGTGACGAATGTCCTGCGGAGTGCCATGGAGGCAGCCGGTGAGGGACCGCACTGGGAAAGGGCCATGGCCAAGCTAAGGCAGTGGGAGAACAGGTCCGGATTCAGGATAAAGGACGATGTTCTTTCTCCCTTTGCAGGAGAGGTGGCGGTCTCTGTCAAGGTCCCTGAGGTGATGGGGGTTCCGCCGACGGTCTTGTTGATTGAGGTGAAGGATTCCGAGAGGGCCATGGCTCTCATAGAAAAGCTGATGGCAGCCCTGGAGAACCTCTCCAAGGGCGGGCTCGTCAAGGTTCCGGAGCAGTACAAGGACGTGGCGATAACCACGGTGTTCCTCCTGCCACACGGCGGCGGAGTGCGGGGCGCCAGCCTCGCAGGGCTCTCCTTGATGCGTCCCGCGTTCGCGGTTGTGGGAGATTTTCTGGTTATCGGGGTTCATTCGAGTTCAGTCAAAAAGGTAGTGGATGCCTACGGGTCAAACAAGTCGTTAAAGGATAACCCGAATTTCAAAAGAGTCGTTGCGAATCTCTCGGAGAAGGGAAGCATGACGTTGTACGTGAATATGAGGGAGGTGTACGACTTTCTGTACGGCATCTTCGGCGGTCTTGCGGCCAGGGAGGTTCCAGGGGACATTGTTGCGAGACTCGGCAGGGTCGGGCAATACCTGGGCTCTTCAGCGAGCCGCGTTTCTTGCGATGAAAAGGGGATAACCTACGAAACGTTCTCGGAGTCGTGCCTGCCGGAGCAGGCGCTCGCGATTGGCGCGCTCCTTCCGATGCTGGTCTCTGCAAGGGGAAAAGCCCTGGCCGCCGCGTGCATGAGCAATGTGATGAACCTATCAAGGGCTTGCATTATGTACGAGAACGAACACGGTGTGCTCCCCTCGAAGCTTTCGGAGCTCTATCCAGGGTACATTGACAAACTAAACGTGTTCGTCTGTCCGGTTCACGCAGGGAAAGAGATTTCAGAAAGGAATATTGACGAGGCAAGCGATTACAGGCTGGAGATTCCGGGTGCGAAGTTGGCGGATGTGAAAGACCCGGCAAGGACTGTGATGATCTCCGAGAAGGAAGCCAATCATGATGGGGCGAGGAATGCCGGCTACGCAGACGGGCACGTCGAGCGTGCGCGATAAGGCTCTGGGGCAGTCGGGCGGCTGGCCCGGCCTCCATGGTGTTTCGTGAAATTCTGCGTCCCTTGTGTCTCTGGGAGCTAACGGTAGGCATGCCTTTCGGCGTGGATGCTTCGCGGTATTCTGCCGCCGGGAAAACCTCTTGAGCGCGGCGCGGACACGTGGAAAGCGGGTGGGAAGGGCAAGAAATCCTCGTGAAAGGAGAGTGAGAATATGCAAGTTGCTACTATGACCTGCAGAGTACCTGTCCGGCCTTACCACCAAGACACGAAGGCACAAAAACCTAATGCTGTACTCTTCTGCGTCCTCGTGTCTTCGTGGTTTACAAGACAATCCTCTTTATTCCATCTCACCATAATCCTCGCTGGCCTGGCGAGTGTGCCTCTGCGGCTGCAGGGCGCGGAGCCAAAGACGGACGAACCGAGCGAGGTGCGTGGGCGGGTTTGCGGTATGGTGGTGAACTCGGTCACGGGCGAGCCAATTGCAGGGGCATACGTTGCCGTGGACCACTCCGGGGACGCCGGCGGCAGTAACTTAGAGCGATTCCGTCAGGAAGGAATCTACGCCACGACGGAGACGGACGAGAAAGGCCGATTCGTCCTGGATGGGGTCGCCTTTCTTGACAACCATCCTTTCATGGTGACCTATCCTGAATTTGTCCGGCATCAGGAGACGATTGCCGTCCGGAAGAACGAGCCGGAAATTGATATGACAGTGCGTTTGAAACCGGGGGCGACGATCGTTGCGAAAATGGTGGATGCTGACGGGAGATTGTTGGGACAGGATGCGGTGTTTCGTCTGGAAGCCAGAGACGGGCGCGCTTTTCTGCCGATGCGCGATGACTGGCCGGACCTGCCTTATCGCATTGAAGCCACGAAGACGGGGATGTTCTCCTTTGGGGAACTGGATACGGGGGTGTTTACTGTCGAGGCGATACGCAGCCGCCGCAACCAAACGGTCTATCACGGCAGGGTCTCGGAAATCGCCATTGAGGCGGGAGGGACGAAGGAGGTGCTGCTCAAGCCGGCCGGGCACCGCTCCACTGTGAGAATCAAGCTCCAGAGGGACCCGCATGCATTTGTTGGCGAGACAAAGGGAGCGATGGCGTTGGTCGTCAGCCGCGGACCGGCTCTCCTTGCCTGGGCCAGCGGGAACTTTTACCACCCGGAAGACGAGCGCCTCGGACGCGTGTGGAGGAACGCCTTTATGACGGCCTATTTGATTCCGGTAAGCGATGCTGACGCTACGCGCAGGCTCCTAACGGGAAAGCGCTTCAACCGGGTCTCGGAAGAAGGCTTCATTGTCAACGTTTTGACCTCACCTGAGATCGTCCACACCCTGCGGAACTTTCCGCCTGGTGAATACGCCGCGTTCACTTTCGCTATGGGGAAGTATGGAGGCTGGGAATCTCCTGGTGTTTACCTGAGGGGAACGAAGGTGGAGATCTCTCATGGTCGGGAGACGGGCGTGGAAATCGCCTGGATTGAGCCGATAGGGCCAGCCCCGACGAACGCAAGGGTATTTCACAGGCAGGTGACTCTTGAGGGAAGAGATTATAGTGCCCAGGAGATTTGCGAACTCCTGGCGAAGGAAACCGGCGCCAAGGAGGGAGAGTTCATCGCAGACTCGACGAGCGAGAGCGGGAAAGTTGCATTACCGGCAGGGAAGGTCCAGATTTGGGACCTCCTTGAGACGATTTACCTGAAGAAGGGATGGAGACTCGAGGCGGACTTCAAGGCCGGGAAGGTGTTTCTGCGGGGGGCACGTTGAGGGGCACGCGGAGGATGTGAGGGGACGCTTCCGCCGGCTGGGTTCGCAGCGGCTTCACTGGAAGAAGTCCATGCTCGCCTTCGCGTCGAAGTCGTAGGTGGCGGCGGAGTGGTTGTGCGCGTAAAGCCAGTATCCAAGGCCGGCGACCATGGCTGCGTTATCGGTGCACAGCTCCTTTGACGGAAAATAGACCGGCACGCGGAGCCGCTCGGCGCCTTGTCGGAAAAGCTCTCTGAGGCGCTGGTTGGAGGCGACGCCTCCGCCGACGGCTATGCTCCTGGCGCGGAATTCGTCGGCCGCGCGCACGGCTTTCTCCACGAGGACTTCCAGAGCTGCCTCCTGAAAGCTCGCCGCGACGTCTGCCCGCTCTTTTTCGGAGATTTTGTCCGGGTCGCGCTTCCTTTTTCCATAGCCCTTGATGTGGTAGAGGACCGCCGTCTTCAATCCGCTGTAGCTGAAATCGTAGCTCTTTTTCTTCGACAGCCCTCGGGGAAATGGGATGGCGTTTCTGTCCCCCTTCAGGGCGAGCTTCTCCACCTGCGGCCCGCCCATGTATGGCAAGCCGAGAAGTGAGGCGACCTTATCGAAGGATTCGCCGACGGCGTCGTCCGTGGTCTCGCCGAGCCTGCGATATTCTCCGAGGTTGTCCATCACGAAAAGGGAGGTGTGCCCGCCGGATGCGACTAACCCGACGGCTGGGAATTCCATCTCCGGGTTGGACATCGCGCAGCTATAGACGTGGGCCTCGACGTGATTGACGGGCACCAGAGGGAGTCCCTTCCCCCATGCAAGCCCCTTGGCGAAATTGACTCCGATCAAAAGCGCGCCGATAAGCCCCGGTCCCTGCACCACCGAAACAAGTCCAATGCCATCAAGCCCAACGCCGCTTTCCGACAGAGCTTTCTCGGCGATGCGGTCAATGATCTGAATGTGCTTGCGGCAGGCAAGTTCCGGAACAACTCCGCCGTATTCGGCGTGGAGGTCGAGCTGGGAGGCCACGATGTTGGAAAGGATTTCACGCCCGTCCCTGACGACAGCGGCAGCCGTTTCGTCGCAGGATGTTTCTATGCCGAGAGAGTACACGCTTCTTCTCTTGGTTCTATCACTTCACGAGCTTGAGAATCTCAGAGGCGGCTTTTCGGCCGGGGAATCTGATGACCGGTCTTCCGGGTCCGACGGGTACGATTGCCACGGGGCGCAGGCGCCGGGGTATGTCGAGCGCCTCCCGCGCGAGTTGCTCGTTGAAAGCGCCGATCCAGCAGCTCCCGTAGCCGAGGGCGGTCGCCGCCAGAAGGAGGTTCTCCACTGCCGCGGCGGTGTCCTGGAGGCAGTAAAGCGTTCGGCCGCGATCACCGTAAATGATGGCTGATGCCTCTGGCTCGGCGCAGATGACAAAGACAACCGCGGCATCCGCGATGAACTGCTGCCGAAACGCCGCCCGCGCCAGGTTTTCTTTCGCCTCCTGGCTGCGAACAACGTAGAAAAACCACGGCTGGAGGTTTCCCGCCGAGGGCGCCCACCGTAAGCATTCCATCAGGGTTTTCATGCGCTCATCTGGAATCTGTCCGCCCGTGAACTCACGGCAGGAGTGCCGCTGGAGGATGGTTTCTATGGTTTTGTCGTTCATTTAAGTGCGGTCCTCGATGGCAGCGTGTGCGGGAAATGTTAGTAAAAACTGTATTTTGTCTGCCCGCGCGTGCGGGCGGGGCAGCATCAAAGCCAAAGTGTAGCAAACGGGATGCCGGCACTCAACGGAGAATCCCTGAGCAGCGTCGAGCAAATGAGTTGCTCCATTGTGAGCTTGTGGCAAATTCAGGGGGCGCAAACGCATGCGGCCGTACTTCACGGGGATTGGCCTCGACCCTCTGGAGCGGCCGATGGGACGGGTGGCGGGTTTGGTTGTATGACGCCCTGTCGGGGCTTGGCTGGATGGGCCCCGACCGCCCTCCCAGGGCTTCGCCCTGGGCTATTTATATCGCCCCGTTGGGGCTAATCCCGCCTCTGGCGGGATGCACATTCAAGCCCCGTTGGGGCGAAACCTCCTCGGCGCCGGCTTCGGGCGGGTCAGCGCCCGGGGGCCCCGTCAGAAGACAAAAATGAAAGCTCTGAAGGAGCGCCGGAGAGAACCGCCACTCAATCACAGCCACGCCATGTTTGGCTCTTGCGGAGGAACTGCCCGGCATGCTATCCTTTGCTTCCTGGAAAGGGTGGGTCATTCACGACCAGCAACAGGCGTAGGCGGAAGGGGGTGGCGAGATGAAGCTTCCGCGGTTATCGGGGCGCCAGGTGATAAGGGCGCTGGCGAAGGCGGGCTTTCGCGAGACGAGGAGGCACGGAAGCCGCGTGTATCTCGAGAAAGTGGGTCCGGAGGGGACGAGCCACTTGATGGTCCACGACTTCAAGGAGTTGGACCCGAACGCCCTTATGGACATCATTCACCACTCTGGCATGAGTCGGGAAGATTTCCTGGCGCTTCTGTGAAGTCTGGTGAGAAGAAGCTACCTTGCCTCGGCGAGGGGCGCTTCTGGGCGTAAGGCTTTTTCTCGGTGACGGTATGGGGAGTTTCGTTTTCTGAGGTTTGGATGGGTGGCTGACGCAAGCTGGTTGTTGACAAGAGCTGACGCCGGGTACTACGCTGTGCCGTCATGAACGTTTGCTGCCACCACGGGATAGGTGCGGCGCCTTTCAATCGCGGCGAAACGGCACAGGCCTGAAAGCGGGTCGCGCAGCAGTGAGTTGGTGGAGAAGGGTTCGATTATGGTGAAAAAGAGCGACAGGATTCGGGTTGCGCATTACGGGCTCGGGTGCATAGGCATTCAGGCGGCGAAAATCGCCGTTGGTAACCCGCGCCTGGAGGTCATCGGCGGAATAGACATCTCGGCGGAGAAAGTGGGAAAGGACATAGGGGAGCTGGTCGGCATGGGAAAGCCCCTTGGCGTTCGCGTCAGCAGCAAGCCCCAGGAAGTTCTCACTCGGCGGCCGGATATTGTTGTTCATTCCACTGGCTCGCGGCTCAGCGACGTGGCGCCACAGGTCGAGGAAATTGTTTCTCGCGGCATCAACGTGGTTTCGTCGGCGGAAGAGCTTTTATTTCCGGTGCCTAAGAACAGGCATCTTGCTGACAAGCTGGACGCCCTGGCGAAGGAAAACGGCGTTTCGATCCTGGGCACGGGCGTAAATCCGGGATTTGTTCTGGATTCTCTTCCAGCGTTCCTGACCGGGATTTGCAGCGGCGTGAAGAGCGTCTTCGCCCGCAGGATCGTGGATGCCTCGACCAGACGAGAGCCCCTCCAGAGGAAGATCGGGGCCGGACTGAGCGTTGACGAATTCGAGCGCCGTGTCGAGGAAGGGCGCCTCGGGCACGTCGGGCTGCTGGAGTCTGTAGCGCTCCTTGCGGACTGTCTCGGATGGGAGCTGGATAACCTTCTGGAGAGGATTGACCCGGTCATAAGCGATGGAAACGTGTTCACGGAATATGTTGAAGTCCGCGAAGGGCAGGTCGCAGGCATACGCCAGACTGCAAAGGGCTTCCGGAAAGGAGAGCGCGTTATCTCGCTGGAGCTGCAAATGTTCGTCGGTGCCCCCGAGGCGCACGATTACGTACGCATTGATGCCGAGCCGCCCTTAGAGGTCAGAATCGAGAACGGGGCGTCCGGCGACGCCGCCACAGCCGCAATCCTCATCAACGCGATTCCGAAAGTGGTGTCTGCCCCCGCTGGCTATCTGACCATGAAGGACGTCGGGCTTATCTCAGCCTTGTAGGGGCGGTTCCGAGAACAAGGTGCTGCGGTTTTACCGGGATGAGGGCCCAGGGTCAGAGGAGGGTTGTCTTTTCAAGAGACCGAAGGGCGGACGTTTGGTATAATGGTTCGCAAAGCATCACAATGAGTTTTCGAGACGCGGTGCCGGCGGGAGCAGGCCGGATGCCGCGATTTTCACTCCCTCGGAATGCTCTGCGAGAGAGAAGGACAGAAAAAGCGATTAAGCCCGCGTAGCTCAGTGGTAGAGCCCCGCATTCGTAATGCGGTTGTCGTTGGTTCGAATCCGACCGCGGGCTTTTCTTTTTCCTTGTCGTTGGTTGCCTAAGGCGAACCGCTTAAGGCGTCCGCTTGACGAGCGGCAAGCCTCCTCGGCTACTCCATCACAACAGGTCCTCTTTGTCAGTTGTTGTAATAACTCCTTGACTTTCAAAGGGCCGATTCTCGGTTGGTCGTTGCAGTTGGAGAACGAAAGGGAGTTTCGGAACGAGGAACGCGCTGAAAGCTGCCTGAAAACCTCAGAAGATGGCAGGGATGGGTCACGGGGAGTTGGTTTCGCGCGCAGTGGTCAATGGGCGGGTCTTTCTCGTCAGCGGAAGAAGGGAGATGCACACAAGGCCAGCTGCGGCGTCGAGCATCAACGTTGCCGGATACCCCCAGGCTTCGATAGCCTGCCCCTGCCATATAGCGGAATACCAAATAACCAGGTTTAGCAAGGCCATATAGGCGGTGAACTGGGTTGCCGCCACAGCCGGTGTGCAAATGTCCATGAACAAGGCCGTGCGAGTCCCGTACATTAAGCCCTGGAAGACCGAATACACGATATTGGCCGCCCAGAATGAGGTCACCAGCTCTCCGGGCGGGACCGGGCGGTTGGGCATCCGGGGATCAACCGGCATGACCCAGCGGTGCCGGTTCATCACAAAAGCAAGGTATAAAGTCGCAATCGCGGTCCCTATGAGATAGAGGGCGAGCATCCTTCTTCGGCCGAAACGGTCCGATAGAAATCCGCCGACAACACAGCCAATAGCGGAGATAATGGTTGAAACCAGGGCAAGCAACGCAATCTTGGAATCGCTTAGGCCGAGTTCTACGGCTACGTTCGACTGCAACGCAAGGGACAGCGAGTAGGCTCCCGCGGGGAGGAGGGCGAAGATGAGTGCTGCCCGCGCCGGCCGCGTTCCGAAAAAGGCTTTGACGGCTTGGACGCAGTAAGTCCGAATCTCGACGGCTGCGGCGCGAAACCAGGACGCGGTCGGGCGTGGGGTTGCGCCGGTTTTCTGCTCTCGCAGGCCAATTGATACAAAAAAGGTGACAGACAGAATGCACGCGGCTACGAAGAAGAACGTGGCGTTGAAACCCACGTACTTCGCCAAGAAGAGGACTCCCGCCCCACCGATTGCTTGCCCCATGTAGGCACCCGCGAACATCAGGCCATTCGCCAATCCGCGTTCCTCCTCTTTCAGCACGCCGCAAGCCAGGGCATCTATTGCGACATCTTGTGTGGCACTGAACACGTTGAGAACCATGATAAGAGCAGTGAACAGTTTGATTTCTGCGGTGTAGTCAATCGGCATGCTGACCAAAAGCGTGGTGACCATCAGTACTTGCATGGCGACGATCCACGCTCGGCGACGCCCAAGGCGTTCGGAATAGAAAACGTCAACGAACGGGCCAATCAACCACTTCCAGCTCCAAGGGAGATAGAGTGTCCCGACGAACACCCCGATGGCAGCCGGCCCGATGCCCTGGCGGCGCATTTGCGTTGCCAAAGCCGTCGCCGTGAAACCAAGAGGAAGCCCTTCGGTAAGATACAGACAGAAGAATGCAGCCAATCGCCCCGGTTTCGATGCGAGAAGGTCTGGAAGCCGCATGAGTTCAGCGCTCCTTGCCCTTACACGTTGGGCCGAAACTGCCGTTCGGGTCTATCCCTTTATTGATGTTTGCGTAGCTAATGGAGGATGCTGGCACGGGCGACCGCGTGAGACGATTCTTTTGACATGATTAACAGGATTCGCGACTCCACCCATCCTGTTTGTCCCGTTAAGGCAATCTCGCCGCGAGGTTAGGAACCGGGGCGTCGAGCGACTCCTTTCTCAGCGCAAGGCTCGATAAGGATGGCCGCTGCGTATGTCTGGCGGTGACGCTTGCGTTGGCAGAACCACTCCGTGCTGTTGGCGCGAAAGTCTCGGCGGCGCTATGTTTCTCCCTTTTCCGGTCCAACGCTCGAGGCAGATGCTTTGCCTTCAGAATTCCCCGCCATGTAATTGCGCTTTTGGACGAGCGCGAATGCGATGGCGCTTTTCCGCCGATTCCTGAATCACTCACCTTTCCGCCGTGCGACACGTGGGGTAACAGTTAACCCCGTTCCGGATGGATGTCAACCAGTTTCGATACGCAAAAGCTGCTTGGCTGCGGGGGCGATACGCCTCGGAGGGAGGAAGATTGACATAATTGCTTGAACCGGGCAAGTTGGGTTATCCTCATGGCGAGGACAGCGCGAGAACTCCGCGTGAAGGTGCAAGGAGGACTCGAGGTAAAAGGTTCCCGGCGTAAACCCGGCTGGGAAAAGGTCCTGCTCGTTCAACCAAGAGGGAGAGGAAAGGTGAAAGCCATTCATTTCAGAGCGATCTGTCTTTCTTCGGTTGTGCTCCTGGGCGCCCCAGGCTCTTTGGAAGCGCAGGGAAAGCGTTCGGACTACGAACGCGCCAATGGGCTTCGCAAGCTGACAGAGAACAAGGTATTCAGAACTACGGTCAGGCCGCATTGGTTCGCTGATAATACCTGCTTCTGGTATCGCAATGATCTGCCTGCCGGCGCCAGGGAGTTCATCGTCGTGGACGCACTGAAAGGCGTCCGCAGGCCTGCTTTCGACCACGCCAGGCTCGCCCGGTCCCTTTCGGAGAAGACTGGGAAAGAATACGCCGGGACTCATCTGCCAATTGACGAAATGGAGTTTCTTGAGGCCGAGAACGCGATACGGTTCGAGGTCGAAGGAAAAACGTGGAAATGCGACCTCGAGGGTTACTCCGTGGTGGAAGTGGAGTCGCGGGAAGCGCCGACGAAAGAAGATGACGCCAAGACCGGTACAAGGAAGGAGCCGAGACCGTCCCGTCGGAATGAATCCCCCGATGGCAAGTGGGTTGGATTCTTCAAAGACCACAACCTCTACCTCCGCAACTTGGACGAGAACGAGGAGTTCGCCCTGAGTTCCGATGGAAGCGTCGAAGACAGCTACTCTGGCAGGGTTTTCTGGTCGCCGGATTCGAAAAAGGTGGTTGCTCTGCGTACGAAAAAGGGGGATGAACGGAAGGTATGTTTCGTCGAGTCTTCGCCGAGAGACCAGGTTCAACCGAGGCTGCACTCGTTTCCTTACCCCAAGCCTGGAGACCGAATCCCGGTTTCAAGTCCCCAGCTCTTCGACGTTTCCGCGAGGAAGCATATCCCGATCGGCAACGAGCTGTTCCCCAACCCGTGGAGTGTAGAAAACATCCGTTGGGACCGCGACTCGCGACGGTTCACTTTTCTCTACAACGAGCGAGGCCACCGGGTGCTCCGCGTCATTGCAGTCAATGCTGAAACGGGAGAGACGCAGACCATTATTGACGAGCAAAGCGAGACGTTCATTGACTACGCCCATAAGTATTTTGAGCATCACCTCGAGGACAGCCGTGAGACCATCTGGATGTCGGAGCGAGACGGCTGGAACCACCTGTATCTGTACGATGCCGAGACCGGCCGCGTGAAGAACCAGGTCACGAAAGGGGAGTGGGTGGTCCGCGGCGTTGACTATGTGGACGAGGAGAAGCGACAAATCTGGTTTCGGGCTGGCGGCATCTGCCCGGGCCAGGACCCGTACTATATCCACTACTGCCGGGTCAACTTCGACGGCAGCGGGCTGACTGTCCTCACAGAAGGCGATGGCACGCACTCGGTTGAATTCTCGCCGGACCGGCAGTTCCTCGTTGACACCTGGTCCCGCGTGGATGTGCCGCCTGTGAGCGAATTGCGCCGAGCAGAAGACGGCAAGCTCGTGTGCGAGCTGGAAAGGGCAGATTGGACGGAGTTGCTCAAAACGGGTTGGCAAGTGCCGGAGCGATTTGTCGCGAAGGGCCGCGACGGCGAAACAGACATCTATGGAGTTATCTATCGTCCGACGAACTTTGATCCGAACGGAAAGTATCCGGTCATCGAGGAAATCTATGCCGGGCCGCAAGGGTCATTTGTGCCCAAGCGGTTTAAGCCTTACCACGCTGCGCAGGCGACGGCGGAGCTGGGCTTCATCGTTGTCCAGATTGACGGCATGGGCACGTCGAACCGCTCCAAGAAGTTCCAGGACGTTTGCTGGAAGAACCTTGGCGACTCGGGTTTCCCCGACCGGATCGCGTGGATCAAGGCCGCGGCTGCGAAGTATCCCTGCATGGACATCAGACGCGTGGGGATTTACGGCGGTTCGGCAGGAGGGCAGAGCGCCATGCGTGCGCTCCTGGCGCACGGGGACTTTTACAGGGTTGCCGTATCGGATTGCGGCTGCCACGACAACCGCATGGACAAAATCTGGTGGAACGAACTCTGGATGGGGTGGCCGGTCGGCCCGCATTACGAGGAACAGTCCAACGTGACCCAGGCCCACAAGCTGGAGGGCAAACTGCTGCTCATCGTCGGGGAAATGGACAAGAACGTTGATCCGGCTTCCACGATGCAGGTCGTCAACGCGTTAATCAAAGCGGATAAGGATTTTGACCTGCTGGTGATACCCGGCACGGGTCACGGCGCCGGCGGCACTCCCTATGGTAGGCGGCGCTGCCGGGACTTCTTTGTTCGCCATCTCCTCGGCGTGGAACCGCGCCTCGATCCGTAGCGTGCGTTCGGCACGGGCATTCGTGCCTGCCAGTGCCGCGCACGAGAAAGCTCCTTTTGGTATTCGACCCGAAATTCTCAATCTCGGCGCAAGCGAATCCCACTTCGGGAACTAATGGTTTTTGCGCCGAGGAGCAAACCGCATGATTGGTTTTCAGGGATGACACCGGTCGGGATGAAGGAAGCGATGCTGACAATCTCGACTTGCTGTCGCTGGCACAACCGGCCCGGGCGCTTCTGCGTCGGCGTAGGCTATTGCCGCATCTCGGCGGTCAGGGCTTTGGGGTCAATGCCGTACAGAAGCTTCACGGCGTTTTTGTAATAGACTTTCTCCAGGACTTCTTTGGGAAGGTATATGCCGTAGATCATCCAGAAGCCCTGTAAGTGGTGGCTCGCGGAGCAGTCGAAGTACTCGTCGTCGGTCTCCAGGAAGCGGTAGTAGATTCGGTAGGCATCTCGTCGAGGAGGAGTGTCGGTGCCAAATGTTATGCGGTCCTGGTATTTGATGAAGAAGCGCCGGGCGGTGTAGGGCTGCCGACCGAGCTCGCTTATCCGCGCGTCAATGTCCACGTAAAGATTGGGGTAAGTTTCGAGCCATTTTCCGACGGTGGCGAGGTCTTCGGGGTTGTTGGCCACGTGCGCGCCCATGAAAATTGTATTCGGATGGCGGGCAATCATGCGGTTTCGCTGCTGGAGGAGTTCGTTTCTCGACGGGTACTGGTCTCCATAGAAAAGCCAGTCAGGGTGAGCGTTCAGCTCGTGCCACCTTTCGTTGAAGCGGTCGAGGGGTGTGAAAAAGGCGGCAGGGTCGGCGGTGTGAATAACGACCGGTCTCTTGTATTTCGCGCACGTCTCCCAGATAGGGTCGAGGATAGGGTCGTCTATCCGAAGAAGAGTGCCATCTTTGTGCTTGACCCATAGCCCGAGAAGCTTGTGGACCTTCAGTCCTTTTGCACCGCTCTCGAACGCTTCGGCGAGCCTTTTTGCCTCCCTTTCGCTCCATCCCGGCTCGTCGAGTCCGTTCCAGTCAATCAGGGCGAAGGTGAGGAAGCGACCGGGATGGGCGTTGTCCCATTTGTCGAGGCTCTTCTTTATGGCGTCGAGTGTTCTGCCGCCGTCGAGGTTCACCACGACGCGAACCCCTGCGGCATCCATTTCCTCCAGGCATTTGTTGACGTCGCGGTATCCGCCCAGGTGGTTGTGGGCGTCAATGACCGGGAACGCGGGCTTGGTGATTTCGGTGACCTTCGTCACCAGCATCGAACGCGGCTGCCAGTCCTTCAGCTTCAGCTCGCGAATATCTTCCTGCGCCTCGACGTGGTACGCAACAAGGACTGTCATGAGGAGGATGGTCAGCGTGGCAACGGCACAATCTGATGGCGATTTGTGTGTCATAGTTTGGGTCTCCTTTTCGTCTGCATCATGGGTGATCTCGGCGACGGCTGCCGACCTCTCGTGGGAAATGATAAATCAGCGGGGGCCGATGTCAAAGGATTTCCGGTCGGCGGGGCGGACGGTTTCCGGCGCCAAGGCTGCCATTTTTCGTCGAAAGTTTCCATGCTGTTGGTTAGAATGCAAGGAGGAGCGATGTGCCAATGCGAGCATTGCCTGTGAGTTTCGAGGACATTGTCGCCGCGAGGGAGAGAATTGCGAAGCATCTCCCCCGTACGCCTCTGTATGAATATCCGGGGCTGTCGGAGCTTCTCGGCTTCTCTTTCTACCTGAAGCATGAGAACCATCAGCCGGTGGGGGCTTTTAAGGTTCGGGGCGGAGTCAACCTCATTTCTCAACTGAGCGAGGAGGAAAGGCGCCGCGGGGTCATCTGTGCCACGCGAGGGAATCACGGGCTTTCGGTGGCGTACGCGGCGAAACTTTTCGGTGTGAAGGCGGTCATCGTCGTGCCGGAGGGGAACAATCCGGAGAAGAATGCGGCTATGAAAAGCCTCGGGGCGGAGCTTATCGTGCACGGGAAGGATTTCGATGAGGCCGTGGTGAAAGCGGAAGAGTTGAAAGAGGAGCGCGGATTTCGGTACGTTCACAGCGCGAACGAGCCGATGTTGATTGCTGGCGTCGGGACGTATGCCCTGGAGATTTTCGAGGAGCTATCGCCGGTTGATGCTATAATCGTCCCCATCGGATTGGGCAGCGGCATAAGCGGCGTGTGCATTGTAGCGAAGAAGCTCAGCCCCTCGACGCGGATTATCGGCGTCCAGGCGAAGAAGGCCCCGGCGGTTTGCCTGTCATGGCGGGAGAAGAAGATTGTCACCACGGAGTCGGCAAACACGGTTGCCGACGGTCTGGCAACGAGAGTCCCTGCTACCTTGACGCTTGAGATTATCAACAGGTTTGTGGACGACATTGTCCTCCTTAGCGAGCAGGAGATTGTTGATGGCGTGGGGCTTCTTCTGCGGGAGACGCACAACTTAGCGGAAGGGGCCGGGGCCGCTTCGACAGCAGCCGCATACAAGCTGCGACGCGACCTAAAGGGCAAAACCGTCGTCGGCATTCTTTCCGGCGGGAACATAGACCGGGCGACGTTACAGACTGTGCTCGCGAGATCACGGTTTTGAGCGAGTGGTCGCGCGCGCACGTCGAGCTGGCGGCTGGGTGGTCGTCGCAGCGACAATACGACAATGGAAGGGAGAAATCTGGGTGCGTTCACCTGATCGTGACGCAAGGGTCCTGGGACGGCCGATAGGGGGCACTGACTTCTTCGGTCAGATCCTCTCTTTGGCAACGGAGGACATCGAGTTTGAGCTGCGAGGATTGAGCTTTGTCCCGTGGGCGGATTTCCTGTTGAACCCGCGCCGTCTTCGTGGAAGCGACTTCTTGATGCGATGGTCCCAGGGTGTTTGGAGCGAAGAGCGCATCGTCCAGGCAGTTCATGAGACGGGCAAATACTTCGCGCTGCCCTACGGTCCCAGCAGCACGGCCCCTGAGGACGACATCCGCGCATTCGAGTTATATTTTGAGCGTCTGGAACGGGCCGGCCTCGGTCGCGTCAAACGGCCCGATCTATTGATGTTCCGGCAATCCGACGCGGGCGCCGTTCAGCGTGCTGTGGCGAAGCTCGGGGGCGTGGAGGAACTACCGTTCGTACCAGAGGGGGAAGGCGAGATGAGGGTGTTGACATCCAGGGCCATCCTGGCCGTGGAGTGTGAAAACAGTCTCTGGGAGGCCAAGCTCATGCCGGATTACGGCGCGAGGCTGAAGCCAATGAAGAGACTTGGGGGCGGGCTCGGACTGCGAAAGAACGCGGTGCTGCCCATGGTCATCGTGAAAGAGGAAGACCGGATCCCATTGCTTGAGTGGGAAGCGCGGAGAGGCGTTCAGATTCATGTCTGGCACGTATTCTACGACATGGCATTTGGGCTCTCTCTAAGAGCGGTAGAAGAACTGATCAAGACCGGACAGATCGAGGCAGCCACGCAGGTTTTTCAGGCCCCAGGAGGTGCGACAACCAGGAAGACCGTGTACAAGTTCTACTACCACTACGCCTACAGGTTGGGCGAAGCGCGGGAGGAACCCAAGCTGGTTACAGACTACATAAAGGACAGGAATGGACAGATTCTCCCTCATGTAAGATTTGAGGGAGGGAGACTGGAGCTAACCAACGAAGCTCTGGAGGTCCTGAATAGCACATCGGGTAGCCCTGAGCCATGACAACCAATCGAAAGCAGCAGAGACTTCCCCCGGGTGGTCCCGCGAGGGAGGCCCTGAGGCAGAAGGGCCAGTTTTGGACGCCGGCGTGGGTGGCTGGGGCGATGGCAGCTTATGTCCTCCGTGGTGGCCGCGACGCTGTCTTCGACCCGGCGGTTGGGGCCGGGGCCTTGCTGGGCGCGGCCAAAACCGTGGCCCGGGAAATCGGCAGACGGATTTCTCTCTCCGGGACCGAACTCGACGCCGAAACGTTGGGAGGGGCCGTGAACGAGGGTCTATCCCCTGAGGATCTTGAGCATGTTGAAGTCAGAGACTTTGTCTTCAACCCGCCTGCGGGCCCGTTCGGAGCGGTCATAGCTAACCCCCCCTACATCCGTCATCATCGTCTCCCCGCCCCCGTGAAGGCAAAACTTGCCGCTCTCGGAACAGAAACCATGGGACGACGGCTGGACGGCCGGGCCGGACTTCACGTTTACTTTCTGCTGCGCGCGCTCCAGCTCCTCGCAAGGGAGGGCCGGCTCGCTTTCATTATGCCGGCAGATACATGCGAGGGCGTTTTTTCTTCGGCGCTCTGGCACTGGATCACAGCGAGGTATCGGCTGGAAGCCGTGGTCACGTTCGCCCCCGATGCATCGCCATTCCCCGGTGTAGACACAAATCCAGTCATTTTTATGATACGGAACTGTGAGCCCCGGCCTTCGTTGTTCTGGGCGAGATGCACGGAGGCCCAAACGAATGAACTGAAGGAGTGGGTCCTGTCTGGTTTCACCCGGGCGCCCCGTCGCGGGATGGAGGTGCATGAGCGCCTGGTGTCGGAAGGGCTTCGCGTTGGCCTCTCGAGGCCGCCTCTGGAGGAAAGTCGCTCTGGTCCGCCCTTGGGGCGCTTCGCCAGAGTCCTTCGAGGTATCGCGACCGGCGCCAACGGCTTTTTTGTGCTTACGCGCAAGGAGGCCGCCGCGCTCAGGATACCCCGCGAGTTTCTCCTTCGCGCCATCGGCCGCACGAGGGACGTAGCGGGCGACCAGGTGACGCCGCAGATGCTGAGAGAGCTGGAGTCGCGTGGCCGGCCCACGCTGTTATTCTCGCCGGATGGTCGTCCGTTGGACGAATTCCCGGCGCCCGTCCAGGATTACCTGAGGCTCGGCGAGGCGATTGGAGTCCACAAAAGGCCGTTGATCGCGACGCGCTCCCCGTGGTACAGGATGGAGGTTCGCGAGCCACCTCCAATCCTCTTCGCTTACCTGGGCCGCCGCAACGCGCGGTTCATCCGTAACTTGGCGAGGGTCGTCCCCCTGACGGGGTTCCTCTGCGTGTACCCCAGACCTGCGGACCCCCGGTTTCTGGAGGCGCTCTGGCTGGCTCTGAGCGACCCTGAGACAATTGGCAACCTTTTGTTCGTCGGCAAATCCTACGGGGCCGGGGCGATCAAAGTGGAGCCGCGTGCTCTGGAAACTCTGCCCATCCCCGCGTCGGTCGCCTCCAAGGTCGGGCTGCCGGTCGGGGAGGAAGCTGAACAAATCTCGCTTTTCGAGACTTACCAGTACATTCGGGAAGGAGAAGGGCAATATGGCGAAGGCGGAAATTCGGAAAACGTTGGCAGAGGCGGCGGACAAATTGCACATCAGCGGCGGAGAAAGGTTGGCGAGGGAAGCCCTCGACGCGGGCATGCGTCCGCGGAGGCTTGACCGTCTGGTCTGGGATTGGCTCTAATGAGGCGCCATCACCTCAACAAGGGATGATTTTATACTAACCACAGGTGGAGGGTCACGTCGTATGTCTCAAGCAATGGAAGAGCTGTACCAGGAAAGGCTGAAGAGGTACGTTACGGCGATGCAGAATGAGAAGCCGGATCGGATTCCCATTCGGCCGTTCGCGGCTGAATTCTGCGCCAAGTACGCGGGGTACACGTGCCAGGAGGTGACCCACGACGTGGATCTGGCTTTCGCGGCGGTGAGAAAATGCGCGGCGGACTTCGAGTGGGACGCCACTGTGGGGAATATGGTCTACGTCTGGACCGGTCTTGTGGACGCCTTCGGGACAAGGTATTACACGATTCCGGGGATCGGTGTCCCCGCCGACCATGCCTTCCAGTACGTGGAGCCGCCCGACGAGGAAACCGCGTTCATGAAGGAGGACGAATACGACGCTCTCATAGACGATCCGACAGCCTTTCTGGCGAACGTCTGGATGCCGCGAGTGTCGCGGTACGTGGGGGCGATCGGCGAGCCAAGCACCTACAAGAACAACCTTGCCTGGCTGAAGGGTGGGATGGCGATGCTGACGTATTTTCAGAAGTTCGGCGAGCAGAACGCCCGGCTGCGGTCGGAATCGGGAACGGTTTCCGCCATCGCCGGCTGCCTGAAGGCCCCCTTCGACATTTTGGCCGATAAGCTGCGGGGCTACCGGGGCCTCTGCGCCGACATTCATCGCCGGCCGAAGAAGGTTCTGGCCGCCTGCGAGGCATTGATGCCGCACATGATGTTCAACGCTCTCGCGGGCGCCGACCCCGACAAGAAAGTGCCGATCTCGATCTGGCTTCATCGCGGCTGCGTCCCCTTTCTCTCCCCGCAGGCGTTCGAGAAGTTCCACTGGCCGACGCTTAAAGAGATGACGGAGGAAATCTGGGCCAAGGGACACCAGATTCTCTACTACGCGGAGGGCAACTGGAACGGGAACTTGAAGTATATCGCAGAGCTTCCGGAAAGGAGCATCATTTTCCAGGTGGACCGAACCGACATCTTCGAGGCGCACAAAACCTTCGGCCACAAGTTCTGCTTGAGCGGCGGCATACCCAACGACCTTCTGGCTTTTGGAACGCCTGAAGAGGTGCGTGGCTATTGCAGGAAGGTCATTGACGGCGTGGCGAGAGATGGTGGTTACATCATGGACGCGGGGGCGATCATGCAGGACGACGCAAAGATAGAGAACGTCAAGGCTATGACCGAGTTCACACTGGAATACGGTGTTTACTGAGAATTGCTGGCGGGGTTGGCCCCGACAGCGGGCGGATTGTGCTGATGGAGTGGGGCTCGCTTCGAACAGAACAGAATTCGCAATACAGTCGAGGAGTGATAGCAATGGCGAAACAAGAACGGAAGAAGACCAAGGCGGGGGTCTGCATCCCCTGGGAAGAGAAACGCAGGGAATTCTCTGAGATTATGGGGGACGAGAAGATTGTCCGGAAGGTATGGGAGGAGATTGACACGCTGGCCTATCTCTATATCTGGGCTGTTCTAATCCAATTTTGAAAGGAGATTCCCGAATGGGCGGAAGAAGCGACTTGGCACAAGCGATGAGCAACCTGAAAGAGGCGGAGGTGCAGGCGCTCGTTAAGCGAAAGCTGCAAGCGGGCGTTCCCGCGGCGGAAATCCTGGCCCAATGCCGCGAGGGCCTGGCGGAGCTGGGTAGAAGGTTCCAGGAGGGGGAATACTACATCCCAGAACTGGTGTATGGCGGGGAGATTATGAAGAAGCTGATGAGGGACCTGGGGCCCTCCCTGAAGGAATTGCCCACCGCCCGGGCGGAGGCAGAAACCGTCGTGATAGGGACTGTCCGTCGCGACATTCATGACATCGGCAAGGACATCGTCGCGTTGATGCTTCGCGGGTCCGGCTTCCGTGTCATTGATTTAGGCGTGGATGTCCCCGCTGAAAGATTCGTCGAGGCAATCCGAAAGGGGAACGCGTCAGTCGCCGGCATGAGCGTGTTTTTGACTTCATGCTGCAGGTCAATTGAGGAAACGGTGGAAGCTATCAGGGGCGCAGGGTTGCGAGAGAAGGTGTCGGTTATGATCGGGGGGGCCGCAGCCAGCGATATGGTGGCCGAAAAGACCGGCTGCGACTACTATGGGGAAACGGCGGTTGACGCCGTAAACTATGTGTCGGCGGTGGCCAAGTCGAGGTAGGGTGCGGCGGGGAGCTGGTCTTCAGTTTATGGTCGCGTATTGGCGGGTCAGGGTCGTATGGGAGTTGGTGGTCAAACGTTTCTGGCGGCGGAGAACCGCCGAGCAGAAAGCCGTGGCGCCATCTGGGGACTGCTGACGAAGCAAGGATAGAAACGAATGAAAAAGGAACTCATTTTCGCGCTCCTTTTCGCGTTTCTGGGCAGAAGCGCAGGGCATCCCCTTTGCGCGGAAGGGGGCGGCGGCGTATCGCTCGCCGGAGAGCGTAGCGTTTACCCTTACCGGTGGGTGTACGTTTCTCGAAGCTTGGGGAGAGACAGCGATGTGGAGGAGATCCGGCAAATCGTCCAGACCGCCGCTGAGCACAGGTTGAACGGGATCGTCCTGGCGGCGGGTCTCGACACAATCAGTCTCCGCTCCGCCGACTACCTTCGCCGCCTCGCCGAGGTGAAGAAGGTCTGCGACGAGAATCGCATCGAGATAATCCCCATCATATTCTCGGTCGGCTATGGGAGCGCAGTTCTATCTCACAACGTGAATCTCGCCGAAGGCGTTGCGGTCAAAAACGCCCTTTTTCTCGTGAAGGGCACGGAAGCTCACCTCGTCGCTGATCCGCCGGTGGAAATCGTCAATGGCGGATTTGAGGAGTTCAGCGGGAATCGGCTGGAGGGCTTCCGCTTTCGCGATAAGCCCGGGCAGATAACCTTCGTTGACACGGAGACCGTGAAAGAGGGGAAGGCCTCGCTTCGCCTGGAACATTTCGGGGAGCTTGACCCACATGGCCATGCTCGGATAATGCAGGAGGTGAAGGTGCATCCCTATCGCTGCTACCGGATATGGTGCTGGGTGAAGACGGAGGGGCTGAATCCGGTGGGGGCCTTTCGGATTGAGGTCTATGCCGGCGGTCGCTCGTTAGCCCCTTACGATCCGGCGGTCGCCGCAACGACCGATTGGCGGCAGGTCGCCATGGTTTTCAACAGCCTGCACTACGATCGGGTTCGCGTTTATGCGGGTCTTTGGGGAGGGAGAAAAGGCCGCGTCTGGCTGGACGGGCTGCGGATTGAGGAGGTTGGGCTGATGAACGTGCTGCGCCGCCCCGGCACGCCGGTTACGGTCGGCAGCGATGACGGACGGATGGTCTATCGGGAAAGGCTCGATTATGAACCAATCGTTGACCCACGACTGAATCCCTCTTCTCCCTATGGCCAGCCCGTGCCAATCTGTCTGACGCGCAACAGCCGCATCCGCGACGGGGAGCGGTTGAGGGTGAGCTTTTATCACGGGATGTGCGTTGACCGCGTGCAGGTCTCCCTCTGCATGTCGGAGCCGGAGCTGTACGAGATATGGCGCAAGGAGGCGCGCCTGATGCACGAGCACCTCCAGCCGAAGAAATATTTTCTCAGCATGGACGAGATTCGGGCGGGCGGCTCGTGCGCTGCATGCAAAGCGAGGAAGATGACCATGGGGGAGATCCTCGGCGATTGCATCACGAGGCAGGTCGCAATTCTGCGTGAAGTGAATCCGGAGGCAGAAGTTTTTATCTGGTCGGACATGCTTGACCCGAATCACAACGCACGCGGCAATCAGTACATCGTCGAGGGGGACTTTTCAGGCTCCTGGAAATACGTGCCGAAAGACCTGGTCATTGTGTGCTGGTATTATCCGAGGCGTGATACGAGCCTGAAGTTTTTCTCCGGCCTTGGGTTTCGGACTCTCGGAGGTGCTCATTGCGACGCCAACGCGTCGGACTACACCCGCGGCTGGCTGGAAAGCCTCGACAGAACGCCCGGTGCCTGCGGAGTCATGTACGTTACATGGCAGAACAACCACGACCCGCTGGCGGCGTTCGGCGACCTGGTGTCGCGGCGGTGACGCTGCGAGCGGCACGTCTACTAATATGGCTGGGGTGCTGGTGCCTTGTCGGCAGAGGGCGGAATGCAGGATGACGTGAGGGCCGTGAGACATGGTAGGTGCTAAGACGGTTCACAGAGTAATCTTGGGCGATTGCAGGCGAATGAGCGAGCTGACGGACGCATCTGTCCAGTTGATGGTCACCTCCCCGCCTTACTTCAATGCGCCCTTCGATTATCAGGGTTTCTTCCGCAGCTATGACGAATTCCTCGGGCTGATGAGGGACTGCGCGTCGGAGGTCTTCAGGGTTCTGGAGCAAGGAAGGGTCGCCTGCGTCAATTGCGATGACATGCTGGTCGATGGCGAAAAGTATCCCGTCGTCGCAGATGTGACGAAGATTTTCAGGGACGCGGGGTTCAGGTACCGCGACAAGATTGTCTGGCGAAAGCCGGAAGGCTACGTGCGAATCAGCCGCCGAAGCGGCGTCCTTTTACAGCATCCGTTTCCGATGTATTTCTATCCCGACAACATCCAGGAGAGCATCCTGATTTTCCAGAAGGGGAAATGCGACTATCGCAGACTGCGGGCGAGGCTTTCACCGGAGCAATTGGAGGCATCAAAGCTCGACATGCAGGAATGCCAGAGAGAGAAGTGGTATCTCTCCGTCTGGGACATGACGAACGTTTTGCCGCTCGATAGGCTCGAAAAAGGAATCGCCGCCTTTCCCGACGAGCTCCCCAGAAGAATCATCAAGCTTTTCTCCTACGTCGGCGAAACCGTCCTCGACCCATTCCTCGGCTCCGGCACAACCAGCAAAGTCGCCGCCTCCCTCGCCCGCAACAGCATCGGCTACGAAATCAACCCCGGGTGCCTCGACATCATCAAGGAGAGGCTGGGTTCGGAGAGGACTCAAGGACTTGGCGACGCCCGGGTGGACTTCATTATGCGGACCGGCGCGGTCCAGGACCACCGGTGTCAGGCGCGCGTACGAGATTGACGCCCGCGCCATCGCGGAAAGCGTCAAAGCCATCACCAACCCCATCCCCAAACACGGAAGATGCCGCGTTTACGCTCACTGACGTGGCCGGGTTCGGGCGCCCGTTGCGGGCGAGTCCTACTCGGCGAACATTTCCTGAAGGACGGCGAGCACGTGCGATGCCGTTCTCCGGCTTATCCTCCCCAGCTTCCTCAGCAGACGCACCGAATGAACAGTCCGAATTTGGTCCAGGACAATCTGGCCTCACTTGGCTTTCCCGCTTCTTGCATTTCTTAAGCGCAAGCGTCGGAGCACGTCAGCTTCTGGCGATATTCCAGCTTGGTCGAGAATAATGGACAAAGCTATGCATTCGTGACTGTCCAGAGGTTAGTTCGCGTTTCCGTTCTTTCCAGAGCCCGCCGCGTTGCACCGGAGGATTGCCACAGGTGCTGAGTGAGGCGACAAGCCCAGATCAGGAATGATGGCCCCCGGTCTCTTGCCGGGAGTTACGCCGTTTTCAGGAGCGCGCCGAGGAGAGGTCGCCTGTTCGGCTGTGCGTTGTCATTCGGACATCACGCGGTAGTATCGCCCGTTGAGGGCGCTGATGTCCTCGCCGGGCCAGCTGGTCTCTGTGGAGGGCCAGGTGCCGGGGACACTGTGCCAGGCGCCGCTGAAGAGATCATCAGTCCACTGGACGGTGTACTGCCCGCCGCCAAATGGCTCCCAGCTTATCGCGACCCTGTTTTCAGTTCTTTGGAAAAAGACCGGCGGGATATAGGGATAACCGGTGATGGCCAGGATGTTGAAGCGGTTTGCGGTCCATTGGTCCCCGACGGTGCTTCGAGGATGTCCCTCCGCGAAGACTATTTTGGTGAGGGTCTTAGCCTGATCGACCTGATCAGAATCGAAGGCAAACAACACGAAGTTCGGGTCCCCATCCGATCTGCACATCCATTTTGTAGCAACAGTGAGTGGAGCAGGCGGTATCCTGGGTGGGTCTTCCAACCACCAGTCTTGAGAAGGGAGAAGAAAAATTTCCCAGGACCCGTCGTCATAGAGCAGGCGCACTGCCAGTTGGTCCAGGTCTGTTCCGTAGGCGCCGTCGCCATTGCCGGTGAGGAAGCTGAGCTTCTCGAACTTCCCCGCCTGGCCCGTCCCCAGAAGGTCAAGAACCGTGTCACCCGAACCGTGGACAACGGCGAGCATATTGGGGTCGTCGAAGGGACCCAGTTGAAAATCGCCCACCCGCCTATTCGATGGAAGCCCCGGCCAGTTCATATATCCGTCCTCGATCAGGCAGTTTCCCCATTCATCGAAGCCGTCGCCGGGTTGGTCTCCAACGGCTGTGCTCCAGATTCCGTCGCGGTTGAAAACGCTTGTCATGTCGAACTGCACCGCTTCAATCGCTGCCGCTGGCACGGTATGGGCCACGACAAGCAGCAAGACCGCTCGGAGTGTTGAGGCGATTCTCATGGGAATGGATCTCGTCTTATCGTCCGCCATGGGCGTTGGTTGTTATTGCGTCGTCACGCGCTAATATCGGTTGCCGACGGCGCTGATGTCCTGGCCGGACCAGTCGGTATCTCTGGAAGGCCAGGTGTCCGCGACATTCTGGCAGACACCGCTGGTGAAGTCAACAGTCCAAATCTGGTCCAGGACAATCTGGCCTGACTTGCCTTTGAACCTGCATGGCACCCTCGTCGGATAGCCCCGTCCCTTTGTCGTCATTGGGGCCACGATGACGGTACGGATATGGCGATTCATTTCATCGGGAGAAATGACCAGGCATGGTCGTGTCTTTTTGATCTCGCGGCCGACGGTCGGGTCGAGATTCACCAGGTGAACCTCAAAGCGGTTTATCACCATTCCCACTCCGCCCCTTCCCACGAGGTCGCAATATGTGCATCGCCATCGAGCAGGGCATCGTCACCGACCTTTGCCATTTTCCTAAATGCTCCATCCCACCCCGCGCGAGGGCGGGCTGCTGGCCAGATGATGAGACGGTCTCTTTCAACTTCAATCTCAACTTCTTCGCCGAGTCCCGTCCGCTCAATCAGAGGTTTCGGGATTCGGATCCCCTGGGAGTTGCCGATCCTTACGATTCTCGGCTTCATGGTCGGCGTACCTTCCCGGCTCACACTGTAACGACAGTCAAAGCCCCGTCAGTCAGGCCTGCTAATGCGGAGCGCCAAATGGAGTCGCGATTTCAGCCTGTGCTGCAGCCGTGCCACAAACTCCTCTTTGCTGGGGAGCTCGAGGTTCCTGCGAAAGGCTCTGAACAGCCGGTCGACGGTCGCCGACTCGATGCCCTTGCGTACGAGTTGGTACGTCTGCTCACGGCGCTGCATATCGTAGATAAGAAAGACCGTGGAGTGATCCGGATTATACCGGAGGTGACCCAGCTTGTACCTGCCGACGAGGTACCTGTAGACCTGTTCCTGGAGAACCCAGTATACCCTCTCGCCCCAACTCTCGGCGGCTATCCCCTTGGTGAGGACCTGCGTCAACGACCTTTTCCAGATGTCAGCGTAGTTCATGCCGAAGCCGTAGGTTACGCCCTCAATCGGCTCACCGGCCACTGCATCCCTGAGGGCCTGCACCAACCGGCCCGTCGAGGTGGTCCCGCCCGTCTGAAATTCCACGATTGCGAAGCCCTCCACGTCGCTGCTGAGGGGCCGGTGCTTGACGATGACAAAGTCGAAGGACCCCGCGGGTCGGACCGCAACCTCGCTGAAGACCACCAGGTTGTTGAGTCCGCGGAAGTGGAGCATAGCCACATCCCTGAAAACAAGGTCGTTTTGGCGAAATCTTACCGGGCATATGGCAATCGACTCGCCCCTGTATACCACCGAGCAGACCCCCATCGGGTAGTCTACAAGACGGGTTTTCTTGGAGCACGGTCCCCCCACGAAGGGGCACCAGTGATTCCTCATCGCAGCCTGGGCCTCCCCAGACGTGACATCGACCGGGTAGCCGAATATCTCGCAGGGGCCCTTAATCATTGCTGCTCCTCCCTAAACAGCCGGCGCCACTCGCGTCGGATCTCACCCTCGTTAAACTTTGAGGACAGCAGCCATCCCAGGGCCGCGCCGCACTGCTGGCAGAACTCGTAGCTGCTGGACATGTCGACGTCACCTGGGTTTGCCCAGCTGGTGGCGTCCGCGGGACCGGCGTTAGGCCTGAGAACGAGGATGCAATCGTGCTTCAGCGCCCTAAGGCCACGGATGTGAACGGACCTCGGGTTCTCCGAGGACACGACGTATCTGTTGACGAGGAGGAAACCAGCCCTCTTTAGGGAGACGGTCAGTTGGGCCCAGGCATCCCACCGCCAGTGGTGAAAGGTGAAGATTAGCCTTCCCCAGTCCTTTCTCAGGAACGTGAAGCACCTCTTCCATATGCGGGCGAGAGCGTCAGCATAGGACTCCCCGTCAGATTGGCAGCCATCGACTACCGCTGAGCATAGGCGCTCATAGGACCAGTCGGCCTGGTCGGGCAAGAACGCCGCCAGCCAGACGCGGAAGAAAGTCGAAAGGTCGCTGTATTGCACGTTGTCGTAGTAAGGAGGGTCCGTTACGACATAATCCACGCAATCGGGGGGCAGCCTGAGAGACCTAGCGTCCGCTTGGCGTACTATGAATCGCCGGCGCCCGCGCCGAAGTTCGGCAACGCTGCGAACTTCCGCGCCGAAGTCCCGCTCCCCATGAACCAAGACCTTCGTGACGCGACCCCTGGAGAGGCTCCTTTCCGCGGGTGTCAGCGCCCATCGCCCGGCTTTCACGATGCGGTCGTGGAACAGCCTCTCCAGGGTACCCGATGTCCTGCCAGAAAAGATGGGGTTGTTTTCGAGCGCGGTGTACGGGAAGGAGTACGCATGGTGGGAGAAAACGTGTCTTATGGCGCCCGCCCTGCGCTCGTCAACTCCCTTGTAGCCGCACAGGAGCGAATTGAACTCCAGTGATGTGGAAACGAGCAGGGACAGCCATAGACGGTCCCTTTCCTCCAGACTCTGAAGCGTGCGTCGCGCGTGTTCCACGTAAAGCTGTTGGCGGGGCGTGAACAGCTCGTGGAAGAACTGTATTCCCCGTCTCAGGAGGTCATCGGACTTCGGGCCATGGGCCACCTTCATCAAACCCTCAGCGAATTTGATCCGGCAGGCCGAGGCCCGCGCGCGTTCTATGGCCGCAAGGTCCTCCGGAAGGGGCGATCCGTAGAACTGGCCGTGGAGCGCGCAGTGGCCTACAACGACCAGCGGCCTATAGCGGTCGACGAATCGCTCGGCGAGAAGCTCGCGGAGCGGCTCGCGGCAGCGGTCGCAAAAGCGCGCGCCTTTCTCAATTAACCGCGAACCCTCCCCCTCGCACCGCTGCCCCTCAGGATGATGGAGACGCGAGCAAGCTGCACAGAGTCGGAGACCGCAACTGTCACGTTCTTCCCTCAGGATCAGCGAATCCACGACGGTAACCAACCCGCAGCCGCACCGTCTCCGCTGCCCGTAAAGCATAAACTGCAACTCGGCCACGCGGCCGCAAAGGCGACAGGCCGTCCCGAAGTAAGGGCCCAAAACCCGGCGCAATTCGGCCAGGAAGCGCGCGAAAATAGATGCCTTTCGGGCTATGTCGGGCCGTTGGAGCGTCGCTCTCGCCTGCAAGACAGGAATGGGGTCTATGTCAGCGCCTATAACATTAGCTCCGAGTCTGACAGCCTCGTGCACTATCGTACCTCCCCCCATCATGGGGTCCAGGACAGTAGTCCCTTCCAGCCCGCCGGGCTCATAGTAGCCCCGCTTCCGACCGTCCTTGACAAGCTGTTTCAGGATGTATCTGAAGCAGACCCCGGAGCGCCGCGCCCACCATTTGTGGAGGTACGTGTTTGGCCTGTACAGGTGCTTATTGAATGCCTCCACGCGCGCAAGGCGATCCGCGGCCTCCTCGGGGAAGGATTTGTCAATAGGCACCGATGAACTGCTCTGCTCGGCGTCGACGGGAAAATCGAATGTCATCTGTACGGCTGGCACAGCCTTGCTCCCTGCAAGCAGATCTCTCTTGTGTCGAGGCGCGGGCTAACTTTCGAACTAATTTATATTACCATGCGGGACCGTCAAGCGCCTACCCCTCCGGCACGGTTGCGCATTGCCTTCATCTGGCAGGTCAGCCCCGGCCCGCCCCCCTGTCCGGCCTGTGGCCTCAGCCGGGGCCACACTGCCCTGGCAGCTGCTCACCCCCCAGTCGGGCGTGAGCCCTGCGCCTCACAGCAGCTCCCAGATGGGGGGGATGCGGGCTTTGCCGCGGGGGCCGAGGAGGATCGGCTTGATGCCGGCGATTTCGCAGGCGTTGACGAGCGCTCGGACGCGGTCGCCTGGGACGCCCTGGGCGTGGTTGGCAGGGAAGACGCTCAGGAATTCCTCGAAGGAGCAATGGAGCCGGGCGTAAACGTGCGGCCACGTTGGATTCGTCTGGTTCTTGAGCCTCGTTCTTTCCTCGGCAGGCAGGTCGGCGCTTTCCCCGTGGACGATGACCATGAAGGGTTTCTCGTCCCAGAGTCCGAGGCGTGCGAAGGTCATCTCGCCCGGTTTGGCATCGAATTCGACGGAAGCCCCACCCGCCTTGAAATAGAACTCGAGCGCCGGATGGAATGTGACGGACTTGAAGTTCTCCTCGGGGTTCATGCTCTGGGCGGCGTAATAGCTGGCGTGGTTGCCGGAGTTGCACCAATCCCACAAGTCAAGGTCCGGATGGTAGAGCCGCACGTCCATGAAAAGAACCGGCAGCCCGCCTGTGATGTATTTCATCAACTGCATGGTGAGCGCGGCGCAGGCATCGGCTTCCGTTGCGCAGACGACCGATTCCTTCGGCCCCCGCCAGTCGTAGGGGTCGTTCATGAGCATCTCCGGCACATCGCCGAGACAGACGTGCTCTGTGAGTTCCCGCTGCCCCTTCAACCCGCAGAAATCGAATCCCTTATCTTCGTTGACGGCGCACATCGCTAAGTAAAGACGAATCTGTGTCTTGAGCGTCTCCGGCGTGAGCATTTTTCCGTCGTACTTGAGCCTTTTTCCAAGGAGCTTCTCGAACCACTTCAGCCCCGCCTCGACCTCTTTCTCGTCCACATTTTTCATTTCCTCGACGAGCCATAGCTGGTCAATCTGCCGAGCGGTCGTGCCGAGGGCTTTTATCGTCGGGGTGAGGTGGAAGTAGCCCGTTTCCATCCCCATTGAATGCCCGCCATAAAGACCGTAGACCTCGTTCTTAATCGTGGTGACGGCCTGGGCGGCTCGAATCCAGTCGAAGACCTGAGCGTGCACCTTCGGGTCGTCAATGTCTCCGACGATTCTGTGCGTGCGAAATCCTGCCTGCCGCAATGCGCCATCCGTCGCCAGAAGCCCGACGTTTCCCGGATACTGCCCGTTGTTGTTCGAGAGGCTGAGGATTGGCAAATCCCTCCCGACGCTGTTCACGAACGGCCACGCCAGGAAGGGAAAGTTCCATACGTTGTAGCACATGATAATCTGCTTGCAGTTGGCGCGGCTGAGTTCCTCCCCGACTTTCTGGGCACTGCGGGTGCTGACGATAATCTCGGAGCCGCAGACAACCTCCGGCGCGGAGCCGTCCACATTGACAATATTCTTGCGGATTATCTCCGCCCACTTTTGCACGACCCGCATGTTCTCCTCGTTGTTCTGCGTGTAAACATGCTCCCTCTCGTCATTGAGCATGGCAAGACCTATCGCAGTTGTCCTCATTTTTTTCTCCCTTTCAAAGAAGTATTTGTGTCGCGGTGAGTAGATTTCCTCGAATTGCCTTCTCGCGTGAATGCTATCCAATGCGGCAGGTAGGTGCAAGCTCCTTTGCAGGAATCAGTAGGCTTCGACTCGGTAGAAGCGAGTGGCTGCTTCGCCCGGCGGGGGAATGGTGCCGGACGTATCGTCGTCGGTCCAGGAGTTCTGACCTGTCCCGGAAGCGGCGATGCCGGATGCCGCCAGAGACCATCCCGCGACGGTGTCGCTGTAGTACATTTTGTAGAGGATTCCGCTGACGCTCGTCCAGGTGATGGTGAACGAGCTGGAGGTGTTGCCGACGATGCTTACGATTCTCAGGCATGACGGAGCGGAAGTGGGGTCGGTTCCGGCGAGATATTCGTTGGCATTCGTCTGTCCGTCGCCGTCGAAGTCATCGTCGGGGTGGACATCAGTGATGTCGTCAATGGCGTCGCCGGGGTCGAAGTTCACGATGACCAACTCGAACGGGTCTGGCAAGCCGTCGCTGTCAGCGTCTGTGAAGCCGAGGGAGATAGTGCCGAGGTCTTTCGCCTCGCCCGCAGCGAGACTGAAGGGCGCCTGATACGTGTTGTAGTAGGTTTTTGAAACGGTGACCTGGTAGCTGACGGCAGAGTATAAGCTGCTCAGGCTAAACCTTCCATCGGTGCCAGTGACCGTGTCGTAGGTTGTTCCGAGGTATATTCCCGAGGTGATCCTCAGTTGGACGGCGGCGCCTCTGAGATTGGCGCCGGTGTTTGCGGTTACGACCTTTCCCGACACTGAGCCTGCATAAGGGGCGAGGGTGAAGACTTCCGTTGCCGAGGAGGAGGTTGTGACTTCAGTTGTCCTGTGTTCCGGCGAAAAGTTGGGGGCTGACACGTCAATGTTGTAGGTCCCGACGGGGACGTAGCCGGTATACATCCAGTTGTGGATGGTGCCGACTATGGGAGAAATGGTTATGGTCGTCCCGGGAGGAGATTGGGAGGGGTCGTTCTGGTTATACACAAAAACGGCAAGGACGTTGTACCCCGGAAGGCCTGCACCGTAATTGGTCGTAAAGGTGCTGTACTCAGTTGTCAGCGGTTCGGCGCGGGGCGCCCCTTCCGAAAGCGTGGTTTCGTAATGGGCCGATGCCGCAGTCGGGGCCAATCCGCCCAAGAGAGGAGAAATGGTAAACTTGCTGACGACGGCTTTCACCAACAGTTTCGCGTCTCCGCTTGCGACGCATATTCCGACATGGACGTCGTCCGGCAGCACAAGATTCATCGGCGCAAAGCGAAACCACGTTATGCCATCCGTGGAGAAGTATGGGGTGATTTCCGCATCGCCGTCTGTGCCGGGGGACGGTCGCATGCAGACGAGTTTGACATATACGGGGAGAGGAGGAAGGATTGCCCCGTACACATATACGTAGGCCGGGGAGCCGGGCGCGCCGCGTGATGCCAGCAAGAGCCTCCCCCCGTCGTCGCCGCGGATGGCTATCATGGCGTAGGGGGAGTCCGGGTCGGCAGACTCCCTTATCATGATGCCGGCGAATGCGGAGCTGTCCATTCTGCCAATGGAATCGAGTCTCGCCGAGACCTCGAAGCTCCCTCTGGCGGAGGTGTGGACGAACCGGAGCTGGTCTTCGGTTCCGTAGATTCCCAGGCCGTTGCCGAGGATGGTGTAGGTGTCGGTGGGGCGGTCATAAAGGGTGTTTCCCTGGAGGGGCACGCCGATGTCGGCGCTCCTCATTCCAGCGCCGAGGGCGAAGCGCGCCCACCCGAAATAGGTCTCTGCTCTCACCCGCCAGTAATAGGTGGTTCTGTCCAAAAGCCCGGTATCTTCACCGACGAGGAATGACGTCCCCTCGATGTCGTTCTGTTCAAAGACCACGTTCTGGAAAGAGGGGTCGGTGGCAATCTGAAGGGTATAGGTGATTTCGTCGTCGGTGCGTCCTTTCTGGCTGGGGCTCCAGGTCAGAAGTACTTGTGTGCCGACGGTTTCGCCTTCCGCCGGAGAGAGGATGGAGAACTCTCCGGGCGGCGGCGCCTGCGGGTCGAAGACCACGACTTTCGTTTTCCATATTTCACCAAGCTGTCCGGTGTACCTGTCCTTGATGAAGAAAAGCACACTATACGTCCCCTTCTCGGTGAAAGCCGGATAGCTTGTCGTGGAAAAGACATCCTCGCCTTGCGGGTTGGAGAGCGGTACGCGAATTCCCTCTACGTCCCGGTGAACCCAAAGGTCGCCCGCGACCGCCCCCATGGAGAACGAGGGAGGCTTGATAATCATCCAGACTGCCTGGACCCTGTTTGGGTCGTTTACCCTCGCCCAGAGGTCGGGATATTCCCCGGCGAAGATAATCTGTTTCGGGGAGACCTCGACGATCTGGGCTTCCGGCATAGGCTCGCCGTATCCAAGGAATATTTGCGAGGAGAGGAAGCCATCGTCTCCCGGCCGGACGGATAGGAACCGGAAAGAGCCGATGCCATCCCTGTTATCGTCCAGCAGCGGATGGTGGGCGGCAAGGTCCGGGTAATCGAGACCGGCGGTGAGGCCGTTTCCGCTCCAGTTGCGGGTGAAGGTGAGAGTAGCTGCTGCGGCCATTTCGAATGAGCGTTTCAGGTTCTCTCCTCTGGCAAGGCTTTCGAAAAGTTGAAGGACGAAGAAGTCGCCCTGGCGAGACAGGCTCTCCTCCTCCGGCCCTGTTACCGGCAGCTCGTTCGGGTCAGAGCTGGTGACGACGACGCGTGGATTTTTCCCCCTGGACAGCCAGTGTATGAAGCTGCCGGAGTACGGCGTGCCGAACACTAAAGTTATCGGCTCGTTTGCGCCCGGGGTCCCAGCGAGGGAGTTCTCAAGGCCTGCGACCCAATCGTTGAGCTGCCAAGGGGTCACGCTTTCCTTCTCTCCGGCTACGTAAAACTGCCACTTTTTCCCTGAGCCTATCAGGACGATGAATAGAGGGCCGGGTTCCGCCCTCATTTTCTCCTTCGCCCAGGTTGTGATTGCGTACCGGAGTGAGTCCTCTCCCGGCAGGCCATCCACTAAGATGCCGTTGCCGCCGGGCACTCCGAAGCGCAGGTAGAAGAGGCTTTCCCCGCCGAATCCTCTTCCGAGGAGCTTTCTGTAAATGGTATCCGCCGTTCGGTTGTGCGATTCCAGGCGAGTGTCGTTGTCTCCCGCCCCGGAGACGACGATGGCGTAGCCAGCGGTGTCCTTCGCTTGCACCTGCATCTCGCGGGAGGACGCAGGACGGAGGTCTTCGGTTCCCGCGAACTCGACCCACACCTTCCAGACACCTGCATGGGGAAGCTTTATTCCGCGGAACCTGTAGTTGCCGTTAATGTCGGTGGTGGTGCCGACGGGCGGAGGCCTTTCGCCGGTGGCGGCGTCCATCAAATGAAGGTAGGCTGCTCCCCCCTCGAGAAAGATGGAGTAAACCGGCGTGGCTGGTCTCACCTGGCCGAAGACATCCAGCGTACCCGACCAGAGGATGGCGTTGGCGGACAGGGCGATATCCACCTGCGTGTCGGCCGGCAGAACGTCGAAGACCGCCGGCAGTTCGGTCCTCGTCCAGTCATAGATTTGGTCTCCGGGCCAGAATGCTGTCGCGGCCCATCCTTTCGCGGCGAAAGGGGGCCGGAAGTAAAAGACGTAGTCACCGTTGGGGTCTGTGGTTGAGTAGAAAATCCGCGGCTCTCCCCCCTGTGGCGACCATATTTCGATGCTAACCAGCCTGTCGGCAAGCCCTATTCCCGAAGGGTCTGTCAGAGAGCCGTAGATGCACACCGCTTCGCCCAGAACGACCTCCAGCGGCTTGGCCTGGACGGTGATGCCCGTCGGATTACCTGTGTTGACCCACCAGCGATATGGTCCGGGCGGCTGCGATGCAGACTGGAGAAGTTCGGCGCCGGCGGCTGACCACATGCCACCGAGTTCAGTGAAGCCGTCGGCCGCCCCGTCGTCAAAATCCTCGTGGAGCAATGGGGTCTCGCCATCGCCAGCGAGGCTGACTTCAATCCGGGCGCGATAGGTCTGGTTGTACGAGAGATTCAATTCTCCTGCGGCGAAATTTCGGGTCTGCCGGCTTTCGTCCCACGGGGGGCTGAGTGAGGAACCCGCGCGGTAATCCTCGCCGTCGGCGTGGGCATGGATGATCTTCGTCTCCGTGCCGGAAAGCGGGATGAGGTCGGCCTCTGTGGTGTATTCGCTCAAAGCCCCGGCGTCCACATACGAGCGATATGGCCCGGGCGGGTTCTCCATCGTCTGGAAATCTTTTCCCTCGGCGAGGGGCCACTTTCCGCCGGGTTCGCCAAGCCCGTCCGCTGCCCCGTATCCGAAGTGCTCGAAGAGAAGCAGAGTTTCTTCAAGAGGGAAATAGGGCGCTGCGGGAGAGGACGGGGGACGCCCTTTGCTCGATGGGCTGACGCGGCCGTCCCCGCTTGGCGCGCTCCGCGCGCCTGTGCTGCTGCCGCAGGCGAGACAAAGGGCAACATCTAAGAAAAGAAGAATTTTTCCGGACAGTCCGACGGCCCTGCTCAACGTGCCTCCTCCTGGCCTTGGGACACAAAAATGCCCATAGATGCTGAATTGATTAAGCGCCCTTCGCCTGCGGAACTCCTTGTTGCACGCCACCCGCCAAACCCACAAAACTTATACCACATTTTGCTTCTTGATTCAACAGGTTTGAAGCGCGCGGCGGGATGCCTCACTTTCGGCGACCGACTTAGTCGGTAGACCGGTCTTTGAGCCGTCGTGAATCCAGAAGGTGGTCGCGTCGCCGCCGGAGCGAACGCAGGCATCCGCGAGATGCCAGGTGAAGTGGTCGTCGCGCCGGAGGATGGAATGGGTCTTCTGGGCCAGAAGACTGGAGGTCAATTTTCTCCGGTGGGCCGCGGCTGCGCTGAGCCGGGGGCAAGCTCCTTCCACGCGTCGAGGAGCTTTTTAAACGCTTTGGTGACATGGGGTCTCCCCATTGTTCTCAGGGCCTCCAGCGCATCAATGAAGTCCCAGGCGTACCACAGGCATTTGTCCTGATCGGACCGGAAGGCAACATGATAGCCCGCCATTCCCAGGTCGAACGAAGACCAGTAGATGGCGATAACGGAC
>Ga0315312_1000470_pt1 | contig 47229 bp, 43 predicted proteins | sample TDP7_MG_FD_203629 | JGI IMG/M metagenome (GOLD analysis project Ga0315312, IMG submission 203629) | Freshwater sediment microbial communities from Lake Towuti, South Sulawesi, Indonesia - TDP7 | ecosystem: Environmental > Aquatic > Freshwater > Lake > Sediment | place: Indonesia: South Sulawesi... | reverse complement strand
AAGAAGTGAGACATCGACAGACCGAGGTCCTGCCGGCTCGAATTTACCTGCCCTGGGTCATCAGTAACTATAACACCCAACGGAACAAGCATAAGTGCCTGCAGATTGCCCAGGCTATTCGCCAACGCGGTCAGTTTGACATTCTTCTGGAAGCTATTGCCGGCCGAGCAGCGGCAAAAATTGGCGATGCAAATGAAGCCAACCGCATATTCCGTGCTGCCCAAGAAAAGGCGCAGCAATTGCTTGAGCAGGGTCCCAAGCCAGGCGTAGTCTCGCAAGTTGGTGCCAAGCAGTTTGCCTGGTTCTATTGTTTTGCCTGGCCCGATGCAGCAAAAGCTTTAGACTGGGCCAACAAGGCCTACTCAACCGATCCGAATTCGGCTATGGCCGCCAGTCTCTTAGCTTACGCACTGGTCATAAACCAGCAAATGGAATGGGCCAAGCCCCTTATCGACAATTATGAGCGCAATCAAATTTCAAGCTTGGCTTTTGCTCAGATTCAACTGGCTCAAGGAAAAAAGGACTCGGCAATCGAAACTCTCAAGTCTGCCATTGCTAAAGACCCGGGCTCTTTGGCGGCAGAACAGGCCAAAGAGATTCTGAAAGAGCTTGGCGCAGAGTACATCCCACCTGCGGACCCTGACGTCGTCCTGGCTGCATTGGACAATAGTTTCGGCCAGATGCTGATTCCAGAGTTTGTTAGCCCGGAAAAGATGATCTCTGTGCAGTTCAATATCCGTGGCGACGAGTTTTCCTACGGCAGTACATTTGGCAGCACCGTTACCGTAGTAGACAATTCTGATGAGCCGTTGGTAATCAGCGATGATGGCTTGTTCAAAGGCAATATAAGGGTTGACGCCAACGTCACGGGCGATCTGAAGAAGAACATACCGAACCTGGTATCCCGTAAGATTCGCACGGCCATGCTTCTGGAGCCTGGCCAGGGAATGCTCACCTCGCTGCGACTGGTCACAGGGCAGCTCAAACAAATCCTGCTGACCTATCCGCAGGCATCTCTGGACATCGAGTTTACGCTTTATATCGACCCTGTCACCACCGCTGAAGGCAAAGTGACCAACCGGCTGGCTGACATAAAGCCTGCCACCGTCACGGTTAAGCGACCAGCCGTCGAACTGAACAGCAAGTATCTGCGAAGCCGATTTAACTCAATCTCAACGGGCCAGGCCGGACAAAAAATCAAGACCGCACAGCTTTTCATAGGCCTATTGAAGGAGCAACATGCGATAGCCGAACATGGGGCGCTTTACAAATTCAAGTATGCCGACTGGATGCCGACGCTACTAAAGTCTGCGCTGCTGCACGAGTCCGGGCTGCTGCTTAATCCTTCAGATGATGACTGGACGGTTAAGATCCACACGATGGCGGAGATGCTCTCTTTGCCGCTGGACCATGAGCTAATAAGTGCGGTGGCGAAAAACTTGAACAACCCCAGATGGCCTGTCCGTATGATGGCTATTTACCTGCTGGCCAATAGTCCCGACGAAACCGGATTCAGCAGAGTGCTGGACTGGGCAGCACAATATGATTCCAGCAGACTGGTTCGCGATATGGCAACAGCCTTAAGCACTGCAAGACAGGTGGCACCGCAACCAAAGTCAGCTACTCTTGCCGAACCAAGTGAACCGGATGAGCTGCAGGTGATTGAAAAGAAGCCCTAAGATAAGCCGGTGCCGTGCCCCTGCCAACCAAATTTCGCAAGATTTGGCTTGTAAAACAGGCCCATTTCTGTAACATTTCGTAGTTTGCTGGCCCCATCGTCTAGGTAGGCCTAGGACACCGGGTTTTCAACCCGGCAACAGGGGTTCGAATCCCCTTGGGGCTATTCGGTTCACCAGCCCAGGTGATGTAAAACAGGCCAAGTGCGGCTATCAGGGCATCAGGTTATCAGTTAATGCATATCAGGCTATCAGGTCATCAGGTAACACGGTTACCCGGCGATTGCTTTCCCTGATACCCTGGTCGCTGGTATCCTGCATCCTGATTTCCTGGTCTTCTGATCTCCAATCAGCATCCGCTCCCCCTGCCTTCGCAGGGGCAAGCCTATGCCCGCAAAAGCGGGGAGTCGCGGCTCCACCGTGAGAAAGTCTATACATTTAAGCCGGATACTACTGCGTCAAACACCATCACGCCTTCAACCACTCCCTGAACACTACACGTGTATTTTCTCCGCTTGAATTGCGTAATATGACCCAGCAGATACAACCTGTGTCCTGGCTCGACAACAGAGCGAAATTTTACCGAGTCAATGCCGGCAAAACCAATGAATCCCTTCTGGTTGTAAACCTGCTTTACAAAGAAACTGGATAGCTGCGCCGCTGCCTCAACCATTATAACGCCCGGCATAAGCGGCCTTCCAGGAATGTGCCCCCGCACCCAGAATTCGTTCTCGGTTACATCTTTGTAACCCAGAATCAAAAATTTCTCCTTATCGTACCAGAGAATTCCATCGAGCTGCTGCATCTCAAATCGCTGTGGATTTACTCTGCCAATGGCTTCTCTGTCAAAGATTGGCTCGCCGCTCAGGTCTATCTGCGATAGGTCAAACAATAATGGTGGTGGCATGGCTAACCCAATGTAAACCCTTTCTGCACATCTGAGCCGTTATGGTTGTCGGCCTGGATATACCGACAAAACCTAAGCTCGGCCGAGATGCACATGCTGAAAACGGCTTTTATGAATATCGGCCCTGCCGTTTCATCTCAGATCAATTGACAATGGCATTCCTGCAAAGGCAGGAATCCAAATTTACCGAAGAGGCTGGCCGCCAAATTCCCGATAATCTGGGGCGGGATACCAGCCCGGTAAATCCCGCGACAGTTGGCTGACTTATGGGGTCGATCTGATTTCAAGTATTCGGCTGCGAACGGTCTGAGCAGCCTGCTTGATCTTCTGCATTTGCTTGCGGACCCGCGTCCCTGCCGCCTTATTTCCGCCCTCGGCCTTGTTTATGTCGGCCTCAATTTCAGTTACCAACACCTTAAGATCTTCGTACTCTTGCATCCGAATAACCTCCAGTTCGTGGGTTAAAATTGCCAAGAACTTAACGACCCACAGTGGCATTGTCAAAGAAAAATGCTTTTTTTGGCAAAAAAACCGCTATGTATTTTGGCTTTGGCAGTTACGAGGCAAGTTTTTGGGTCAGCTCTGCAATTCTTTGGCCTCGGCGTGTGCATTGTTTCTTGACTCTTTCATCAGGCTTGCCGATGGATACCGGCCCATAATGGTCGCCCTGCGGGTCGCCCTGAACCACCATGCCGGCGATGAGCATAGCCCCTATTATGCCCATAATGGTGGTTTCATTTCCGCCGCCGATGTTTGCCGCGCTGGAAAATGCCCCACCGACTTTGCCATTGAGTTGGCCATGCCTGCTTACCAGGTCATCTATCAGGTTTTTTATAGGACCTGCCATCTGGCCATAATATGTCGGCGAGCCGATAACTATGGCATCGTAGCCGGGTAAATCGTCGGCTTTTACTTTCTCCACCGACTTGCACTCGGTCTTTAGGCCCGCATCGTTCATCGCTTTGGCGATAATCTCCGCCATTTCCTTTGTGTTACCGCTCCTTGAATAGTACACCACTATTGCCTTTGCCATTTCTAATCCTTTCTATTCCGTTTATTTGAATCTCTTTTGATCATTGCGAACAAAGCGAAGCAATCCGCGAAGCGTCGCGAGGTTGCCTTCGGCAACCGTGGCGATCTCAAGGAGATTGCTTCGGGATAAAATCCCTCGCAACGACTACGTCGGATTGCCACGGCCTTTCAGGCCTCGCAATGACAAGGGTGTGTGTCTCGGTCATTGCGAGGAGCGAAGCGACGAAGCAATCTCATAACTCCTCGTATAGGTCACGCCATTCCTTGTTAATAGTGTTTATCAACTCTTCCTTTTTCCTTCGTGAGCCGGCCTTGATCTGTTTTTCTCGCTGAATAGCGCTGGTGCAATCTGCAAATGCTTCATAGTAGACAAGTTTGACAACATTGTATTTCTTTGTGAATCCATCTACAAGTTTTTGCTTATGTTCATACACCCGTCTCTTGATATCATTCGTTATTCCTGTGTACAGAACAGTATTTACCTTGTTGGTCATTAGTTGACTTTCGCACTTTTTGAGAGCCAAAATTGCTGCCAAACTGGGCTTTATGTGCGATCTGGAATTAAACGCATGTTCGAGAAAAGCTCCGAACATCACATAAATTTGACCAGTGCAGACTACAGAGCCTGTGGCCTAGGTTTTACCCAGGTTAACAGCTTGGCAAAAGTGCGAAAGTTCACTCATTATATAAATGTAGAAATACCTTTTTCCCATTGGTCTTTTTTACTTCCCCAACATTATGGATGAGATTGCCACGCCCGCCTACGGCAGGCTCGCAATGACACAAGTTATAGCTCGAAGTCATTGCGAGGAGTCCGGCATCCACCGTAGGCGAGTGACGGACGACGAAGCAATCCCATTTATCGTCGCAGATAGGCGAGCTTTTCCGGCAGAGGGACATTGTTGCCGAAGCTATCCTCACCGTAGCCGGATTCTGCTAACAGCGCGATGTCGGCCAGCACCCGCTTGTCACCAACGAACGTTGCACTAAGGTCAACACAGATGTCAATCTTACCCATCGCCAGAAGCTGGGCCATCACGTCGGTAACCTGCTCAAGCAGCGGCCCCGGCTTGCGGGCGAACTGCTCCGGTAGCTGCAAAGGCTGTTCATATAGAACTAATCTGTTTTGCTCGGCCAATTTGGCTACAACATTTCTAACAAGGGCGTTTATGTCATCGCTGCCAGATTGTTCGCTGACAAGCCCTAGATCAACGATCTCAGCAGCCAGCCGGCGGCGTTTCAGGGCGTTTATTTTCTCGTTGGCGCGGAAAAGTTCCAACGGTGCGCTGGCATCGTAAATCTCCTGCCCCATTTGCATGTGCACTCTGCTGCCATAGTGATGGACCAGCTTGGCAATCAGTGTGGCTGGGCGAACGTGGAAACCGCGGTACGGCGGTATTGGCACTTCGATCCGGCCGACCTCAGCGTAGCGCTTGAGCATTTGCCGGCATAGATTCTCTGCGCAGCCGATGTAAAGACTGATGAACGTGATAGAATAATTCATCAGTATCTCTAATAGCGCCTCAGGTTTGACCAAGGGTTCCTGCAAAGCTGTCACAGCACAAGGCTGTTTATTGATATGCCGCTCGTAGTAGTGAGCAAACAATGTAGCGGTTCTCAGCAGATGAAAGACAACACTTATGTGCCCTCTCAGAACCAGCAGGTCCGCATCCTGGCTTTCAGCTTCCGTGCCTGAGACATACGTGTCGTACAGCGACTGAAGGTTGTGGAATCGAAGCTCGAGATTTCGCAGACTCTCCTCGCTGACCAAGTTTGAGACGTAGCTGGCGTATTCTTCGGGTTTTGCCCGGCTGGCGACGCGAACCTCTTTACTCTCAGCGGCCAAGTTCAAAAAAGCAGTAGCCAGCAGTGTCACGGTTTCCGAGGCGGCCTCGGTCCTTCGCGCGCCACAGTCATGCGGCAGCCGACCTGCGGGAAGCTCTTCGGCATAGCAGTTCGGACGCCGACGTCTTGAAGGAACCGGCAGGCCAAGCTCACCAGCTTTGGCGAGCATTTGCTTTGCTGCACGAGTAAGCATATCGCCGCTAAACTGGAGCGCTTCTCTGGTAGCCTGGACGAAATCGTTTTCAATGGGCAAAAGCCGATAGGCCGGTAGCGCGTGCTGAATATGAAGCAACTCATAACTGACGTCGGAAAAAAGCTTAATGGCCGCAGTCAACGACCTGAACAGGCACCACCGGCAATTGTTGCTCGCATCATAGGCATCCAGAAGCTCCTCAAGCTGCATGGATTGCGAAAGAAACTCGCCCAGAAACGGACGTATGAGAAATTCATCACTTGATCGGCACCGCAATAAATAGCTTGCCAGGCTTAACAATGCGCCGGCGCGTTTGGCGATTAGCTGGTCAAAATCTTTATGAGAAACTATCACTGCACCCATATAATCGGCTCTGGCCTTTTTGCTGACATTGAACGAGGCGCAATAGGGGACGATTGGTTAGCCTTGATCGGTCTTTTTCTTCAGCGGAACTACTTCCGGCTCGCTGAAGCCATCGGGAATCGTAAACTCAAAGAGCCTTTCATCCATTTTCTGATTAACTGTCGGCTTGAGCAACCTTATCTCGTAAATATCTGAAAATGGAGGTTCTGGTTCGGTCGTGACAGCAACTACTTTGGCTGGCAGGCCCAGCTTCTTATCGATCCAGAAATCCAGAGAAGCATAGCGATCCTTGTAAATAGAGGCAGGTTTGGTTTTCAAGTGAAGGTGAATAAAACCCTTCTCTTCGTCTTTTGTTGGCTCGACAAACGTGATCTCGAAGTGTTTTTTCAAATCCTCTATTTTCGTAAAGCCGATTATCGGCAGGTTCTTACTTGCCAGCTCAAACGCATCTACCGGCTTGTTCGGGTCAACCAACTGGTACATCTTAGGCTGCTTAGTCTGATAGTCGATGTGCATAAGCCAGACGCCGTCGAAGATGAAATGCTCAACGTATTTCTGCTCTTGCTCGTCCTCGTGCTTAAGCGTTTGAAAATTCACCCTCAGCTTTGAGCGTTGGCCAAACCTTGCATAATATAAAATCCCCTTGCGGAGGGACTCTGATTCAAGCAGCGGCTGCTTGTACTTATATTCGACCTCCGCCTGGTACGACTGAATCTTGGCGGTCTTATCTCGCAGTTGCTCAAGGATGGTCTGGACCGAATTAACGTCTGTGTCCTTTGTCTGGCAGCCAGTTGAGCTTTCGGCATTTTTGCCGGCCCAACAGATACTGCCCATCAACAACAAAATGAAGCTAAGCTCGAATACAATTTTTCTAACCATAATCAGCCTTCTTCCTACTACGCGCTAAGTAGGGTGGGGCTTGCCCCACCTCTGACTTATTGGTGGGCTAAAGCCCACCCTACAAACTTTCTCGAACGATTTGAAGCACCTGTTTTATGTTTTGAATCGTGAAATCCGCGTGCTTGGCGAACTCATCTGCCCTTTCGTGGTTGGCCAGCAGCACTGCTACCGCGCCCGCTGCTTTTGCCGAGAGCATGTCGAAAAGAAAATCTCCCACCACGAGGGTTTGCTCTGGCTTTACGCCAAACTGCTGGCACAATCGCAACACGCCGAAAGCATCGGGCTTGACCGGCCCATCGTCTCTGTCGACGATGGCATCGAACTTTAACTTGTGCTTGGAAGCGATAGCCTCGGCGTTGCTCCGCCTGTTACGCGTAAGTATCCCGATCCGGATGCCTGCCTGACGGAGAGCCGAAAGCGTCTGCTTGGCGCCGGCATTGAGCCTGGACTCCGCGACCGCCTTTTGCTCGTGATAATGCAGAATCTGCTCTGCCCGTTGCCCTTGCTGTGGAGTCATTTTCTGCATCGACTCAAGAATAGGCCCTGAATTTTTGTCCAGGCCCATTTCTTTGCGAATGGCATCAAAGTCAAAGTAGGGCTGAGTTATTGTGCCGTCCAGATCAAATATCACGGCTTTAATCGATATATCCGACATAAATTCAAAAATTAAAAATAAAAAATCAAAATTGTGGAATTCAGCACTTCAGGTCTTCAAGTGGTGGATGATTTCCTTAATTTTACATTTTGGATTTTGATTTTTGATTTCAACATGTGCTTATTTGGCCTTTTTCCGAAGCAGTTCTATGAAATATCGGCCAGCCTGACTTAAAATCTTGCCTTTGCGAACTATTATACCGGTAGGTCTGAAGAAATTCTCATTCGAGAATGGTATCGCCGCTATGGTACCGCTGCTGACTTCTTGAAGTATCGCAGTGTGCGGCAATATGCTTATCCCTGAGTTTATTTCCACCGCCCGCTTTATGGTTTCGATGTTATCAAATTCCATTACCGTCCGAACAACAATATTGTAACGCGCCAAAATATTGTCGATCCAAACACGAGTGGGCACATTTTCCTCAAAGGCAATAAACCTTTCAAACTGCAATTTGTGAATGTCGAGTTCCGATTCATGTGACAGCGGATGTTTCGGACTGCAGGCCAAAACCAGCGGCTCATTCTCAAACTCGTACACCTCAAGCCTTTTATCTCTTTTGGGCACCGCCACCAGGCCAATGTCGATATCTCCGCTCAAAACCACCTCGTAGATCTTCTCAGCACTGAAGTACTCGATATGCACATTGACGTTAGGATAGCTGACCATAAACGTCTTGACATAGTCTGGCAGGGTATGCATACCGATGCTGAAGATTGCCCCTACATTTATCCTGCTGCTGGCTGACGACTTTAAGGCATTCAGTTCACTTTTGAGTTGTTCATATCTATCGAGGATTTCTTTGCAGGCCTTGTACAACACCTCGCCGGCGCTGGTAAGCTCCAGAGGTCTCTTTTTTCTGTCCAGCAGTTGACATTTGAGAGAAAGTTCCAGTTGAGCGACCTGCTGTGAGACCGCTGATTGACTTAGAAGGTGCTTCTCAGCAGTCTTCGAGAAGCTGCGCAGATCAGCCAAATCACAGAAAATCTTTAGCGTTTCTATATGCATTATTAGTTTATCTAATAATATATATGAACATAAAACGTTTGGTAAAACAGAAGTTCCAATTTATATTATTAGTTTTGTATTCTATACTATAAGCTCTACTAATCAAACAAAAAGTGTAAAATTCTTAAGGAGTAGGAAAATGATTTTGCAGCAACCCAATGCTAACGAGGTTACGCAGACTTCAAACCGTTCCAGAAGTGTTTCGCCGGTTTCGGGCATCTGCACACGCTGTATCGACGGCTGCCGTGGCAATTGTGAAATCTTTAAGTCTTCATTCCGGGGCAGGGAAGTGCTCTATCCTGGCCCGTTTGGAACGCTGACGGCTGGTGGCGATAAGAACTACCCCATCGACTACTCACACCTGAACATCCAGGGCTATGCTCTTGGCGCCGAGGGTCTGCCAGACGGCCAGGTCGGCAACCCGGACAATACTCTCTTTACCATGGTGAACACCGAAACCGAATACGGCTATCAGCACAAGGTCAAGATGCGTATGCCCATATTTACTGGAGCTCTGGGCTCAACCGATATTGCACGCAAGAATTGGGAACATTTTGCCGCTGGCGCTGGAATCTCCGGTATTACCATCGTCTGCGGTGAAAACGTCTGTGGCATTGACCCGGAGCTGGAATTGGATTCAAAAGGCAAGGTCAAAAAGGCCCCCAATATGGCCCAACGCGTTGAGCAATATCGCAGATGGCACGAGGGCTACGGCGATATGATCGTCCAGATGAACGTTGAGGATACGCGTCTGGGCGTAGCTGAGTACGTCATCGGGCAGTTGGGTATCGAAAGCATCGAGCTTAAGTGGGGCCAGGGTGCTAAGTGTATCGGCGGCGAGATTCAGGTCGATTCGCTTGAACGCGCCCTTGAACTGCAGAAAAGAGGCTACCTGGTTACTCCTGATCCTTCTGTTGAGGCCCATCAAGCTGCTTTTAGAGACGGTGCTCTTAAACATTTTGAAAGGCACTCGCGGCTTGGCTTTGTAGACCAAGAAGGTTTCGTGAAGGAGGTCCAGCGCGTTCGCAACCTCGGTGCCAAGCGAGTAACGCTCAAGACTGGTGCCTATCCCATGCGCGAATTGGCGATGGCAATCAAATGGGCTTCTGATGCCAAGATTGATCTGGTGACAGTTGATGGAGCGCCAGGTGGCACCGGCATGAGCCCATGGCGGATGATGGTGGAGTGGGGCGTGCCGACCTTTTACCTGCAGGCAATGACGTATGAGCTATGCAAAAAGCTCGCGGATAAGGGCGCTTTTGTGCCGGATATTGCCATAGCTGGCGGCTTCAGTACAGAAGACCATATATTCAAAGTCCTGGCCATGGGCGCTCCATTTGCGAAAGCGGTCTGTATGGGCCGGGCCTTGATGATTCCGGGCATGGTCGGCAAAAATATCGGATTGTGGTTGCAGGAAGGCGCAAATGCTCTACCCCATACCGTCAGCGCATTCGGCTCAAAAGTCGAGGAAATTTTTGTCTGCTATGAGGACCTGGTTGCCAAATACGGCAGGGACACCGTCAAGGAACTGCCATTGGGAGCAATCGGGCTTTACACGTTCATTGATAAACTTAGAGTCGGGCTGCAGCAACTAATGGCTGGCAGTAGAAACTTCAGAGTATCAACCATAAGCCGAGACGACCTTATGACTTTGACTCCTGAAGCTGCTCAGGTATCCGGCATACCTTACGTAATGGATGCTTATAGGCAAGAAGCCGAAAAAATTATAAACACCTAACTCGCATTTTTCAGTGTGTCGTGGAAATGCCGGTTAACCGAGATGTCTATGGGGCATGTCGTTTGGATGGAACTTGCATTCGGGGACAGGATTACGCTCACCGAGGAACTATCAGATGGTTTCATCCCACATCTGACTCCGGCCCATGGACGCCTGCAAAGCCTCAGCGCTCGGCGCAGATTCTTGGGAGAATGAACCCTGCAGATATGTTGCCAGATTAATCTTGCGGTTTTGTAGGCCGAGCTTACGTCGTATGTTCTCTCGATGGCGCTGGACTGTTGCCGGAGAGATAGACCGCAACTGTGCGATTTCCTTATTCGACAGCCCGTTGCGGATCATCGTGCTGATTGCAATCTCGACTGGCGTGAGCTGCATATGATTTCTGGATATCTGCGTCAGAAACGGCGAGGCGATATCCTGGAGGCTCTGCCGTAGCAGTGTCACATAGGAGCGTTGAGGTCCTCTGACTTCAAGCTCTAATTCAAAAACGATGGGCATGATGATCTTATGGATGTTGGCAAGAATGGATGCTTTGATCTCCCGTTTATCCTCCTCAAGCCGGGAGAGGACTGCACGCAGTACTGTGTTTGCCTCTTGGAGTGCCTTGTGTTCCCTCTGTATGGCCTTGTGGGCTGCACGTAGATCAGCCTCGGCCTTCATGTGCATCAAAACGCTGCCAACCCGCTCGGCCACTGCACGAATTAGAGCATACTCTTCCTTCAGAAACGGACCTTCGGCGGCGGTAGGAACCACTTTCCGGTAGAACACTTCGACAACGCCTACCGTCTTGCCATCGGCAAATATGTCCGCGGCCATTCGCCATTTGCTCTCTTTGAATCCTTCCGTCACATATTGTTTGTCGCCGTAAACGATCCGGGCACACGCGTACTCGGGAAATTGCCAGCTTCCTGGCAGACAATCGGCTACGCTCTGCAGGAACCGCTCTGCAGAATGAAAATGCGTCTCCTGAAGGGTGGATATTGTGTAGAGGCAGTTCAATTCCTTAACACGCTCTCGCAAAGCCCATTCAAGTTCAGAATGCGCCTGGCCCGAGGCGCCAGCGCCCTGCGATTCCACCACACGCTTGCGGAGAGTCTTTACCTCCTCTAAAAATTCGGCACGGGTAGATCTCGTCGTCATCTCTCTTCACCCAGAGAATACACATTGATTTCGACCCTTGGGGACCGAACAGGAACATTATCGCCACAAACCGTTATAAGTCAAGATTTTTTTTGTTATCTTCTTACGAGGATATAACTACCTGGTGCAAAAGATGTTACGTGCAAGCTTGTTGTGCGACTAGCCAAGATCAAAATCAAACTCCGGCCAGATAAATGGGTGATCTATGTGCATTAACTAGGAGGCTTAGTACCCATAAATCGTGGGCCATGGATGGGGGATATAGACCGTCTTAGCTGGATATACTATCTGTTACAGTCAAGGGGAGTCGAGTACGTTGCTTATCTGCCACGTACCGGCGTGGATGTGGATCACTTTACCCAAGAATGAAAGTGCTACGATAATGAAACACAGAAAAAAAATGCCTGACATGAGCAGTTCAAGCGAGGAACATGTCATCCTGCCCTTTACACCCATGGCAGAGCTCGAGCATTTACTGAAAGTGGCTGGTTCAGTCACTAAGGATGCAAACAAAGTCTGGGTGGAGATTTGGGGGGAATTTAAACGAATCGTTACCTCGTCAGGCATGATTCTCGACGAAGCAAAGGACGGATTTGTCCCTTCCTGTGGATGGCCTGAGTTTCTAGAAAAATTTTGGTTGTTGAAGCACTACTTAGATTCAGTTCAGCGAATCTGTGAAAAGAAACATTAGGTGCTCTTAGAAAGGCGGAAGCATCCGGCGCAATATTGAGCTAACTTAAAGAAGATTGCTTACCTGCAGGTTGTGTCAGGAAGAAGGACAAAAGCTTATGTTAGAGTCCGTATCGAATAAATTCAAGGAGTAGTCTGCTATTGGGTCTTTGGTCAATTCCTTTATGGAACGGGTCATTTCCCAGTCGGCCGGCGAGATCGAATTCCGTCAGGTTGTCCGAGAGGTTTATTTATGACACCAAGGAATATTATCGAAACCGTTTATGAACAAGTTTTGAAACGCAATCCAGGTGAACCCGAGTTTCATCAGACGGTAAAAGAAGTACTTGAGTGTTTGGGACCGGTCCTGGATAAGCATCCAGAATACGTCAAGGCCAAAATCCTTGAGCGCCTCGTTGAGCCGGAAAGACAGGTCATCTTCCGGGTTCCCTGGCAGGACGATAACGGCAATTTCCAGGTAAACCGCGGCTTTCGAGTCGAGTTCAATAGCGCGCTGGGCCCATATAAAGGCGGCATCCGATTCCATCCAACGGTGTATCTGGGCATAATCAAATTTCTCGGTTTTGAGCAGGTCTTAAAGAACTCGCTAACCGGCCTGATGATGGGCGGTGGCAAAGGTGGGGCCGATTTTGACCCTAAAGGAAAAAGCGACTCTGAGGTCATGCGCTTTTGCCAGAGTTTTATGACCGAGCTGTTCCGTCACATTGGCCCGGATACCGATGTCCCTGCGGGTGATATCGGAGTCGGGAGCCGCGAAATCGGTTTCATGTTCGGCCAATACAAGCGCATCCGCAATGAATTCACAGGGGTTCTTACCGGCAAAGGCCTGGACTGGGGCGGCTCGCTGGTGCGAACCGAAGCCACCGGCTATGGGTTGGTCTATATAGTTGAGCAGGCGTTAAAGGAAATTGGACGGAGCCTGGAAGGAATGACCGTTGGCATATCAGGTTCAGGCAACGTTGCCATTTACGCTGCTGAAAAGGTGCAGCAGCTCGGCGGTAAAGTTGTTACCCTCAGTGACTCTAACGGCTTCATTTACGACCAAGACGATATCAAGCTCGATACTGTTAAACAGATCAAAGAAGTGGAACGAAAACGTATAAAGGAATATGTCCTGACCCATAAGAATGCGCAATACAACGAGGGCTGCGGCAGCGTTTGGAATGTCAAATGCGATGTTGCGTTACCCTGTGCAACGCAGAATGAGCTTGATGAGGAATCTGCTAAAACCCTGGTGAAGAACCGCTGCCTGGCGGTGGCAGAAGGTGCCAATATGCCGTGTACACCCGAAGCCGTTAGAATATTCCACGAAAATAAAGTGTTATTTTTGTCTGGCAAGGCGGCCAACGCTGGCGGCGTAGCCGTCTCAGGCCTTGAGATGGCACAGAACAGTCAGCGTCTTGCCTGGACTTTCGAAAAAGCCGACGCTGAGTTGAAGAACATCATGGTAAGAATCTACAAAAACATCAGCCAGGCATCACAGGAATACGGCTGTCCAGGCAACTTCGTTGCCGGAGCGAACATAGCTGGCTTTATCAAGGTTGCCAACGCAATGCTCGCCCAGGGTCTGGTGTGATGCAAAATCCGGATATAAGTTCTTAGAAGGGCACTGCCTTTGAGACGGGTTCTTTTTTGTTGCTCAGTCTCAGTGCTGGCATTACAATTCCTTGCGATGGAAAAGGATGTTGATATAAAGAAGGTTGTTCGCCAGCACCTCGAGATGGAGCAGTTTTTCACCGGCTTTGCCATCAAGAGCAAAACCAAATCCCCGATCGAGTCGGGGACCGAACAACCACAGCAAGATAGTAGCGCATCTGCCGCTGACACGACAAACGAACTGGAAAAACTCGCTGAGGAAATTGATCGCTGCCGTAAGTGCGATCTTGGCTCATTGCGAACCAATTCAGTGCCCGGCGAAGGTAGTCCGCGCGCCCGCATAATGTTCGTAGGCGAAGCACCGGGGGCCGAGGAAGATGCGCAGGCCCGGCCTTTTGTCGGAAGAGCTGGCCAACTGCTGGATAAGATTATCAAAGCCTGCGGACTGAAACGAAGCGACGTCTGGATAGGCAATATCTTAAAATGCCGACCGCCGGAAAACCGCGACCCCCGCCCTGATGAGATGATAAGCTGTCTGCCATACCTTCAAAGACAGATAGAGGTAATAAATCCGGAGATTATTGTAGCGCTGGGTGCGCATGCAGCCCGGATGCTGTTAAACACCAATAAGGCCATAGGCGAATTGCGCGGCCAATTCCTTGAATACTACGCTGGCATTGGCCGGCCGCCTATGAAGCTTATCGCCACTTATCATCCTGCTTACCTATTGCGAAATTACTCACAGGAAAATCGCAGGCGGGTCTGGGAGGATATGAAAAAGGTGCTTGCCGAACTTGGCCTGCCGGTGCCGGAGTAATCAAAGTGGCAGCTTTGTCTGGCTGCCAGCCACTCCGGCCAGTAAGGCCGGAGGCCTATTCATTACTCGTGTGGACTTCGGGCGGTAGCTGAACGATAACGATATCTTCGGACCAAGTTTGCACACTCATTTTGCAGAGCTCCGTAGATTTATGCGCAGGCCTGAGACTTATTTCTTGTTATCGGTCGAATCGCGGTACGAATTCAGTTCCAGCCCCAGTTATCGGTTGACTTCCAGTTCAATACCGCTATACTATGTTTTGAACATTCGAATTTGTTTCGGATTTCGAGTTTAGAATTTCGGATTTGAATGTCCGCCCCCATCGTCTAGTGGCTTAGGATACCGGGTTCTCATCCCGGCGACAGGGGTTCGACTCCCCTTGGGGGTATTTTGACCGACTGCGTCGGTCAAAATAGAGCAGTTGAGCAGTGGAACAGGTGAACAGTAGATGTAAAAACAAATGAATGCTCAACTGCGGTCAACTGTTCAACTGCTCCACTGTTCAAAAAGGAATTTCAGAATGCCTTTTATGTTTGAAAACCTCCAGGTCTATCAGAAATACTGGTTGTTTCGTACAAAGGAGATGTAAATCTATGAAGTCAAAACTCCAAATTCGTGCTGAACAAGCCGCTAGTAAGTTTGCAGAGACTGCGCGAAAACCTATAGTAGTAGAATTTGCCGGCGTTCCAAAAGCTGGGAAAACAAGCACTCTTGGACAAGTCCAAGCTTTTTTTAAACGATGCGGTTTTCGAACAGAAGTAGTTGTAGAGCGAGCTTCTGTTTGCCCGATCCGTGATAAAAAACATGCAAACTTTAACATTTGGACTGTTTCTACCACTCTCGCCCAAATTCTTGAAAAAACGCAGGACCCACCACGAGTTGATGACCCGCATATTCTCTTCCTTGATCGTGGCTTATTTGATTCAATATGTTGGTTATCAATGATGGAACGTCTATCCAGGATCCGGCCAGCCGATCGTCAAATCGTTGAGAAGTTTCTCCTTATTGATGACTGGTGTAAGCGTGTTACAATTGTTATCGTAATGCTTGCTTCTCCAGAAGATGCTATGAAACGCGAACAAGGACATCTCCCTGTGGAGAATGGAAAGGGATCAATCATGAACAAGGATGTGCTACAGCAAATCAGCAAAACCAATTTGGAATGCGCAAAAAGATTTGAGAATTTGTTTCGAATTAATACTATTGATACTTCGTCAGGAGATACTAAAGACAACCCAACAAGGACAGCAGAAGTTGTGGCAGATATTATTCTTTCCACGATAGAAAGAGAAATTGAAGAGCATATTCTGAGTCTTGATAAGAGCATAATTCGTAAGGTTTTTGCTGATAAAAATTATCTTTTAGCTCCTGAGGCTTGCAAGGTTATGGATTTATTTGTTGAGTCTGGAAAATTTATGACACGTGAGAAGGTTGAATCTGATAGTACATTGGTTCAAGCTTTGCCGATTGTAATAGTACGTAATGCAAATGGCGATATCCTTCGTCTTAAACGTCGAGAACGCTCTGAGGATAATCCTTTACATGAAAAGGTGGTTATATGGTCTGGTGGTCACGTTCGACTAGAAGACACTTCTAATGGTAATCCATTACTCCATTGTGCAATTCGTGAACTTAAAGAGGAACTCAGGTTAGACGTTGAACCTAAGGACCTCAGGCTCGTAGCAGCAATTTACCTCGACAATGGCACTAGAGCCTCGCAGCATGTGGCAATCGCTTTTGAGTGGTTTGCTAAAAGCGATGATGTCGCAATTGCTCTGAGCAGAGCGGAGTTTATTGAGAGGCGGGGAACCTCTTTAAGTGGCACCTTTATCACATTGAAGAATTTAGCACAAGAAGTAGAATCAGGTAATCTTAAAGAACCTTGGTCGGCTGAGTTGGTGCGTGAGTATCTTGCAAAGGAATCGTTTAATTTCAGCCCTCGACTCTTTTAATCAGTGCTAATTTTGCTATTGGGCTCGATTCTCCTCTGGAGTAGTTTTTGTTGATTAATGATTATCCACTTATGGGCAATAACGGAGATGAGGCTGTTTTGGGGGATTTTGACCAGCGATATATGCGTCTGGCGATTGAACAAGGCCAGATAGCTCAGGAAAATGGGGAGGTACCCATAGGGGCGGTCATCGTTTATAAAAACCAGATTATCGGCAAGGCTTACAACCAAAGAGAGCAGCTCAAAGACCCGACCGCCCACGCTGAAATAATTGCCCTAACTCAGGCTGCTGCGGCACTACAAACCTGGCGATTGACCGGCTGCACGATGTATGTCACTTTAGAGCCATGCCCGATGTGTGCCGGCGCGCTGGTACTGGCGCGGATCGACCGGCTTGTCTACGGCTGCGATGACCCAAAGGCCGGAGCATGTGGAAGCCTCTATAATATTGTTCAGGATGAACGGCTCAACCACAGATTGGAGATCAACCCTGGAGTTCTGGCTAATGAATGCAGCAGGCTGCTTCAGGATTTTTTCCAGCAGCGAAGGTCTGAGAATGCCCAACAGGCATAAGGCCGGGACTCATTGGCTCATGCCTGTTTTCGCGCTAGAGGCCACGTTATGTAGCGTCCGACCCGGGCGCAGTAGCGATCGAAAGCATCGCCGTAGCGCTCGATGAGGAAGCGCTCCTCCCTGCGGATCTGCTGATGCAGCACGACTGCAAAAATAAGTGCGATCAAGAGCAGGTGCAGTCGGCCCTGGATGAGAAACGTGCCGGAGACCATGAGATCAAAACCCAGATAGATCGGATTGCGTGTCCAGGCGAAGATGCCGCTGGTTTGAAGCGAGCCGGGGGTGTTGCGGTCGATGCCCAATCGCCACGATTCGCCAAGCCCTCGAGTCCCCAGGCCGTAGACAGCCAGCCCACCGGTCACCAGTAACGCACCGACGATTTTGAGTGCCGACACATCGAACACGGCGACCGCGACACCCTGCGGTATTAAACGGAAATTCAGAGACCACGCGCAGGCCACAAGTTCATACGCCCACAGAAGAAGACAGGCCATTGCGGTAAGGTCCTCCAGAATCTGCCTAAACGTTCGCTGCCTGTCGATAACCAACACGCGAATCCCCCGAGCGTATAGACGCAGCGCCCGCGGCACCGCGAGAAAAGCCAAACACAACAAGGCAACAAATCCAAACCAATTAAAGAATCGATCAATGCTCATAACAATGTGTCTCCCGGCTGCGATGTTCTGATAACGATCAAGAACATTGCCTTTCACCGTTCTTCAAGCGTCGGTTTACAATCAGGATGTATACGCCGAAAGCCGTATTCGGCGGGCCTTCGAAGAGGATCCAGAGCAGCGGCAAACCTTCGACAATATCAACAACAAAAAGTGTTACACCAAAGAAGATGAACGCCGTACCAAGGTAACAAAGCACCAGGCGATGTCGATACAGGTCGAAGGAGACAACCCACATCAGTCCTCCGAGCAGGGCATAAAACGCTGAAGTAGAATGAGCGCATACAGAAATCCTGAGCTCTGCGAAGGTATTACAGCTAATGCAGGATGATCTGCCATCTTCTGATGGCCCGCTGTCATTCTACTGGACCTTGACCTTTTGCGGCCTTGCCTTGTCCGCTGTCTTCTCGTCTTCTTCCAGGTCTTTAATCTTCGCATCGAGAATGGACCGAACGGCCAACAGCTTTTCTCTGCGTGCCGCCTTTAGATGTTTCCTGGCTTCTTGCGGTACGAAATCAAGGAACAAGTCCCAGAAGTTCCTCTCGACATCGAGCATCGAGTTGACCAGGTTAACTACCTTCTCTTGTTTCTTTGCCATCTTTTACGCTCCTTTGACGAAAGTAACCCTCAGTTCATTTTCTCCAAGTGTCGCCTTGGCTACGTTGAGCAACCCTAATGAGCTGGGCAGTAGTATATCCCGGCGGTAGCTGCCTATCTGAATAGTCAGCTCATCCTCTTTCTTGAGGATATCCAGGTCGGCCTTTTTCACAAAGGGCAGCTTGAGAATCAAAATGTACGCATCTCCATCTTTGACGACCTGTTGAGGTTTTTGATCGTAATAGACCTTCGTTGGGTCGTCCGCACCGTAGATGTCAAGCCCCAGTTGAGACAACAGTTTCCGTCCCACGATCTCCGAACGCATCAGCTTGCTTCTAAGGATGGGTAGTGGCGAGAACATGCTCTCGATCTTGTCCATGTACTTGGTTTGTGCTTTGTGCCATCCGGAGAAATACGAATCTGTCACCTCATCGGGCAGGATTCTGTTGGCGATGACACAGTCGACAGGGTATCCGTACAGGCTTAGATAGGTATAGGCCCGCTGAGTCTCCTCAAGAACGATCTTTTCAGGGTTAAGGACAATGCGGACAGACGTTATCTGCGGTTCAGCCAGTAGCTCCTTCAGTGCGCCGATGTCATCAAATAATTGCTGGATGGAGACATACACAGAGTCCTCCGGGATGGGCACCGACATAATTGTTCTTTTTTTCATCGCCCGCAGGGTCTTGGCGAGGGTTCTCTCAATGGGGAAGATCTTTTGCATCCACCAGCGGGCCACCTCCGGAAAACTTAGCAGTCGCAAAGTCTGCCCCGTGGGCGCGCAGTCCACAATCAGGCAATCGTACTTGCCTGACTGATTCGCTTTGTGGATGTGGAACAAGCCAAACAGTTCGTCCGTGCCTGGCAGCACGGCCATTTCCTCCGCCAGTATGTCGTCAACGCCTGTTGACTTGAAAAAGGAGGCGATGTACTCTTGGACGGTCTTCCAGTTGGCTCCAATCTCTTCAAGGACGTTGATCTCTTGCGCCCAGAGGTTGTCGCTGACCTTGGTGGGAGAATTTCCTAACGTCAAATCAAAGCTGTCGCCGAGGCTGTGCGCAGGGTCGGTGCTAATAACCAAGGTTTTGTGCCCAAGCTTTGCTGCCAGTGTTGCAGTGGCGGCGGCAATTGTTGTCTTACCCACACCACCTTTACCGGTAAATAGTATTATCCTCATTTTGCCCATTTCTCGCTTCTAAGAAGGTTTTCTCTATTCCCAGGCTTTGCCAGTTGCGGCCTCAGACCCTGTTAGCCCGTGGCGAAAATCTTCATCAGAGCAATGCCCTCGACGCACAAGACAAAGATGGAAACATACATAATCTGGTACTTTGTCTGGTCGGTCTGGAAGAACCGCATGCCAGTATAAGCAGCCCCAGCAAAGAAGACAACAGCCCATGCCCAGACAAAAATCGCAAATGACCACATCTTTTTGTTGTAGAAGTCCCCTGCCATCCAAAGTACGCCGTTTTCTCTTGAGTTGTCGTAGGTGTCTTCGACCATCTTTCTAATCAGTTCGTCGTTCATTTTATTTCTCCTTACGTTTTATTCCAGATCTTGTTGTCAAAGATTTTAAGTTCTTTTCTTGCGGACTGCCGAATTTGTTCTTAGCCACAGACTTCACAGAGAACGTCATATTTGAAACCACAGATTTCACAGATTTCGCAGATTTTTAATTCTTTTTTTCTTCCGTGGAATCCGCGTAATCTGTGGTTATTTGACTTTTCTCGGTACACTTTGTATCCCTTCGGCATAGCTTCGGACAAGCCCTGTGGCTTTTTTCGGATTGCAAATCGCTATTGTTGCCACTATACTGCACAGAAATCTGGAGAGGTGTCTGAGTGGCCGAAAGAGCACGCTTGGAAAGCGTGTGTCCCGATTAATCGGGACCGCGGGTTCGAATCCCGCCCTCTCCGATTTTTATAAGAGCACAGGAGTTTGTTCGACACAGATTAACCTTGTCCCGAGCGCGGTCGAGGGAACTGATTAACACGGCACTGGTCTTGGCGAAGGCCAAGCCGTAGCCAGAAGAAAACTAACAATTACAAAACAGTGTGAATCTGTGTAAATCCGTGTCTAAGGGGCAATAAGGGAGCTATTCGGTGCAGGTAGCATTGGGACAATTTAACGCTACAGTCGGCGATCTGGCTGGCAATGCCGACAAAATGCGCAGCATCTACGCCCAGGCGCTTAAAGGCGGCGTAGACTTGCTGGCCTTTCCGGAACTAGCGGTCTGCGGCTATCCTCCGGAAGACCTGCTGCTGAAAAAACACTTCATTGAAGATACCCGTGCGGCGGTAGAGAAACTTGCCGCTGACTGTCCCGACACGACCATGATAGTTGGTTTTGCCGAGAGCTATCGGGGCAAAATATACAATTCGGCTGCTATCCTGCAAAAAGGCATAATAGACAAAATTTATCGAAAAGGTCTGCTGCCGAATTATGGCGTGTTCGATGAGCGAAGGTACTTCGAGCCTGGAACCGAGCCGCTGATAATTAAAATCAAAAATCAAAAATCAAAAATCAAAAATGTAGATGCTGTTGCTGTCACCATCTGCGAGGACCTTTGGGACATCGAATGGCTCAAGCACTTTCTTAAAGACGCTGGCCGAATCCAGTTGCTGGTTAATATCTCGGCCTCGCCCTTTCATCTGGGCAAGATTACCCAGAGACGGCAACTGGTCAGCCAATGTGCGAAACAGTTTAATTGCGCCGTTGCCTACTGCAATCTTGTCGGCGGTCAAGATGAATTGGTGTTTGATGGGCGAAGTATGTTTGCCGACTCAGTAGGAAAGATCGTTGCCCAGGCCAAAGCATTTGAGGAGGATTTGTTAATCGCAGATGTAAGTGCGTCGAAAAATGGGACTATAAGAGTTGAAAATTCGAAATTCGAAATTCGAAATTCGAAATTTACCTATGATCCTCTTGAGGAAGTTTATCAGGCGCTTATACTGGGAACCAGAGATTATGCCCGAAAGAACGGCTTCAAAAAAGTTTTGCTGGGCCTAAGCGGAGGCATAGATTCCTCTGTCACCGCGGCTATCGCTGCCGCTGCGTTGGGAGCGGAAAATGTGGTCGGAATTACCATGCCATCGAAATTCAACAGCCCGCAGACCATTTCAGATGCCGAGAGATTAGCAAAAAATCTGGGCATCAAATTCCACACCATCCCAATTGGTCCGGTGCTTGAGAAATTCAACAAGGCGTTGCAGGCTATACCGGGCTGGGATGACAAAGGCATTGCCTATGAAAATCTCCAGGCCAGAATCCGCGGCACCATGCTGATGTCACTGAGCAACCAGTTTGGCGCGCTGGTTTTAACGACCGGCAATAAAAGCGAGACCTCAGTTGGTTATGCGACTCTTTACGGCGATACAGCAGGCGGATTTGCGGTAATAAAGGATGTGCCCAAAACAATGGTTTATAAATTGGCCGAGCACATAAACAAGGTTGCGGGCCGAGCCATTATCCCTGCGGATGTGATGACCCGCCCGCCCAGTGCCGAGCTAAGGCCAGGCCAGAAGGATACCGACTCGCTGCCGGAGTATGACCTGCTTGATAAGATCATCAAAGGTTACGTGGAGCAGGATAAATCCGCACGCGAACTGGTTGAATCTGGTCTGCCGCAAGATGTAGTCTACAGCGTCATTCGGATGGTGGATAAAAACGAATACAAAAGAAGGCTTTCGCCGCCGGGTATAAGAATCACGCCCAAGGCCTTTGGAAAAGACCGCCGACTGCCCATCACGAACCGTTACCTCGATCTTGGATGCTCGATGCTGGATACTCGACGAGGGACCCCGCTTGGCGGGAACCCAGAATCGGGGATCGGGGATCGGCGATCAAAATAGCCTATCTGCCGAAAAGTGCGTCCGCGATTGCCCTTGCGAATTCGCTGGCCATTGTTGGGCTGGCTGCGGTTACTATAAGCCCATCTCGTTCAACGGGAGCGCCGGTATATCTGGCACCGGCTCGCTCGAGTGTCACTCGTTCAGAAATGAAGCTGGTCGCTCTGACCCCTCGGAGCACCCCTGCATTAGCTAAAATTGTCGGCGCCACGGAAATCGCCGCGAGCACTTTTCGCTTTGCTGCTGCCTCGCGGGCAATATTCAATGCCACCGGGCTGTCAAGATATAGCGCTGCTCCCAGGCCGCCGACAAAAACTATCGCGTCATAATCGTCGACTTTCAAGCTGGTTATCGCAGCGGTGGCCTCAGCGGTGTTTCCAAGCATGCCTCTTATAGCCCCTATCTTGGTACTGGCAACGAATGTCTGGACACCTGCTGTATCAAGAAATCGCCTGGTTTCAAAAAGCTCCTGGTCATGGAAATTCTCAGCCGGAATAATGAGCACTGCTTTTCTTAGCCTGGCAGGAATTTGCTGGGGCGGCGGCATAGTTGATAACTCTTGTGCCGGGCCTGCTGTTGGCAGTTCAACCGGATAGCCAACGGCAACGATGTAAATTGGCTCGGCGTTTCTCGGCAGGTTGCATGAGGCTCTGACGTTTCTGGTGTCAAAGTCGCCGATTGCGGCAGAGCCGAGAGCCAAGCTGACAGCCTGAAGCTGGATATTTTGCGCGACGTGTCCTGCCTGCAACAGGATGAGCTGTCTGGCCTTACCGCTGGAACGGATGCCAATATTTCTCAGAGAAGATGCAAGAACAATGTCACAGCCTGCCGAGGCGACTGTTTCTGGACTTGTAGTCGCTGGTGCCAGTCCGCCTCGTACATCCTGATTCGAGGTTTGTTGCAGACTGTGTGTGTTGGGATTGTACAGGTAGACCCCATCTGGTGTCACCAGATAAAGCTGTATTGGATAGGTTTCGGCCTCGGATGGAGCGGCTCGAACAGAGCCTGGTGGAGCGACTGGTTGCGGCAGTCTTTCCATCGTGGCCAGACCCGCCCACGCTAACTGGCCGATCTGAGTGGGCTTAAGGCCTTGCCCGCTGAATTGACGTGCCCGCCCTGTGGCGGGCAGCTTGGTCAAAGCTTCCTCCAGGCTGAAGCTTCCGGTTAGTTTTGCCTCGGGGAGCTGAATTATTCTAAGGGTTGAAGCACGAGGCCTATGCACAGGGTTCCCGCCAAGTAGGGGCCCAGCTATGCAAAGAGCTACAAGAGCCGCTAAAATTACCGCCGCCGCGCCGCATTTTGCAGAGCTGCTCGCATGCAGATGTCTGACGCCTGGCGATTTTCTTTGGACGGATACAACACGTTTCATTTTCGGTTCTCCCAGGTGAAGACAAACGCCCGAATGCCGATATTGACCCCGCTTGCGTGGGGGGCAAGCTTGCCCCTGCGAAAGCAGGGGCCGCCTGGCAGTGTAATGTGATAGCAATTCATAGGCAGAATAATAGCCCAAGAATAATTAGAAGTCCAACTTTTTCGACGGGGCGATTTGTCTGGCGGCCTGGTGATACCGTCGCCGTCCGGCTACGGCTCGGCGATCCGCCGAGACGAGTACCGGCGACGGCTAAACAACAAGCAGCGTCGCAATTGGGCCGCCGCGCAGCGGGTTCCCCTTCAAACGTACAGTGCAGTTTGAGTGTTCAGCGGCAGAAACACGGTAAACGTGGTGCCTTTGTCCACCTCGCTTTCGACCTCTATTCTTCCGGCGTGCAGCCTTACGATTTCTTTAACAATGGCCAGGCCCAAGCCCGTTCCCTGGATTCTTGTGCCTGGGCGGGGCACGCGGTAAAATCGGTCGAAGATTCTTGGAAGAGCCTCTTTTGGTATTCCCATGCCAGTGTCACTAACCTGTATGAGTAATTCTTGCCCAAGTCGTCGGGCACAGATGCTGACCTGACCACCATGCGGCGTAAACTTGATCGCATTGTTGACCAGGTTCATAAGCATCGACTGAATCTTGCCCTCGTCACCCTGCAACGTACCCAGTTGGTCGGCAATATCCACTTTCAATTGGATATTCTTTTTGTCGGCTAAATGCTGCACACCCGATAGGACCTGCCTGATAACAGCGGTAATATCCACAGGTTCGCGAGAGAATTTGACTGTGCCGGATTCAATACGTGACACTTCCAGAAGTGCTTCGATCAAGTTCTTTAGTAGGTCTGATTCTTCATCGACGACGGTCAGAAACTCGTGCTTGGTCTGCTCAGTCATATCCGGGTCGCGCAGTATGGTGGTGGTATAGGCCTTAATTGCTGTCAGCGGCGTGCGCAGTTCGTGTGTTACTGAAGAAATGAAGTCGGTTTTCATCCGGTCAATTTCACGTTCTCGGGATACATCTCGCAGTACCATAACAATGCCCACCATCGTTCCATCATTTTTGCGAATAGGTGCTGCTGTAGCCGAAATGGGACATTCACTGCCGTCTCTGGCGATAAGAGCGTCACGGTCGCTGCCGTTTTCCATCTGTCCGGAACGTAGCACCTTGTCGATGGGACTCTCGACCGGCTTTTTAGTTTTTTCGTCGATGGTATGAAAGACTTCGTCGACGAGTTTGCCTTGCACCTCGTGATATTTCCATTTGGTTAGATTTTCAGCCACTTTGTTATACAGGAGGATTCGTTTTTTCACATCTACCGCAATGACGCCGTCACTCATACTGCAGAGCGTCACCGCCAGAAGTTCTTTTTCTTCTTCGAGCTGTTCTGTTCGCTCTTTGACCAGGGCCTCAAGGTTATTGTGGTATTGCTTAAGTGCATCTGTGGCCTTTTTGTGTGCCAGGGCTTTTTCTACCACCTGTGGCAGGACCTTCAAATAGTTGCGCTGCGCATCTTTTATGATATAGTCATAAGCCCCAGCTTTCATTGCTTTGACGGCAATTTCTTCGTCTCCGACTCCGGTGGCAAAAATCACGGGCGTATCGTTGGCCAGTTGCAGAACATCAAAGGCAGTGCCATCGCCAAGGAGATAGTCGACAACCGCCACGTCGAATTTGTTGCTGGCCAATATGCTCTTTGCTTGGGCAAAGGAGTCAACAATAGTATAGTCGTATGAAAGCTCTTGCTGTTTGACCAATCGCTCAAAGGCCGCCTGATCAATCTTATCGTCTTCGACAAGTAAGATTCTGTATCTGGGATTTTTCGCGGTTTCAATCTCCATTCGGCTGCTCACTTTAATCCGCCATACGTTGGGCGGATAAAGTCCAGTAGAGCTCAACTATCCTGACTGCTTCGACAAACTTTGTGTAGGTTACAGGCTTGAGTATATATCCAGCTATTCCGACCTGAAGGCTTTCAACCACATCGCGTTCTTGTTCAGAACCGACCAGCGCAACAACGGGAATTTTTGCCAGTACTTTATCAGCCTTTAGAGTTCTTAGAAATTCGATGCCGTTAGCTTCCGGAGTGGTCAAATCCAAAAGGATAAGACACGGCTTTTTACTGCCCTTGGTTCTTAAATATGCCAGCGCCTTTTTGCCATCAAGTGTATGTACAAGTAAGTTTGTGACCTTCAAATCCGCAAATGCGCGCTGAACGGTCACTGCATCTGCTCGGCTGGCTTCGACCAGCAATATCGGTTTGGAACTTCGCATCTCTGTCCCCCTTCTTATTACTTTGGCAGGCGGAAATGCTAACGCATGTGCGCACGCATACCTGCCATGGCCGGGCCACTCTGTTCAAAATGAGAATCGGCAGGAGCGGTTTCTATTTGCTCTGGCTGTCAGCGTACTTTCTCAATTTTGTTCGGAGGGTTTTGCCTAACTGTGTTGGATCAAAAGGCTTTGTTATGTAGTCGTCCGCGCCTTCATATAACGCCCGCCCTACATCGGCCATCATTCCCTTAGCCGTCAACATGAAGACCGGTATGTTCTCTGTCCTCTTATCCTGTTTGAGCTTGGAGAGTACCTCTAATCCGTCCATCCCCGGCATCATCCAATCCAGCAGGATCAGGTCAGGCACTTGCTCGACTGCAAGTTCGAGGCCACTGAGCCCATCTTTTGCTAAATGTACTTCAAACCCATCCAGGTTTAAGTTGTACTGCAAAACCCTGCGGATATGTTCTTCATCCTCAATTAACAAAACAGAGATCCGTTTGTTCATCATAAGCTCTCCGTTTGCTTTAACCTTCTTCTTGCAAGGTGAACTCGCAGTGAAATTGCCCCGCACCAATTGTAGCCGTGTCGGTGCTGCCAACAGGCACGCATAGCGGCCGTATCGCCGCAGGGCAATTAGTGCGGGACAATTTTCCCCTGCTAACCCCCAGTTTATTACCCCCACAAACGAGTGGTCTTTAGCCCGTTTGTCCAGAGTAATTATCGTCATATAGGGCAGGTGCTTTCATAAAAAAGTATTCTTGCACGAGGGCGCATCGAAAGATTTTGCAAAAAAGCACAATTCCTGGTCTACTTAGCAGGCAATGGTCGTAGGAAACGTCCGAATTTGGCAAAACTTACTATTAGGTTCCCGCGAAGCGGGGTCCCTTGTTGTAGCAGTTTGATTTGCGAATCAGCCAAACCCGGCCACAGACAAGAAACTGGCAACGGATAGTTCAGTGCCGTCGTTTGCCTTAGTGTCTTGACAGTTGGCAGCATATATCATACTATCGCAATTATGCTCGAAAAGACGCCAATCATTCTACTATGGAGTGTGCTGTTGGGTTTATGGCTGCCCAGGCGGACATCGGCACGTAAAGCCTTAACGGCATCTGTTGGACGTCAACATTTATGGCCAAACGCATAGCCATTTTGGGTTCGACAGGCTCGGTCGGCAGGAATGCCCTACGGGTGATGGAAGCATTGGGCCCGGAGTATGTAACTGTGGCATTGAGTGCTCACAGCAATGTGCAGCTATTGGCTGAGCAGGCCAGGCGCTACAGGCCGAAATACCTCGCCATCACAGATGCTAAGTACACAGCGAAGATTAAGGGTTTGGTCCGCGATTTGGATGTCCAGGTGCTGGCCGGGCCAGAGAGTCTGGTGGAAATTGCTGAACTTGATGAAGTTGATACTGTCCTTAGCGCGATCGTTGGAGCGGCTGGTCTGCCTTCGGTTCTTGCTGCTGCCAAAAGAGGCAAGAGACTGGCTATCGCCAACAAAGAGGCATTTGTTATCGCCGGCGAACTGCTGAAAAAGCAGGCCAAGGAAAATGGCAGTACAATTCTGCCGGTCGACAGTGAACACTCGGCAATTTGTCAAGCCATGCGGTCCGGCTCACACCAAGAAGTTAATAAAATCATTTTGACCGCTTCGGGTGGGCCATTCAGAAAAGCCAGCCCAGAAGATTTGCATTATGTAACGCTGGAGCAGGCGTTGGCGCATCCGGTCTGGCAGATGGGGCCGAAAATAACTATTGACTCGGCGACAATGATGAATAAGGCAATCGAGGTTATCGAGGCCCATTGGCTTTTTGACATGCCCGTGGAGAAAATAGAGGTTCTGGTCCACCCAGAGTCAATAGTGCATTCGCTGGTCGAATTTGTGGATGGCTCAGTAATCGCACAAATGGGTCAGCCTGATATGTGTCTGCCGATTCAGTATGCTCTGACATATCCTGCGCGTGTGGCGGGGATCGGCAAGCCTCTCCGGCTGGAAGAAGTAGGCAAGCTTACGTTTGAAAGGCCGAATTTCCAGACGTTTCGCGCCCTGCCGTTGGGGTATGAAGTTGCACGCACTGGCGGCACGGCGCCGGTAGTTTTCAACGCTGCTAATGAGGCCGCTGTGCAGGAATTCCTGGCGGGCACGATTAAGTTCGTCGATATAGTGGAACTAATTGAGCACTGCTTAAATAAACATAATGTTAAAAGACACGTCAGCCTTGAGGAGCTGCTTGAGGCAGATGCGTGGGCCAGGAGAGAGGTCAAAAATAGTCTAAAGCGAAAAGTTAAAAGTGTTTAGCCGTCGCCGGCACGGCGACGGTCAAATTCAAATCACGACTTGACTCTTTGACGAGACAGGGATCAACAATGCTTGAATCAAAAGGTTCATTTCGCAACAATCTTCGAGGGCTTTTGTGGGTGCTTATTTTTGCTGCGGTTGTTTATTTGGTCGTCCGCAACATCTATGTTTTTGGCAACGTCCTGCTGGTACTGCTTGGATTCGGAATGGTAGTTATTGTTCATGAGTTCGGTCATTTCATTGTTGCTAAGCTATCCGGCATAAAGGTCGAAGCATTTTCGGTCGGCTTTCCACCTACTTTTGTTGGGGTACGAAGAACTGCAAATGGCTATCGTATTCGCATTTTGCCGAAGTTTTTCCCTAAGGAAAATGACGAGTCGGGCGATGGCCGCGCCAGCTTCATTGTCGGCAGAAGTGCTAAAGCCGGCGAGACTGAGTATCGCCTTGGTCTTATTCCCTTTGGTGGATTTGTCAAGATGCTGGGGCAGGAGGATGTCGGACCGGCTAAAGCCACCGACGATCCGCGTTCATTTGCTAATAAGCCGGTCAGCATCCGCATCCCGGTTATAGCGGCAGGAGTTGGGTGTAACGTTATTAGTGCCATTATTATTTTTATGATAGTTTTTCTGGTCGGCATAAAGTTGCCGCCCGCGGTGGTTGGTGCCGTCGTGCCGAATTCGCCTGCGGCCAGAGCAGAGCTAAAGCCGGGCGACGAGATAATCCAGATTGCCGGGGTAAGCAAGAACCTTGACTTTACCAATATTGTGATAGCCGCCGCTTTGTCCGGTAAGGGCCAAGAGGTTCCGTTAAGAGTAAAACACGCAGATGGCTCTGAAGAAGAGTTGGCCATGCAGGCCGAACACCTGCCTGGAGAACCAATGAGGAATTTTGGCATAGAGCCGCCGCTGGACTTGACTGTGGCAGAGGTTTCCAACGCTAATACTTTGCTGCAGAAGACAGGCTTGCTTCCGGGTGACCGCATCAGGCGTGTTGGTGGCAAGGATGTTCAAAACTATTGGGAGTTGGTAAAGGTAGTTCAGAATACTTATGCTCCGACGGTAGTGCTGGAGGCTCAGAGGGCAGACAAGCTGGTTAAAAGCGAGATCCCTCTGGAATTGAGTCCTGCCCAGACTCACCAGGTCAAGTCTGAATCCGATCTCAGTCACATTTACTCCATGGTTCCACGTTTGCGCGTAACCTCTGTTATGCAGGTGCCGGAAACAGCAGAAGGTGAATCTTTGCTGAACAGAATCAAGAATAGATTGTTGGCCTTGATCGGCAAAAAAGGCACAAGCCAAGAGGATACTGATAAAGATGGGGCTCTTAAAAGCAGTGACATTATTCTGGCAATTAACGATGTTGAATATCCGACTTACAAAGAGATGCGCCAGGTTACTGAGCAATACGAAGGTAGCAAACTATCGGTAAAAGTGCTCCGTACGGATGCGAATGGGGTGGAAGAGATTTTGGACCTTACGGTTGTGCCTCGGCGTCCCCGGGGAAGCAACAGGGCGCTGATCGGTGTTGGCGTTGCACTTGATACCGCTCATCCGGTTGTTGCCAAGACTATTGCCGTAAAGGATGGTCCGCCGAAGTTGGACATTCCACGCGGTGCAGTGATTACGGCTGTCGGCGGCAAGAAAGTGTCAAGCTTTCGCGATATAATCAGGCAGAGGATGGAAAATGATGGAGAGCCTGTCGCTATTGATTACCGTCTTGGTGACAAAACAGGTGCAGTTACTTTGAACGCGGATGTCGGCAAAGAGTACATCACAGTCAGATCAGATTTTGCCGAGTTTATTCCTTTCAAGCCTCTGGAGAGGCTCTACCGGGCAAGCGGACCGATACAGGCCGTTGCGATGGGCTACAGAAGGACCGTTATGTTCGTTGCTCAGACCTACGTGATACTAAAACGCCTGATTGGAGGCGCAATCAGCCCGAAGTATCTTATGGGCCCTGTAGGTATTGTGGCATTTAGCTATCAGGTTGTCGCCGAGCGGCCGCTGATTTATTACGTTTATTTTCTGGGACTTATAAGTGCCATGATCGCCGTGTTTAATCTGCTGCCGTTGCCGCCTTTCGATGGAGGATTTATCGTGCTGTTGTTAGCAGAAAAGGTAAAAGGCTCGGCCTTACGTGAGCGGACCTGCGGCATCATAGCTTATGCCGGCTGGGCACTTGTCATAGCGTTTCTTCTGTACGTAACCTTTAACGATATCGTCAGGACTTTTTTCAGTTGACTCGTCAGTTGCCCGGTAGCAAGGAATATCACAAAGCTGCGTTTGATGCTCTCCAAGAGGCTGATGATGAGGTCTACCAATTGGTCGAGAGAGAGTACCAAAGGCGGCAAAGCACGCTGCAGCTTATCGCCGCGGAGAATCAATGCTCCCCGGCTGTACTGGCGGCTCTTGGCTCAGTGATTCAAAATAAGACCACCGAGGGTTTTGTTGGTGCCAGGTTCCACGGAGGCTGCCAGGTCGTTGACCAAGTCGAAAACCTGGCCATCAAAAGGGCCAAAGCCACTTTCCGTGCCAAATACGCAAATGTCCAGCCTCATTCTGGCACCGCCGCCAATCAAATCGTTTTGACGGCGCTTCTGCAAAGAGACGATAAAATTCTCAGTCTCGGACTCGACCAGGGAGGACACCTCTCACACGGTGCGAGCGTTTCCTTCACCGGCAAATTCTTTAATGTTGAAAATTACTACGTTGATAGGCAAACCTTTCTTCTGGACTACGAGGCAATCAGAGCTAAAGCACTTAAAGTCAGACCAAAATTGATTATATGTGGGGCAAGCGCGTATAGCCGAACGATAGATTTCAAAAAATTCCGGGAGATTGCCGATGAAGTTGGAGCGTATGTTCTGGCGGATACTTCGCACATTGCTGGCCTGGTAATAGCCGGTGCTCATCCTTCGCCGGTAGATTACGCGCACTTTACCACCACCAGCACCTACAAGCCGGGTGGGCCGCGAGGCGGCTTAATCGTGATGGGCAAAGATTACAACCAGAAAATCATGGTGGGCACAAAATCTATAGATTTGTGCGACCACATCGAAAAGACCACCTTTCCCGGAGTGCAGGGAACACCATATTTGAATAATATAGCGGCTAAAGCGGTCTTCTTCAAAGAAACACTTTCAGAGGAATACCGGATGCGGCAGTTCAAAATCATAGAAAATGCCAAGGCACTTGCCAAGAGTTTTCTGGATTTGGGACATGATATTATAACCGGCGGCACAGACAACCACATGATTCTGGCAAACGTTGCGAATTTCCGCAAAGGGCTGACCGGCGTCATAGCACAAAAGTGCCTTGAGGATTGCGGCATAGTCGTCAACATGAATCGGTTGCCCTACGATACTAAAGGCCCCACGATTAACAGCGGCATCAGACTGGGCACGCCTATCGTTACTAAAAACGGAATGGGGCCCGAACAAATGCACAGCATATCGCAGCTAATAGATGCGGTGCTGCGGAAAGTGGAAATAATAAGTGACACCGAATACAGACTCGACCAGTCCTCCAAGAACGACATCGGACAGGAAATAAAGAACCTGTGCAGCAAGTTCCCGGCATTTTGAGGATGCCTTATGAAAAGGCGAAAGACTGTACGTCCGCCGAAACCCAGCCCGATTGATGCTGCTTCTTCGTCCAAATGGCGGTATCTGCCGCTAATTATTCTTGTAGCTCTGGTCATTTTCATCCCGCGGCGATACCTGCCGCTTATCTTTCTTGTATCTCTGGCCATTTTCATCCCCCGGCGCTACCTGGCGCCGGTCCTTCTTGTAGCTCTGGCCGTCTTGATCGCCCTTCTGCGACTGCACACGTACAACGAGCCTTTCGAGAGGGACATCACCAGTCACGCAGTGATTGCTCATGAGATGCTCGCCGGCCGTCCGCTCTATTCAGACCTCTGGGACAGCAAGCCGCCTGCCATCTTTGTCACTTATGCGTTAGGGGATATCTTAGCTGGCTATGGCCCCCGCCAGGTCTATTTTATTGGCGTCGCAGCAGCGGTGATAACGCTATTGGGCTGCTACTGGGCAGGCTCGGCACTGGGCGGTGTCCCCGGCGGACTATGGGCCGCAGCTTTCTGGGCGATTATCTGCAACGACCTTTGGCTCTGGGCTAATCAGCCTAATATCGAAGTGCCGATGAACGTCTGCCTGGTCTGGGCGTTTGCTCTTATGATTCGCACCCACCGGAAAAAGCTGCAATGGGGCAGATGGCTTGTCATCGGTGCTCTTTTCGCCCTTGCCAGTGTCTATAAACAAGTCGCTGTTATCTTCGCTGCTTTTCTTAGCCTTTTGCATTTGTTGACCTGTCTTGGCGATAGCCAGAACAGGAAGCTGGCATTTCTACAAGTTTGCATCATCGTGGCGGCAGGTGCTGCGGTGTGGGCTGGCGTCTTCGCATTTTTTGCACTCACCGGTCGTTTCGCTATCTTCTACGATACGATTTTCACCTATGGCAGATGGTACGCTAAAAGCAGAGGAGGCAATCTCTTGGCGAACATTGTCGAGGGATTCAGATACAAAAGACTGTTTCCGATATATATGAAAAGCACGCCGGTGCTAATCATCTTCACCGTGGTGGGGATAATAGTCGGACTGTGGAAGGGCTCACGGCGGAATTGGCTGATGCTGCTTGGATTTGCCCTTGCGGCACCTTTTGCGATCGCTATTACCGGAAGATTTTACGGCCATTATTATCAGCTCTGGCTTGGCCCTCTGGTTGTGGGTGCCGGCTGGGCGGCTTCTACAATCGGCCTGAAAGGCAAACCGACAACAGCACTGGTTCGCTCTGCGGCTGGTGTCGTGGGGCTGATTATTCTGCTGTGCTTTGTCCTGCTCCAGTATAAACTCTCCGCCGATGAATGGTCGGCAACGAAGATCGGTCCGCAGTTTGTGGTCTCTCGAAGCGTTGTAAAGGAGGTTGACGCACTGCTCGAGCCGGGCGAGACGCTGTACGTTTGGGGCCAAAACCCCGAGTTTTATTTCTGGTCTGGCCTTCGTCCCCCAACGGGCCTTATCTGGTCTACCGACTTGATGGATGACAACCCTTTGGCCCAGAAACATACAGCACGCGCTCTGGAGGACCTTAAGCGTGAACTGCCGGAGATATTCGTTGTCAATCAGTTACAATTCAGAGTACCGCTTGACCATCCGGTGATAAGATGGGCATTGGTGGAGAAACGATATATTGATCTGCCTGGCAACTCGTACCGCGGGGTTTTGTACGGCCAGCCTTTCTTCCGTATATTTATTCGCCGAGATGGGAAGTTGGCAGCCCGCCTGGCCGAACCCCGCAAATATGAAAATCCTAAGCACTAAATCCTAAATTCTAAACAATATCCAAATTCGAACTTCAAATGTTCAAAATGTTTTGAATTTTGGTTATTTGAATTTGTTTAGGATTTAGAATTTAGATATTAGGATTTGACTTTAGCGATAGGGGGTTTTCTTTGGAGTTAAGGAAAACAAGTATGAAGAAAATTGTTCAAGAGCAAGTCCGTGGGGTGCAGGGCAACTTCTGGGTTTTCGCAGGTCTGCTCTGCATTTTGCTCGTGTCGATACTCGGTCGGGATATTGGCCGACCCTTCACCGGCCTGCATAGCTGGGGCGAGGCAAGTGGCGCCTGGGCGGCAAGGGCCCACGTAAAATATGGCCTGGGCTATACAAAAGGCGTCTCAACATGGGCAGTAGGCGACCCGCCAACAAAAAACCCCACAAGATACTTCGACCATCCGCAACTTTCTGTCCTCACGTTGGCGATGTTTATGTCGGTCCTGGGGGTGAGCGAATGGAGTTATCGACTCGTCAATCTGATTGCATCGGTTTTGATCCTGGCGGTTTTGCTCAGAATTCTTAAAGGACTGTTGGACGATAAAACGGCTCTCCTGGCAGGCCTTATCTACGTTTTGTTTCCCATCAACGGCTATTTCGGCTGCGGCTACTGGGTTACGTTGATGGGTCTGTCTGCTATCTGGTGCTATCTTGTCCTGATTAAAGGGCTGACAGATGGGCCTGAGCCGGGACGGATGCATAAATGGGCTTTAGCAGCCAGCCTTTTTTTGGCCCTTCAGTTCAGTTGGGAAGGCTTTTTCTATGCCCTTGCTATCGGGGTGCATTATGTCTGCCGTTGTATCCGCCGCAGGCAAGGTCCGGAAAAAATACTATTATCAATACTGATACTCGCACCCCTGTCCAGTCTGGCTTTGAATTTTTTGGTGATGGCGGCAGGCTACGGGTGGGATTTCAGCAAAATTGCCGCTCTATATAAATGGCGGGCGGGCAAAGGCGAGATGGCTGAATTCGACTGGGGCAAATGGTTCATCGGCGATCCAGGTCCCGAAGGAGGAGTCTTGGAATTTGCGGCGATGAATTTCAGCCTGCCGGTTCTGATTATCGCCATTGTCTACTTGACCTTTGGCCAGCTTTTCGTACTGACCAGCCCTACTTCGCGTAAGAACCCGCAGGCTGCCTCCAGGCGGTTCCCCCAATTCTGGCTTCTTTTCTTGCCAGGCCTTTTCCAGTTGTCTCTGCTGAGAGGCGCCCTCTGGATGCACCATTATTGGGAGCGTCCCTTTTCGCCGCTGGTGGCAATAGCTGCCGCGTTGGGGATTATGGGCCTTGCCAACATTCTGGATAAGACTCGTCCATCACTGGCTAAAGTATGTACGGCAGCTCTGGTGGGCGTTGTTACGATAGCGTGCGTAAAGGGGCTAAATCATTATTATAGCATCAGACATTTTTCGCCAGAGAGGGTCCGGCTTTTCAAAATGCTCAACGAAAGGATTCCCCCTGACAAGATGCTCTTGAGCTATCAAAGCCAAACGGTAGAGCAGCACCAGGCAAAAGGCGAGCATTATCGTCCGGAAGTCGCCTGGTATCTGGACAGGGAGATTGTAGTGGCTACAGCGTGGGCGGAAATTCAACAAAAGGCGCAAACAGGCATGTTTCCTTATTATCTCGTGCCTGCTGTCCAGCAGGTAGCTCCGCTAATCCAGCAATTACAGCAGCGGTATAAGTTCGAATCAATTGCGGGCGATCCCGGCGGGCCGGAGCTGGCTCCAATGCTGCCGTATCTGATTTTTGACCTGCAAAGCAAAAGTCCCGGTTCTTAACCTGCGGCATTTTTGATGACACCACAGGCAAACTCAAGATTCAAAACTCCCGGACTGCTTTTTGAAGTCGGTGGGAGACTTGCGCCATAACCATACTGCGCAGCAGCCGCCTATCACGAACGCATAGCTAATGGCTATCGCCCGGTCGATCATCGCCGCAAGCACGCCTACCTCCAGCGGCACTGCCAGAACCACCGCCCCGAAGCCCAGCACTAGCTCTCGGACCCCCAATGCCCCGGGGGTTAGCCCGATGAATAAAACGATAAAGCCCAGCGCTCCAAGAATAAGATACCCGGCTGGGTGGATGCCCTTGCCTATACTGTGGTAAATCATACCAATGCGCAAAGCAGTAAGCAGGAAATTTACGAACAAAAACACTGCCGCAACGACGACTATCCTTGTTTGCTTGACGATTTGACTGCGTCCCAGAAGCAAATTGCGCAGCATAGTCCTAAACTGTCCCGCTGGCCTGGGCACGGGTAGCGGCATAAATAGAAAAAGTAGTGAACCGGCGATCGTGATGACGAATACGCCAGCGAGGATTCTGCTTTCGTATCTTGCCAGCCCATAGATTGCCAGCAGTATGGCTAAACCTATCGCTGCTGCCAATGCGGTCATCAAAAATATGACATACAAAAAGAACGTGGCAAAATGAGTATAAGCAAGGCCGTAATGGCGCTTCAAATAGTTCGCCCGAAAGAGTGTGCCGAATTTCATCGGGACATAGTTTAATAGTGAAGCGGCGTTATCCAGCCAAAATATATCCCAGAAAGTAGCCGCGGTATTTAGGGCGTTTAGAAGATATTTGTCTACCAGCGCGCTAACTAAAAAGGACAGAAAATACAGAAAATACATTGTGACAAGCTGCTCTGGGCGCAACTTTAGCATAACCTTTAGCTGTTCCCAGTGCCCGGCCAGATACCATAGAAGAAAGGCAAATATTATCAGTGCCAAAATGTTGCTGAGCCATTTGTTCATAATTACTTTCAAACCACGGATTTCACAGATTTCGCAGATTTTTGATTCTTTTTTTCTTCCCGCAATCCGCGTAATCTGTGGTTATTTTGATTTTATGCCGTGGCTGTCGCTATCGTCTCGTAGCACCAGGTCCTGGGGAACGGAATACGTCCGACGATAGGTGCAGGAACACCGCCGGAGTACAGTTTAACATCGGTAAAACCTGCTCGTTCCATTAGCCGGATCAGCCATCGCTGCGGATAAAGGCACACGTGTTCTTGCGTGTAGTAATATCGCCGCGAAAGTACGATCGTTAATAGCAATTCTGCCGGGAAAAATGGATTAGGAGTAGATATCACTAATAAACCGCCCGGCTTTAATGTTTTGTGGCACCGGCGTAGAAACTCAAGCGGAGATTCAAGGTGCTCGATAATTTCCCCTGCAACCAGGGCATCAAACGAATTTGGCTCAAATGGCTCCGGCAGAGCCATTGCATCGCCGACCATGCAGCAGGTGTAGTTTTTCGGAGCCTGGCGCTGCTGAAGGTCAAGTCCAAAAACCTGCGGATTCTTCAGGTAGATATTCGGCGTTGCGGCCCATCCAACATCAAGCACTCGCTCACAGTCGGCGCATAAGCGTGCCATCTTTTTTAGCCTGTAGTTGGCAGAGCCTATCGAGATAACCTTCCTTTGCATTGATTTGGCCCTGCTACTGACTTACTCCCGCGTAAAATGGCGCTTGCCGATCTCAGAGATAACCAGCCGAATCTTGCCTGACATGGGCACCGGAATATCGTTCACCAAATTCAATCTTATTCTTAGCTTTTCGCCAGCCCCTTGACGTATGGCATTTTTTATATACTGTGCATCTTGTTCGGAAAACTTATCGTTCTTAACTATCTTGATTTCTATTTCGTCCTCGGTTTGTTGGACCACCTGAAATTGGTTCACTGAGGTCATAGATTCGAATATGTGGCCAAAGAAGTAAGCGACCAGATAATTCCCATCGGGCGTTACTACTATATCGGTATCTCGGCCGATTACCGAGCTCATCACCGGCAGTCCCCTGCCGCATTTACATACTTCTTGCGAAGGGCTTGCCAGGTCTCCTATTTTGAATCTGACAAAGGGCATGCCATAGTTGCTCAAGTCTGTAACCAGAACTGTTCCCAGTTCACCCGGTACAACCTTCCGATCATCCTTAATAAATTCAAGGATTACGTTCTCCGCTGCTATGTGGTAGGCTCCTGCCTCACATTGGCCGGAAATGACTATGCTATTTCCCCCATAAGTATCAAAAACAGGGCAGTGGAATTGCTCTTCGATAAGTTTTCTGTAATGTGGAAACAGCATGTCGCCGGTCGTTATGATCGATACTAGCTTTATATCAGTGATGTTATTATCCTTCAGATACTTTGCCAGCAAAAACACCTGTGAGGCGTATCCTCTGATTGTCTCCGGCTTGAACTTTCTTATCTTTTCAACGCTGACACGCAACGTCTGCTGGTTCATTCGAGAAAGGCGGAAGAACAAACACCTGCTGAACCTATCCATCAGCTTTTGTGACAGCCTATCGTGTGCTATCAGGTCCAACCTGACCCAGCGTTTGCCGAGGTAGTACCCGGCCCAGTTCCATAAGCGAAAAAGGCACGCGAACCGCCAGCTCTGTGCCTGTCTATCCTGATAGTATGGCAAGGGCTCACCGGTAGAGCCGCCGCTGTGGCACAAGGTGAGTTTTTTCTTGGGCACGTTCTGGGCGACCATGTTAGCGGGAAATTCTCTGCGGATAATATCCTTAGTCAGGACAGGCAATTTCTGCAGGTCTTGCGGTGAATTTATATCCTCCGGCTTTAAGCTCAATCGATCAAAAGTCGAACGATAATATGGAACGTTTGCATAACAATGCTGCATTAGCTCTCGAAGTCGTTTTTCCTGAAAGGCTCGAATCTCATCCCATGGCCACCATTGGCTATCTTCAAGAAGCTCCAAGGTTTTGAGAACATGAGTTCCTTGAGATAGTTCAGCCAGTGGAAATATCACATTTTTGAAGATCTTAGAATACATTATTGGAGATAGCTTTCAATCGTTGTCACGATGTACTCGGTAACATCTATTTTATTCGCGAGCAGCTTTGTGCGGGCAGCGCTGCACTTTCCCTTAGCCGCAGAATCCGAGAGCCACTCGATACAATAGCCAAGGGCTTGATCGGTATCGGCTGTTTGTTTGAGAAGTCCATACTGCCCAAGCATATCAATTGTACCTGCTCTCAAGGTGTTAACATAGACCGAGGGCACACCGAGAATCGCAGACTCACTGGCCATCGTGGCTCCTTCGCCGACATACAGGGCCGCAAAGGCCATCACATGGTGTATCTGGTGCGCCGGGATATTCAGGCAATAAGGCTCAAGCTCTACCGGCAGCGGGCTTTCAGAAGTTATGTAGGCTCTTGCATATCGGGCTATTTCCTGAACAAACCTCAGTTTGTCGCGCTCAACAAGACCGTGCTGGAAAGTGTCGTGATGTGCCTGCCAACTTACAAACCGAATTATGCAATACTTTTGTGCCGGATCAATGCCGAGACTTCTGACAACTTCACTATCCGGAGTGAACCGGTTGGGATGTAAGTAAGCAAGTTCATGCAAGCCAGCATACAAATGGTGTTTTTCGCCGAACGATTTTTTGAAGCAATCTGGGCTATAAATAGCGGTAACAAAGGGGTGTGTGATTTTGTGGGCGGCGGTGGCAATTTCCGTATCATCCCAGACGACCACCGGTTTGCCCAGCACCCAACCAACGTGTGCCGCAAAAACGCCGCTGATTGCCGTAAGTATGTCCGGCTTAAATCGGCGGCAGAAGCGAAACAATCTCGCATCCCGCACCAGCATTTCACTAAATAAGGACGTCTTTGTCCGGCCCATTTTACTTAGTTGGGTGAAAGGAATGCCGTAATGGTTAAGTAATTGGATTGTAACATCCTTATCTCTGGCGGTTACTGCAATTTTGTGCCCACATTTTTGTAACTCTGCTATTGCATGGCGAAAGAAATGAACGTGGGCGGGATGTGTCATTTCAACCAGAATTCTCATTTTTCAATAGAATAATGCCAGAAACAGTACTTATTTGAGCTCTTTATTGCTTTCCATATCAAACCACATAGCGAAAAGTGTAAATTGCACCGAGCTTATAAATGAGAACATGGCAGCCAGCGCGTTAATGCGAGGAATCTGGCCAGCCGTAAACCAGATGTAAAAGACCCTCAAAAATAGGATAATAGCGGCCAGACCAAACAAAAAGCCAAACATATAAAAGAAAACCAGCGGATGAAAATCTCTGATTACGTACTTTTCCTTCAGCCGGTATAGAAAATCCTTCAGAAGCAACCACGATAGTGTTATCATAACATTCTGCAATTTTATCTTGGATACTTCGCCGATATTATAGACCGGCTTGACAGGGATATCACGAACTCTGAAGTTATAGATATTCAGCTTCACGAGCATGTCGTTGGGCATGCCAAACCTTTTGTAGATTTTGTCCAGATCCAGAATTTCCAGGGCTTTTAGGTTTATCACTGTATACCCTGTTTGAGAATCTGCCACGTGCCAGTAGCCGGATGCAATCTTAGTAAGCAGAGATAAATAGGAGTTGCCCAGGTATCGTATCTTTGGTATGATTTGCCAGGCGTTGCCGGTAAAAAGCCGGTTTCCCTTGGCGTAGTCGACCTGGCCTGCTGCAACCGGGTCTAAGAGATTCGGCAAGTCCGAGGGGTCCATCTGAGCGTCGCCGGCCATAACCGCGGTGACGTCCATTTTGTTGTCGCGTGCCCATTTATAGCCGCTGATAATTGCGCCGCCGACACCCTGGTTTTCATTGTGCTGAATGAGAATTATTCGCCCATCGGACTGCTCAGCCGCTTTGCTGACGATCTGTGCGGTTTTGTCTATGCTTTTGTCGTCAACCACTACCACTTTGTCCACATAATCCGGCATAGTTTCGAGAACCCTGCCGATCAGTTTTTCTTCGTTGTATGCCGGCACAACCACGCAAACTGTCTTACCTTTGTACATTGCCAGTCTCCAAGCGATACTCCATAAATTATCGCCTGCGAAGGCGGTTCTGAGTAGCTAAAAACCATGCCGAGTAGTAAAATTCCTACAGGCCTGTCCGATATTTGGCATCTTTGAAGGTGTTTCGAGAAATTTGCTACCATGAAAGGGTCAGAATATGGAACTCCAAACCAGAAGAGAATTCCTCAAGGGGGTAAGTTTGACGGCGGCTTCGGCAGCAGTGCTATCGCTGTTGCCAGGCCGGGCCGCTCTGGCCCAGAAATTGCCCGGGCGAAAGAAGCAGCCGAATATCATCGTTATTATCAGCGATGATATGGGATACGCCGACCTCGGCTGCCAGGGCTGCAAAGACATTGCTACGCCGAACATCGATTCCATCGCGGAAAATGGCGTCCGCTTTACCAACGGATACGTCTCGTGCCCGGTATGCAGCCCAACGCGAGCCGGCCTGGTAACCGGCCGATACCAGCAGCGTTTTGGGCATGAGTTTAATCCTGGCCCACCACCTGCCGGCCAGCAAGAACATGTTGGTCTGCCGCTAACCGAGCTGACCATCGCCGATGTGCTCAAGTCGGCTGGTTACGTCACAGGCATAGTCGGCAAGTGGCATTTAGGAATGGCGCCGCATTTTCATCCGCTCAAGCGCGGCTATGATGAGTTCTTCGGCTTTCTGCACGGCTCCCATTCCTATATTGACCCCCAACTGGACACGCCCAATCCAATCATGCGTGGGACAGAGCCGGTGGATGAGAAAGAATATCTGACAGACGCCTTCACCCGCGAGGCACTGGCGTTTATCCAGCGTCATGGTGACAAGCCCTTTTTCCTTTATCTTGCTTACAATGCCGTCCATGCACCCTTGCAGGCGCCGCAGCGCTACCAGGATAGTTTCAAAGAAATCACCGACCCGAAACGCCGGGTGTACGCCGGAATGCTGACTGCTATGGATGAGGGCATCGGCAAGGTGCTGGCTAAGCTGCGCGAGCTGGGCATTTATCAGGACACGCTGCTGTTTTTCGTCAGCGACAACGGTGGCCCAACCCCGGTAAATGGCTCAAGCAACGACCCGCTGCGGGCCACCAAAGGCACGATGTACGAAGGCGGCATACGAATTCCGTTTATGATTCAATGGCCCAGTAGCCTCAAAGCCGGCCAGGTATATGAGCAGCCGGTAATTGCACTGGATATCTTGCCGACTGCTGCCGCTGTAGCAGGGGCGCAGTTGCCTAAAGACCGCAAGATTGATGGCGTGAATCTGCTGCCGTATATAACTGGCAAGAAAAACGCCTTGCCGCACAAAACCCTATTCTGGCGAAGCGGACAAAACTACGCGGTAAGAAAAGGAACCTTCAAGCTGGTGCAGATGGCCGGCGAAAAAGGCCTATATGACCTGGCGTCGGATATCGGCGAAAGCCAGGACATAAGCAGCGAAAAGCCGCAGGTTGTTAAAGAACTGCAAAATGCCTTTGACAAGTGGAACTCACAGATGGTTGAGCCGCTCTGGGGCGGGAGGCAAACAAAACCAAAGAAAGCGGACAAGAAGGCACGAAAGTAACGTTGCGGGTGTCCAATTTTTCAGTTTTGGTATACTTTTATGCTGGAAAAAGGCCTTGTGCAGATTTATACCGGTGCCGGCAAAGGCAAAACTACTGCGGCGTTCGGCCTGGCACTACGCGCGGCTGGCCAGGGCCACAAGGTTCTTATCTATCAATTCTTAAAACCTCCTTCTCTGGATATTGGCGAGCGTTTTGCGCTTAAATTAGGTAGGGTCAGAATCCGAGTCGAAGCGCTCGATGTGCCCTGGGACATGTCCAAATCGCCCCAAGATGAGCAAGCTGTCGCTAAAGCAAAGGCCGCAATTAGCGATGCACTGGGGCAGCTTGCTGAAACTGCACAGAAAAGGTTCTACGATGTGCTAATACTTGATGAGCTTGTGTATTGCCTTTGGAAAGGTCTGGCTAAACTGCAAGACGTCAAGAATATTATTGACAAAAAAGACCCTGCTGTCGAAATTGTCCTAACCGGCAAAGGCGCTACCGATGAGCTGATTGCGATGGCGGATTTAGTGACGGAAATGAAAAATCTAAAACACCCATTTGATAAAGGTGTACCAGCAAGACGTGGCATTGAGTTTTGAACCACAATACATTCTATTAGGGTATCAGGATATCAGAATATCAGGAAGTGGGTATCAGGATACCAGATTATCAGGTTTATCCCCCTTAGGGGAATTAACTTTCTCCGGATAACCTGTTGTCCTGGTCTCCTCCATGCTGATTTCCTGATAACCTGATTTCCTGAATAAGCGGGGTTAGCAGTTATGGCCAAAAATGTTGCAGTGATTATTTGTGCGGCGGGACCTGCAAGTCGGTTCGGCGGAAAAAGAAAAAAGCAATTTGTGGATGTCGCCGGGCGGGCTGTTTTCTTGCGGAGCGTAGAAATTTTTGCCAACCGCGACGACGTAAAACAGATTCTGTTGGGTATTGCTCCAGAGGATGAGGAACTGGTGACCGTAAAATGGGGGGCGAATTTGAAGTTTTTTAATGTGAAATTTTTCTTCGGCGGCTACGAGCGTTTTGACACTATAAATTATGGGATCGCGCTTGTCAAAGACGACATCGATTTAATTGCGGTGCACGATGCCTGCCGGTGCTGTATCACGGATAAATTAGTTGACCAGGTTATTGCCGCTGCCGGGGTAAGCGGTGCAGCCATACCGGCTTGTCCTGTTGCGGCGACCATAAAGCAGGTGCGAGACAATGCGATAATTAAGACTGTCGACAGGACCGGCCTCTATGAAGCTCAAACGCCGCAGGTATTTGCGGCTTCGCTGCTTAAAAAAGCCTACGGAAACCTCAAGAATCTCTCACCAAGCAAAATCAGCGATGATTCACAACTGGTGGAGGCACTGGGCGAAAAAGTGACCATCGTGGAGGCGGATTCTTCAAATATAAAGATTACCCGCCAAAGTGACATTGCCATCGCTGAAGCAATCATCAAGTCTCAGCCAAAGCCCAAGCCGGAAGGTCCCATCGGTCCTTATATCGAAGCGCAGTGGTGAGGTCTTTGTATTGCGTGCCTTCGCCCCTAAGGGGCGTACGTATATCTTATGGCACAAAAAGAATCACCGCACCAATTGCCTGACGGCAAAAGCCCTACCTACAGCGGTCAACTGATCAAGAAACGGCTGGGAAATCAAACCGCTTTTCTGAATCGGCACGTCCCATGTGATTACGCCGCCGGCGTCAGCAATTTTGCGGCTCCATTCGACTACCTGCTCGGCAGTGAACCGTGGCCAGCCCATACCCCAGTTCTGGCCCAGAAAGCTCAGTATGTGAACCTGAGCACCGTCAATCTTGCCATCTACTGCTCGCCGTATCTGGATACTGTTCGGGTCATTGATTTCACCAGCGGTGTAGTCTTCATGTGGCGTGATGGAGATGATCCGGGGGACCACACCGGGATTAAAGGCGATGATGCTGTCCGGATTGCCTGCCCTTGCTGTGGCGGCAAAGCTCTCGAAGTTGGGAGGTTCTTTGGAGCGGTACATCGAGTTCGGCCAGTAGCAGCCATCGAACCACCAGCCAACGACCTTGTCGCCCCATCGCAAGGACCATTCCCGGATCACTTGCTCCCATTTGATCTGAAATTCGCGGTTTCGGAACGGGCCGTTCTGCCATTGCAGCGCCTCGCGAGCAGCTCTATCGCCTGTTGGCGCACCTGACGGCAGGTACACCATCAGCTTGATGCCGCGATTGTGCAGTGGCTCGTACAGGTCGGCGACCAAATCCCGTCGTGAGCACTTGCTTGCCCCTGAGGGGCTTGCCCCGTTAGAGACTGGCCGCGCGGTCTGGCTCGCCCCCCATGGTGTGTTCTCTCACGGGGCGAGGCTGGATTCCAACGAGTCTATCATAGGTTGTGTTGGGCGCCAGATAGTAGCCAGAGTTTTGCCCGATTGTAATGAGGTAGTAACCTGCTCCAACCGATTCAACCTGCCTGGCCAGCCCTTCGACGTCAAAACGGTCGACCATATCGTTCCAATTCTCGACGCTCATTTTCTCATTGTCGACTTTGGCACGCCAGTCGGCCAGATAGTGGGTCATCACACCCCAACGGGCTTTCTTCATCCAGGCGGCTCTGTGCCGAGGTCGTTGCTCGTCGCTTATCGCTCGGGTTACGGGCGACAGGCCACGGGCGACGGAAGCGGGCCAGAATCTGGCGATGAAACCGCCGCCAGCACGTAAATCAGCCGAGAGCATATCTTTTCCGTTCAGGGTTTCATTCTCAATCTGCAGGGCTGCGTCATTGTCTTTGTCATCTCGCATAAGCATCGCACGGTACTCGCCCTGTCCCAGGAACGACAAGGGAATTTCTACGGTCTTTGCCGCCGGGCCGTTCAGGATGGCCAAGAACCACGTATCGCCGCTGCGTCGCGCAAACGCGGCGATTTCGCCGATCTGCGAAACGGGCAGGACGATGGTTTCATCCCAGACGGCAGGCACCACAGATTTCACAGATTAACACGGAAAATGAGAAAGACCTTTGAAAGTCAAAATCGGTGGAATCCGTGTAATCCGTGGTTGAGAAATTATTGCTCTTCATCAGCCCGTTCCAGAACCTCAAGTATCTTGATGAATGCGTTGCGCACTTGGTTGTGGCCGCGGATGTCGAACCCAGGTGGTGTTTGCGCGGCGCGACCCGAAATGCACGGGCGTATAATCGCCGTGGCCCGCCAGATAGCGAGTGAAAGGCAGGGTCACGTTGTGAGTGGCCCGGTCGGCAAGTTTGCTGGCCTCCATGCCCCTAACAGCCTCGCGGACCAGTTCGTTCGGCCAGGTCCGCGGCTCGCCTGTCGGCTTATTTGCACCGTGGAAGTTGACCAGTACATGGTATTTGGCGGCTTCCTTGAGCAACGCAGTGTACTGATCGATTACGTCTTTATGCTCATGATCAAAAAAGTCGATCTTAGCCCCGACTACGCCGAGATCGTGCAATCTCTTAAAAAATGCCTCTCGTGCTTGGGGCGTGCGAAGCTCTCTGGAGTGCCTCCAGAACCATAGACCGACTCCCTGCTGCCGTGAATAATCCACCAGTTCTTTTATCTGCTGGTCGCTCCACCTGGACCAGAAGCCCTCGACCACGTGATATTCGAAACCCAATTGGCCGGCCAGGCGTGAGAACTCTTTCATATTCTCCAACGAGTTTCCTCCGCCATCCAGGTAGCGCCACACCGTCCGTCCGGGCTTGAGCCATTCGGTATTGATCCCTTGGGGGAAAAGATTCGGGTCTGGCGGTGGACAAAGATTATGAACCACATCGCAGTTCACCAGCGTATTTAAATCCGCTCCAATCATTACGACCCTCCAGGGTGACGTGATCGTTCTGGAAATGGCGGCCGGTTTGGACACACGCTCAATCTCGTCTTTATACCGGAGCCTGTATGGGTAGGAAACGTGATGCTTGTGACCGAGAACAAGGTTAAATCCACGATTTCCATCGCACTGTAGCGCCATGCCGCTATAGTTTACAAGCGCCGCCTCGGTGATCGAGGCGTAGCCGGAGCCGCCAGGCAGTTTGAAGGTCATCGGCGGCGCGACCCACTGACCGGCCCGGATATCAGAGACGTCATTCTTGTCGTGCACTCCTTCATAGTGACCTTCAAGGCCGTGATACCAGACGGTACTGCTGGCCGGAATGACAAATGTGGTGGCCTCGTCCGGCACTCTTGGGATCCCATCGCCTGCAATTACGTAGCGGAAGGCAACACCATCATTGAATGTACGCGCTTCAAATGTGCAGTCCAGCACGGGCGGATTACTTTGCGAATGCTTGAGGGAGACCTTTACGTCGTTACAGTTATTGACCGCTTGGCAGTGTACGCCGCGCCAGGCGTAGGTCTCTTTTACCTGGTATCGTTCTACTCTGCCAAGCTCCAGCCCTTGGGAGAGATCGGCACCGTCCAAGCTAAACTGCACACGCGATGGCTCAATCACCGCCTTATTTTTGAACGTTATGGTGTAGTTCAAGCGGCCCTGATCCAGAAGAAATTTCAATTGTACATTGCCATCCGGACTCGTCTCGGCGAAGCGCCGAGCCGTAGCCGGACTGAGAACCTGGACCTGGTTTGCAGCCGGTTCTGTCTGCAGTGGGTTTGCCGCACACACGATTATTGAAAGCGCGCTAATCACAATGAAGGGACTGGTTCTTTTACACATGATTTAGTCTCCAATATTGCCGGTTACTTCCACGGATATCTTACCACCCCTGCTTTTGCAGGGGCAAGCCCATCCCCGCAAAAGCGGTCCCGGCGATGGGATAGCTGACGATGCAGACGCTTGAGTGCTGCAACTTCCGATTCATTTAACGTGTCAAGAGGCGCTTAAAACCAGCCACTATGGGCGCGTTCAAAACCAGCCACTTTGAGTGAAGGATAGATTGCCATAGAAACTCTCTGAAATTCACAAGGTCAGGATTTCAGGGAGGTCTGTTATGGCAAATCAACTCAAAATGGCTATGTGCAGACAAATCCAGGTCTTTTCTTATTTCTTTAGCACCTGCTAAGACAGCCTTTGCGAGACGGACAAACTCTAATCCCCACCGCTATTCCGATTTGAAGATAAGTCGCGCTATGAACCCTATCTTAAGAGGGTATGAAACGAGGTAGTCGGATGCTCGAAATTGGCACGTTTCTTCGCCTCAGCAATAACATCGTCCGTGGCACTTAGGTAATGGCAGGCTGGCATACCCAGCTTTTCGCTGGCGACTATCGAAAGTAACAATCCCCCCGCCCAGGGGCGGGGGTTAATTAGTACTACAGCGCAATGTAATATCGAAAAGTTGTCTTTTCTTTGGTAAAATCCTAAACACGAAATCCGAAATTCGAAACAATATCGAATTTTCAAAATACGAATTCTCAAAACAAAAACCTTGA